>Ga0207967_1000017_pt1 | contig 166359 bp, 138 predicted proteins | sample LakWasMet20_HOW5_2_FD_183866 | JGI IMG/M metagenome (GOLD analysis project Ga0207967, IMG submission 183866) | Freshwater sediment methanotrophic microbial communities from Lake Washington under simulated oxygen tension - Sediment Metagenome... | ecosystem: Environmental > Aquatic > Freshwater...
GAAGTCCTTAACGTTTAATTAGGGCTAAATTTTACCACTTATTACGTTAATTCTCCTTATATTTCAAGTAATTAAGTTGTACTTTTACGGCTTTTACTATGGCTTGTGTTTTGACACAGTCTGGGCCAATTGCAGTCACCTGACATACATAGATCACTGCCTGCAAACTGACTCATTGCTGCCAGTGACTTTATTTGGCTCAAAAATCCAGCGTCCTGTCCTTTGCTTCTCAATTATTCGTCAATCCGCCAAAATTAACGGTACCCGAGTTCCTGTTGCGCTTTATTCAATTTGTCCGTGATATTGATGCTGGATGGCAATCTTGATGAAGTTGCGAAACTCACTTTATCGATAGTCCTTTGAACCTCAGGCCATACATCCTGATAAGAAACCAAGCAACCGCCAACGACAGAAAAATTAACATCAAGGATAACGTGAGCAAGCCAATCAAAACCATTCTCCTTGCCCTTAAACCCAACAGCGCGATTCTCCTTTCTCACACTTCCGTCTTGAACCAACTCATATTTCCTGGTTTTTACTTCTATCCTTTTGTACTCAGAGTGATCAATATCGAAGCCCTGATTCACAGCGTTTTGGCGACGCCCTCCAAGTGCTCTATGAACCAGCAATTCTCCATAGTCACCCACGAGATCTTTGATGCCGTTTTTCGCAAGAAAACGATTTATTTCGGCTTGGTAGGAAATCGCTTCCTCTAAGGATTGTATCGGCACTAAATCACCTTATCGCGCAGTGCCTGCTGGATCGCAGGGTTATACGTCGCTGGTTATACATCAGTATTGATCTGCTCTGCGGTGAGAATTCGACTTGCTAAATGCCGCCTCGTCCCATCATCGAAGCGACCCTTCACAGCTTCAAGGTGCTGTATCAAGTCGAGACGTTCGTCATCACGTTCGACGATCAGGTACTTAATGTCATCGGGCTCAAAGTTGAGCCTAAGATGATCGATTCTCCCGTTCGCGGTAGCCTTCCCATTATCAGTTGTAAGTCTATCGTGTGGGAGGAAAGTAAATGGAGTCGCATCGAGTGGCGGAACATATCTCCACTCGCGTTCGTCTGCAAACCGATAGTTTCTGGTAGTCTTTCCTGATCGCCGTTTCAAATCACCTTCATAATTCTTGATATATCTGTACGTGTTGAGAATATCCATGTACGCCGCAGATGCGGATGCATAGTCGCTAGGATCTTGGATTCTGTCCAATTGATTGTGCATCCGCTCTATGGCGGCAATGAGGTTGCTCGTGAATGAGCAATACTTGTTGACGTAGAAGACAGGATTGAGACCCTCTTGATTGGCCCACGCCTTTGACAAACCAATGCCGTAGTTGCCATATTTGCTCATGTGATCCTTGAGCTCGGAAAGTCTGAGATCGCAAAAAGAAACCATCGGCACTGCAAACTGCGTGGATTTACGCTTTCCAACAATTCTTTCTCCCGAGTAAGTTATGCGAAAAGTATGCTCAAGAATTCCGTAAAGCCCATCACGCGACGTGAAGTGAAAGAGAATGTCAGGATACAAACTACTCATAGTGAATTTCAATATAGGTTAAAGTGGATGCTAAGGGCGATTTACAACAAGGAATTAGATAATAAACCGTATATCATCCAAAACAACATGTAATTGTGGCCGGTAATGATTCAATTGCTGTCATTGAATCAAATGGAGCGATAGACCGCAACGGGTCGGTTTCAGTAAGTCAACTTATCGAAAAATTATTCATTACCAGTCCCTGCTTTGCTTAACATGGGCACTCCAAACGTAGAACAGTGTTATCAACCGTGCTTATCAATCAACCCTGCCGGAAAATTATTCCGGCAGGTAATTCAGCATCATTAGAGGCTCCTGCCATCACCAGCGGTGATAATTTCAGCATCGCTGATTTAAAATTGACTAGCTCATCGCTACATACCAATTTGGCTTAGCATTAAAAAAAACCAGGCTACCTATTTCGAATGTATACATTTTCCAAATTCTCCCGCTGACTATTGTTCCTTGCCTTATTGAATTAACCCCTTATAATCCCCGCCTGCTTTCAGGTTCCATTGGCCTTTTAAAACCAATGGTTAAACGGGAAGTCGGTAAGGTCTACACCAATTCCGACGCTGCCCCCGCAACGGTATGTAAGTAAAGAGTCATCTTTAATAAGCCACTGTGTTTTATGCATGGGAAGGTGATGATTCAGGCAAACACCACTTACAAGCCCGGAGACCGGCCCGAAAGACAATTCGGCACAGCGGCGGGCTGTCGGCGAAGCGATAGCTCAATCTTGCGTTGCCTCTTATCGTTTTTCTGCATGTTCTCCTCTGTGATTTATTCAACCTGTTGCGCGGGCGGCGCAAAGGAACAATCATGCAAAAAACACTCATATTCAGCAGCTTATTGCTGACGGGCTTTAATGCCCAATCAGAAACCGACACAACATCTACTGACTCAGTTAATCTTCCTGATCTGGTGGTAACAGCAACTAGAACTGCTGTTGCCAAAGAGCAATTATCTGCGGCGGCTACCGTGTTTACCCGCAAAGATATTGAACGGCTGCAAGTTCAATCCCTACCCGATTTATTAAAAAACACTGTTGGCGTAGACGTCGCTCAGAATGGCGGCTTGGGTAAAACCAGCAGTGTGTTCATGCGTGGCACCAATTCTGATCACGTCTTGGTATTAGTCGACGGAATTAAGTTTAGTTCTGCCACCAGTGGTAAATCAGCTTTTGAATTTATTCCTATCGATCAAATCGAGCGCGTCGAAATAATCAAAGGCCCCCAATCCAGCTTATACGGCTCAGAAGCCATTGGCGGCGTCATCCAGATTTTTACTCGTAAAGGCAATACTTCAGATAAGCCGCGCGTTACATTGGATGCAGGCGGCGGCTCTTATGACACATTCAAAACCTCCGGTACCATCAACGGCAGTTGGCAAAACAGTTGGTATAACTTGGGTGTATCGCATATTAATACGAAAGGATTTAACGTAAGACAGCCGGTATATGGGCCATATGGTACTAATGAGCCGGATAAAGACGGTTATTACAACACTGGACTTAATGCCAGAGTTGGCCATCGTTTCGATAACAATGCCGAAGTTGAGGCGTTTTTTCTGCGTTCGGAAGGCCAAAATAAATATGACGGCACGCTTGATAAAAATGGAAAACCACAAGATAACACCGGCAACAAAAGTGACTTTGTCGAACAGGTTGTTGGGGCATCCGGCAGTATGAATTTACTGGACAGCTGGCGTTCAACTTTACGTTTTGGTCAAAGCCGCGATGATGGCGATAACTTTAGACCGTCTGGTTTATTTTATAGCCGTTTTAATACCACACGTTGGAATACCAGCTGGCTTAATGAAGTTGCTTTATCTGAGGAACACAAGCTTGTTATAGGCTCGGACTACCGCTTGGATGAAGTTGAAAGCTCAACCAAATACAACGAACGGTCTCGCTATGACGTAGGCGTATTTACCGAACTGCACAGCCAACTTTTCGATGATCATTTTGTTAACGCGGCGGTGCGTTGGGATAAAAACGAAGCATTTGGCGACTATGTCACCGGTAATGTGGGCTGGCGTTATAACTGGAATTACGGCGTAAGTTTATTGGCAAATTTTGGTAATGCTTTTAAAGCCCCCTCGTTTAATGATTTGTACTTTCCAAATTATGGCAACCCAAATCTACAGCCAGAAGAATCAACCTCAGTAGAGACCGGTCTTGCCGGTAATCATGACTGGGGACAATGGGAGATTCGGGCTTACCACACCAATATTGACAATTTAATCATCTCCGTCACTAATCCAATAACCAAACTACCCAACGCTCAAAACGTCAACAATGCCCAAATTGACGGTATCGAATCGGAAATTTCCACCCAACTGTTGGGCTGGAACGGCAAGCTGGGGATGAATCTGTTAAGCCCTGTTGATAGAAAAACTAACTTGCAACTGCCGAGACGCGCCGAACAAACCTTGTCATTCGATTTATCCAAAAGCTTTGGCGCTATTGATGTGGGGGCTAATGTGCTGGCGCAAGATTATCGGTATGACGATGTTAAAAACAAAAATCAGGTCGCGGGTTTTGTCACCGTTGACCTTCGCTCTGCTTATCACATCAATAACAACTGGATGCTAAGCGCAAAGTTGAGTAATTTGTTGGACAAAAACTATCAGACTGTCGATACCTACAACACCGCCGATAGAAACTTTTTTGTCTCAGTGCATTACAATAACTGACAAAACAATGGCCATGGATGGCTTTAACCTTAAAACATGACTAGAGATACCAATATGACCGCTAACCAATTACCAAAAATCGATTTTTTACCCGTCGCGTTAATCGCGCTGATGGCTCTGACTCGCTTTCACCACTTTGGTGATTTCCTACATTTACCTGATGCCTCATTAGCGGCTTTTTTCTTTGCCGGTTTTTATCGTAAAAAAATATTGTTTATATTTTTGCTGGCGTTAGCCGCATTTATTGATTATGTCGCCATCAAAGGCGGCACCAGCAGCTGGTGCGTTTCACCCGCCTATGTTTTTTTAATTCCTACGTACGCGGCAATGTGGCTCGCGGGTCGCTACAGTGCCGCCTTCAAAACCCTGACAACACTAGAGTTTGCAAAATCGTTCGCTTCAGCCGCACTCGCCACATCAACAGCATTTCTTATTTCTAATGGCAGCTTTTATCTACTGTCCGGCCGCTACCCAGATACATCGTGGGCACAGTACATAGAACGAGTAGCCAAATACTATCCGCCCTATACCGCTTCTGCGCTGATTTATATCCTGGCTGGTTACGCAGTTTTCAAGCTATACAAATCTCTTCCAGCACAACAAAGTCAACAAGGCATCCATTAATGTAAAAAGCGCAAGTTTCGCCTTGAAACTTGCGCTTTTTTTATCAAATTCAGCCTCGCTTCACCCGTTTTAACAGCTTATCACTCAGCAATTTTCACCAGCCAGCCGTCCGACCCTTTGCAATTACTTTGACCGTCAGCAGCGATGGTAATTCTGGCATAGGTGCCCTTTAGAGAGGTAGGTATTGCTCCGTTCACCTCAAAGCTGCCCGAATCTCTTGGCGTAACTTTAATAGTGGCGGGCTGACCTTTTACTGTGACTTTGATTGAATCAGGATACGTATTGGCAGACGCTGTAAAAGAAAAGTTTGCACCTGGCACAACTTCGGTATTTTCAGCCGGAACAAGGTCGGTAAATTTTGGTTTGGCACATGCTTTTGAACTGCTACTACTGCCGCCACCATAAGCCCAACAAGTGCCGGTAATCATCATTAATACCAAAACCCACAAGCTGCTATATCGTTTCATCATTATTCCTCATCGCGTTATTGTTGTTTTTAAATTATGTTGTAAACGGCTTATCTGCTTTCGATCAATTGTCAACCAGCCTCAGAACAGAACAGTTTGATTTTGGAAAGTTGATCTTAGTCATTTTACTGTCATGTTTGACAACAGGATGCCTAATCGATAATTAAACACCGTCTGCACAAAACTCACGACGCCTTCACCCCAAAAAACGCGAAATTTCTTACGAATAGCAAATCAAGCCCCTATTAGCCTTACTTTCTAGAGATGTTTGTGAATGCAATATCCATCTTAACGGGTGGAATAGCGTTCTTGCCATGTCTCAGCAGGCTGCTGTAATGATCCAATAAAATCAATAACGCATTTTTAATATTTATTTGCTTGTGCAGTAATCCGGAATCTTTCCTGGAAAATATCAGCAAATATTTGCCGGGTTTCGATAACGTTATTTTATTGGAGCTATTAGGGGGCACTTCAGATGTTGATGCTTGATCGGACGCTGCTTCCACGGGTAGACCAACAGTTGAAACATCATCATATTTAGCTAATTTGGTTTCTTTAAATACCCGCAGGCCATAGCGGATAGCTTCTTCAGCAGGAATGGTAATATCAACTTGCTGATCAGCACCAACCACAAGATTTTGGCAATAAGGGGCTTGCGAGACATCCATTGCAAGTGACTCTTTAACATTTGGGCTGGCTTGAATATCCTCACCAGTTACCGTGCAGCGAGTTTCCGGCAGGAAGGCGGCGCCGACAATAATTGCAAACAACACAGGCAAACCATAAGCAAATAGTCGGGGTAACAGGGTGGTGTTGTTTCTGGGCAATGCCTTTGCGTGGGCAATATCTATGGTAGCGTAACTGTTTGCGGCCTGAAAAAAGACAACCAGATAATACGTGCACTCTTCAAAATTCCAGCTTTTGCCGGTGTCTTCATTAAAATCCAGCCAGGCAAACGTAAACAGCACTAGGGTACCCGATATTGCTCCAGACAGAGTTTGTACGAAATGCTTCGGAAAATAATCAACTTCCACCCCATGAGTTGAAATACAGCCCATTCTTACGGCGACCATTGCAAACATAAGGGCTATTCCAAATCCACCCGAAACAGTTATTCCTAATAACAACCCAGCTAGCGCCGCCCAGATAGATTCTATCAATGCGCCTTTATATTTATCTGCATACAAATCCAGCGCCAAAGTTCTGAAAGTTATCAGGGGAATTAACAACGTCATACCTATCCCGGCATAAATCAAATCATTAAGTTCTACATTTGTTTCCAGCAAAGACAAAGAGAACTTCTTTGGTAGAAGCACGTTAATCCGGTAATGCAGTAATGCAAAAAAAATAATGTATACGACTGATGCCATTAACCCGGCTTTTATGGCGGGCATGAAAGATCGAAAATAAAATGCCCATCCTCTTTTCGGATAAACATATTTGAATAAGCCGAATTCCAAATATAGGGTTCGCAGCCAATTCAAACTTTCTAATTTCAATTGCAGGCCTCTGGAGCGAAGTCTTCCCAATAAGGCATAAGCCGATAAGCTCTCACTTTTGTCCCCTAGTCGGGTAATGAAATCTTTAGAGAGCATTGTCAGGGATTGTTCGTCGAGATTCGCCAATTCGTCTTCCGCTCTAGCACGCACAGACTCATCCTTATCAGTCAAAGCGGTTTGAACCATGTATTTTACCGCTTCACTGTCGTGAAGGTTGGCCAAGGCTGTTAATGCATTACGCCGCAACTGTGAATTTTCCGAATTGAGGAATTCAACAATGATGTCAAGTGGATTGTTGTTCATAAAATCTCCTAGACCAGTAAACTATGTCGGCACGATTGGTGTCTTTGGCATGTTTTAACTGGCTTCTAAAAACAACTTCAATAATTCCCAAAGAAAGGTCAGTTAACTGTTCCCGTTGCAAGTTAAGCGCCTGAATCTGTTTAAATCCTAAAGTTAAATCAAAGCGTTTTTCCTGCTCGATTTTGTCTAGTTGCACTAGCGCTGTTGCAAAAGCATCCTCACTTGATGACAGGCTTTCATAGCGTTCAAGCCATTTTCCAAGTACTGCTTTCCCAGTGCCATATTCGATGGCACGTCGCAGCATCAATTCGCAAGCCCAATGGCTCCATGCAATCTCTTCACTGTAATCAATGATCGCGCGGAAATCAGCCTGCCCAAAATCCTCATCCATATCTATCCCTAGACTCATGGCCTCACAATGAGATAGGACAATGAGGGCTTGGCGGAAGTTTCTACGACTCAAGTCGCTGTATAGTTCACGGCTAACTTCTTTTCTGATTGGATCAATCAGAAATTCGTGGGTTATTTCTAGGAACTGTCCACCCAGACGATTTTCCATCCGCACAATATTACGGTTGATCAAGTTGGCCAGGCAGTTTTTACGGCGTTGGAGACAATCGCTGCTCCAATCCAGGGAAGGGATAATATTACTTCCATTGGAAGAATTTTCCAGTGTGCTTTCTGCTTTGCGAAACGGACTATGAAGCAATTGTTCGTAATCAACAATATTACGGGTTCCGCTGACGGTGACCAACGGTTCGAGCATCTCGATAGCTGTTAATTTCTCATCCTTGACCAAACCTTCCAAATAATCCACTAAAAAGGCTTTGAGAATACCAGCAGCCCCATCCAAACTTTGATAAACCTCAAGCTCAACCAAAGAGCATTCAGGCGTCGATAACAAGCTGTCTGTATTATTATTTTGCTGCAAGCCGCTGGCAAGCTGACGCCCCCGCGCATCCCAAAGCTTCTCACAAACAATTTGTAGATGAGTGGGTTCTACGAAGCGCATTTCCTTGCATAAGTCATCGATGATCTTATCGTACAGAGAGTTTTCATAACCAAAGCCATATTGCCGAGCGGGTTCTTGGATAGCTTGCCTAGCGGTTTCTTTGACCAGTAAATCAAGGTGGTAAGCGTTTGGCACAATATCGGGGGCAAAGCGTGCGATACAATCAAGCCTGGATATCCACTCGCTACGCATCGACACCACATAACGAAGCGGCAACGCAGACAGGCCCTCCCCCTCGACATCAGCGCTCCGGGCGTCTCCATAACCACGAAAATACAAGGCTTGCAGCTCGTCAAAAAAACGCCAACGCAATCGCCAATCGGGAATATCTTGGATTTCGACCTTCAGTTGGCCTGGATCGACAAAGCGGGTAAACATTTCCTCGAATTGGTCGAATATAAGTGTCAATTTCAAAGAAATCTCATTCGCGGAATAAACCTCGAACAGGTTTTCAAATTTCTCCAACAACCCCCATAAAGGGTTTTTTGCCTCCAACTTGGCAAGCATTGCAATATAGCCTTCAAGCTGGCTTGAGTGTGAACATAACTGAAAAATCTGGCTGACGGGAGTCTTCCCGGTGAGCGGATCACCGGTTGGGTTTTTCATGAAAAATCTAAGATGGTCATTTAAAGCTCTAATTTCCGAGGTGGCCCGCAACAATCGGCAAAAAAATGGCGTCACCTGCCCGCCACCAAGCCATTGCTCGTATTGTTTCCCGACAGTGTCATCGAGGTCCATAGGCGCGATCAGTTCGCGTTTGGAAGCACTGCGATCGGGTAAGTCGTCATAACGGCGCAAAAGCTCATCCAGGCTTAAGTCTTCCCCTTCGTCCGCAAGCCTCTCTACTGCCCTCTTGATCGCTTTTGCCTCGGTCTCCAGCGGGGGTAGCAATGCTTGTAGCGTGCTGCGCCAGGTGGATTCAATCGGATCGTTTTGTGGCAGGATACGCACCGGCAACCAGCCGCGTTGCTCAAGCTGGGGAATGATGCGGGCATTCAACAAGGAGGTTTTGCCGGCCCCCGATTGGGCGTGGAGTAAGCTAAATCGAGAAGAGAGAATTTTCGACAGCAGTTTCTCAGCCTCCATTTCTCGTCCAAAAAACAAGCCGGCGTCATGGCTTTGATAGCTTTGTGGACCTTTGTAGGGTTTTGCTAGAGAATCATCGGGCATCTTGTTACTCATGACTAATCCCCAATTACACCGACAAGCCTCTGCCGTAATAATTCAAGGAACTTCTCATTAGGTACATCGATAATTTTGATTTCATATCGTTCGAGTGCCTTATCCTTGATGGGATCCCAACATTTGCTAAGCATACGATAACCGCAATCGGACGAGTCTCCATCCTTGGGTTTAGCAAGCAGTGCATAGCGGTCATAACTTTTGCTTTTCGTTTCTTCCTGCAGCAATGCCAAGTATCCGAGCCGGAAATCGGGATCCAGTATCCTACTGCCAATAAACAAGATAGGGGTGTTCTTAATGATTTCGTTAATTTGATCGGGAATTAGGGATTGTTTACTTTGACGCCAGATGAAATCGAGATGCTGGTCTATGGTCATAATGCAACTATTAGAAACGTCGCATGAGCCGTTTATTTTATAAATGATCGGCGAGCTTAGACTCGACAAAGATAGGGACTGTGAAACCCCAAATTCTTTAGCATCCTTCAAGGTTTTTTTGTTACAAGTGGCAATAAGATTATCCATAGCTTGTGTGTCATTCAGGTTAGCCTGAATACTCGGGCTGCCTGCACAATCTACCGAAATTACTCCATCCTGCGAGATGCGTACATTTTTGTATTCATTGACATCTATTTGCTGGGAGGCGCGGTACTGGACTAGCCGGGTGAATGACAACCCGGCCCGCAACAGGCAACGTTCGAGCAGCAAGTCGAAATTAGAGGTAACAACCACTTGGGGACTGATATGTTGGCCCCGGTCTGGCTCACGCTTGCCGATAAGCGCCAATAAACTGGAAAGTTTTTGGTAAGTTGGAAGGTTGGTATCAGGGGCTACCCTCAGTTGTTTGGCAACGGCATTTTGCAGCGTAGAATCACCTTTGCTCATGGCGTAATACGCCGAACTGGTGTCAATAGCGGGTAGCAACTGACTATAGTCCTGGTCGATCAGTTGCAGGTTTTTCAGCAATTCGCGACTTATCTTCTGTGGGCTAATCACCGAGTCTAAGCCGCTGTGGCTTATCCCCTGGCCGATGAAAAAAGTAATGTTGACTGGATTAACGGAATCGAAAGCCTGTTCGAAATATTCTAGGGCTCTTTGCACCGATGGGTCTTGCTCTTCGTCATCGCCGTTCAGAATTGGGCTTGATGGCTCTGGCGCTTTGCTCGGCTTTGATTCTAGCAGCTCTAGTTTCTTACCGGTTATAGCCTCGGCCAAGCGCTTAAGTTCGATTGGGTTGTACCCCATACGAAAATCCGCAACACTGTAAAGTTGCAGGAATTCGGTAAGCTCCTTTGGTTCAGGCCCTCCTGGTAAGAGTACCGGTATGAGCGGTTTATTTTTTGTCACGCTGTGATTGATAGCCACCTGCATTTCTGCAGTTTGCCAATTCCCCATACCTACCGGGCCGATGAAGACGGCCACCATTCGGCTGTCCCGTAATCCCTTTTCAAGTTCTGGTTGCCATTGCGGGCCTAGAGGCAGGTCATCCACATCCAGCCAAGCCTTAACACCTAACAAGCCCAAATCCTCTTTAATTTTCCGTACGAAGTCTTTTTCTTTGCTGTTATGGCTAAGAAAGACATCAAAACCAAATGTATTGGCTTGAGGATTGGATATTTCCATAAGGGATCCTTCGAAAGTATGCGTAAAACATAACTTGCCTAACAATAGGAAGTCCAACCGTATAAGTCAATTTTTTTGTAGTACAGGCATATAGCGCCTATCTAAGAACGTTATGGCGTGGCTTGGAAATAATACTTTCGCCATTTGCCTCTTTGTAGCTAGCGAACTAACAGCGAATTGTTATGAACACACAAAATATAATTTAGATTACGCCTCCTCCATGTAAGTTAATCTACATTTAAAACGTCGATATTTTTTATTTATATAGCTACACAAAGACGCGGCTATTTTTAGGCTGGCACTGATGGCTTTATTTATTGGATTAAATCAACACTGCCGCCCTCAGCCAGCACCGTATTCAGTATATCCAGAAAGATTCACGTTTTGCGGACATCAGCCGCAGCCCTGGAAGCTCCATCCTGGCCGCAACTGACGGCAAGCAACTGTCCAGCTTTTCAACAATCATTCATAGAGTTAAATAATGAACATTATGCAATTCAACACCAGTATCCACACAGTGCTTCTCAATCTAGACGATTAGCTAACACCATTACGAACGACTAATGACAGTTACCCCTTCAGCCGGCCTGACGATTATGGACTTATCGCGCACGTACCCGATGCTTGATATAGTTGTGCTGCAGGTGCGGCGAAAGACGCATTTACTCAAGCCGAAACCGACATTGCCGCCTTAGCCTGAACACATTGTTAGACAGGAGACGATTATGAGCACCACTATCACTGAAACCGTGCAACATCCGCGTAACATAGAGCAAATCATTACCGGTCAGCCTGTGACTGAAGGTGCCGGAGTAAAAATCATCCGGCTGGTTAGTCAACCGCTACACAGACGCCTTGATCCCTTCTTGATGTTGGATGCGTTTCGTAGCGACGATCCCAACGACTATCTGGCTGGCTTTCCTGATCATCCGCATCGCGGCTTTGAAACCGTGACTTACATGATTGCCGGTCGCATGCGCCATCGCGATAGTGCCGGACACCAAGGTCTGCTGCAAAACGGCGGCGTGCAATGGATGAACGCCGGTACCGGTGTTATCCACTCAGAAATGCCTGAACAAGAAGATGGCGTGATGGAAGGCTTTCAACTTTGGCTTAACCTGCCTGCCAAAGACAAGCTGTCAGCCCCGTGGTATCGCGATATTGCTGCCGAAACGATTCCTACATTCGAAACCGGCGATGGCGTGGTGGTGAAAGTGATTGCCGGAACCAGTCATGGCATAAGCGGCACAGTGACCAGACCAATCACCGAACCGTTGTATCTTGATGTACATATGGAAGCAGGCCGCAGCTTCGAGCAAGCTCTGCCTGCTGGATATAACGGTTTTATCTATGTTTATCGTGGTGCAGTAAGCGTTGGCGATAAAACCGTTGCGGAACGACAGCTGGCTATTCTGGCTAACAACGCCGATAGCGATGGTGTGGTCTTGCACACGGAACAGGCCGCCCGCGTGTTATTAATTGCCGGTCGTCCTTTAAATGAACCGATCGTGCAACATGGCCCGTTTGTGATGAATACCGAAGAGGAGATTATCAAAGCGGTTAGCGATTTTCGTCACGGTCGGTTAACTGTTTGACACTTGTAGGAGCAGGCCTTGCCCGGGATTGGGTTACGGCATCGCTCATATCGTGGGCAAGGCCCTCTCCTACTATTGGAAGCTCCAACTCATCGAGCGTCAGCTACCTGCCAAATCGTCCGCGCTTTTAATGCTCGGTCCAGACGCGCTGACACTGTCTCCCAATGAATATTGCGGAAAAACGCATCCACATAAGTTGTCGCCGCTGCGCCGTAGTCCATTTGATACGAATGTTCGTACATATCCAACACTAACACCGGCAGCGTCGCGGTTGGGGCGTGCGCATGATCCCATTGCCAATAGTTTTCCAACAAACCGGTGTGCAGGTTATAGCCGAGTACGACCCAGCCGGAACCACCACCTAGTCCTGCGCCCAAGCGGCGGAACTCTTTTTCCCAGGTTTCCACGCTACCGAATGCTTCAGCCAGTGCTTTTTGCAACACGGAATCTGCTTTACCAGAGCCGCCCAAATTACCGAAATACAATTCATGCAACACCACCGACCCCGTGCGCAGCAAATGTTCGCGTTTAAGATCGTTGTAGATAAACGCAGGCAGATTGGCATCGTCCAGAAAACTCGTCAATTTTTGTTTGACCGCGTTCAAGGCCTTGACCGATCCGGCATAGTTGTTTTCCCAATGAGAGCGAATCAATTTTTCGGAAATACCATCCAATTTGGCTGGATCAAACGGCAAGGCTTTGACTTCATGGCTGGCTGCAAATGCCGCTGGGATTGGTGTAGCAAGCCCAGCGGCCGGGGCTAAATCGGCGGCCTGGGCCTCAGAACCCAGGGCAGCCAGCGCCACTGCGCTGGAAGCTGATACTAAAAAATCGCGACGCGTTTGTGATGACATAGTTTTTCTCCATAACAAAATAAATGCCTGCTAAACCAGCCAGGGTTTGACAACGACTAACAACAACCCTACTCCTCCTGCCCCGGCAATGACTGGAATAACACCAATTTTGTAACGAAACAGCGCCAGCAACGCCAACAAACAAATGCCTGCAGCAAGCGCATCGAATTGACCGTTAAGTCCATGCGGCCAAAATACGTGATAGGCGAAAAAAACCGCCAGATTGAGGATAACGCCGACCACCGCCGCAGTAATCGCGGTTAGAGGTGCAGTAAAATTAAGATTGCCTCGAGTCGATTCCACCAACGGCCCGCCAGCGAGAATGAATAAAAAGCTCGGTAGAAAAGTAAAATACGTCACGACAACTGCAGCCGCGGCACCGGCAATAAATAGCTGGTCGGCACCCAATAGCGCTTGTGACCAACCGGCAACAAAGCCGACAAACGTCACCACCATAATCAGCGGCCCCGGCGTGGTCTCTCCTAATGCCAGACCGTCAATCATTTGTTGCGGCAGCAGCCAGTGATAATGCTCGACAGCGCCTTGATAGACATAAGGCAGTACCGCATACGCGCCACCAAAAGTCAGCAACGCCGCTTTGGTAAAAAACCAACCCATCTGCGTTAAGGCATGGTTCCAGCCGTAATTAACAGTAAGTATCGCCATCGGTACAGCCCAAAGTAAGGCTCCGGTACCGACAATTAAACTGAACTGCGACCATCGAAACTGGGTATGAACAGGCCGTGCGCTGTCATCATCAATCAATGCCGGACCAAAAGACTGGCCTGACTTACCGTGACTACCACCGGTTTTAAAGGTCTCAGGAGAAATGCGACCGCCGAAAAAACCGATCAATGCCGCAGTAGCAACAATCGCCGGAAAAGGCATCTGTAAAGTAAAAATTGCCAGAAAAGAGAGTCCGGCCAACGCCCACAACAGATTGTTTTTTAGTGCGCGCGAGCCTATGCGATGCACCGCTTGCAGCACAATTGCAGTTACCGCAGGCTTGATGCCGTAAAACACCCCGGCCACCCAAGTCACATCGCCAAAGGCAACATAAATCCAGGACAGCACTATCAAAATCAGCAAAGACGGCAATACAAATAACGCCCCTGCAATAATTCCGCCCCAGGTCTTGTGCATTAACCAGCCGATATAAATAGCCAGTTGTTGAGCTTCCGGCCCCGGTAACAGCATGCAGTAATTCAACGCATGTAAAAAACGCCGCTCGGAAAGCCAGCGCCGCTTTTCCACTAATTCTTGATGCATGATGGCAATTTGTCCGGCGGGCCCGCCGAAGCTGATAAAACCGAGTTTCAGCCAAAAAATAAATGCTTGCCAGAAAGCCACTGGCTCGGGCCGAACTAAAGCCTGCTCGGTTGATTGATTAGGTTGCATCATTCGTGGTCACTCCTTTTTCAAAAGCTACCAGCAAGCTATCAAATACAGCACCGGCAGCTGCCAACAGTTGATCATCATCACTAATTGCGTCGCGTAATCCTGCCAATACAGCTTCAACACCGACAGCTTCAGGCGGCTGAATTCCGCCAGCATCCAGATAATGCACCAATGCAGCCAAGCGTTTTAGGCCTGGATGATCTATTGCAAAACTAGCCAGTAACACTTCAAAAGTGACACGGGCACCAACGTGACTAAAGCTGGCGCCATCAAAATCAAAACCCAGTGCATCAGTTGGACAATCAGTAATTGCTGCCAGCCAAACAAAACGGGCTTGCGGGTCGATAAAGCGACGAATTAACCAAGCAGAAGCCAAACGATCCACCCAAGGCCGCTGGCGGGTAGCCCAAACTCGGGCTTGAAAATCGCTAACGGATAAATTGGGTAACGATGCATCAATGGCATGCGGCTCATCTGGGGACAGCAACCGATTTGCTCTGACTTCCAATTCACGCAAAGCGGTATCGATTTGTTTTTGTGCTTCGCCAGGAAAAAAATCAATCTCGGCAATGACAGTGAAGGTTTTACGCAGCTTGCGTAGCTGCTTGATGGCATCCTGAATATTGTTGTTTAGCGCATCGGAGGCTTTTTCGATTTCGATCAGTAGCGAAGCATAAGCTTCTTGACGATCGAAAAGACCGGCAAAATCACTGCCATCCAAAGATTCAACCCGCAACAAACTGGTAGAACCACCACCCGATTGCACATCGGAGGCTATCGCAGTTAACAACAAACGACAGCTGTCCTGTTCCGGCAACAAATAAACACCATCTCGGAGCACTGCAGCGCCGGATGCTTTAACCGCTCGCCAGACGCGCATGCGGACTGATGCATTTTCGTTGGGTAAGGAAATAATCAAAATAATCCAATTCATGTTATGAATATAACACTAATGTTTTATTCATAACATGAATTTTTAAATGGCGCTTTAGATAGCCACAAGTGTTGTTCTTTAGTGGGTAAACCTAACCTGGCGCCAATTTGGGTGCAGCAAAACGCGCCTGCGGCACTGGCGTAACGAAGAATATCCAGCCAATCCATTTCGGCTGCAACGGCAGCGGCAAAAGCGCCGTGAAAGGCATCGCCTGCTCCGGTGGTATCGATGGCAGTAATTGGGTAGGCCGACATAGCGCCGCGTTGATTGCCCCGCTGCCAAATCAAACCTTTTTCTCCGAGAGTGATGACGACAACGGGAGCAATTTTTGCCATTTGATTCAGTGCAGCGTTTTCATCGCCAGCCAACTGGCAAGCGAATTTTTCTGAACAGACGAGATAATCGACCTTGGCCATCAATGCGCGGGTGCCGTCATGCAAAGAACCGGCATCTAACACGGTAGAGATATTTTGCTTACGCGCTTGCTCAGCCAGCGGCAGGGAAATATGCGGCTCGTGGCCGTCGAATAGAATTACTTTGGGTTTGATTAAAGAGAAATCGATAGCTTCTGTGGGTAACGCTTTGGTGTCACCTTTGTAGTTAATCAACGCTCTTTTGCCGTCGGGCTTAACGATGATAGTCGATAGCGGCGTTGGTGCTGTGCCTCTTACTAGCAATTGCGTATCGACGCCCTCCTCGACCAGCTCTTGACAATGCTTATCGCCATAGAGGTCGCGCCCCAAATAACCGGCAAATGCAGCTTGATAACCTAGTCGAGCGACGGTAACAGCGGCATTGGCCGCAGGACCGCCGCCGCAAGCTAATAAGCTGTCAGCAAAAATCTTCTCGTCTGCGTTGGGATGATGTGGAACTGCGAAAATGAGATCGTAAGAAGCATGGCCGACACATAATACATCGACGTTGATTGGAGCGGGCATAGGGAATCAGTAGTTGAGAAAATATTTGAACCGTAACCAAATCTACCGTTGGCTGAACGTAGCCGAAGCCTCGACTCCGCTCAGCCAACGGTAGATTGGTCTGCTTTATCGTCTACGTCCACCGCCCAACAATGAGCCCAGCACCCCACGAATAATCTGTCTGCCGACTTCCTGGCCGATGCTGCGGGCAACGCTCTTGGCTGCGGTTTCCAAAACACCTTGTCGTCCTCGGCCACTGCCAGACCCCGTGACACCGTCCAGCACACCACCCCAATCGAAGCCAGAGTTACCAGTGTTGGCTGATTCCGTAGTTGGTTGCGCGGCCTGCACGGCACGGCCTTTAAGGATTTCATAGGCTGATTCGCGATCAACCTGCTTTTCGTAATGCCCGTAAATTACCGCGTTTTGAATAATTTCCTGACGTTCAGCGTCGCTGGCGGGACCAACACGTGAACAAGGCGGTTTGATTAAGGCTCGTTCAACCGGCGCCGGTATACCTTTTTCATCCAAAAATGACACCAAGGCTTCGCCGACGCCTAGTTCGGTAATAGCGGTTTCCACGTCTATTTTTGGATTAACTCTAAACGTTTCTGCCGCGGCTTTAACGGCTTTTTGATCGCGAGGGGTAAAGGCTCGCAAGGCATGCTGGACGCGGTTGCCGAGCTGACCGAGAATGGCATCGGGAATATCCAACGGATTCTGGCTAACGAAATAAATACCGACGCCTTTAGAGCGAATCAACCGCACCACTTGTTCAATTTTTTGCAGTAACGCAGCCGGTGCATCATCGAATAACAAATGCGCTTCATCGAAAAAGAACACCAGTTTGGGTTTGTCCAAATCGCCGGCTTCAGGAAGATTTTCAAACAGTTCCGACAATAGCCACAATAGTAACGTAGCGTAAACTCGCGGCGAATTGTAAAGCGCGTCAGCCGCTAGAATGTTAATCACTCCACGGCCGCCCTCGGTTTGCAACAGGTCATTAAAATCCAGTGCAGGTTCGCCGAACAGGTTTTCGCCGCCTTCGTGTTCCAGTTGTAACAAGCCGCGTTGAATAGCGCCAACGCTGGCCGCGGAAATATTGCCGTATTCACTTGCCAACTCAGCAGCGTTCTCTGATGCATGTTGCAACAACGCGCGCAAATCTTTCAAATCCAACAACAGCCAGCCGTTGTCGTCGGCAATTTTAAACGCGGCCGTCAGCACACCGGCTTGAACGTCGTTAAGATTGAGCATCCGCGCCAGTAACAGCGGGCCCATTTCCGATACTGTTGACCGTAACGGGTGGCCTTTTTTACCGAACACATCCCAAAATACTGTCGGCGCGGCGGCATAGTTGAGAGCACCAATACTCAGTTCGGCCACACGCGCTTCGACTTTGGCATTGCCGCCGCCTGCCCGACTGATACCGGACAGATCGCCTTTAACATCGGCCATAAACACCGGCACGCCAATTTGCGAAAAAGCTTCGGCCAAGGTTTGCAAGGTAATGGTCTTGCCGGTACCTGTCGCTCCGGCAATCAAGCCATGACGGTTGGCCATCGCCGGCAATAAACTCAAATCAATAACGCCGGATTTAGCGATTACAAGCGGCTTTGTCATGTTGGCTTCCTAAAAAATACAAAATGATGTGTCCAGCAGATTGATGGATTAAATGATACTTATGCTCATGGTTTCAGTGTTCTTTTCCTGCATAAATCCACATTGGTTCTGTGCTGCCTGCACGCACAAAACCAATAGACTTGTAAAAATCAACTGCTTTGCCATCGGCGGTAAGCATAAGTTGATGAAATCCTGAATATCTTTCAATTATTGCAGTCATCATCTGCCGTCCTATACCCTGCCCTTGAACGCATGGATGCACTAGCATATGAGGAAAGTACACAACTAAATGTCCATCCGAAATGGCATTGCCAATGCCAACTAATTTTCCATCAATGCGTGCCGTTACCAAACTGTGCGAGTTTCGAAGGGCTGCCAATAGTTCTTTGGGTTTTTCAGCAGATGACCATTGGTTCGACCTATAGAGCTCAACGACTTCGTCTTCGTTTATCTCGTCAGCCAAAGAAATTTGAGCCTGCATGGACACACTCTGCTTTTAAAGTTCTTAACCAGCTTGTTGCTCGGTCTCTTTGACGTGTTCAACCGACCACAGTTTTTCCAATTGATAAAACTCCCTGGCTTGATTGGTCATGGCGTGCACAATCACATCGCCAATATCCAACAATACCCAATCGGACCCCAAATCACCTTCTACGCCCAATGGAATCACGCCGTTTTCTTTAAGTTTTACCGCCACATATTCGCACAAGGCTTTAAGGTGTCTATCAGATGTGCCTGTTACTACAATCATATAATCGGTAAAGCTGGTTTTACCACGCACATCTAAAGTGACGATGTTTTGCCCTTTATGGTCGTCCAGTTCTGTCTGGGCTATTTTTAAAACTTCTTCTGTTTGCATTCAAATTCCTGAAAAATTAGTGTTATTGAGTTTGATAAAGTTGATGCTGCTGTATGTATTCTATGACAGCATCGGGTAATAAAAAACGTGGGGACTGCTTAAGCGCAATCATGTTTCTAATCGCAGTGGCAGAAATATCCAGCTGGGTGACCGGCTGAAAAAATATCGACCCCGCGGGTGTTTTGCTCAGCTCGGTTTTAGCATCTGCCAAGCAGGGGTTAAAAAAAGAATCGAGCGATTTGAGCGCATAACCCGGCCGGGTCAGCACCACAAGATGAGCGTAAGCAAATAGCTGTTGCCAACGATGCCAACGGGTTAAGTTTTCAAAAGCATCGCTACCAATAAACAATAGTAATGTTTGCTCTGAAAATTCTTCACGCAACGATTTTAAAGTATCGACCATATACGATGGCCCTGCCCTATCCAGCTCGCGGCTATCGACTACCAAGCCAGGCTCATGATTTATAGCCTGTTGTAACATCTGCAAGCGCATGGTTGCAGATGCCTTGGGCTGATCTCGATGCGGCGGTTGATAGCAAGGAATCAGCCTGACTTCATCCAGACCGAACAGCTCTTTGACTTCCAACGCTGAACGTAAATGACCGTAATGCACAGGATCAAAGGTGCCACCAAAAATACCGATCATCTGGGTACTTTGAAAAAGCCGTTCCATTCATGGTTCGACAAGCTCTCCACGAACGTTATGGATTGAGTTATAAGATACCGTTCGCACTGAGCCTGTCGAAGTGCAGAGTTTTTCGAAGTACCCATTTACTGCCTGATATGCCCATCGCCCAGGACGATGTACTTCAGTGAAGTTAAGCCTTTCAATCCGACCGGGCCGCGCGCATGCAGTTTGTCGGTACTAATACCGATTTCAGCGCCTAAGCCATATTCAAAACCATCGGCAAAACGGGTTGAGGCATTGACCATCACCGAGCTGGAATCGACTTCACGCAGAAAACGTCTGGCCAGTGTGTAATCTTCAGTAACTATCGCTTCGGTATGTGCAGAGCTATATTGATTGATATGGGCAATCGCTTCATCGATACCTGCAACGATATGAATGGATAATATCGGCGCCAAATATTCAGTGTGCCAGTCTGCTTCGGTGGCCCTTATAGCCTGTGGAATCAATGAACAGGTTTTTGCGCAGCCCCGTAACTCCACACCTTTTTCCAGATATTGCGCAGCCAGTAACGGCAATATTTTGGGGGCAATGCTTTCCGCTATTAACAAGGTTTCCATGGCATTACAGACGCCGTAACGATGCGTTTTAGCATTGATGGCAATCGCAATAGCTTTATCAATATCGGCTTTGTCATCAATATAGACATGACAAATGCCATCCAGATGTTTGATCACCGGAATGGTCGCATTATTTGAAATACGCTCAATCAAGCTTTTGCCGCCGCGCGGCACAATCACATCAACATACTGGTTCATGGTAATCAACTCGCCCACTGCGGCTCGATCTGCAGTGGCGACGATTTGCACCGCAGTCGTCGGCAAACCGGATGCTGCCAAGCCCTCGCTAATGCAGGCAGCAATCGCTTGATTGGAATGTATTGATTCCGAACCGCCGCGCAGAATACAAGCATTACCCGCTTTAAGACACAAAGCCGCCGCATCAATAGTGACATTCGGTCGAGACTCGTAAATGATACCGATCACACCCAAGGGCACGCGCATTTGCCCTACCTGGATGCCGCTGGGTCGGTAGCTCAAGTCGCTGATTTCACCGACAGGATCTGGTAATGCAACCACTTGTTTTAAGCCTTCAACCATGGCCAAAATGCTTTTAGGTGTTAATGCCAAACGGTCTAATGACGCCGCATCCAGACCACTTTGCTGGGCTGACGCTAAGTCTTTGGCATTTTCGGCAATCAACCGGTCGCTGCTGTTGCTAATGATTTCAGCAATCTTCAACAGTGCCTGATTTTTTTTACCTGACTCGGCACGACTGATTTCACGCCCAGCTTTTCTGGCTTGTTCACCCAGGTTTTGCATGTACTGCTTAATGTCCACTTCTATCCTCACTTGGCATTAATCATTAATGACCGGCATTGTATCTTAGTCCGGGCATTAATAGGACTTGACATGATAAGCATCACGCTAATTTGTGCCATCCAAAACAAAGAATCAATGACATAGCGACTTTTCCACAAAAACTGTGGATAACTTTGTGCATAAGTAAAAAATAAGTCCGCTCAGCCCTTGTAAAATCAGGCCTGTCATTAAATTGACTTACTTTTATACAAAGTAATTTTATTGTTTATTATCAATAGATTAATAAATTAAAAATACGATATTGGTTTTACATTACACCAAAGTCAGTCATTTCTTACATTGGAATTGTTATCCACACTTTTTGTGGATAACTTTGTGTAAAAGATCAAGATAAGTCGCTTCAACCCTTATAAAACGGCTGCTGCGCATAGATTGCTTAGTTTTTATACATTGTTAACGAATAAATCGATTTGCCATATATATTTAGGCTTGTAAGCTAAAAACCAGCGGCAACGATTTTTGACGCAATCAATATTTTGTGTGAATAATCGTCCCTACCTTTAAAAGCATCCTTAATCCCACCTCACTCACTTCAAATTGACATGCCACTGTTTATTATCCTAAGCCTTGCCTTAACTTATTTAGTTCATACCGACAGCCATTGGCAACAGATGCTGATCTCGTCACCTACGGTGCTTTATGTCAGCTCGACTTTGGCGGCTGTAAGTCTTATCGCTAGTGCTTTCAAAAAAATCCCGCTGGCGATTATTTATGATATTTTTTCCAGTTCGGTGTTAATCATTTGGTTTTATTACTGGAAATCAATACCGTTATTTAAAGAAGACTCACCGATATTTTTCTTTTTCCCGGTCTATTTTTCGTTAATGGCTGCGTTTGTCTCGGCATTTTTTAGCAGCCAAAAACAACAGTTCGATGCCGAATCATTCCGGCAAATGCAGGCTATTTCCAAACGTAGTCGGTTGCAGCCATGGGTAGTGATGCTATGCGTTTTAGGTAGCTTGGCGTGGTATGACAATTACCTGTTGTTTCCAACTATCATGACGCTGCTATTTGCCCGCTTTGCGCTGTCAAATCTGCTGCAAGAAAATAATTAAACGGCAACACGCCGAATAAGCGTCTATGAAAAAAACCCTTTACTACTCGCATCCGGATTTTTTACTACATGATACCGGTGTCGGCCATCCTGAATGCGCAGCTCGGCTTAAAGCGATTGATGCGGCGCTCAGTACACTGGAATTTGCTGGGTTAATTAGGCTCTCGGCGCCATTGGGCTCAGAACAGCAAATCCAGCTGATTCACCCGCATGCGCATGTCGAGCAAATCTTCTCAGCGATTCCCCAACATGGCGAACATTATTTGGATGACGACACTATCGTCTCCCCAGGCTCTAAAAATGCGGCATTACGTGCTGTGGGTGCGGTGTGTGATGCGGTTGATAAGGTTATGGCGAATCAGGCTGATAACGCGTTTTGCGCGATACGCCCCCCTGGGCATCATGCCGAACCTAATCAAGCGATGGGCTTTTGCCTGTTTAATAACATTGCCATTGCCGCAGAATACGCGCGCCGCCATTACCACCTTAAGCGCATCGCGATTGTTGATTTTGACGTTCATCACGGTAACGGCACGCAAGCGGCTTTTTATAATCAGCCCTGCATACTCTATGCCTCCAGCCATGAGATGCCGCACTACCCCGGCACCGGCTACCCCACTGAAACCGGCGTAGGCAATATTATCAATGTGCCGCTTAGCCACGGTGAGAGCGGCCAAAGTGTCAGACAAAAATATATCAATATCATCTTTCCGGCTCTGCATCATTTCAAGCCTGAATTATTGCTGATTTCAGCTGGCTTTGATGCCCATAAGGATGACCCATTATCATCTATATTATTGCTTGAAGATGATTTCCGCTGGCTGACTCAGGAATTAATGACCATTGCCGACAGTCATTGCCAAGGCCGTATTATTTCCGCATTGGAAGGCGGCTATCACCTGCCGGCGCTGGCTGCCAGCGTTGCCGTACATATCAAAACCTTGTTGCAGAATTAGGGCCGGTTCTATTTTATCTGCGCTGTGATTTCTTTTTGTTACCTAAAAATCTGACCCTCAATCTCTTCCGCTTTAGGCGTTTCATACCCTGTTTAATTGGCCAATGGCGACTAACCGATACTTGACGTATTTTTTTAGCCGTTACCACCGCATCCTCTACGCTCCAAAAAAGCTTGTCCTTAAATTGCTCTTTAGCCAGCTTCAATAATAATCGCCTTATTCGATCTTTAACCCGTGCCAATAACAACACTTTATTTTGCCGTTTAAGTTCATCAGCAAGCTCAATCAAACATTCAGCCGCCGTACTATCCAAATTGGCACTTTGTTCAAGACTAATAATAAGGATCTGCACATCGGTCCTGCCTGTTAAACGTAATTGAACTTCCGCCAAAATACCTTCGACACTGGCAAAAAATAACGGTTCTTCAGGACGCAGAATCAATAGCTTTGTATGCGTTCTCGCATTGGGGTGATTTTCCCTATCCACATAATCGCGTGAATGCCCAAGCTCGGCCAATTCTCTAACCACCGGTTGGCTGAAAGATCGAATAGCTGAGGCTAGTGACAGTCCAACGGCAATCAGCATGCCGTGTAATACCCCAAACACTAATACGGCCAATATTGCCGCCAATGCCAAGTACTGATCCCGATCCATTCGCCACAGATGTATTAGCGCTTGGGGATTTAACGCATGACTTAAGGCATTGATGACGGCTGCAGCGACGATAGGTTCCGGAATAAGCGCTATCCATCCTTTACCAAAAACCACCATTAACAGTAAAACTGCGGCCGCAATAACCCCGGCCATTTTACTTTGGGCACCGGCTTCTTCATTCGCCGCGCTGGCTGAAAATCCTGCACCGACCGGCATTCCCTGAAATAGTCCTGAGACAAGATTGGCCGTGCCAAGTGCCAGCAATTCACGATTAGGTTCAATCACATTACCGTGAAGCAACGACAAGCTACGAATGCTTCCCCAAGATTCGGCGACAATAATCACCAGCAAGCCACAGGCTAACTCTGCTAACTGCAACCATTTTTCCAACGGTAATTGCGGCGCGCTTAAGCCGGGCGGGATAAGCCACAATGTCCCAACAGTAGTTACATTAAAATCGGCTAGATTAACTGTCTCGCTTAACCCAACCCCCAATATCAACACCACAAAAGCGCCGGGGACATTGCGCCAGCGTTTCAAAACCCACAATAAAATCAGTGCGCTGCAACCTATCGCGGCACTCCAAAGCCCCCATTCATGGCCATGCTGAATTACCTCAACAATGATTAGAAATGGATTGGCCGCAGTTACCTTAATCCCCAGCACAATGGGTAACTGTTTAATGATAATGGTCACTGCTAAAGCAAACGAGAAACCATGCAATACCGGGCGCGAAACGAATGCCGAAAGCCGCCCCAGGCCTGCTTTGGCTAATACGATCAAGCCTAGGCCGGTTAAGATAACCAAGGCAACGCCAAAATCTTCGGCGGCATTTCTGCCAACCGGGTGTAACGATAAAACGATTGCGGCAAGCAGCGCTGCAGCAGATGACGTTGGAGCGACAATAGCGAAATGGCTTTTTCCTAAACCCGCGTAACAAAGTAATCCCACTAATGCAGCGGTAATGGCATGCTGAATCGGCAAATGTGCGATAGCCGCATAAGCGACTGCCTCAGGCAGCAAAATAAAGGCGACTGATAGCCCGGCAACTGCATCGGCAGCGGATAACCGTCTGACTGCCGCCAATAACTGCGCTTTAATGCTCAAATAATCTTGCATTGAATAAAAGCATCTTCGTTAAATTTGTAAATCGCACACAAACGATGGTAGCCATCGGCAATGATTACCTTGCCATTTTGTTGATCTCTCACCAAAAGCAAGGGCGACAGCGATTTTCCTGTCATTATCTTGTCAATATCCTTCTCAACATGTGAGTTACTGACACCCAATAATGAAAGCTGGGAGGCTCTAAAGATGTCCTTAGCTTTGAATTGCACAATGTCGGTGTTTTTTAACCTAGCTATCATGTCCACAACAATTTCCTGGCTATAAAGAATCGTAAGATAAGATTCAGCTGCCGGGTAATTATGATCATCAACATCCGTTAGCCAGCTGATTTCTTTGGTTTTATCTTTAGACATTAGTTTGCCTGTATTGGTTACTCAGAATGTTGAATGCTTAAAACTCAAGCACTTAGCTAAACCAAGCAGCAAACTTTACTTTTGCGTCTGCTTTAAACTGTTTCGCTAATCGATAGACTGTTGTATCGATAATTTTCTGATGCGCCCAATGCAGCCACGTAGTAATTGTGTTGTATACAAACCTAAGCAAGGAAAAAGTTAAGAGTTGCGGCTTGGTCAGCGCAAATACTCTAGTCACCAACAAAGTACCGAGCAACTTTGCCAATGCCTCCAATAACACGCCTTGAAGAATCAAGCCTTTGGCCAGTAACGCAAACGCTAAAATATTTATCGGCGTGACGATCAAGATTGGGATACTAAAAGCCACTAGCGCCACAAGCGGCGATGTCCGACTCAGCCATTGCTCAAACGCTTCTAAGTGCAACCATTTAACTAGCGTGTGGCCAAAGACAGTCAGTAAGTCCCACAACCACTCCTCTATTATCAAGACGATGGCTAACAGCGAAAGCAGAATTTTTTTCATAGTTTGAGTTGGATTAAATTAAAGACTCTTCATTGTATGCGCGCTGCCCTTGATTGCAATCAAGGGCAATAGATCATCTCTGAAAGCGCGTTTTTGTAAACGTTCTATTGATGATGATGCCACGGTAATCTATAGTGCGACGCGCAATCCTATCCACTAGAGAAATCACACATGAAAAAAACCGACAGCACGCCACTTTGGGTATTCCTGGCATTTTCAAGTATCGAATCACGCAAAGGCGCATTGATATTGATTTGGAGCAGCCTAGTATTCAGCATTTACTGTATTCCCTGGGTTAACTACTTCCAAGGCAATATCTGGATAGAAAAATTGTTTTTGATCGACGATTGGGAATGGTTTGCGATGACGATACCAATGACGGTTTGGTATTGGTATAGCCTGAAATGGACCGACAAAAATGGTGGTTTTTAAGGCTACACCACGGGAAACGGCATGAAAAAAATCGTCTGGCTAGCTGGAATTTTGTTATTGGCTGTAGCGTTAACCTATTTAAAATTGCACATTCTCGACCAAGTACCCAAAATCAACGTTACCACTATCACCGGTCAGCACATTGACTTGCAACAGCTGCGCGGTAAGCCGGTGTTAGTCACTTTCTGGGCCACTGACTGTGTCAGCTGTGTCCAGGAAATCCCGGACTTAGTTGGGCTATATAACCGTTATCACAGTCAAGGCTTTGAACTTATCGCCATTGCCATGGCCTACGACCCGCCCAACCACGTAGTTGAATTAAGCCATGCCATGCAACTGCCCTACCCGATTACGCTGGATATAACGGGCGAATATGCGTTGGCTTTTGGACAAGTAAAACTGACACCGACCACTTTTCTAATTGCCCCCGATGGCAGCATCGTTTGGCAACAAACCGGTAAATTTGCACTTGCAGACCTGCAAGCGCGAATTGAATCACTTTTAAAAGGATAAGCCATGCTCTGGTTAAAAGCGTTACATCTGATATTTATGGTCACCTGGTTTGCAGGATTATTTTACCTGCCCAGACTTTACGTGTACCACGCCATGAGCAGCGATGAAATCAGCAATGAGCGCTTCAAAATCATGGAACGTAAACTGTTTTACGGGATTATGACGCCGGGGATGATTGCGACTTTTATTTTCGGTATCTGGATGCTGACCGATTACGCCTGGGCAATTTACGGCACCAGCGGCTGGCTGCATGCAAAATTAGCCATACTTTTACTGGCTGTGATCTATCACTATTACTGCTGGCGCTGGCTACTAGACTTCAAACACGATCGCAACCAACGCCCCCACGTTTTTTACCGCTGGATGAATGAAGTGCCGGTGTTGTTTTTGGTGGGGATTATCATTTTGGCTGTGGTTAAGCCGTTTTAGAAAACAAGCGAGTCGCTAAGTTTTGAAGGGTAATTTCCTTGCTCCTGCGTGAAATCATCAAAACTTAGCGACGGTTAGATTGCTACGCAAGCCCCGGCTGTCCTGCTCCAATATCGTTTAGCCACGACAAGGTGGCTAAACATCGCAGCAATGACGTTACGCTATCGGCATCGACCGATTGCATTTTTCCATCGCAAACAGCATGCTCGAAAAAACGCCGGAACGATATAGCTACCGGCGACTAAGATTCACGCACCTTCCGACTCCGGTTCGGTGCATTCCATGAATCTCAGCGAAAGTGTCAGGTTTTTTTACATTTTTTTAATTAAGTAAAAACACCTATAAAATTAGGTGTCCCTAAAAATATCACAAACCCAAAGCAATCAATACTTCATCATAACCAGTTGAAATAAATGATATTTTAATTTTATCAACTGTGTTTCTAATATTTCTCAAGTCCTATTAAAAACACAATCCTTATTAAAACTGATTTTAAGGCTAGTTTTCAAAGCTTTCAAAGTGTCAGGTTTTGTTACACTTTCATTACAATTTTTAGAACCAAGTCTAACGGGAAAAAATTACAAATAGCTTGTATAGCAACTTACAAAATCCCCATCATATACAGCTTTTGCAAGCACAACTGACTAATTAGTAACCTTTGCTAATCCTCATTTACAGCTATTAGACTCCGCTCATTACAAAATCGACTAACAGATAAGTTACTGATTTATTTTGACAATAAATTCACAGTGCTTAGTAAGCTTGTAAAACAGTCGATGTGCAATTTTCAAAAGTAATTCGAATTGGCCTAATCCAGCCGGATGCGACCACCCACTCCAAAACACATAACAATAGTGAACTTAAATAATGTACTTACTGAATTTCCAATCTCAAAATTGCTAAAAATGTGTCAGCTTTTTTTACATCTCTATCAAAATAAATAAATAAACAAATAAATAAATCTAAACAGCGACAATTATAAATAACAATAAAACCAACAACTTAAAATGTTTTTTAATCTATTGGCATGCATTCTGCTGTTACCTTAGTGTGAGTGATATTTTTGCTTCACAACAAATTTATTGATGACCGCATCCTAATTGATACTATTTAACTGAATATTTTTTGGATAACTTATGAAAGAATTACAAAAAACACTAGCAATCGCATTACTAGCTACTGGCTCTGCAGCTGTTCAAGCGACCGTCATTAGCGAAATCGAATCCAACGACACGTTGGCAACAGCTCAAAACATCAACCCTTATTTCTCGCTTGATTTCAACGCAAACATCGGTGATACCACAACAAACACATCTTTAGTTATTCCGCATGTGACTATCCAAGGCACAGGCAATAATACCTATGACGTTTATGCCTTCACAACTACAGGCGGCAGAGCAATATTTGATGTTGATTTTGGAAGAGATAATCCTGGCGGACTGTCGGATCCCTACCTACACTTGTTTGATTTTTCAGGGGCAAGTATGACTGCAAATGACGACAACTCCATAAGTTATGGACAAGATGGAAGTATCCACCCTTATGATTCTTATATTGAGCTTGCTAACCTTGCCGCTGGTGATTACTTCATCCGTGTAGGCCGTTGCTGCGAAAGTGAGTTCGTTAATGGAACGTATGAACTCCAAGTGTCAATTGAAAACCATCCTCTCAATCAAAATCAACCGACTTCTGTCCCAGAGCCCACTTCAATCGCTTTACTTGGTGTAGGTGCAATGAGCATGGTTGCTGCACGTCGTCGTAAGAACGTATAAGCTTCGCTCTTTAGACATAAAAAGGTGGCGCAAGCCGCCTTTTTTGTTTCTATTAAGCAAAAATTTTCTAACCCCATCACTATCAGTCATTACCCCGCACTTATTTTCCAGGAGTAAACTAACCAATAACTGAGCAAACTTAAATGCTCTTTATCGGGATTAACTTGGAGGGCAAGACTATGACTGCACAAACAAACTATATCCGCTGGTTTAACGAATTAAACATTTCAGATATACCGCTAGTAGGCGGCAAGAATGCCTCGTTAGGCGAGATGTACCAGGAATTAACGCCGCAAGGGGTTCTTATTCCCAATGGTTTTGCAGTGACGGCGGAAGCTTACCGTTATGTATTGCAGCAAGCGGGCGCATGGGAGAGGTTGCATCAGGCACTGGATGATTTAAATCCTGATGATGTGTCTGATTTAGCCCGACGTGCGCGCCAAGCTCGGGAAATTATCTATGCAGCGCCATTGCCTGCAGACCTTAAACAACAAATCATCGCGGCCTTCAAAAAGCTGCAAGAGCAGTACGGCAATGATGTCAGCGTTGCCGTCCGCAGCTCGGCTACCGCAGAAGACCTGCCCACCGCTAGTTTTGCCGGTCAGCAAGATACTTACCTGAATATCCGCGGCGATGCCGACTTGCTGGAAGCCTGCAAACGCTGCTTTGCCAGCCTGTTTACCGATCGCGCCATTCATTACCGCATCGACCAGGGTTTTGATCATTTCAAACTGGCGTTATCAATAGGCATTATGAAAATGGTGCGCTCCGATTTAGACGCCAGCGGCGTGATGTTTTCGTTAGATACCGAATCGGGTTTTAGCGACGTGGTGTTTATTACCGGCGCTTATGGACTGGGGGAAAATGTTGTGCAAGGCGCGGTTGACCCGGATGAGTTTTATGTCCACAAACCCACCTTTGCCCAAGGCCATCGGGCAGTACTACGCCGCACACTGGGTGCCAAAAAAATAAAGATGATTTACAGCGACGGCAGCACCACTGAGCCTGTTCGCAATATCGCCACTTCCGAACAAGAACGCCAACGCTTTTGCATTACCGACCAGGATGTTTTAATCCTGGCCGACTACGCCATTAAAATAGAAAAACATTACAGCGCCAAGGCCGGGCAAGCCAGACCGATGGATATGGAGTGGGCAAAAGACGGTATCGACGGCAAGCTTTATATCGTGCAGGCCAGACCTGAAACCGTGGTATCGCAGCTCAGCGGCATGACATTGGAGCAATACCACCTAAAAACCAAAGCCGAGCCCATCGTCACCGGCCATTCAGTCGGCAGCAAAATTGCCACGGGCAATGCCCGCATCATCAAAAATCTGGCGCAATTGAACGAATTTAAAGCGGGTGATGTCTTAGTCGCCGACATGACTACGCCAGATTGGGAACCGGTAATGAAGATAGCCTCCGCCATCGTCACCAATCGCGGCGGACGTACTTGCCATGCTGCGATAATTTCCCGTGAATTGGGCGTACCTGCGGTGATTGGCTGCGATAACGCGACCACACAAATTAAAAATAATGCCGCCGTTACCGTATCTTGTGCAGAAGGCGATGTCGGCAAGGTCTATGACGGCATTTTAGATTTTGATGTTGAAACAACTGATTTATCAGGCCTGCAACACCCAAAAACTCACATCATGCTGAATATCGGCAATCCAGAGATCGCGTTTAAAACCAGTTTTTTACCGAACGATGGCGTTGGGCTGGCGCGAATGGAATTCATCATTACCGAATACATTAAAGCCCATCCGATGGCGCTGTTGCACCCGGAAAAAGTACAAGATACTGATGAACGCGAACAGTTAAAACGCCTAACGCAAAACTATGCAACGCCAGGCGATTTTTTTATCGAAAAACTATCGGAAGGTGTCGGCACTATTGCTGCGGCTTTTTATCCCAAGCCTGTGGTAGTACGACTGTCGGATTTTAAAACCAATGAATACGCCACGTTGCTGGGCGGACGCTGGTTTGAGTTTGATGAAGCCAACCCGATGATAGGTTTTCGCGGCGCCTCACGCTACACGCATCCGGCTTATGCCAAAGGCTTTGCGCTGGAATGTGCAGCAATGAAAAGGGTTCGCGATGACATGGGCTTAACCAATGTCATTTTGATGATTCCGTTCTGTCGTCGCGTGCAAGAAGCCAAACGCGTACTTGATTACATGACCAGCCTGGGTTTAAAGCGCGGCGAAAACGGCCTGCAAATCTATGTAATGTGTGAAATCCCCAATAACGTCATCCAGATTGACGCTTTTTCCGAACACTTTGATGGCTTTTCTATTGGTTCCAATGATTTAACTCAGCTGACTTTAGGCGTCGATCGCGATTCTGCCATCCTTGCAGAGGATTTTGATGAACGCGATGCCGGTGTTAAAGAAATGATTCGACTGGCCGTAGTCGGTGCCAAACGCAATGGCAGACATTGCGGCCTGTGCGGGCAAGCGCCATCGGATTACCCGGAAATGGCGGAATTTTTAGTCGAAATCGGCATTGACTCAATGAGCTTAAATCCGGACACCGTATTAAAAACAACTCAACAGGTGCTGGAGACAGAACGGAAATTGGGTAGATAATTAAAGCCAACGCAGGCTAAATTTTCCGCATGAAAATTGCCTAACGTCTAGCCAGTTTGATCAGTGTTTATATTCAGCTGCACTGCTTCTGACAACTCTGGCTCTGGCAACTCTGGTAAGGCATGGATTGCTAAAACCAGTTGCGTTAACTCATGATCGCACTGGTGCGCCAATTCTAAACATTCGTCGAGTGTAGAATTGGCGCGCAAGGCATTTTCCAGTTTGCTCGCCAACTCTGAAACACGACGCGCGCCCAACACCCCGGCAACGCCGTTTAAGCCATGAGTCAAGCGCTGCGCCTGTTGCATATCACCATCGACCAAGCTTTTTTGTACTTGCTGCATATCATCATTGTGCGCATTGGCGAACATCCGCAAAAGCCGCAAGTATTGAGTAATGTCACCCTTGACGATCACCATGCCTTGCAGAGTCTCCAACCCAGGGATATTCAGAGCAGGATTATTCAATACTGGACTAGCACCATTATTATCAGGTGAGCTGACAGCGCCAGCTTGGCAGTCAGCGTCTTTCGAAAAACACTGATGATCCTGCATTGATAGCCAGCGCAGCAACTTAGCGTAAAGCAAAGCAGGAATCACCGGTTTGGCGACAAAGTCATTCATGCCTGCCTCTAAACAAGTACGTCGGTCATCATCAAAGGCATTTGCAGTCATCGCTAGAATAGGTAGCGTTGCAAAACCGGGCTGATTTCTAATCGCTCTGGTTGCAGTCAAGCCATCCATTTCAGGCATTTGTACATCCATTAACACCAGATCATAGTGTTTGGTACACACCTTCTCTAAGGCAATCCGCCCATTTTCGGCAGTATCCACCGACAGGCCGACGCCATGCAGTAATTCCAAAGCCACTTCGCGGTTAATTTCATTATCCTCGGCCAGCAACAAACGGGCACCGGCAAATTCATTGCGTAATATCACGTCGGCAGCTACTGACTGCTCAGCTGCTTCGGAAGTTATCTGCTGACGCCCCCGCTGTAACCGGGCCGTAAACCAAAAGGTGCTGCCCTGCCCTAAGGTGCTTTGCACACCTGCTTCGCCGCCCATCATATTCGCCAGACGCCGTGCGATGGTCAGTCCCAACCCTGTACCGCCATATTTACGAGTGGTTGAAATATCCGCTTGAGAAAATGCATCAAACAGCATCGGCTGATTCTCTTCGGCAATACCAATCCCGGAATCTTGAACCTCAAACCGTATCAACAATCCTTGTATGTTTTCGTCCAACAGCGTCGCGCGTAACCAGATAGTGCCATGCTCAGTAAACTTAACGGCATTGCCGGCATAATTGAGCAAGGCTTGTCGCAGACGAGTCGGGTCACCGCGCAACCAAAGCGGTACATGATCGCTATCTACTTCAATCGTTAAGCCTTTATTTTTAGCCTGTTCGGTAATTAATGACCGGATGTGATCCAGAATCGCTCCCAAGGAAAATTCCGTGGTTTCCAGTTCTACTCGTCCGGCCTCGATTTTCGATAAATCCAAAATATCATTGATAATAGACAGCAGATGTTGGGCGGCGGCTTCTATTTTATTCAGGCGGTCACCTTGCTCGGCAGTATGAATACCCTGCCGCATGAGATAAGTCAGGCCAATGATGGCATTCATCGGGGTGCGAATTTCATGACTCATATTGGCCAGAAAAGCGCTTTTGGCCTGATTAGCCGTATCCGCCAGAGTACGCGCTGCAACCAAATCTTTAGTACGGGTCGCAACCAATTCTTCAAGGTGATGACGATAGTGATCCAGCTCTTCGCCGATATGTTTTTTCTCGGTTATATCTTCCTTCACGGCCACATAATGGGTAATAGCACCATCAGCCTGGCGAATGGGGGTTATCACCGCAAATTCCACATATTCGCTGCCATCCTTGCGCTTATTAATAAACTCACCTTGCCAGGTTTTACCTTGGCTTACGGTATCCCATAGAGCAACATAGGTTTGCTCTGGCGTTTTGCCGGTGTGCAACATACGCGGGTTTTGGCCAATAACTTCTTCACGCGTAAAACCGGTGCAGCTTACAAATGCTTCGTTAACATATTCAATCTCCGCATTAAGATTGGTGATGACGATACTGCCGGGACTCTGTTCAACGGCTTGGGCAAGCTTGCTTAATTCCTGTTCATTGCGTTTACGCTCACTGATGTCCAAATTAATCCCGGTAAGGCGCACTGGATTGCCCGCCGCATCATATTGAGCATGTCCTTTACTGATCAACCAGCGCGTTTCGCCGGAATCCATGATCATGCGGAATTCCACCTCAAACGGTTCGCCGTGGATAATCTTGCTCTCCCATTGCGCATCAATAAGCGCTAAATCATCCGGATGTACGCGAATCCGCCAATCATCGTTGTTCTTAAAACTCCCGGCAGCGACACCGTAAAGTCGCTCGCACTCAGGCGACCAGTAGCTTTGATTATTAACAATATCCCAATCCCAAATGCCGACATGTGCGCCCTCTTGCGCTATCAACAAGCGCTGTTCGCTTTGTCGTAAAGCGGCATTGGCTGCTTCGATTTGGGCCTTGGCAGCTAAAGAATCTTCCATCAAATTAAGCGCCGCAAGCCTGGCTTGACGCTGAGTTTCCAACGCTGCGGCTTGATTTTCCAACAACGCCAGCTCAGCCGATTTACGCTTGGTAATATCTTGTAACGTGCCATTTAGCTGAATAACAGAACCATCTTCAGCAAAGCTTGGGTTACCCCGAGCAATAACCCATCGACTACGCCCCTCTGGTGCTAATACCTCTGCATCGCACTCGTATGGAATGCCCTCCTCAAAGCACTGCTCAAATTTAACGGTTAGCAAGCTCCAGCTTGCCGGTGTGAAAAATTGCTGAACGTCAGGATAACCAACGGCAGGTAACGACGAGTCGTACCCGAAGATACGATAAATTTCTTCTGACCAAATTGTTTTATTGGTGTTGACATCCCATTGCCAACTCCCGATACCAGTCAGTCGTTGCGCCTCCTTCAGGGCTAATTGACTGTCAACGAGTGCCGCTTCGGCTAGCTTGCGAGCGTGAATATCCTCAACCACGGAAATAAAATAATCTGGCGTCAAATCCGGCTTTCTTACCAACGCCACGGTCAGGTTGACCCAAATTAAATGACCGTCTTTATGTTGATAGCGTTTTTCCAAGCTATAAGACAGGATCTCGCCAGCCAGTATTCGCTGTATTTGCGCTAGATCAGCCGGCTGATCTTCAGGGTAAATGAGGTGTTGAAAATTTTCACTTTGTAGTTCCGCCTCGCTGTAACCCACGATGTCGGTCAATTTACGGTTAACTTGCAACCATCGACCATCCAACGCCACTTGCGCAATACCTACGGCCGCTTGCTCGAAAATAGCCGCAAACGTGCTATTGGCCTGACTAGCTTGGTCATTAGCAACATGCATTTGCGCCAATGCGGCCTGGGTCCGCTGTAGCTGACGATTAAATCGTTCTTGGGCGTCGCCAATTAAATAGCCCATTCCCAGAAATAAGCCAACCGAATATAGATGTAACGGCTGGTCAATCGCCCAGCTCAGTTGCGGCGACAGAAAGAAAAACCACACCAGACAGACACTTAACAGGCTACTGATCAGCGCATTTTTAAGGCCACCATAGCGCGCACTAAAAAACACCGCTGGAAAAAATAGAAACCAAATAAATGGTGTAAGCCAAGGCCATAGTAGCCATTGCAACACCGAGGCCAGAATGGGTAACACAAAAGCAACGATTAAGGATCTATTCATTGACTGCCGTCCGTTTTTTCCTGGACTAAAGGCGCATCAATAAAATCCAATGAATAGGGCGGTGTGTGTCCAAGTTGACCAGATAGTTTATTAACCCGTTTTTTTAATTCAATCATCTCCAGCTCTCGCCCAATCATGGCGTGATTGAAGCGTTCCAATTCCTCATTGCGTTGGGCGATTTCTTCACTTTGTTGACGTAATGATTGCTCAGCAACTTTAGCCTTGGTGATGTCGATATTGACGCCAAACACCCTGATAGCTTTACCTGTGTCATCGTAAATCGCGCCGCCTTTGCAACTTACCCAACGAGTAATACCAGAAGGCAGCTGTACCCGGAAATCATAATCAAAACTTTGATGAGCATTGACCGCTTCGTCTCGAAAACGTTCAAATCCTGCTAAATCATCCGGATGCACTCGATCGCTAAAAGCTGAATAAGTACCCGGAAACGAACCTTTAGGATAACCATAGATTGCTTCTAATTCCGCTGTCCAAGTTATCGCCCCGGTATTAAGGTCCCAATCCCATATCCCTACATGTGCGCTACTTTGCGCCAATAGCAAACGTTCTTCACCCTCTCGCAAGGACTGCTCCACTTGTTTTAATGCAGTAATATCGCGGGAGATACCGAATATACCTATTACCTGGCCCTGCTTATCGCTTAGTGGCCCTTTTGTAGCAAGAAAAGTGCGCGTCCCTTTTGTGGTGTCCAATGCCTCTTCTTGATAATAAATCGTGTTATTAGCAATGATTTGCCGACCTATAGCCATTAATTTTTCAGCTTGTTCCGGAGGGAAAATCGCTCGATCATCATGCCCCAACACCGCTTCGACCGGCTTACCTACGAAGCGACTGGCCGCAGGATTAAACAAGGTGTAACGTCCCTCCAAATCTTTAGCAAAAATAGCGTCATCGGAACTATCGGCAATGGAGCTAAGTAGACTTAATGCGTCTAGGCGCTCTTCTTGAGCTTGCCGCACCGCCTTTACCACAGCAAGTTGCTGACCTTGGCGCAACAGGTAAAAACCGGCAATACTCACAAACAAGGTGACTAGCCCGGCAAAACTTATCCAAGCAGTACCACCTGCAACTTCGCGATATAAATCAGCTTGATCAATCTTCGCTAGCAGAAACCAGTCGGTGCCCTCGATAGTACGTGCTACACCAATAGAAGGGATACCTCGATAATCGACACCTTCGATAGCACCATTGGTTAAGGCATCACTGCGCAGTGCTTGCGCTGCCAAGAGTTTATCGGTGGCTATGGGCAGTGTTAGATCGGATGTGGGTGGTTGACGGTAGCGTAAATCGCTGAGGTAAAGCACTTGGTCGCCATCACGACGAAACAATAATATTTCGCCACTAGCGCTAGATAGCGGCCAAGTATGCAATTTAGGCAACAGCCAATCCGCTAAATTACTATGTAAAACAATGATGGGAGCAGGACCAGGCAATGCTGTTAGCGGTACAATAAAATCCAACCATACTTGACCGGCCGCGTCACGAGTCGGGCCGATTCGCTGAGCACTACCGCCGACTAGCGCTTTAGCAACTGCAGGCAGAACATTTGGACTTAGGACTTGTGGCGCCTTGCTGGTTCCCCATAACCTATTGCCTTGACCATCTAATAAGCTAACCGCCGCAAAGCCATAGTTAGCGGCGAATTGCTCCAAGCGCACTTGTAATTGCCGGCCGCTCTGCTCATCACCCGCCTCTTGCCAACGCTGAAATTGCTCGGCAAAAAAACGACTGGTTTGGACAAAATCAACATTACGTTGCCTCTCCTTGAGCCAATCAATAACTTCCGTGGCTTTTAAATCAGCAATGGCTTGCAGTTTAGCGATCTCTGTTTGTTTTTGATGCTCGCGGGTATTGATAACACTGGTAGCGGTGAACAGGCAGATGATTATTACCAAAGATGAGAACGGTATCCTAATCCAGTGAGACGCTTTAGGAACGTCTAAAGTCTCATCACCGCTGCCGACCCAGCGAAGCATTGTTCCGTACAGCAGCATTGAGGTTATGCAAACAAATAACCAACCCTTAAACATGCTAATCCAAACAAGCTGCTCGGGATCAGTAACAATCATTTGCATCAACTGATCAGACAGCAATATCCACAATCCAGCGAATACCGCATACACCAGAACCACGGAAACAATACCGCTATGACTTGCTAATTTTGGCTTTGATGGTTGGTTGTTGGGCATATTGACTGAGTAAATATCCCCCGGCAAAGCCGCGGGCTTTATATTGTGAACCGCTCAAAGCGGTAAACGGGGGCGCTAACGCGACCCCAATATCATAGCCACCTAAAGGTGGCCTTCAGTTCCAAAGACTTAATTGTTCAATTCGCTGATCTTCTTGCTCTTGGTGACGGATATATTCGCGGATCATCGTTTCATCCCGACCCACCGTCGACACAAAGTAACCTCGCGCCCAAAAATGCTGCTCAACAAAATTACGCTTTTTCTCCCCATAAACTCGGGCTAGATGGATGGCACTTTTGCCTTTGATATACCCTATCACCTGAGATACCGCATACTTCAGCGGAATCGAAATCAACATATGCACATGATCTGGCATCAAATGCCCTTCTAAAATGCGACTTTCCTTCTGGCTCGCTAGCCTTCGAAAAACCTCGCCCAAATGCCTGCGTAACTCTTTATACAAGGTTCGCCTCCGACATTTCGGTATAAACACGACATGATATTTGCACTCCCACTTCGAGTGACTTAAGCTTTCTTTTTCGTCCATCAGGTTACTCCTTTCGCGTGCGCTTGGCGGTTCACGCTTTTGAGTTTCCTGATGGACTCCTCGAAATGTCAAACTTTTGCTGTCTCCCCGGCAGAGCCGGGGGATTTCTCATTATTTGTTAAATGATTCCTTTATTAAGTTTCACGGTTACCTAAAACCTTTATTTGCAAACGATATCAAGACCATCAATGCTACATTTTGCGCCTTCTAAATGCAGTCGACGCGGATGAAATGCTTCGGCGGTTGGTTGGTTGGTGATCGTTAACATGCCCGCATCCGGTAACTGTTGGCATATTAACCTGAGCATGCTGACCTCGCCTTCCGGGGTCAGCGAATCAAATGCTTCTTGCGCTAAAATCCATTGTGGTTTGTATAACAATAAACGCACCATGCCTAAGCGCTGTGATTGCTCACGCGATAATACCTTTCCCCATGTGTCGATTTGATCAAGCTGATCGATTAAATCTGCCACCCCGGCTAGCTTAAGTACTTCTTCGAGTTCGGCTTGGCTAAAGGCATCGGCGGCGGCCGGGTAATTGATAGCTGAACGTAAACTACCTGCGCGTAAATACGGCCGGGGCGGCATAAAAAACATTGGCTCGCTGTCAGGTAATTCAATACGGCCGCCGCCCCACGGCCAAAGTCCGGCAACCGCTTTAAATAATTTACCGCCGATGGCAGTATCGCCGGTGACAAGCACATGTTCACCGCGGTTAATTTCGGCATTGATGCCGGAAACAATCACTTCATCCTTGGAATTGCGAATACATAAATCAACAAGTCGTAAAATCGACTGATCCGGTTTTTCTATACGAATACGATTCGGATGCGGCATTGACAGTTGATCATCCAATGCCACCAACGCCTTGTTAAGTCCCAATACCCGTTCAACCGAGGCGCGCCATTCAGCAATTTTAGCCAGGTTATCAACCGGCCAAGATAAAGCGGCAGCCATTTGTTGAAAGGACTGGGCAGACTGCATCAGCGCACCTAATAGAATATCGCCATGAATATAACGAGGTGCAGCCACCAGCACCGGAAACGCCATAGACAATACCGAGTAGCCGGATGAGAATTTGAAAATATTAGCCCATGCGATGGTTTGCCGATTCCAGACGCAGACAATATCCTGAAACAGTTTGCGAAACCGTTGTTGTTCATTGGCTTCACCATGTACCAATGCAATAGCCAGGGAATTTTCACGAGCATTGACTAATCCATAGCGAAAGTTGGCTTCCATGGTTTGCCTGTCATCGGTTGCTGCGGTCAAATGTCGACCTATCCACCAACCTAAAATCGAAGCAGTAGTCGCATATATCAACGCTAGCCACACTAAATGCCCATAGATAGGAATTGAAAAACCCAGAAAATCCAGGGTGACTACGTCAGATAGCGTCCACAGAATTTTGGTAAAACTGGCTAGTAATAACAGGCTATAAACTGACGAATGACAAAGATCAATCGCCGATTCGGTGGCGATACGGACATCTTCGGCAATACGACCATCGGGATTATCGTGTTTGCCGACCACATGTATCACCTGAAAATGTCGTCCGTTGTCCATCCATTGACCAATCAAGCGATCTGTAAGCCAGTTACGCCAACTTAACTGCAAACGACGTTTGACTTGAAAATGTGTAGTGGTAACGTAAATATTGGCAATAAAAATCAGTACTACCAGGCCTATCTGCGTATATAAACCGGACATAGAGTGCTGGTCCAAGGCATTAAACAATGCCGCACTCCACTCGGTAATGACTACCGCAATCGCAATTTGCAGCACCGTCAGTACAAACAAACCAAAGCTGAGCCTACGAATGGTAGATTTGTTCTCAGAATGCCAGAATGGGCCGGCCAGTTTTATAAACTGAATAAAAAATCCGTTTGGGTCGATCATGTTCTTTGCCTCCTCGTTGATTTTTTTAGTCGAATCATAGCGCAAAAGCCCTATTAAACCGAACATAGAACGTTTTAAACCTTTGCAATTTTTATTGAGAGTTGGATTATGAATACGTCATTAATTAGTAAAACGACTTCTAATACCACTGCCCCATTAATTACAGCACTGTGCGAACCCCGTGTTTATGACCATGCGCCCAGCGCTATCAGCTTGATTGAAACCCATATTTCCTGGGTGCTGTTAACCGGTCGATACGCTTACAAAATCAAAAAACCTGTTAATTTTGGCTTTCTGGATTTTTCGACGCTGGAGAAACGGCTTTTTTGTTGCCGGGAAGAGTGTCGGCTCAACCGCCGTTTGGCAGCCGATTTGTATCTTGAAGTAGTCGCAATAACCGGGCAGCCGGATCACCCTAAACTAGGCGGCTCGGGCGAAGCTATTGAGTATGCCGTTAAAATGACCCAATTTCCCGCCGAGTTTATTTTGAGCGAACGAGCAGAACAGGGGAAATTAAGCAGGAATGAGATCGATCAAATTGTCACGATTATTGCCGATTTTCATGACTCGATTGCAACAGCCGGCGACACATCACCTTATGGCGAGCCAGACAACATTAAGCATTGGTTTGTTGAAAATTTTGACCATATCAGGCCGCTATTGATTGATAACCATGCAAAACAGCAGCTTCAAGTTATCCAGGCATGGGGCGATGAGGAATGGCATAAAAAGTCGGCGCTGATGCAACAACGCAAACAGCAAGGCGATATAAAAGAATGCCATGGCGATTTGCACCTGGGCAATATGACGCTGATTAATGGCAAGGTCACCGTATTTGATTGCATTGAGTTTAATCCGATGCTGCGTTGGATTGATGTCATCAGCGAAGTGGCTTTTTTATTTATGGATCTACAGCATTGTGGTTATGACCGCTACGCACACCGATTTATTAATCAGTATTTACAACGCACCGGTGATTATCAGGGTCTGGCATTATTTAGGTACTATCTGGTTTATCGCGCGCTGGTACGGGCGAAAGTGTCGCTGTTGCGCATGTCGCAGTCAGCTGATGATGCTATTTGTAAACAAGCACATTCCGATTACACGAAGTATGCAAATCTGGCAGAGCGCTTTATTAATTATAACCAGCCGGTGTTGATAATTACCTACGGATTTTCCGGATCCGGCAAGTCAACTTTTGCCGGCCAGCTTGCTGAGCACATCGGGGCGCTACAGATACGTTCGGATATAGAGCGCAAACGACTCTTTGGCTACCAGGCACAAGAGCAATCCGGTAGTGGGATTGACACGGGTTTGTATACGCAAGATGCAGGGTTGAAAACGTATCAACGCCTTATTGAACTTGCTAAAGCCACACTGGATGCCGGTTTTAGTACCATCATTGATGCCACTTTTCTTAAATTCGAACAGCGCAACCAATTCCGCCAACTAGCTGCGGACGAAGGGTTAAAGTTTTTCATTATCCATGTTCAGGCATCCAATGCCGAATTAACCAAACGACTCCAGCAACGGCAACATGATGCCTCGGAAGCCACCACCGATGTGCTTTATCGCCAACAAAAAACCGCCCAGCCCTTAATGCCGGAAGAACAGCAATTTTTAATTAACGTGAATACTGAAAACGCCAACGCGCTGGAAAATCTGTTGGGCGATTTTTTAAAGCTTACAACATAGGCCGTTGGCTTAGGCTCCGCTCAGCCAACGGCATAATTTAATTGCCAGCACCTTCACAACTAGGCCCCTGCCCCGCCTTCGCTGCCTTCAATAGCACCGGGTCTATGACTTTGCTTAGTGACATACAAGCTACCGACTAATCCACTTAACAATATCAAACCCAGCCCAATTGATACTTCCTTAGAAACCACTTCGTGAGTTTTATCATTTTGCACATTTAGAATTCCGCTGGTAAAGGTAACGGCAACATCAAAGCCCTGATTTGCCAACAACGGTTTTTCGTAGACAAACTCTACCGTCTGGCCATTTAGTTTTTTAGGAATGGCACTTTGATAAGACTGCACATGTCCTACCACCAAATTGAGTGGGTATTTTACGATGACTCTGGTCGCATTGACGGGGGCGGAATGGCCTTTAAAAACTGCTGTCCAATGCAACACATCACCCTCTTTATGCATGGCAACACCGCCTATCACCCGATAAATAAGCACAAATGTTTGAATTTCCGGGCCATTAACCGGCCTTGTCCATTGGATCCATTGCCGGTCACTTTCAATATCAGTTTTAATATTGAGTGGCTTACCGTCTTCGGTCACTGAAATGTCGGTAATGCGGTCAATCCCGTCAAGAGGAATCCAGCGATAACGCAAATCGCTGTAAGCTGAATCAAACACATATTGCTGCGTTTCTTTAACCACCATATCGCCATTTTCCTGCAGATCGATTTCGACATTGATAAATTCCCAATGAAATGGGTCTTTAGCAAAAACACTTTCTGAGACAACGATCATAACCAGCATCAGAAATATGGCGATTTTTTTCATTTTAGTGCTCCTTAATAGTATGAAGATACTGTGGACTGCGCTGGAGATTAAGTTGCTTAGGCAGAGACATCTTGAGAATGCTAATTCCCAAAGCAAACTGCCACTGAAATGAACATTCGACTCATTAGCCCATGCGGCCGCTGAACTACCACTGAACAATCAAAAACTGCTGAAGAAAATACCCTTTTTGTAAGGGCAACCCATCTGTGTAGATTGATGCGACGATGCAAAACTTCTAACAAATTAGGTTATGCGCCCAATAGCTAACGAATACCCATTCCAAGTTGTAAGTTTGTCGAATAGTCGAAATGCTGGGGTTTAGAGGTTTCCTTTTGTAACATTTGCGAGCCCATCAAGCTAATAATGCGTAAAATTAAGAATTTCACCCTGTTTGAAAAGGAAGGCTAAAAATGAGCATCAAATCCAGTTTATTAAAAATAGTAATAAAATTGACACCCGATATATTGATTATTTGGGTGGCAAATATTGTCCTAAAAGGCATTGCAGAATTAACAGCATTTAATTTTGATATTGAAGAGCGCAAAGTCTATGTACAAACAAGGCTCTACGGCGAACAAGAAACGATTGATGTTTGTTTGGAAGACTTTGCAGTATTCAATGATGGCGAGTCATACAGATTTATCATTCATCAAGCAAAATCGGACCGTCCTTGGTTGAATAATTTATTGTCGCGCGTTATTGGCAAAGCCTGGAAAATCCCTGAGATACCTCAATTTTCGGCGCAACTTGAGCTTGTCGCAGAGTTATTCAAAGCTAAGCCCCCTGCATTGGAAAAAATCGATTGAGATTGTATTTACTTTAACGCAACCTCTACAAATGCTCTTCCTGTATGCCCTTTAGGGGGCGAAGGAGAAAGAGGTTAGCGTTACTTATATGTCAAAGGGTGTTGAAGTTGAAATCGAAAGCAAACAGGCTCGGTTTAGTCTTCACGCGGCGAAGACTCAATCCAGTTTTGGTCGATTTGACGATGTGACAAATAATGCAAAGGGATACTCAAAAAACACAGTGCGCTGGCATGTAAGCTTACAAACGAAAGCGCAATAGCGATCAAACTGATAATGATTGGGCTGACCAGCATTCTCAAAATCACCTTTCTGCGAAAGGCATCGTCTATCGGGCAAATTAATAGCTGGGGGTTGGACTTGGAATAGTTCCATATCGCGATAAGAGCAAGCCCGATCATTATTTGCAGAACACCAAACAGCACGGTCATCAACTCTTCGTAACGGTAAGTACCTCTGAGTTGAGTAGCAAAAGGCAACAATGTCACAGGAAACAGGAACAACAAATTAAGCCAAATCAGGGCGCGGTTTCCTTCACGGTAATAATGCATGATTGCCGCGTGTTGCAGCCAGTAAGTGGCAGCAAGCCAGAAGCTAATCGTATACAGCAAAACCTCATAGCTAATACGTTCCAGAAATTTATAAAACCCATCTTCGGTAAAATTGTGATCGACAGGTACGTCGATACCCAACACCAGCAGCGTTACTACGATGGCAAAGACACCGTCGGTCAATGCATTGCAACGCTCGAGTTTGAAGCTTCCTTTGTTAATTAGCGAACCGTTTTCTTTTGACATTGGCCTCTCTAAATGGTCAAAAAGGTTTGGGCCGATCGATAGATCCGGCCCAAATGACTTCAACTCAATCCACTTTATCTAATACGGTGCCGGTACCGGCATATAAACGACACCACCGTTACCGTAGGCCTGGGTATACCAATTGGTACCGCACTGATAATACGTCACGCCTTTAACCACCGACGTATTAGGGTTACAAGGCAATCCTCCACTCGCCGGTGGCGGGGCTGTGTACACTACAGTCGTGGCGGGCGCTGTAGACTGGCTTTGCGATGTGTTCGACTGCCCGGCCGCATAGCCGGCTACTGCACCAATTGCAGCGGCGCCCACAGCCACAGCAGCCACTTCGCCATCGTCCCAATTATCATTATTGTTATAGTATCCAGCCGGAGGTGGATAGGTTCCATGATACTGCTGGGCAGTTTGCTGCCGCGCTTGCACGTTTTGATTGGAGTAATCCTGGCGCTGCGATTGGTTTTGCGATGAGGTAGCTTGCCGCTGCTGTTGGCTCTGAGTCGCGTAATCCTGGCGCTGGGCCTGATTGGCTGTGGACGTCGATTGCCAGCCTTGCTGCGTCGCCGCCCTATTTGTGGACGCCGTTTGAGCGGTTGCCGACCGATTAGTTGAAGCAGTTTGAGCAGCCTGTGAGCGACTGGATGCCGTCGATGCTGAAGGCGCTGTTCGACCTGCACCAGACGAAAAACTACCACTCGCAGCTGCGCCACCACGAGAATAGCCGCCTCCGCCACCCCCACCACCGCCAAAACCACGAGCAGTAGCGTCATCCGCAGAAATTGCCAAGATCACAAACGATGCGGCCATCGCTGTCACGATCGAATTAAGCTTAATGTTCATTGCTTACCTCCGGTTACTTCTGGGGTCGCTATCGCGGCCGGGGCGATACTCGTTACTTGAGCGGCGAAGGCAATCTTCCGGCTTCCTGCGGGTGGCGTGAAAGCAAATTCAGACGCGCTGACGTTAGGCGATAGATTCCAATCGGAAAATTGCGCGCTGAACTGCGGCTGCCCTTCGGCATTTTTATACGTTAGCACGATACGCAGTGGTAATGGCTGAGTACCTTCTGGTATCCACACCTGATAATCAACAGTTTCCGTGCGTCCAGCCAAATGATGAGTAGGCACACCGTGAATAGTGGTTTTTTCCACGTAATCCAAGGTCTGAGTGCGGCTTTCGATTTCCGCTGGAAATCGGCTAAGTAACAATGCCGCCAGCGGCAGACGCATATGCAGATCTTTCAGCAGGTAGACAACGGCCTCATCAATACCCCCTGCCTTGGCTGCCTGCGCGTACACATTTTGCGAAGGGTTAAATACCGTCATATCCTTGCCGTCATAGAGAAAAACGTGTTTTTCACCGTTACTTTCCTCCAGTTCAACACGCAATCCGTTGGGTCGACTAACAGTAATATTACGCTTCTCGCCAAATTCTATTTTTTGACCGGACGCCTGAAAAGTATCGTAGTTATCTGTCATAGCGACAGTAAATTTCTGAGCGTTTGCCAAGTACTTGGCCATACGCAATAGAAGATCTTTGGCATCGGTAGGCTCCTGTACTGCTGCTTGAGGAACAGCAGCCGCCGATGACGCCAAAGTGTCTGATTGCGTCACGGTCTGATGCTCGGCACAACCCGCCAGTGCTGCTAAAATCGCCACGCATAGTGCGTTACGCGTGCCCTTTTGTAGTGTTTTTATCATTGGTCACCTCCTGTAGGTGATAGCTTTAAAAATACAGAACTCATGTGATTTTCTCCTTTCTTAAAAATACTATCGGAAATCTCTAAAAATCATCCGCCCACTGTTCACATTTATGCCCTATGGATATTGAGGTCCCCAAAGGATTTGGCGACCTCAATTGGGCCGACTGTGTAGGCGTAACATTGAACCCAACCAGACGACTTGAAGTGATTGTGCAATGCCCCGTAAGCATGCTAGTTCAGCTTTTCAATCTCCCCCGGTCGCCAGGTTTTGTCGAACCAAGGTTCGAGCGGACTGTACAATCGCAGAATTGTATTCCAGCCCTTGCCGGGAACGGTTTGCAACCAGTTAACTTTGCCGGACGACGGTGCCTTGGGGCCAAAGTAGATGTCCACCGAGCCATCGGCGTTTACCACCAACTCCTTATTTTGGCTGCTGATACTGGGGAACTGCTGATCAGTCTGCAGCATTGAGCGAGTCTGGTTGTCATACAAAATCACCGACCAGAAGTTTTTGACCGGGATATTCGGCGGCAGGTGCAATTTGTAGTTCTTGCCGCCATCGAGCGGCTTAGCTTTGGCATCCTTGGCGGTCCAGGCGTATTGCGAGCCTTGCCCGACCATCTTCGATTCCATGGCGGGCGTGACACCGGTGGCCATAAAGTAGTAAAGATTGTAACCATCCAGGTTACGTACCCCAGTTTGCGACTCAAACTTGTAGCCACCGAGGAAGGGGAGTTGCCAGGAACTGCCTTCGTAATAAAAGGCCTCTTGCTGCCGCATCCGGTAGGCATTGGCGCGGGCAGTGGCATCGCCGACGATCGCCGCTTCGGTGAGGATTTTCTTCATGCGCGCATCCGGCGCAAAGGGCTTGCCTTTTTGAATACCAATGGAGGCGTAGTAGCCCAACGTGACGGGATCGAGCGATTCGCTGGGTTCTTGTTGCACCACCTGGTCCAAATACGCCCAAAATTGGTAGTCCGCCGGTGCGACCGTACTGAAATCCTTGCCCGAAACGTTCACAAACGTCATCTGCGGCGGATTAGCAGCATCGGCCAGACGATAAACCCGGGTATGCTGTTTAACCAGATCCACACCCGGCTTGGGATCGCCATCAACCACGAAACTTCGCCAGGGCGCCCATAGACTGAAGGTTGGCGACTTGACGACAATATAGCCCTCGGGAATGTCACCGTTGTAGCCAGGCGGCAAAATCAGATACTTGCCGCCTTCGCCCTTATCCGGTCCGGTCAAGCCAATGTCGACCACCCAGCGATACCACATGTCGTTAATGGCACCCAATACCTTAGGCGGCGTTTCCAGTACGATCGGGCCATCTTTCAGATCCAGCCACATCCAGCTATAGGGAGTTTCGGTATTGGGGGTCAGGAACAACGACTTCGAATCCATGCGATTCTCGAAAATCGGCACGGTGGTATTAGCTGGCCCCAACTTGAGAATCTCGTTGCGATTGGCAACCTGACTGACGGCGGGTAAAGCCAGCAAATAGGCCTGCACTGCACGCTGAAAGTCCAGATTGTCATAGAGTTTTTCGACGCTGGCATCATCCGGAAAACCGTCGAAAAATTTCAGCGTACCCAATCGGGTCTTGACCTGATCCGGCATCGCAATGCCTGCAGGTACTTCCGTGGTCATTTTGTATTGCGCTGGCGTAGTCGGTTTGGCAAGCGCGGTTCCCGCCAACAGGCCGAAGGTGACGGCAATCGCCGTGGCTAGTTTGGTTTTTTGCATCATTAGTTTAATCTCCATGGGTCATACAATGGCTTCGGAGTAGGCGGGCACCAACGCGCCTACTCCGTGCCGCTTATTTCACATCTATCGTGATTTTCTCGATCTTGCCGGTAAAGCGGGTCTTAGCGCCCTCGCCGATTCCGGCGACGACCGGCGTGGCGTCGTCGATGCCCACATCGGCCGTTTCATCAGCCGAGAACACCATAGGCTGGGTTTGCTCGATACGGCCTTCGGCCAGTTTACGGCCATCGACGGACAAAGTGCCAGTGCCGCCTTTACCCAAACCGCCCCCGTCGTAAGCAAACTCGAACACCACTTTGCTCTTGCCTTTAGGCAAGGCTTCCGGCGAACTGATGGTGTAATGATTCAGGTTGAGCAAGTTGTAGGTATAGGCCGGTTTGCCATCCTTCAGATACAAGCACCAACCGCCAAAACGACCGCCTTGCGCGAGCACCACGCCATTGGCGCCACCCTCCGGAATATCCAGCTCGGCGGTGATGGTTTTGGACTTATTCTTGACATTGATGAACACATTCTCGGACATGCCGGTCATGCCTTCGGCCAAGGTCAGCGAGGTGCGACCCGCCATCAAATCGGGACGATTCACCAGCTCCGCGTTCATACGTTCAACTGTCCGGTCATCAATTGGCAATACGGTGTTTTTCTTGGCTTCCTTCATGAACAAGGCTCGCAGTTCCTGCAATTTCTTGGGTTGTTGCGCCGCCAGATCATGAATCAAGCTAAAGTCGTTACGGGTGTCGTACAACTCCCATATATCTTCGGCCAGCGGGCGGCGCGGTTTCATTTCCCAAGGCGCTCTGTGTATGGTGCGCGCAAACCAGCCTTCATGATAAATGGCCCGATTACCGAACATCTCGAAGTACTGGGTGGTATGTTGGTCTTTTGCCTGTGCGTCATCGAAGCTATAGCGCATGCTGACGCCATCCATCGGCCGTTGCTTGGAGCCATTAACGCTTTTAGGCTCCGGCAGGCCAGCGGCTTCCAGAATGGTTGGGGCAATGTCGATCACATGATGAAACTGGGTGCGTTGCTCGCCCTTGGCCTTGATGCCTTTCGGCCATCGCACCGCCATTCCGACTTTGGTGCCGCCATGATCGGATGCCACCTGTTTGGTCCATTGATACGGCGTATCCAGCGCCACAGCCCAACCCGCGGCCATGTGCGGATAGGTTTCCGGCCCACCCCACTGATCCAGATGCTTGAGCATGTCGGCGACCTGTTCCGGAACGCCGTTGAAGTAGGTGTATTCGTTAAACATACCGTTGCGGCCGCCTTCGGCACTGGTTCCGTTGTCGCCATAGACAAACAACACCAAGGTGTTATCGAGTTGTCCCACCTCGTCTATCGCTTTGATCAATCGACCTACTTCGTGGTCGGTCATTTCGATAAAAGCGGCAAAGACTTCCATCTGCCGGGTATACAGACGTTTTTCGTCAGCCGACAGTGAATCCCAAGCTGGAATCGCGTCCGGTTTTGGCGCCAATTGGGTACCTGCAGGCACTACGCCGCGTGCAATTTGACGAGCCAGAATCTCCTCGCGCAGTTTGTCCCAACCCTGATCAAATTTACCCTGCCAACGAGCGATCCATTCCTTGGGGACGTGATGCGGCGCATGGACGGCGCCCGGTGCGAAATAGGTAAAAAACGGCTTGTCGGGCGTCAGTGCCTTTTGGTATTTGATCCAGGCCACGGCCTGATCGGTCATATCGGTGAGAAAATGGTAGTTGGGATCGTTCGGTAGTTCGACCGGCTTGGTGCCGTCATAAATGAACGGCGCCCATTGGTTGGTCTCGCCACCCAAAAAGCCGTAAAACTTGTCAAAACCCTGCCGGGTTGGCCAACGATCGAAAGGCCCCGCCATACTGGCTTCCCAAGCGGCGGTTTCGTGCCATTTACCGAATGCCGCAGTAGCGTAGCCGTTGAGGCGCAACATTTCGGCGACGGGGGCGACGTTGTTGGGGATTTGGCCGGTGTTGCCAGGAAAAGCCGTGCCCGTCTCGATAATCCCGCCCATGTTGTTAACATGATGATTGCGACCGCTTTTGATAGCGGTTCGGGTCGGCGAGCACACGGCGGTGGTGTGGAAGTTGTTGTAACGCACGCCTTCGTTGGCGATTTGCTCAAAGGTGGGTGTAGTGACGGGGCCGCCAAACGAGCTGGTACCCGCAAAGCCTAGGTCATCAAGCAACACCAGTAATACGTTGGGAGCCCCTTTCGGCGCTTTCACTTCAAAGCGAGGCGGAGCCTTGGCGTCGCGGACATCAAGTATATTACTGGCGGGAATTTTAGGTTCAGCAATCGGCAAGATCGTACGGTCTATGCTGCCGTCGCTGATGGCTTTGGTGTTGCTTTTAGCGGCAGCCAGGTCAGTATTTCCCACCATTAGCGTCATCAAGCTTGCGGTTACCATTAAATGTTTTTTCATGCTTTCTGTCCTTTGTTTGGAAAGTCTTTTTACGGTTATCTAATTTAACTGACTCTTAGATTCACAGCGGTTTCAACGAAACCAGCACCTTGTTGGTTACTGCGGACTTACGATTGGCAAACTGGCCAAACCACTATTCCATAATGCTTTAAGTTTGTATGAGTAATGCCATTGATTATGCAGGCGGGCCACCTCTTACCTGCTCGGCAAATTCGAGCCCATGTGTTTGACTAATAAACCGAAACTGACAATTGGGCGGTTCGGTGGAAAGTTCCATCAAGGACGCCAATTGACTGAAATGTTTGGATGTAATCATTCGGCGCAGCTCTATTTCCGATTCCCAGATTTCGTCATAACAAAGACTGCATGGTGCGCCTACAGTTTTATACACCTCTACAGTGAGGCATCCCGGCTCTGAACGCGCGTTTTTGGCAAGCGCTTGCAATGCTTCAGTCATGGCGCGGACCTTTTTTAGCGGAACTTTAAGAGTCAGATGTAGTTCAATCATGCCCAATGAGTAACCATTAAATGTACCAAAAATTGATTATCTTAAAATCAGAATATTGCGCGACCGCTATGCGTTCGGCGGCCCCAGCGGTCCCCTGCACTAACGAGGACAAGCTCTACTTCTCTCGCTAACGACCCAATAAAAGGATCGCTAGCGCACGGTGTGTTGCCTACCTACGCATCCACATCAATGAGGCCATTTCCGAACATGCTGGTGCTGGAACCACCTCTGCCAAGGCCAACCCGAAGTTATCGAGGATAATCCGGCATATTCTGTTGGAACACTTGGCATGCCAGAATTGGTTGCCAAGAGATTAACTCTGTCAGTCGGAGTTGTTAATTAACCGAATAGCCCAGCGCTCCCAGACAAGATTTCATCGCCCGGTTGTAGTTATCGAGCCCAGGAGGTGGCGCCGAAGCAGCCTGCGACTGTCTATCTCGCTCCTGAAATCCGCGTTTCAGGCCGCCCGCGGTTGCGCCTATAGCCGCGCCTTTGCCGGCATCGCCTGCTATCGCACCAATAGCGGCGCCCGCTGCCGCACCACGGGCACCGCCGCGTAGGGTTTCTTTAGCAGAACTACCAAAAGATGGCCCTGAGCTTTGTGCTGGTGGATTACTAGGGTCATAACCGGATTGCTGGACGGACCAGCTATGGCACTGATACTGGTCTTGCTGTTGTTGCTGAGGGCTTTGACCGGCTGCCGGATAAATCATTAACCCGCCTTGAGCCCATGCTGTTACCGATCCTGTACCCAGCAATAAAATGCCGACTAGCAAACTGTTACTGATTTTTTTGTGTTTGAATTTCATCTTGTTGGTCTCCGATGTTGAGTCAGTGTTTTGAAACTAATCAAATGAGATTATTGCTCGGGTGGAACGGCACCACAGTTCACCAAGCGGTAAGCCATGCGTTCTGCCCAAAAGTCAAAAGCTCGAGTAACGTCGTCCCATTTACTGGTCACGCCAGTGACTGATTTTGTGCCGACGATACGATCGACTGCAGCGGCGATACGCTCACCGGTTATCGCATCGGTTATATCGGCTTCACCACTGGCCTTACCCACAAAGGTACCGGTACCGGTAGCGATTTCTTTCAATTTCGACATTACCAACAACTGGGGCACGAACGACGATACAGTATCCAGCGCAACCCAAGAGCCTTCAGCTTCGGTAATTGCAGTTTTGATGCGTAAGGTGCCGGGCTGCGGTGTTGTTACGATCTGATAGTGTTTGCCAATTTCATTAACAAGTGATCCATGCAGATGATTGACCAGAGTTTGGCGATCGGCGGCCGAAAGGTCGGCCAAGTCGCTGTTGTCCCGCACCCAAATACTGACTGGTTCGATGATAACTTTGTCATAGCCCTTGCAAGATTGTTGATAGTTCGGATTGATGTAAATTTTCAGCGCCTCCCCGTCTTTACCTTCCTGTAACACAGAATAATCGCCCAAAAAACCTGATTGCTCGACATCTCTTGCTTGTTTGATTGGCGTACAGGCCGACATGGACAGAGCGAATGCCAGCCCGAAAATAGCCAATATATTTTGCTTACTAGTACTTACCATCTTTAAATCTCCTGATTGTTAGAAAATGGGGGTATTTAAATCACTGTTACTTTCTTATTGACTTCATCACCTTCAAGGATTGATCCGGGTGATTTTGGAACCCTGTAGACCCAAACCGGCCATCAAACCTCTTTGACCGAATACGAAAGCGTATACATCGTCACGCAGCGTGGTAGTCGTGGCTTTTTTGGCCATGCCTTCATCGAGAATTACGATATTTGGACCCACACCGACTTCAAAACCACTGCTACTATCCAAACTGGCTAGCGCGGCATCATTCATAAAAAACATCGCATAACTGAACGATTGCACCCCGGCTTGCAAGCCGTAAGTTCCGGCGACGATATTGTAGTAACCGGTAGTTCGCCCCTTTTTACGCATAGCACCTTTGCCATATTCTGCACCGCCGATGAATCCGGCTTTAACCACATTTGGAAATACCAATATCCCTTTGGCTTTTGCCGCGAGAGTTCTGGCAGAGGGCGTAGTTTCGTAAAGCTCGCTCAGAGCAGCACTGACGTCACTATCGATTTGCGCAGCATTGCTTGCTGAATCAGCGCGAGAATCACCGATGGATTGGCAGCCAACCAGTATCGGTAAGAACATCAAAAATAAACAAATGATTGGTCCGAAATTGTGACGTTTTTGATTTGATGGATAGGCTTTGAATTGTAAAGTTCTCATTAGTCATTCCTCTGTAGTGTTTAAAGCATTAATAGACCTTTGATTGCCCAGCCAATAACAACTGGGAGAGCATTCGCCAAATAGATAAATCTAATGTGTCATGATTAACGCGAGATTGCGTTGCGGTACCCTTGATCGGATTTGTTAAGTTACCGGCCACGACACGAAACACAGTTAGATCACTAATAAATGAAACGCAAAAGTAATGCCGAAATTAGAAACGGGGACTTTGATGTAAAAAACAGCGGGAAAACAGTACGTTAAGTTAAGCTCAGTAACTCAGTAGCTAATAGTAGATATAGAAGTTATCCGAAATATCGTGGATTCCCCGAAAATTCGATTTAAGAAGAAGATGGCCTGCGGATGCCAAGCTTAAGCATACGGCTTTCGAGTGTACTAGGTTTGAGCCCAAGAATCGCAGCCGCACCGCCTTGGCCACGAACTCGCCAGCCGCTGGAATCCAATACTCGCAGAATATGCTCGCGTTCTACCTCCTCAAGCGATAGCAATTTGGCATGTGTGGGCAGCGCAGCCGTCAGTGCATCATTAGGCAGCATAATTTTAAGCACCGGCCCTCTGGCAAGAATCACGGCCCGCTCTATGACATTACGCAATTCACGAATATTACCCGGCCAATCATAGTTGCACAGCGCCTGCAAACTGGTTTTAGCCACCACATCAATCGATTTGTCCATGGCTCTGGCAAACTCTTCTATAAACGTTTCGACTAATTTGGGAATATCTTCCCGCCTGTCGCGCAGCGCGGGTACCTGGATGGGGAACACATTCAGGCGGTAATAAAGATCTTCACGAAATCGCCCCTCAACAACTTCCTGTGCCAGGTTACGGTTAGTCGCAGCAATGACCCGGACATCTACCTTGATCGATTTTGGACTCCCCAAACGCTCGATTTCTTTTTCTTGCAATGCCCGCAGTATTTTGGCTTGAGCATCCAGCGGCAACTCGCCTATCTCATCGAGAAACAACGTTGAGCCATGGGCTAATTCGAAGCGACCAATCTGCTTGGAAAGCGCGCCGGTGTAAGCGCCTTTTTCACGCCCAAACAGTTCGCTTTCGATCAATGCGGCAGGAATGGCAGCACAGTTTACGCGAATCATCGGAAGATCTTTGCGTGGACTGGCTTTATGAATAGCGGTTGCCAACAGCTCTTTACCGGTGCCGGTTTCACCCAGAATAAGTACCGAAGCCGGGGTAGGTGCAACTTGTTCGATTTGGCTGGTAATAAGGCGCATTGCCGGGCTACCGCAGACAATTTTCCCTAAATCCTGGTGCCCCGATATTTCGTGGCGTAGATAAATATTTTCCTGCTGTAACTGGTCTTTAAGTTGATGTATTTCTTCCAGCGCAGTGTTCAGCTCTCTATTGGACTGTTCTAACGCTAATTGGGTCCTCCGGGACTCGGTGATATTTAGGCTGGCCCCCATCAATTGTTCGAGCTGGCCATCGGCGCCAGCTAGGCAACGACCGCTGACGCAGATCCAGTGCTCACTGGCATCAGGATGCACCACGCGATATTCATCACGCAGCTCAGTTGCGCCCTGCAATAGCCTTTGCACCGTTGCACTGACTCGTTGCTTATCTTCTGCATGCAAGCAATCCAGGAAGCGTTGCAAATTCAGTTTTTCGTGATCCATTACGCCATACAACTTTCGCGCTATTTCGGTCGCCCATATCGTATCCTGCGGAATATTCCACACCCAAAGACCAATGTTGCCGGCTTCTGCAGCTAATCGCATTTGCTCCTCTTTGGCTTGCAAGGTTTGCACGGCCATTTGCCGTTCCAAAACATTGGCAAACACATCAGCAATCAGTCCCAACCCCCGCACAATGGCATCACTCCATTGTCTGGGATGTGCTGACGCAAAACCAATACCACCGGTCAAATGTCCACCGACGATAAAAGGAAAGATCAAATCAGCTCTAACCCCATAACGAAGAAAGCCTTCTCTATCTTTAGCGGCTTCAGCCGGCAATTCATCCACGTCATGCATGATAAAGGGCTGGCCGCCCAGGAGAACTCGAGTCACGTAAGGGATTTCAGACATCAGTGACTCAGCTTCCCACGGCTTTGTACCAGATTTAGCATACGTATATTTCGAATAGAAATCATGCCTATCGGCTGTGATCATCCCCAAGCTAACTTGATCAATTTCCAAGTTTTCGGCAATCCGCTGTAGGCTCTTTTGGATTTCTTGGTCGACTTTATCGGGTGAAATACGAACGAAACTAGCAGATAGCTCTGCCAATAAAGACTGGAACTGCACATGTGCGGTCAATTCGATCAAAGTATTGTTGTTATTGCTCATCGAAATAGGTGTTGTGCATCAATTCGGCATAAATTGTGTTGGTAGTGCAACATCATAAAACATGATTCATATTTTATGCGCACGTTTTCCAGGAGCTGATTGATCAGTTGTGCAATCTACAACGCACTCATAGCTAAGAGCACGTTGACGGTTTTTTTCGATTAAAGCTATTGCAGCTTTTGATTTGCGGCTTTACTGAAGCATGCTATTCATTTACTTGCCCCATCGATTCTAATCGTTGGGGGCATGGTTAACAAAGAGCAACTTAAAAGTTTACTAACAGCTTGATTTATTACACTGCCACCGGCTTCAGCATTGAGGTTTTTCCTACCATAACGTCTACAGCTTTAAACAATCTCTTAAAAACTGATTCCTGAATATAAGGAATATTATGTTCTTTGCACAAGGCTTCTACTTGCGGCTGTAATATTTGATATTGACTTAACGGCATATCCGGCCACAAATGATGCTCTACTTGATAGTTCAACCAGCCGTAAAAAAAGTCATTGAAATTAGAGCCGGTTGGATAGTTAACTGACCCCAAAATCTGCCGCAAATAAAACTCACCTTTACTATGACTTTTTTCATCAAACATCATCACATCATCACCGGCATGATTCGGAATCATCACCAGAAAACTGTGCATATTGGTGAAAATTTCCGCCAATATGGAATTAATCAACACACTAACGGCGGCAAACGTGCCTAGCGGCAAAAATAACATCGGCAACAGTACAAATCGATAGCCGGTATAAGGCAAAAGACTTTGCAACCACAATGCCCGCCCTTGTTGAGTAAATAGGCTCCAAGCACCAGTCCGTGTCATTACCGGCTCGGGTTTACCCTTTTGTCGGGCAGCATTTAGATGCATTTCTTTATGGGTACGCGGGGTGTAATAAATAATTTTCCAGATACCCGAAAACAACGCCACAATCGCATAGCGTTGCCACATCGGCAGGCTGGATTGTCTTAGCCATTCCATGTTGTGTTGGGCATTATTGGGGTCGGCTTTTTCACCCAAGCGGTAATGATGCAATTGATTATGCTCGTGCTGCCAGCCTGCGACAGTAAACCAGTCCGGCCAGTCCAGAAAACGTCGCCAGCCTTGGGCAAATTTTTTGCTGGTGTAATTTTTATCTACCTCCTTAGTTTTGTCATAGCCTCTATGGACTACAGGATGTCCTACTTGTGTCCAACGCGTAAAACTGCCTTGACTGATGAGGAGCGCAGAAATCGGATTAGGAAAAATCCAAGCTGTGCCATAACCGATGACCGAGCAAATCTTCCCCCATCGTTCCATTCTTTTTAAATGGCTAAAATCCGCATCCCCAATATTGGCTAAGGCTTGTTGGTGGAGTTTGGTGATGTCCTTGGCTAATTGTTCGCGATCGACCAACTGGTAACTATGTAAACTCAAAACGTGTTGCCTCTTAAAGATATGCAGGGGTGGGATGTTTAATAACTTCATGTTAGCCGCAATTCAGTACATGCGATCACTGATGACATGGCAAGTGTAGCCGTTTTAAGCTTAAATTGACGATCAACAATTAGTTATATTAAAAACTGCCGAACTTTGGTTGTACTGATTGTATAAATCTGATGAGTCTGTTTTAAAAAACCTGTCTGGCCGCCATAGCTTGGGTGTCTTACCGTGATAACTTCTAAGTTGCCTGATATTTTACGGGCCGTTTTTAAGTTGCAAGCCAGGAACTTTAGGCCAGTGTCGATTTTGGATCGATTCTTCTCTTTCAGTCTTCTCTGTGAATACTACTTCTGATCATCCACCTCGGTAGCATATTTACATTAGCGACCAATCGATTCTTTGGAGAACGTTAGCTTACTCAGGCAATGCCGGGTTATCGTTATTGGTCTTATCTTTTGTTTGCCGCTTTTTTCGTTTGGCAAAGAAATACGTAAAACCAGAAATAGTGCCACTGGCTGTCGCTATTGAGCCAAACAGGGGGGCTACTCTGATAATCAAAGGCTCATCGGTAATACCCAGCCAAACACCAAGGGCATCGAATCCAGTGGGTTCTGCCAATACCGCTCCTGCAGCGGATAAGCCTGCAAGAATACCGGTTGCCATTGAGATGTGCTCGACTCGGGTTGCAATGGTATTGTGATTCATGCTGTTTTAAAAAGATCCGCTGAAAAATAGTGCGTTTTTACTGATGCAGCGTTTATCCGTCAAGTTTTTCATGACTAATGGAAGGCGCTTTCAGCATCAGTGTATTTTTCTAGTTGTGTCTAAATTAAGATCAGGAATAAAAAGCATAGCCAATTAGCTAATTCATAAAGTTATTCAACCAGGTGTTCGTATTTTTGCCTAAGGTCGTCAAGACTCAGTTGCAACTCGTAGACCTGCTTTTCTAATAGCTCGATTCTTTCACGGTCAGAGATTTCGGTTTCGATCTCGGCACTTGCCGCTGTCGATAAAGTAGTTGTTTGAGGAGGGCCGCTGAATAGGTGGGCATAACGAGATTCGCGTTTTCCGGGCTCGCGGGGAAGCTTGACTATTAATGGCTCTTCCCGAGCCATTAATCTGGCAAGCTCAGCTTCGACTTCGTTGACATCTTCAAATTTGCACAACCGTTCAGTGCGATTACGCAATTCCCCAGGCGTTTGCGGGCCACGCAGGAACAACTCGCAAATAATGCCGGTAGCCTTTTCTGACAGCTGCAGAGTTCCAAAATGGCTGTTACAGAAGCGATGTTGATATTTAGAGACGCGACTGCCATCGACACGACTCACCAGGCATTTTTTAATAAGTCCGTCGACTGTGTCCTGAACTGTGGACTCCTTTAATTCCAAAACGGGTTCCCGATTGCTTTTCTGATTGCATGCGTTAACCAGAGAGTTAATCGAAAGAGGATATTGATCGGGCGTGGTAATTGCTTTTTCGATCAAGCAAGCTATCACCCGAGTTTCGTAAAGACTGAGATTCATATTCATGACATTGGCCGGAAATCTTGGATTATCGTTATATTTTTTCGGGTTTTGCGCAGAGGACACGATGGTATTGAAGTGTTCCGGTCGGCATAATCAATTCTCCTGAACTATTTGGGAATACCTGTCTTGGTTCCGTAGTTAAGTTTAATAGTTTATCCACCATTAACAATGGTCTGGATTTAAATTGCTCTTTGAGGCTGACAATAAAGTTGAAATCAATAGGCCAGAGAGGCTTAATTACCTGGTTATTAGCAAGATGCTCTACAATTGCCAACTAAAATCTGTTTCTCTTATCACGCTTGTAACTCTCACTACTTGAAATTACCGGGTCAAATATGGATGTTGGAACATTGACATATCAAGGACAGTTTGCTGATGCGGTCATGCTTGGACTTCGTTCATCTCTGTTTAGGGAATTGAGGTTATGACCCCAGAAGCTAAAGCCCGCCAACACATCGATCAAAAACTCGAACAGGCTGGCTGGATAATTCAAGACTTTAAGCAACTTAACTTAGGTGCAGCTCAGGGAGTTGCGGTACGTGAATATCCCACCGACACCGGCCCGGCAGATTACGTGCTGTTTGTTAAGCGTGAAGCGGTCGGCGTTATCGAAGCCAAGCGTGATGAAGCAGGCGAAAACCTTACCGTCACTGAAAAACAAACCGAACGCTACGCCAACGCCACCCTCAAATGGCGCCTGCTCACCACGCCGCTGCCTTTTCTGTTTGAAAGTACCGGCCAGATTATCCGTTTTACCGATGGTCGCGACCCTGCGCCACGCTCCCGCGAAACTTTTCATTTCTTTAAGCCCGAACAACTCGCCGATTGGTTAAGTCAGCCTGAAACCCTACGTCGCCGCATGGCTGAGCAAATGCCCGCCCTGCCCGAACGTAACCTGCGCGACTGCCAAATCAGCGCCGTTACCGGCCTGGAAAAATCCCTTGCCCTGAACAAGCCGCGCGCGTTGGTACACATGGCAACCGGCGCAGGCAAAACCTTTACAGCCATCACCTCGGTGTATCGCTTACTTAAATTCGGCGGCGCCAAGCGCATCTTGTTTTTGGTCGATACCCGCAACTTGGGCAAACAGGCGCATCAAGAATTCATGGCCTATACGCCGCCCGATGATGGCCGAAAATTCACCGAGCTTTACAACGTGCAGCGCCTATCCAGCAGCACTATCGATCCGCATGCCCAGGTGTGCATCTCCACCATCCAGCGCATGTATTCGGTGTTGTCCGGCGAACCTATCGATGATTCCGCCGAAGATGTCTCTCTTAACGAGCTGCAACAAAGCGCCAATCAAGCCAAACTGGTGCGCTACAACGCAGGGCTGCCCATCGAAGCGTTTGACTTTATCGTTATCGACGAGTGTCACCGCTCCATTTACAACTTGTGGAAACAGGTGCTGGATTACTTTGATGCCTTCTTAATCGGCCTGACCGCCACACCGGACAAACGCACCTTCGGTTTTTTTAACGAAAACATCGTCGCCGAATACACCTACGAGCAATCGGTGGCCGACGGCGTCAACGTGGGTTACGACGTCTTCGAAATTGAAACCGAAATCACCCAAAAAGGCTCAATCCTCAAAGCCAAGGAATGGGTTGATCACCGCGACCGCCAAACACGTAAAAAGCGTTGGGCGGAAACCGAAGAAGACGCCCTTTATACCGGCAAAGAGCTGGATCGCTCCGTCGTCAACCTCAGCCAGATTCGGCAAGTGATTCAGGCGATGAAAACGGCGGTGGAAAGCCAAATATTCCCCAGCCGTAAAGAAACACCCAAAACCCTGATCTTCGCCAAAACCGACAGCCACGCCGATGACATTATCAATATCTTGCGCGAGGTTTACGGCCAGGGTAACGCCTTCTGTAAAAAGGTCACGTACAAAGCCGAAGAAGACCCGGACAGCATTCTCAGCAGCTTCCGCAACGACTATAACCCGCGCATTGCCGTTACCGTTGACATGATCGCCACCGGCACCGACGTTAAACCGCTGGAAGTGCTGCTGTTCATGCGCGATGTGCGCAGCAAAGGCTATTACGAACAAATGAAAGGCCGCGGCGTCCGCAGCTTGGGGTTTGACGACTTAAAGCGCGTCAGCAACAGCGCCGACAGCGCTAAAACCCGCTTCGTGCTGATCGATGCCGTTGGTGTGGAAAAATCGCTTAAAACCGAATCCCGCCCGCTGGAGAAAAAACCCGGCATTGCCCTCAAGGATTTACTGCAAGGCATCGCCATCGGCCACCGCGACGACGACACCGTCTTAAGTCTTGCCAATCGCTTGGTGCGTTTATCCAAACAACTGGACGACAAAGCCCAGGCCCGTATCGAAAAAGTGTCCGGCGGCATTCCCGTCAGCGAACTTGCCAAGCGGCTGATTGCCGCAATTGACCACGACAAAATCATCGAAGCCGCACTGGCCACCGCCAAGGCCCAAGGCATTACCCGAGCAGAAGACTCGCTTACCGAAGCTGAAATCGCCGCCGCCCGTGCCCAGCGCGTGGCCGCTGCCTGCGAGCCGTTCGACAAACCCGAACTGCGCGAGCAAATCGAATCCGCCCGTCGCGAACGCGAACAATTGCTCGACCACCTAAATCTCGACCAAGTCACCTTCGCCGGCTACAGCGAGCAAGCCGAAGCGCAAGCACAAAAGACCATCCAGACCTTTACCGACTATATCCAACTGCACAAAACAGAAATCGAAGCCTTAAGTTTCTTTTACCAACAACCCTACCAACGCCGGGCGTTAACCTTTGAAATGATCGAAGAACTGCACGATGCCTTAAGCCGCCCGCCGCTAATGCTGACCACCGAACGGCTATGGAGCGCTTACGCCCGCGTGCAAACCAGCCAAGTCAAAGGCGCCGACAGCAAACGCCAGCTCACCGACCTGATCGCACTGGTGCGCTTCGCCATCGGCCTGGATACCGAACTCAAACCCTTTAGCGAGCAAGTCGATAAACGCTTTCAAGAATGGATCTTCCGCCACAATGCCCAGCGCACCACCGCGTTTAGCGTCGAACAAACCGAATGGCTGCGGCTGATAAAAGACCACATCGCCAACAGTTGCAGCATCAGCCGCGATGATTTTGATTATGCCGAATTTGCCGATAAAGGCGGATTGCAGAAGGTGTGGACGGTGTTTGGCAAACAACTGGATGAATTAATGATTGAGATGAATGAGGAGTTGGTGGCGTGATAAATGATTTACCAAAAAATTGGATAACGGTAAATCTGTTTGAAATAAGTAGACCAACACAATGGAAAACGATTTCTATAAGTGAGCTGAAACCGGAAGGCTATCTTGTTTATGGAGCCAATGGACTAATTGGATTTTATGATAAATATACGCATGAAAAACCAACGGTAATGATTACCTGTCGTGGAGCGAGCTGTGGAAATATTCATGTTTCTAAGCCCTTTTCTTACATAAACGGGAATGCCATGGCCCTCGATGGTTTGCTCGAGGAGTGTTGCCATTTGAGCTACCTTGAAAACTTTCTCCGATTGCGTGGCTTTGAAGATGTTATATCCGGTTCTGCTCAACCGCAAATAACTCGGGCTAGTTTGCAAATAATCTCATTACCTCTTGCGCCTTATAAAGAACAAACCCGCATCGTCGAAAAACTCGAAGAACTGCTATCCGACCTCGATGCCGGAGTGGCCGAACTCAAGGCCGCGCAGAAGAAGTTGGTGCAGTATCGGCAATCGCTGCTGAAAGCGGCGGTGGAAGGAAAGCTTACGGAACAATGGCGAACAATGCAGGGCGCATCATCTCCCCTCTCCCCTGGAGGGAGAGGGGTTGGGGGAGAGGGGGATCAAACAGCCAACAGCGCTTGGCTAACTCAACGAGCCAGAGACTTACGCCGTGAACAAACACCAATGGAGCAATCCCTGTGGCAACAATTGCGAGCCAAGCGTTTTGCGGGCTTCAAATTTCGACGGCAGCAACCTATTGGCCGTTACATTGTCGATTTTGTATGCTTTGATCAAAACTTAATAATCGAGCTAGATGGCAGTCAGCATGCCGACGCCAGTAATGCTGATGCGCAACGTGATGACTGGTTGCGTGAGCAAGGCTTTAGAGTGTTGCGGTTCTGGAATAATGAATGGCTGACCCAGCAAGACAGTGTTTTGGAAACGATTTGGTTGGCTTTACATGGAGCTCCCCCTCTCCCCAACCCCTCTCCCACCGGGGGAGAGGGGCTAAAAAACGAAACCGGCGCGCAACTGCTGGAACGCATCCTCATCGAGCGCCGCGCTCGCTGGGAAGCCAAACAACTCGCCAAATTCAAAGAACAAGGCAAAGCCCCGTCCAAAGACTGGCAAAGCAAATACCCCGAGCCGGTCAAACCCGATACCAGCGATTTACCGGAATTGCCGGAGGGGTGGGTGTGGAGTTCTATTGGTCAATGCTTTTATGTTGGCGTTGGGGCAACACCAAGTAGAAAGGAACCAGAATACTGGAATGGAGAAATCCCTTGGGTCAGCTCAGGAGAAGTTCGCTTTGTTGAAATTACCAACACAAAAGAACTGATCAGTAGGTCTGGATTGAACAATAGCAGTACACAAATAAATCCGATCGGCAGCGTACTTCTAGGCATGATTGGAGAGGGAAAAACACGCGGACAAGTAGCCATTTTAGGTATTGAAGCTGCTAACAATCAAAACTGCGCGGCAATTTGGGTACCAGAAACTGACATTCCGCCTGAATACGTTTATTACTGGTTATGGTCACGCTACGAAGAGACACGTAGAGGCAGTAGTGGAAACAATCAACCGGCTCTGAACAAATCGATTGTCGAGAAAATTCCTTTTCCGCTTCCATCGCTTAATGAATTGAATGTGATTATTGGATTGGTCAGCACATCACTTTCTCAAATTGAAGATCAAGAAGCCGCGATAAAATACTCCCTCAAACAATCCGCCGCCCAACGCAAAAACATCCTGAAAGCCGCTTTCTCCGGCCAACTGGTGCCGCAAGACCCCAACGACGAACCGGCCAGCGTATTGCTGGAGCGCATTCGTGCCGAGCGGGCGACGCAAGAAAAAGCGCCTAAATCGCGCGGACGCAAATCCAAGGAAACGACTTGAGCCATGTAACTGTAGGGTGGGCAACGCTTTTCTGCCCACCGATAGCAGGCGTCTATGCTGCGTGGGCACAAACAACCGTGCCCACCCTACCGAACTGTAAGAATTTCGCCAATAATCATTTCCCTAAATGCGGTCACCCGTTCGTGCTGAGCCAGTGTCGAAGCATAAATGGGTGATCACATCATTCAGAATTTTCCGTCCATCCTTCGACAAGCTCAGGACGAACGGAAAATTTTACCGGGAAATTATTTCCGACCGGACCCTAAGCAACCCAATTTATTATCTTTTCCGCAATGAATACATCTAACCTCGTCCAAAAAGTCTGGAACTTTTGCCACACCCTGCGCGATGACGGCGTCGGTTACGGCGACTATCTGGAGCAGCTCACTTATTTGCTGTTTTTGAAGATGGCGCATGAATACGCACAAGAACCGTACAACCGCGATACCCATATTCCACAAGGTTACGACTGGGCCAGTTTGCGCAGTAAGGTGGGCGAGCCGCTGGAGGCGCATTATCTGGCGACGCTTCACAAGCTGGGCAATGGGCCGGGCATGTTGGGTGCAATCTTCTTTAAGGCACAAAACAAGATCCAGGACCCGGCCAAGTTGTCGCGACTGGTGCAGATGATTGATGCGGAAAGCTGGGTGGGTATGGATACCGATACCAAGGGTGATTTGTACGAAGGGCTACTGCAAAAAAACGCCGAAGATACCAAGAGCGGTGCGGGCCAATACTTTACGCCGCGCGCGCTGATTCAGGCGATGGTGGAATGTGTGCGTCCCGAGCCGATGAAATCAATTGCCGATCCGGCTTGCGGCACCGGCGGATTTTTTCTGGGTGCTTACAATTGGTTAACCCGTTCCGGGCCTTCTTCGGGCTATGGCCGAGCGGGATTGGATAAAAAACAAAAAGAGTTTCTGCGCCATCAAACTTTTCACGGTAATGAGATTGTACCCAACACGCGGCGCATGTGTTTGATGAATCTGTTTTTGCACAATATCGGCGAACTCGATGGCGAGCCTTCTGTGGAGCGTGCCGATGCGCTGATTGGTGATCCGGGCAAACGCTTTGATTACGTGTTGGCCAATCCGCCGTTCGGTAAGAAAAGCAGCATGACCATTACCAATGAGGAAGGCGAAGAAGACAAAGACGCGCTGACTTACGAGCGCCAAGATTTCTGGGAAACAACATCCAACAAACAGCTTAATTTCCTGCAACACATCGTCACCATCCTGAAAGACACCGGCCAAGCCGCGGTGGTATTGCCGGACAACGTGTTATTTGAAGGCGGCGCGGGCGAGAAAATTCGCAAAAAACTGCTGGAAAACTGCGACGTACACACCTTGCTGCGCCTGCCCACCGGCATTTTCTATGCCCAAGGCGTGAAGGCGAATGTGTTGTTTTTCGATGCCAAGCCCAAAGACGGCAAAGTCCACACCAAAGGCGTATGGATTTACGACTTGCGCACCAACAAGCATTTCACGCTGAAAACCAAAACACTGAAACTTGACGATTTGCAGGATTTTATAAGCTGCTACAACCCTGAAAATCGGCATGAGCGCAAGGAATCCGAACGCTTCAAACATTTTACTTATGATGAACTGATTGCCCGCGATAAGGCCAGTCTGGATATTTTCTGGCTGAAGGACGACAGCCTGGACAACCTGGATGATTTGCCGCCGCCGGATGTGTTGCAGCAGGAGATTATCGAGCATTTGGAAGCAGCACTGGCGGCTTTCCGGGATGTGGCGGTTGGCTTACAGCGTTAAGGGTCGCGGTAACCAGATCATGAAATATGTAAATGGATTAGCCCTTGGCTGGGCAGGATATAACATTTCTGAAGAAAGGTACTTTTGAAAAACGGCTTCAAAACTGGCACATTCAGGACCAAGATAGACTTTAGTTACGATTCCAATATCAGCACTACAAAAAAATCTTAGGGGATACGGATATTTGGCTACTTCATTCATCAATACTTAAATCTAAGTTATTGGCATCATTAGTACGGAAATAATTTCAACTTGTATCATCTCTATCTAAGTCGGCTAAGGGTGAAATTGGATATAAAAATGACTGCTCAAATTTTTCAAAATATTCTGATTGGAATTGTGATATTGGCAATTATTGGAGCCGTCCTTTGGCTGAATAACTCGTACGAGCGAATGAAAAGCGATTGTGAAAAAATGGGTGGAAGTTTTTATTCAATCTCTTTTAACCAAAACATTTGTGTTGAGGGATCTATTGTTCACGAACTCAATTAAGTTCAGATCATCCACTTTCGAAAAGTGTTGTTGTGCGTGGGAAGTGTCCTTACTGATACCGTCTTTCCACGCTACGCTATGGCATCTCTCTAGTCGATAACGCAGCATCAATTCTGCAATGTGAGCGCGTCCTTTTATTAGTAATTCACTTCCGTAGCGGATCGAGCAGCGGCTTCAGTCCATTGTGATCCATCTCCTGCATCAGTGCCAATAACCTGCCCAGTTCACCACTTGGAAATCCCTCTCTTGCAAACCAATTAAGGTAATGCCCCGGAAGATCTGCGATCACTCGCCCTTGGTATTTACCATAAGGCATGACAACTGTGACCAACTTTGTTAAGTCTTCGGGTTGCATCGTAATATTAAACTCAGAGTTGAGTGGCTTGCGGATATTATCCTGGCTCGCAATCGAGGTACAGGCTGCAGAAGAAATACAGAACAAAAACCGAAATCGCGGCTTTGTTGAGTTGAAGTAAAGATGGCGCGCCCGGAGAGATTCGAACTCCCGACCAATCGGTTCGAAGCCGATTACTCTATCCAGCTGAGCTACGGGCGCATAATCAATAATATATAACAGACAAAAAAAAGGGCCTACATTTCTGTAAGCCCTTTCTTAACACTTGGCTCCCCCGGACGGGCTCGAACCGCCGACCTAGTGATTAACAGTCACCCGCTCTACCGACTGAGCTACAGGGGATTAAACTTTTTCTTCAATGGCGCGCCCGGAGAGATTCGAACTCCCGACCGATCGGTTCGTAGCCGATTACTCTATCCAGCTGAGCTACGGGCGCCTTACTGAGACGCATATTATTATTTTTCTTGATTTTCTTGTCAATAAAAAATTGCATCAGGTCACAACAAAAATAAAATAATAGTTTATGTGATCTATTTAATTAATTGATTTATATAGGAAATATATATTTACTTTTTCCACTAATATAAACCGTGCTAATTAATGATTTACACCGTTTCTAAGTATCTAGCTAAAAATAACGCCATGACCAAGCCCGTTGCATCATGATCCAATTTTTAATCTATTAAACCAAAACGAACTATTCGCCCAAAATCTGTGGCTTTCAGGCTGGCACCACCAACCAATGCCCCGTCTACCCCAGCAATAGTCATAATGTCAGCAATGTTGTCTGGTTTAACGTTGCCGCCATAGAGTATTCGGATTGAGGCCGCGAATTGCTCTCCATGCAAATCCATAATCAAATTTCGGATAAAATCATGCACTTGACTGATCTGGGCGTGAGTTGCAGGGCTTGCCCCAACCCCAATAGCCCATAGCGGTTCATAGGCAATAACCACGTCATGAATAAGTCGTTGGGGCACACCTTCAAGTCCCATACGGATTTGTCTTTCCAGCAATTTGAAGGTTTCGTTGTTTTCCCGAGCTTCACGATTTTCACCGCAGCAAAATATAACTTGTAAACCCTGCGCTAACGCGGCCAATACTTTACGGTTAATAGCCTCGTCACTTTCTCCGGCACGATCACGAAGCTCACCGCCAAGAAAGCTGGCCAAACCAGTCAAAACATCTTCATTTTCTTTGGCAAGTAAATGTTCAAGCGCCATGATTGCCTTGGGATCAGCATCGTCTTTTTGTTTGAGTCGACTCAATGATTGAGTTAAAAAATCATTCGACAACCGCCTAGCCACGCTAGAGCCGAAACCAAAATATTTGCCCAAATTAGCGCGCCGGTCCGAATGGCCGATAATGACCCGATCGACCCCAATGGCCGCGAGCATTTCTGCAGAAATTTCCCCAGTAAATGCGCCTTTGGATTCGAAAAAAACATCTTGGGCGAGCAGAAATACATTACGACCAATATCGTATTCGGCTTTAAGAAAGTCCGGTTTAATGTATTCAGCCAGGGTAGACAGGCCTGTAAATGGCGGGCCAAGACCTATATCCACATCTTTAACCCCCTTGCAAATGTCAAAAAGCCTTGCTGCCAGGGCCAGACCGGATCGGGGCGTCATATTCATTTTCCAGTTGCCGGCGAGATAAGGTCTAATTGCACCGGGCTCCCCCGGTTCTGCCTGAACTTTGCGCCATTGATTCGCTGTTCTTAGACGGTAATAGTTTCGATATACATTGGGGCTTGAGTTATTCATAACGATTCACTTTATCCTACGATACAAGCAGAAAGACTTTAGAGATATTAGCGTAATCAATTAAGTCATGACAAAGAACATTTCCCTATCGTTCTCTCGTAAAATTTCCAATTAATATTTTTCAACCTGACATCTATAGTGGAAAATATTGGTATTTCTACTTAATGGCTTTGTGTGGCTTATCGCGTTACACTTCAAATAGATAGTTTCTACTATCTTCGCTGAAAAGACGGCGATTCTGCTCAGAATGAATCCTTATCATAAGCAAAACGAGGTGCATCATGGCAATTAAAGAAGATTTTGAAAATTTATTAAATAAGCTGAACACGGAACGCGAAGAAATTAATTTGAAACTGCATCTTGCTTCGTTAGAAGCTCGCGATGAATTTGAACAAGCCGAAAAGCAGTGGCAGCAAGTAAAAAACAAAGCTGCAGAAATCGCTGACGAATCAAAAGAAACATCTGAAGAATTTATCGCCAAAGCTAAAATTGTCGGTGAAGAACTTAAAGAAACTTACCAACGTATTACCACACGTCTTACAGAATAAGACGCTTATTTGCTTACTACCGAGCAATTCAATCTAAAGTCGGCATGCCAAACTGATAAAATTAATACTCCTGCGTCAGCGGGAGTATTTTTTCAGACACGTACTCATTTATACACATCCCTGCCCTGCCGCTATTTCTGGTTAGTTTTTTATTTTGTAACAATGTCCAAATTAAACCCCCAACAACAAGCCGCCGTTAAAATTATCGACCATCCGTTATTAGTCTTGGCCGGTGCGGGCAGCGGTAAAACACGGGTAATTACTGAAAAAATAGCCTACTTGGTTAAACAAGGCATCCCGGCCCGGCACATTGCGGCAGTAACGTTTACCAACAAAGCCGCGCGGGAAATGAAGTCGCGGGTATCGAAGCTGTTGGACGACCAACAAAGCCGAGGGCTACGGGTATCCACCTTCCACTCGCTGGGACTGGACATTCTGCGCGCAGAATATAAAACCTTGTCATACAAAGCCGGAATCACACTGTTTGATGAGCAAGACAAACAAACTTTGTTGCGTAACTTAATCAGCCATAGCACCAAAGAATGCGACACAGATCAGCTTGATCGCTACTCCTGGCAAATCGGGCAATGGAAAAACGCTTTTATTACCCCGGAACAATCGCTATTAATTGCCTCGCCTGATGAATACCAGGCGGCTCATCTGTACGTGGACTACACCCGCAGCTTAAAAGCCTACAACGCCGTCGACTTCGATGATTTAATCCTGCTGCCGGTATTGTTGTTGCAAGATCATCCAAAAATCCTGGAAAAATGGCAGAACAAAATCCGCTATTTGCTGGTCGATGAATACCAAGATACCAATGTCACCCAATATCAGCTGGTTAAGTTAATCGCCGGTAATCTAGGTCGCTTTACCGTGGTGGGTGATGACGACCAATCGATTTACGCCTGGCGCGGTGCGTCACCTAAAAACCTGGAACAACTGCAAAAAGACTACGCTCGCCTACAAGTCATCAAACTGGAACAAAATTACCGCTCCACCGGTCGCATCTTAAAAGTCGCCAACCAGCTGATTGCCAATAACCCGCATGCCTTTGAAAAAAAGCTTTGGAGTGAACTCGGTTACGGCGATGCCTTGCGGGTGTTAAGCCATAAAGATGAGCTGATCGAAGCCCAGCAAATCGTCTCGGAGTTGATTCATCACAAATTCAAAACCGGCAATGACTACCAGGATTACGCGATTTTATACCGCGGCAATCATCAATCCCGGCTGTTCGAGCGTGGTTTACGCGAAAACAACATCCCCTATTTCATCAGCGGCAGCACCTCGTTTTTCGCCTACTCGGAAATCAAGGACATGCTCGCCTACCTGCGCATGTTTGTTAATCAAAACGACGATGCCGCATTTTTGCGCATCATCAACACCCCAAAACGCGAAATCGGCCCGACCACGCTGGAAAAACTCGGTGCTTACGCCAATGAACGGCACATCAGCTTATTCGCAGCCAGCACCGAATTAGGCCTGGCGCAAAAGCTGTCGGAAAAATCCGTACAGCGCCTGCAAAAGTTTAGTGATTGGGTGCTTGATACTGCAGACCGCATTGAACGCGGCGATACTTTTGGCGTGATCGAACAATGCATCAGCCAGATAGGCTACGAACAATGGCTGCGCGAAAACAGCAAAACCAAAGAATCCGCCGAACGCAAAATGAAAAACGTCTACGAGCTGATCGACTGGCTTAAACGCATTGCCGACAAGCAGAGCTCCGGCACCAACAGCCTGAGCGAAATCGTCGCCAAAATCATGCTGATGGACATTATGGAGCGCAACCAGGAACAAGAAGCCAGCGACCAGGTCAGCCTGATGACCCTGCACGCGGCCAAAGGCCTGGAATTTCCGCATGTGTTTTTAATCGGCATGGAAGAAAACATCCTGCCCCACCAAAACAGCATCGACACCGACAACATCGACGAAGAACGCCGCCTTGCCTACGTCGGCATCACCCGCGCCCAGCAAACCTTAACTTTCAGCTACTGCACGCACCGCAAACGCTACGGCGAAGTCGTCGAATGCGAACCCAGCCGCTTTCTAAATGAACTGCCCGAAGACGACCTGGAATGGGTCAACAAAAAGCAACTGGCTCCGGAAGTTATCAAAGAACGCGGCAAAGCCAGCCTCGCCAATCTGAAATCAATGCTCTCGTAATTGCCTGCCCGATAGGTTAAAATGCCCGCCCCACGCGCCCGTAGCTCAGCTGGATAGAGCGCAGCCCTCCGGAGGCTGAGGTCAGAGGTTCGAATCCTCTCGGGCGCGCCAATTATGGAAAGTGAGCGCTTCATAACTGCCTCGTGTGATGGATTAATTGCCATTAATCCTAATTTCACCAATACCTTTACCCAAAACCAATCAAGCGAGTCGCTATTTTTGAGTAAAGATTTTTCTGGGTGTCCTACCCAAAAATCCTCAAAAATTTAGCGACGGTTAAATTGCTACGCAAGCCCGAGCCGTCCTGCTCCAATATCGTTCTCACCCAGCAAGGGGATTCGAACATCGCAGCAGTGACTCTACGCCCTCGACATCGACCGGTTGCATTTTCCCTTCGCAAACAGCATGCTCGATAAAACGCCGGTATCGATAGGGCTACTCGCGACTAAAATTCGAGCAACTCCCGACTCCGGTTCGTTGCTTCCCTGAATTTCAGCGGTAGCATCAGCTTCGCTTCTTCGATTGCTTTTTGCTCCAGTGCTTCAAAGCTTGCCTTAGGGTTGAGCATTTCAGCTTGGCTGTTGGCGCTCATGAAGATATGCACATGGTTATCGATCAGACCGGGCATCAACGTGCGGCCATTGCCTTGAATTCTTGTTACCGATGTTTCAGATGCAGCAGCAATAGCTGTAGTGGAAATAGCTGTGATGACATTCCCCATTATCAAGACATTTGACGGCGCGGAAAGCTGGTCAGAAGTACCGTTAAAGATGCGGACATTCTCAAAAATTACGCTGGCAGGTTGAGTTACCTGTTGAACTTGTGCTGGAACATTTGCAGAGCAAAGGATGAGTATTGAGCTCAGTAACGATTTAAGAGGTTGCATATTTTTCTCCTGGACTATGGTCGAATTTGAATCATACCGAATAGCTGTTCGTCTCTAGTTAAAACTGATCCTCTGTGGTAATAAGTTAGCACGTTAAAAATTGCTAGGTTGACTAACAGACCTTAGTAGAAGAAAACCAAAGGAAAATTTATAAAGTATGACTCGTTGGGTTATAAGCTGCGGCCACCTCGAACGATTTTATCTTAATGTAAGTAAGGTTTGACCACCTTAATAAGGATGTAGGCTTCGAAATGTGCGATTACGCAAGCTACAGTCCACTGGCGATGGAAGACGACGGATTGCCATGCAGCGAGTGATTGTTACTTATGCGCGCTTGTCAGGCGATAGAATATTCGATGTCATCGTTTGGATCGGAACAGATCAATCTTAATCGGCTACCAGCCAATTGTCGGTGCTGAGCAATTTTTGTTTTTTGTCAAAAGTACCCAAGTGCGAATGCCGCCCCAATCCATGCGGCTACAATAACCAGGATCAGACCGGGGATGACCGCGCCGACAAACCGCCAGTTACCACTTAGGACGGCAAGTACAACTTTGGTAATGGTGTTCGTCGTCAGGCTGGCAAGAATGGGTAATACGGCTTCGTTCGCATTGATTTTTCCGGTTGCCACTTGGGACGCTACCGCGACGGCAGCGGAATGGGTATCGACAAAACCAGCAATTGCTGCGGCAGCGATGACTCCTTCTTTACCCAACCACTGTTGAAGTGCGGCTGTGAGCAGTATGACGGAGGAAACCGTAGCAGCGAAGAGCAAAGCTGTCTTGATACTGACCGGTTGTCCTAAGTCAACGGCCTTTGGTACTTTCTGACGCAGGGCGATTAGGGTAAAGATTACGCCATAAGCGATTGCGGTAACGCCCGCGCAGGCCAGCGACAACCATAACACCGACAGCGTTGCCTGGTTGGTTGCTGCCAACACCACAGTCATTTGAACAATGGTTGCTACGGTTGATAAAACTGCACCGGCAACGGCACCCCACAATAGAGTTGATGTCTTCGCAGCTCGTGCTCCCATTGCACTAATGGTGGCAGCACTCGACACAAAACCTGAAGCAAGGCCGGTGATGGGCAGGCCGATACGCGCCCCCATGACACGCAGTGAAAGGTATCCGGTAGCGCTGATGGACATGATGAGGATAACAATTATCCAGATCGTCCGTGGATTCAAGGCATTAAAAGGCCCCATGTACTGGTCTGGAGCGAGGGGTAACAGTACAAGCGCTGCGGCTGCCAAAATCAAGGTATCGTTGAGTTCGATGTCAGTCAGAATTGTGCTGACGAAGTGATGAAGGACAGATCGTGCGGTCAGTAATATGGTCAAAATGACCGACACCCCTGCCGCTATAGCGGGCTCGCGCATTGCTAAGCCCCCGAGTAGCAGTGTGAGCAGCAATGCTGCTTCGGTCGTCAAGCCTGGATCTTGCTCTTGGCTAAGCCAAAAGGCTATCGCGGTAAGCCCTGCAATAGCCAATGCTATGACAGCCAGCAGTGTCGGACCACCTAGCGAAAAACTCACAGCCCCCAACAGCGCAGCCGTGGCAAAGGTACGAATGCCCATCGATGATCGAGTCGGTCCAGTTCCTTTGTGCCGTTCGCGTTCGGCACCTATAAGCAGACCGATCCCTAGCGCAATGCCATAATCAAAAATGGGTTGATCAGTCAGAGGTATCGAGTTCACATGCCACCCACATATTATTTCCGGTTTTAAAAACTCAGAAAAAGTAAATTCCACTTATGGCTAGACGAACTCTGGACATGCTGAGTCAACTAGCCTCGACAGGAAAAAACTGGTCGAGCTTGTGAACTTCCTCGCCGATCTCTTCCTTCGGCTTTAAGGCCATCAGCACCAGCTGACAATGCTTTGCTATATAGAGCACGCGGCAAAATGCTTCATTTTTGATGGCGAGAGCTTCAATATCCTGCACAAAACCTTTCATAACGATTCCTATGGTGCTCACTCCGAAAGTGGGTATCCCATTGCGAACTGTTACCTGATTTTTCGCCGACCTTATTTATTTCCCATGAAGTCATTGGCCCATTGTTCTGGCGGACTAGTCGACCACTCTTCCATCGCCTGATCTCCTGGGCGGTCTACTTTAACTTTGCCAGCCTCGGTTGAAGTTACCCAAGTAACAGGAATGTAATGGTGCTGTCCGGTCTTATCTTTTGTTAGCTTAATGGTGCTCGGCCCCTCCATATGATCGACACTAGCAAACTGACCATCTTGAGAACAGACAACTGGCATATCAGGCTTAATTTGGTCGGTGCTAATCATAGTTTTTCTCCGGTTGGCTTAGTATGAGCGTTGATTCTTAGTCAGTAGCACAGGCAAGGATTAAAAGACCAAATATTAATTGGATTAATCGATTTATCAATTAAACACGTCAGTCACCAAATATATTTTTTAATACCTTAGCCTGTGTTTTGAATCTACACGCATGACTAAAATCGGTCTGTGCGACCGCGCACATAGAGAAAATAACTCACAAATTATTAGTCTTAAAAACTTTGTATTGGTTCTTTCGCCAGAAATAATTGGCAAAAATAATATGCGGTAAGATTTTGTTTTTTATAAACCTTGATTCTGCAGTGAATGAGAAAAAACATATGGGGTTAATATGAATTATAAATTGATTCAGTAATATCCTTGACATTATGTGTGATAGCGCACCGACGTAAATAACCCTTATCAATATTATCTTTACACCTTGAATCTATTGCTCCATTTGGATTCAGGCGTGAGCAGAACAACGCTGCATATGACGACGATGTTATATGCTAGTTCTTGATGTTCTCAATAATAAAGTAGGCATGATAGGAAGCAGCACGCCAAATATACTTTTATAGTTGAATTGTGATTATTAAATTAGTTCTAACCGCAAGCTTCGGGTGGTTTTAATTGTTTTTAAATAGGCAATCAACAAGTTATTTTCGTTGAAACTACTTTCGAGATGCAATTGATCCCCCTTAATTATTTATATAGGAATTCATTATGAAAACCACAAAAAACACAGTTGCAGTATCTAACCCTATAAATGCCAATCAAATTGATATAACACAATTGCATTTTCTTAGAATTGTCAGTTTACCTGTCTTGTTGGCTGTAATGACTATCGGCCTTAGCTCTATTAGCACACCTGCCAACGCTGAAGCGACCGGAACTCAAGATGCCAAGAAAGGTTATCGATACATCGAATATAAAGGTGTACCAAATACAACCGGCACGACCAACCAAGGGGCTACGGAATATAAAGGTGTACCCAAAACGACCGGACCTAGCAGCCAAGAACCTAGCGAATCTCACCCCGCAAAGCATAGTGATGAAAAAACCACTGACCGTGGCGAGTCGATCACAAACTCAGGCACCAACGAAAAAGGTGCAAATGCTGCTCAACCTGTAAGCAAACCGACCGATGGGAAAGGAAAATTGCCAACATTTGCTCAGGCAGATATCAACAAAGATCATTACATTACTAAAGATGAATTACAGAATTTTCCTTATTTATTGCAAGTATTCGACAAAGTAGACGCTGGTAGTGACGGCAAGCTGGAAGATCATGAATACCAAAACCTTCTGTTGGAAACTAAACGGGAAGGGGAAGTCCGGTAACTAGAAATCCCAGCATTGACTTGCGATGTTAAGCCTGATCTTGCATCGGCATTACTGAAATACGATTAAGTCCTTTAGTCATGCAACTATTACGCAAGCAGTTAGGTACCTTAAGTCGCGAGAAATATGTCACAAGCAGATGAAACAGCTAATGGTAATGACGCTCAGCCAGAGTCCTGGTTAAAGAAACTTGGCCCTGGTTTGATTACCGGCGCCGCTGATGATGATCCCAGTGGCATCGCTACCTATTCGCAGGCCGGTGCACAGTTTGGTTTCAGCATGCTCTGGACCGTGTTGTTGACCTATCCCTTAATGGTTGGCATCCAGATGATCAGTGCCGAAATCGGCCGTGTCAGCGGCCATGGCTTGGCTACTAATATTCGCCAACATTTCCCGCCAGGGCTGCTGTATACAATCGTCGGACTGCTATTAGTTGCCAATACCATCAATATTGCTGCCGATGTCGCTGCCATGGCTGAGGCCTTGAAATTGATGATAGGTGGCTTCAAACACCTGTATGTCGTTGGCTTCGGCGTGTTATCGCTGTGTCTACAACTATTTATTCCCTATAGCCGCTACGTTCATCTCCTGAAATGGCTTACGCTCGCCTTACTTGCCTATGTTTCAACCGTATTTGTCGTGCAAATACCGTGGACACAAGTGCTGACAAATACGGTGTTGCCGCACTTATCATGGCAACCGGAATACGTCACTACCGTCGTTGCCGTTTTTGGCACCACGATCAGCCCTTACTAGTTCTTCTGGCAGGCATCTCAAGAGATTGAGGATGAGCATGCCAATCCGCAAGCCAAAAAACTGAAAGATGCGCCCGACCAGGCAAGTGCCAACTTTCGCCGCATCAAGGTCGATACCCTAATTGGTATGGCATTTTCCAACCTAGTTGCATTCTTTATTATCTTAACGACAGCAGTGACTCTACATCAACACGGTGTGACCGAGATTCACACGTCGGCGCAGGCAGCCTCTGCATTGCGTCCTATTGCCGGCGAATTTACTTTTTGGCTATTTAGTGCTGGCATCATTGGCACCGGTTTGCTGGCAATTCCGGTATTAGCGGGTTCTGCCGCCTATGCGATGGCCGGTGCATTCCACTGGCGCAATAGCCTGGAATTAAAGCCCGTTATGGCAAAAGGTTTCTATGGGATTATCGCGATATCAACCATGATCGGCGTCGGGCTTTGCTTTACCCCCATTGATCCCATCAAGGCACTCTACTGGAGTGCGGTCATCAATGGGGTCATTTCCGTACCGATTATGGGGGTGATGCTGCTTATGGCCACGCGTCCAGAGGTCATGGGTCGGTTCATAATTTCCTTCAAACTGAAGGCACTGGGCTGGTTATGCACAGCCGTCATGGCCATAGCTGTGGCTGCGATGTTTTGGTTGATGATGCCCATTTAGTTCTGCTAAGAATCTATGAGCGCTAGCGAACCGACTGTGATTAATTTAGCGGTTAGAGTGCCCACAAGGTTTTGAGGCGATCCCAAGTATCACTTGAAGCCTTAGCCCTTGGCCGAAATGGCTTGCTCATTTTCGGTCAATGCTTATCTCTTTAAATCCAGGAGAACGCCATGAATCAACCAGCCTATGCTCACACAAATACTGATCAGTCCATGCAAGCCTGTATTGAAGCCTGTAGCCATTGCCATCAAGTCTGCCTGCATACCGCCATGAACCATTGCCTTAAAGCCGGTGGAGAGCATATTGAAGCTGAGCACTTTCGCCAGATGCTGAACTGTGCCGAAATTTGTCAGACATCGGCGAATTTTCAGCTCAGTAGCTCGCCTTTTCATCGGCATGTTTGTGAAGTGTGTGCCAAGATTTGTGAAGCTTGTGCAGCAAGTTGCAAAAAGATTGGTGGCATGGATGAGTGCGTCGAGGCCTGTAACAGTTGTGCCGAAAGTTGTCGGAAAATGGCAACTGCCCAACATTAGCATTAGGCAGGATATAAATGAACCACAGATACAGTTTATTATTCTCGACGCTAGCGATTACGCTAACTGCCTGCGGTGAAGTTGCCCAGTTACCGTTCGCGGCGGGAGTTGGTCTAAATCCTCAATTGCCGGCACCTAATCCGACACTGATTCCTACGATTAATATCGCTTCGCCTGTGGGCTGGTCACAAAATAGCAGTCCAATAGCTGCGCCAGGGATGGCTGTTAATGCTTTCGCCACCGGGCTCGATCACCCACGTTGGTTATATGTGTTGCCTAACGGTGATGTTTTGGTCGCCGAGACCAATGCACCACCCAAACCGGAGGACGGGAAAGGCATCAAAGGCTGGGTCATGAAATGGATGATGAATAAGGTTGGCGCAGGTGTACCCAGCGCCAATCGCATCACACTGTTGCGCGATACCGACGGTGATGGTGTGGCAGAATTGCGGACGGTGTTTATCGAAGGACTCAATTCACCTTTCGGTATGGCGTTGGTCGGCAATGATTTTTACGTCGCCAACTCCGATGCGCTGCTGAGATTTGCCTACACCCAAGGCCAAACCCGAATCTCGCAACCGGGAACCAAAGTCCTAGACCTGCCGGGCGGACCAATTAATCATCATTGGACTAAGAATGTTCTGGCTAGTGCGGACGGAACGCGGTTGTATGTGACGGTAGGATCAAACAGTAATGTTGCCGAAAACGGCATGGACCAGGAAGTCGGCCGTGCCGCCATCTGGGAAGTGGATCCACAGCGCGGAAGCTACCGCATTTTCGCGTCCGGTCTGCGCAATCCCAACGGCCTCGCCTGGGAACCGGACAGCGGCGTACTGTGGACAGTGGTTAACGAGCGCGATGAAATCGGCAGCGACCTGGTGCCGGATTTCTTGACTTCAGTACCCGATGGCAGCTTTTTTGGTTGGCCGTATAGCTACTTTGGTCAACATCTGGACGAACGCGTGCAGCCGCAACGTCCCGATCTAGTCGCTAAAGCCAGAGCGCCGGATTATGCGCTTGGAACCCACACCGCTTCACTCGGCCTAGCTTTTTCCAAGAAAACCGCATGGCCGGCACCATTCGACAATGGCGTTTTTATCGGCCAGCACGGATCCTGGAATCGCGAGCCGCGCAGTGGTTATAAAGTAATATTTGTAGCTTTCAAAGAAGGTAAACCAACTGGGGATCCGATTGATGTGCTGACAGGTTTTGTTAGTGGCGATAACGAAGCCTTCGGACGGCCGGTCGGTGTTGTGCTCGACAAAAACGGGGCCTTGCTGGTTGCCGATGATGTTGGCAATGCCATTTGGCGGGTGACTAGTCCGATTACCAATAGCGTCGATCCAAATTGGGCGAAGTCAATAGACCATTAGGAAGTTAACTTAGTTGCTATGCGAGCATGAATCAACTTTGCTGCCGGCCTCAACACCAAGGGACAACCGATCGGAGAGTCTGGCGTGGATTCAGTGCAAAGCCTCGAGAGTTCTCCAAGAAGCTTAGCTATTACTTGTTCGCTGAAAGCCCTATCGCACACTAACTTAAACAGGAAATTTCATCATGAGCACGATCACTACCAAAGATGGCACAGAAATTTACTACAAAGACTGGGGCTCTGGGCCAGCCGTCGTCTTCAGTCACGGCTGGCCGCTCAGCGCCGATGCTTGGGAAAGTCAGATGGTCTTCTTGGCAGCCAATGGCTATCGCTGTATTGCTCACGATCGTCGCGGTCATGGCCGGTCCAGTCAGCCTTATAACGGCAACGACATGGACACCTATGCTGACGATCTCTCAGAGCTTATCGACAGGCTAGAACTAAATGACATTACTTTGGTCGGACACTCGACCGGCGGCGGTGAAGTTGCCCGATATATTGGCCGTCATGGGTCTCAACGCGTCGCGAAGGTGGTATTGATGGGTGCTGTGTCGCCGCTGATGCTCAAGACCGACGCCAATCCTGCAGGCCTAACAATCGAGGTGTTTGATAAGATTCGTGCCGGCGTCGCCGCTGATCGTTCGCAATTTTATAAGGATCTCACCACGCCGTTCTACGGCACCAATCGGCCGGGGGCCAAGATCAGTCAAGGTGTCCGCGATGCATTTTGGTTGCAGGGCATGCAGGGCGGCTTGAAGAACCAGCTCGACTGCATTAAAGCCTTTTCCGAGACGGATTTTACTCCGGACCTCAAGAAATTCGATGTGCCCACCCTTATTATTCACGGCGATGACGACCAGATTGTGCCGATCGATGCCTCGGCTCACGCTTCGGCCAAACTTATTAAGAATGCGACGTTAAAGATTTACCCTGATGGTCCTCACGGCCTGGCTGACACGCATAAAGATGAGCTTAATACCTACTTATTAGCCTATCTAAAAGCTTAAAACCTACATTAGCAACATTAATGAAACAACAGTCGTGCAAGCCAACTCCGTCTCTGTTCGCTGCCGCACCGAACACTTTTAGATTTAGGTATAACTTAAAAGCCGAGTGCAGGAAGACAGCTTTCCGCGCTTTAGCCATTGCTATCTGGGTGATGGCTAAATAATTATCAGGAGGCACCATGAACAAAGATCAAATAAAAGGCCGAGTCGAAGAAGCCAAAGGTAAGGTCAAGGAAGCCACCGGCAACATACTGGACGACGAGGAGTTGGAGTTAGAGGGGAATATTCAAAAAAACATCGGTAAAGCCAAGGCAGGCTTTGGCGATCTTAAAGAAGATCTTAAAAAAAACAAATAAACGAGTGCAGCAAACGAGCATCAGTTTCGGTCTAGCCGGGACGCCGTTTCGTATCTTGAAAACAACACTCACCAGCCAGGAGATCACTATGTTTAAACGCTTATCGTTAGTTATGGTTACGCTAACGGCCGTTCTACTAATGATGACCAGCCCCAGTCGAGCCGAACAGGAATCTGCCATGCAATTGGCTGCCGATTCAGCGTTGGAAAATACCCAACGTAATGAGCGCGATAAAGATAACACTACGTTAACCCCGGAAGATCAAAAGGAAACTAAAAAGGACATCAAAATCACGGCCCATATTAGAAAAAAAGTGGTTAGAGATAAGTCACTATCAGTCAACGCGCAGAATGCCAAAATCATCAGTCGTAATGGCGTGGTGACTTTACGCGGACCTGTTGAAACTGCCGCTGAAAGCACGAAACTACAAAAAATTGCCGAGAAAACGCGAGGTGTAGTGAAGGTAGATAATCAACTTGAAAATAAAGCGCCCTAAAGGCCCAGGAGAACGTCATGACTAAAGCAGTTTTTTGTATCGCCCAAAATCTCGAACAAACAGAAAGCATTGTTAATCATCTAACCACTGCAGGTTTTTCAACCAATGATATATCGGTGCTGTTTCCCGACAAATCCACTACTCAGGATTTTGCCCATGAAAAGCACACCAAAGCGCCGGAAGGGGCGGCTATTGGTGGCACAGTGGGCTTAGGCACGGGTGCTGTCGTTGGCTTGTTAGCGGGGATTGGCGCCTTGGCTATTCCAGGTGTCGGTCCTTTAATTGCCGCAGGCCCCATTATGGCGGCACTGAGCGGTGCAGCAGTCGGTGCGGCCACTGGCGGTTTGGCTGGCGGTTTAATCGGACTGGGTATTCCAGAGTATGAAGCCAAGCGCTATGAAGGAAAAATCAAGGGGGGAAGCGCTTTGATTTCTGTCCATGCGAAAACCAGCGAAGAGATTGATAAGGCGAAAGACATTTTCGAGAAGGCGCATGCAGAGGATATTTCCTCGACAGCAGAAGCATCTGTTTAATTAGATAGGGGGGCGCATCATTTAATAATGATGCGCTTCACTCTTCAGCTGATGTAAAGCTAAGTACACTTAATCATTAAATAATTACTTAAGGAGTTTGTCATGCATAACATTGAAGCAATCAACAAATTATTGAAAAATGAATTAGCGGCAACGGAAACCTATCAACAGGCTTTGAATAAGCTTAAAGAAGATGTCAGTCTAGGTGAAGCAGAACAGTTAAGGCCAATTTATGAGGATCATATAGTTGCGGTTGCCAGTCTACAGACACAAAGCCGTGATCTTGATGGTACTCCTGATGAGGACTCAGGCGCTTGGGGCACATGGGCAAAATTAGTCCTGGGAGGCGCTAATATTCTTGGCAAAAAAACCGTGCTACAAGCGTTACACGAAGGTGAAAAAAGTGGCGCAGATGATTATGAAGAAGCTTTAAAGGATACCGAGCTAGCTGCCGATCTACGCTCATTAATTGAAACAAAGCTGCTACCTGCTCAACAAGCGCATATTCGCATTTTGGATCGACTATTGGACGCTGCTTAGCCTTTTAGACGATTGCTGCTTCCTAACTCATCAGGCAGCTAAATCCGTAAATTAGGCTTTTGGAGCATTGTCGACTCTTCGCATACGTTTGATACCGTTGGGTTTCACCCCTTAATACTAACAATGGAGTTACGCTCATGATTAGTTGCATACGATATGGTTTATTGGCTGTCTTGGTTACCTGTTCGACAGCCTGGGCGAATGAACCAGTAAATTCATCCACAAAAAGTGAAAGCAAACAAAATTGTCCGGCATTCAGCACGCTTGATAACAATCACGATGACTTAATTAGTCGAGATGAAGGCTTAAGCAATGAGTATGTTGCTAGGTACTGGGACATACTAGACGCCGACCTAGACGGAAGCTTAACACCCGCAGAATTTGCCAAGCTGGAATCGGTTGTGCAAAGAGAAGAGTCTTTAAAAACTGACCATCCTCAAGATGTCGAACAGTATAAAAAGGGGAAATATATTTCTCCCAACGAACAGATCGAACGTAATAAACGCGAAGGTAAGAAGTAATTCTAATTTTGCAAAATTAATAGGTTATTTTTAATTGGGGTGCGACGCACAACGTCTATAAGTTTTCCAGCACCCCTCTAAAATCAGCGGCTGCTGAGCAATGTGTGCATAGAACCCTCATCTTGCTTTTGAATCCCACTCACTGGACATAAAAATGAAGCCGATCAGTAAAATCTTTTTCAAAGGGTTAATTGCCATTATCCCCCTTATATTTACCTTTTATTTACTCTTCTGGCTTGCCGGTACTGTTGAATTGGCGCTGGGAAATATTTTCAAGTTTATCTTTCCGGATAGCTGGTACATACGAGGCTTGGGGGTTGTGTTAGGTATTCCGCTAGTGTTTTTTTTCGGCGCCTTTTTGGAGTCTCTAACTTTCCGCAGCCTGTTTAATAATTTGGAAGAGATTGTTATCCAAATTCCCGTAGTTAAAAGCATCTATACAACCATACGCGATTTCAGTTCTCTTTTTTCCAGCAAAAACAGAGGGAAATTTAAACAGGTCGTTCTGGTTAATGTACCCCCAGGCAATGGTCAACAAATAGGTTTTATTACCGTTTCTGATTTTGATGAGGTTTTACATACCTTTATTGCCGACGACCAGATTGCCGTATTTTTACCATTCAGTTATCAGATGGGTGGTAACACCGTCATTATGTCACGGGAAAATGTAACAGAAATAGATATGTCTGTTGAGGATGCGCTGCGCTTTATCGCCACAGCAGGCGTTGTTGGTAATGCTAATGATTAAAAAAAGGAATAGTTGAAGGGTTTTAATTTCACTAAAATGAAAAATACGCCGAGGTCAAATCCGGCCTTGGCGTAAAGCATTAATCGTTTCCGGGATTCAAAATGGATACTTCAATACACACGATACAGACGTTATTTTGTCAATTAGGTTTAGCAAGCGACGAGGAACAAATGAGTGCTTTTATTGAAAAACACCGGTCGTTACCTCCTAACATTGCTTTGTCTGGGGCAGATTTCTGGAACGAAACACAGGCTGCGTTTCTGGCTGAGGCGGTACTAGAGGATTCGGATTGGTGCGAACTCGTGGATGAATTAGATTGTTTGTTGAGAGAAAATTAAGCGGGTAATTATTGTTCAAGTTAAAAATTTCGATGATTCTCAACTTTTGATAACGCTTCCCTATTTATTTTGTACTTATCTTGAGTAAATTTTATTCCAAACTAACTAAGTGAAAATCATCCATGTCATCTCCTAACCCAACAATCGCTATTCTCTATGCATTTGCTGCTAATTTAGGCATCGCAGCGGCGAAAACCGGCGCTGCTTACTGGACTGGTTCAGGTTCTTTATTAGCCGAAGCGATTCACTCGTATGCCGATTGTGGAAACCAGGTATTACTGTTTATCGGTATGAAAAGATCTGAAAAAGAAGCGACCCGCAAACATCCCATGGGGTTCGGGCGGGAATCTTATATCTGGTCCATGATGGTGTCTTTCATATTATTTTCCGTAGGTGGCGTGTTTTCCATTCATGAAGGATGGCAGCGATATACTCTCCCGCATACTGTTGAAAATGAGGGTATTGCATTGCTCATCTTGCTGATTGCGTTGGGTTTGGAATATTTTTCATTAAAAACGGCGCTGGCGGCAATCCAACAAGAGAAAGGCGCCCGCTCGCTGTGGCAATGGTTTAAAGAGACTCAGTCCAGCGAACTGATGGTGGTTACCGGTGAAGACGTGGCAGCCCTCGCAGGACTCGGGATTGCGCTGGTAATGCTAGGTCTGACATTGATTACCGGCAATACCGCCTATGATGCGGCGGGCTCAATTTTAATCGGATTTTTATTGATTGCCGTTGCCGTCGTGGTGGGTACAGAAGTCCATTCCTTGCTACTCGGCGAGGCCGCTGTTGATATCAGTGATAACGTACAGCACTATTTGGAGAGTCAGCACTGCGTACTTCAGGTACTGAATGTATGGGCGATCAATCACGGCAATAATGTCATGGTTACCATTAAAGCAGAACTCCAACCCGATATGACAGTGATGAGTGCTGTTGATGAAATTAATGCGATAGAACGGCAAATCAAGAAAACGCATGCGCGGGTTAAATGGATATTCTTTGAGATTGATAATGCTGATTAAGTTAATTACGTTTACTTGCCTGGCTTTCTTGTCCCATGATGTCCCAACAAGAAATGAATAAAGCCGCAATAATAGGGCCTAACACAAATCCTGTTAATGAAAACCAGGTTAATCCACCCAGAGTGGATACCAGTACCAGATAATCCGACATTTTACTGTCTTTACCTATAAGCCGTGGCCGCAGAAAATTATCAATCATACCAATGACTAAAATACCGACTGCCAAAACGATAATCGCATTTAACGTTTGACCTTGTAAAAATAGAATTACCGCAGCGGGGGCCCAAATTAGAGTGCTGCCAACAGGTAATAAAGATAACACTATCATTAACATACCCCATAAAAAAGCGGCGGGAATGCCGACAAACCAAAATAAGAATCCCCCAATACTGCCCTGAATAACAGCGACTATTAACCCGCCTTTAACCGTCGCTCTGGCTACACTGGTGAAACGCTCAAATAATTCATTTTCAATTCCATCACCTATAGGGATTAGAGAGATGAGTTTTCTTATTAAATGTTTACCATCCCGCAAAATAAAAAACAGAATGTAGAAGGCCAAGGCGAATTGAACGATCAGATTTAACAGGTTCTGGGTCAATGTGGGCAGTTGTTGTGCGATATATTTTACTGCTTGTGCAAAAGCATTCCCTGCTGAAGCGCTTATCTGGTCAACGCTTAATGCGTCCAAATGTGAAAGCTTATTGAATTTTGGCAAAACAAGCGCGAGAGTTTCTTGAAAATAAATTTGGGGATTAATTTCCCCACCTTGAATTTTTTGATAAAGAATTGTACTTTCCTCGGTAATCATCAAGGTTATGGTCAGCAAAGGGATAACAAAAACCAGAATAATCATCATCATGGTTAAAAACAACGGCAGTATTTCCGAATTTTTAAAATATTGCCTAATTCGCTGATAAACAGGATCAAAAACTACTGCCAGAATGATGGCCCAAAAACAGGCTAATAAAAAATCTTTAATCAATAGGAAAAATGACACGGTTACTAACAATACAAAGGTCAAAAAAAGAATATAAGGGGTATTTTTTTGCATGAAAAACAAGCTTAAGAAAATGAATAGATTTGGCATCCTATCATAGCGATGATGAGTTTCAGAAACTGGTAAAATCCAGAGTGAATGCTATGAATCCGCCTTCATCAACTCAGGCGTTGTAATGATATTACGCCTGGAATTAAAGGGGGGCAGCACGCCCAAGAGCAATGGCATCCTTATCAAGCGAGAGTTCTAACACTCGCTTTCCGCTCTCACTGACGAGTATTGGCTGTGGCAATGAAGCTATCCAGGGTATCGAGGGCAATCGCGTCGAACATCACCGACGGAGTGCCAGCCAACTGGTCATCGATTTTCAAAAGTGAGTCGTCGGCGAGTTTCACGTCACCTATTCTCGCTGCAATAAGCTTCACTTTTGCGCCTGTCGAGGTAACTGCCTGTTTCACAGCATCAATGTGACGCAGGTCTCAGACCATGGCTGCACAGATATGCGGATGCTCGATAACCAGTTATTAGGTCAGATCACTTTCATATTTCGAGTAAGCCACCTGGCGACATTGTGTAAATCTTTTGCTCTGGAAAGCATTGCTTTTCAAAGCTGTTTGACAGTTCATGGAGCAGCACTATCTCAGTGCTGAGAACAATGATTTAGTATTGTTTGTTAAAACGCACCCCAAAGTTAATCCTTTGCCTGTCGTATTATTTTCTGGCAATCAATGTTTTGAATCTCGCCTATATCAACTGGAGGTAGCAGCATGAGAGTAGACAAAGGATTAATCGAAAATTTTGGTTTTAAGATAGTACCGGAAAAATTTAAGGTAGAACGAAGGGTAAGCGGACTAAAATCACGAGGATAAGGGGTCACAGCAAGTTCAAAGGTTTCGTTTTTAAATGACAAATAGCCATTTCCATGTACGACACTATCCTTGGTATTGAGCAATACAGTTTTTGACTGGGCAATCCCGTCTTTAATATCGACATCAACAACGGCGCAGAGTATAGGAATTTGAGTATCTCCCATGATGTAGTAGCCAAGAGCGTGGAAAATATCTAAACCTATCAGCTCTACTATCAAAGCGCTAATCTTGCCATCGTATTGCACTAAATACGCTTCGCCATTGGCGCTTGAAAGTATCTCTTTAAGCGTATTGCCAGACCCTTTTATTTTCAATTTACCGTTAATTTTCCCCAACGTTTTCTGAATATCTTTAACTTTCCTGATTAGCTTGCTCAAAGACAGGTCAATGACATGAATTTGAATATCAACATCTGCCGGGTTTTGAGATCCATAGGCTGACATCCAAAGGTTCACCCGTCCATCGTCAATTCCGAACGTGACGGGTTCAAATTTCAACACACCGTTATTGAGTGATAATTGACCGTCAAAGTTGGTTATGGGGATTTCCTTGTTAATAATATTCGTGGCACGAAGCCGAGCCTTGCCATTGGCTGCACGAATTTGTTTTAAGTCGAAATGATGATCAGGTATCAAAGAATCATCTTCCGTAACACTTTGATCTGTATGGTTAGGTTCGCCGCCAATAAATCCGCTTAAATCTGCAAGATCAAGCGTTTTGGCGAACAAATCCATATTGAAAGACAAGGGCTCCAGTTTTGGGTTGACCAGGACAGTTCCTTGCAAATCACTATGGCCAATTTCACCATTAAAATTGTCAAAACGCCAAGTGGTATCGTGACGGCTTAAATTCCCCGTTATTTTATAGGCTGAACTGGGCGGTAAAGGGATGCCGGTTAGTGGAAATAACTCTGCAATATCAGGCCCTTTGAGAGAAAGGTTAAGCTTGGGATCGGCAACTTGCAAAGGATGATTCACTGTGCCGTGGATGGCTATTTCAGTTTGGCCAAAAGCCATATTCAACTTGATAGGATATGGCTGCTTATCTGAGCGCAATTCTGAATAAGAACCTGCAGAAGCATGCAGATTTAGAGTTTTGTGTTGATAACTTCCCTTACTCTCAATGGTAATCGGCAGTTGCCAGCCACCAGAGCCTTTTAAGGAATCGACACCCCCTTCAAAATTCATATCACGGATGCCATCATAATAATGAAATATTCCAGAAATAATATGCAAATTCTCGAAAATAACCGGTAACTCAAGAACGCTTGAATCAGTCTTCAGGTCAGAAAAATTCCAGTTAGTATCTCCTTTCTTATTCTTGAACAAGAATAATTCTGGCTTGTTAATGCTTAAATCATTAATGAAGATATCGCCATGAAATAACTTAGGTATTGAAATTTGTAATGACAATTGGTCAATTTGTGCAACATTTTCCGGCCTCGGCCAAGCCGTATTTTTGATTGAAATATTATAAAGAGTCAGTTCAGGTTGCCAGCTAATTTCCAGAAGAGTTTTGCTTTTTATATCGAGTTTTAGCTTTTCGGTATTAACGATAGTCTCAATAAACCAAGTTCTAAAGTTATTGGAAGAGGCAAAACCTAGTAGAAGACTTACGACTGCAAAGAACCCAATCAGTAGAATAACTAAAAATATACGGACTAGGGTTATTAGTTTGAAGTTCATTGGCTCTATGTAAATCCTATTAAGCGCTGCTTATAACTCATTGAAATACGCCTTAACATAGACACTAACGTAAGTTTTCGTAATGTTAATTTACGAAGCTAGAGTAGAGTTTGGCAACTGGATTAGAGCAAATGAATAAATTTCAATAATGCCACCTTTAACGTAATTAATGCTTTACACCCAAGCCAAAGGTGGGGTACATCCTGTGAAAACTGCATTGATCAAGCCAGTGTTCTGATACTCGCTTCTCTGTCCCACTGGCGTGTCCTGGCTGCGGCAATGAAACGATCCAAGCAATCGATGGTAATAATACCGGCATCTGGTTTGATAGCCGCTGTTTTCAGCAAGGCTTCACCGCCTTTGTCAACGCCGATTGCTTTCAAATGTCCGAAAGCGTCGCGCACGAAATCAATAGCGGCCGCTTCCTTGCCCAATAACTCGGCGGCTTGTTCAGAAAGGATGATGGCGACCGCGTCGAACAACACCGACGGCGTACCGGCCAATTGACCATCGATTTTCAAAAGTGAGCCGTCGGCGAGTTTCACGTCGCCGATTCTCGCTGCAATAAGTTTCACTGTTGCGCCTGCCGAGGTGACTGCCTGCTTCACAGCATCAATACTTGCCGCATTCGATCCGTCCGCGACCAGCACACCGACAACACGACCCTCGAGCGTGTCCTTCATTTTGCCGATCAGTTGCAGCGCTGGCGATAAGTCTAAGTCCTGTACTTCAATCGACAAAGTCGGTGCCTGCGGCAATTCCCTCATACCGATGCCAAAGGCTACTCGTTGAGCAAGGTCCTCTTCAATGTGGCGCAGGTGACCGACCATGGCTGCACGGATATGCGGATGCTCGACCTTAGACAGCTCAAAGACCAACGCGGAGGCCAGATGCGCCTGTTCGTAGATACTCTGGCTGCGATAAAACTGCCTGGCCTGGCTGTAATGGTCGGCAAAGCTCTCCGCCCGAATTCGACCCTTGGCACCGGACTCGTCCACCGCCGCGCTGCGAAAGCCCATCTCAGATTGTTCTTGAGGGGAGTCGGCTGCCAGCGTATTCGGTTCATAGGATACACGTCCGCTCGGTTGCGCCATTTGCATATGGCCGTCACGCTGGTGATTGGCGAATGGGCACTGCGGCGCATTTACGGGTATCTGATTGAAATTAGCCGATCCCAGCCGAGATAACTGCGTGTCCAGATAGGAGAACAGACGCCCCTGTAACAAGGGATCATTCGAGAAATCGATACCGGGCACGACATGAGACGGGCAGAACGCGACTTGTTCAGTCTCCGCGAAAAAATTGTCCGGCCAACGGTTCAGCACCATGCGTCCAATCACTTGCAACGGCACCAATTCTTCCGGGATCAGTTTGGTCGGATCAAGATGATCGAACGGAAAGCTATCAGCATCTGCTTGAGAGAACAGCTGTACTGCCAAATCCCATTCCGGAAAATCGCCGTTACTGATTGCTTCGAACAAATCACGGCGATGAAAGTCAGAATCGGCACCAGCTATCTTCACTGCCTCATCCCAGAGCGTGGATTGCAAACCAAGTTTCGGTCGCCAGTGAAATTTCACAAAAGTCGATTCGCCTGCGCCATTCACCAACCGAAACGAATGGATACCGAAGCCCTCAATCATTCGCAACGAGCGAGGCAAGGTGCGGTCTGACATCACCCACATCACCATATGCATGGCTTCCGGTGTCAGTGAGATATAATCCCAGAAGGTATCATGCGCCGAGGCCGCCTGAGGAAAGCCCCGATCAGGCTCCATTTTAACGGCATGAATCAAGTCTGGAAATTTGATGGCATCCTGGATGAAGAATACCGGAATATTATTGCCGACCAAATCCCAATTGCCCTCCTTGGTGTAAAACTTGACGGCAAAGCCGCGCACATCGCGCGGCGTATCGGCAGAACCCGCCCCCCCTGCTACGGTTGAAATGCGGGTGAACAGCGGTGTTTGTTCACCCACTTCGGTCAAGACTTTGGCGGTTGTATATTTTTCCAGGGATTGGGTGAGTTCGAAAAAGCCGTGAGCGCCGGTACCGCGGGCATGAACGATACGTTCTGGAATTCGCTCGTGGTCGAAATGAGTGATTTTTTCACGCAGAATGAAATCTTCCAATAACGTCGGACCGGTTGGATTGGCTCTTAGGGAGTTCTGATTATCTGAAATAGGCAAACCCTGATTCGTTGTCAGCGCTGGCTGATCGCCGGTGACAGTCTGGTGCCACTCACCACCGTTGCCGACTGAAATAGCCGACTCTTCCAGCCCGGACTGGAGAGGTTCAGTTTTTATAGATAGAACCTGCGTTTTTGCTTTGTTCATTATGAATCCCCAATGGATTTTGCGTGCCAACTTAGAATGAAAATTATCATCTGATATCTGGCTGTTGGGGTCTGTACGTTGTCGCACATTCGGTTGAGCCGTTATATGTCTAATCACAGCAGTGCATCTAACCATGATTGTCATAAAGTCGCTATGAAGTGTTGGCGTTCGAAGCACAGTTTGGCCTGCGCAATATACCGGATCAGCAACGCCGCGATTTTCAATAAAATCACTTAATATGGGAAGCCTAAACGTAAAGGCTTGCAATTGAAACCAGCCTGGCTCGCATTTAACTCTGTTTTGTGCTCGAATTAATTGCAAGCCCTTACACTTAGGTGTAGATATATCAACCTAAATAATAATATATTCGGCGTTAGACAATAACCATCATTGCGCAACCATCAGTCCAGTCTCTGTTAATTGAGATGCAGTAAGATCGATCCTAATTCGAGCACGGGACGCGCACTAAACAACCACCTGTTAAAGCAGGTGGGTTTGAATAACGGACTGAAAGCCGGATACGCGTCGTTAGGGCTCAAAATACTGGATAGATTTATATATTGCACTTCAACTTTTTTGAGCAACATTTATTGAATCTGTAATCCACAAATAGCCGTATTCATGCCGACGTACCGCTTTATAAATCAGCCTTTCACCCAAGCATCAGAAAGGTTTGTAGCTAAAGCCGGTGGTTTAAACCTTATGATGGAAAATTAATCAACTCATTCGGATTCTATGGAGAAGATCTTATGGCAAGCAATTTCGAAAATCTTGAAGGCTTCGTCGATGCGATCGCGGATCGTGTGCTCACCAAGCTAAACGACCGACCTAACCAGAGCCCGACAGGCGAACCCATACTTCAATTGCCCGACCTGCCCTGAGGGCCAAAGGACGTTCCGCCGCTCCTGCCTCATCCGAAGCTCCACGTCCAGGGACTGGAACTCACTCAATCCACCCAACACTATGGCACTGGCTATGGTCCGGACAATTCCGTACCCATCGTGGCGCTCAAGTCGCTGGTCGTGCGCGCCTACCCCTTTGTGACCGCCGGCCTGCTGGAAGGCGACACGCTGTCCGGCAAGACCGTCACCGGCGAACTCGTGCTGTTCCACTGGGGCAAGGAAGTGTTCCGGACCGGTCCGACTCGCGCCGCCGGCGCGCGGGTCGGACCCGTGACGCGGCTCGATCGCGATCTCTGGGACGTGGAGTCAACGCTCCATTTCACGTCCGGCAAGCTCGCAGTCGAACTGGTCACGGTCGCGTGGAACCCGACGCTCAATTTCGTCGTGCCGGCATGGTATGTGCGCTCCGGCCAGACCACCGCGGTGGTGCGGTTGTGGCTCACCAGCGGCGAGGGCGGCATCGCGACGGCATCGGAAAGTTTCCAGGTGATGACCGTCAACCCACCGAAGCTCGCCTTGGTGCGTGTCAACTGGAAGAACACGGCAAACAACGTGGTGACTTCGCCGAGCGACGCGGACTTGCTCGGCCTGTGGGCGCTTGCGGCGCGGATGCTGCCCTTTCCCTATTTCGAGACGACGATCCTGGGAGTCGAGGAGACCAAGTCCGGCGATTTTTCCGGCCCGCCTCTCAACGCCGACGGCACTCCCAATCCCGGTGGCTGCAATATACCGCGTGGGTCGACCTGCTGACCGGCCTCAAGGTCACACGACTGTTTGCTGCCTTGTTCAACATCGCCGACATCGTCTACGGAGTAGTGCCCCAGGCAGGCGCGCTGACCACAAAGGGTACGCGCAACACCGGCTGCGGCTGGGGAGACGACGGCGTCGGTGGCTGTCTCGTCGGCGACCAGAACGCCTTCGCGCACGAAGTCGGCCATCTCTACGGTTGCGGTCACATCGGCGATCCGACACTTGCCAGCTACGACGCGAGCTATCCGAACTATGGCGGCAGCAAGACCTCGATCGGCGAGGCTGGGGTCGACACGGGGCTCGGCGCGACACCAATCAGCGCGTCCGGAACCACGAACGACGTCATGTCGTACAAGCAGCCGCAATGGGCCTCGCCCTACACCTACCTGAAGATTCTCGGCAATCGCGACAAGCACTTGAGTGCCGCCGCCGATCCGCGCAAGGTGCGGCCGTTGTTGATCTTTGCCTTCGCGGTCGATCGTCTGGCCGATGGATCTCGCAGGATCGACAAGATCAAAGCGCACGTCGTCCACGGGCCGGGGATGGTGCCACCGCCGCAGAGGACGACGCAGGGCATGTGGAGCATCGACCTCGTCGACGCAAACGAGCGGATCGTCGCCAGCCATACCTGCCGTGCATCGGTCTCACTCGGAGGAGGCTGCGGATGCTGCGGCGGCGAGACTGACGTCGGGCGCTCGCCACACCTAGAGTTCGTCGAGGCCATGGAATTGTCCGAAGCGGTGACGCGCATCCAGGTCACCCGCGGCGATTCGCAGGTTGCGAGCCTCGACGTCGGCGAGGCACCCAGCATCGAGGTCAGCGGACCGGAAGTGCGCGAGGGGTCGCTGATTCTCGACATACGTGTGCGCCATCCTCGATTCGAGGCGTCGCTCGTCGTCCTGTTCACCGGTAACGACGGCGAGTCGTGGTCGCCTGTCGCCATCGACCCGCCGCAGGACGCGCCGCTCGTGATCGACGCGCGGAGCCTGCCGGGCGGCGAGTCTTGCCGCTTCCGGGCAGTGGCGACCGCGGAGTTCAGGGCGGCCTCGGCAGACAGCGAAACGTTCCAGCTGCCGCGCGCGAACCGGAGTCTGGAGATCGTCGTGCAGGAGGCCCATTGCCAGCCGGGCCGCGTGGAACTGATCTCCATGATCGACCTGCGGGGTCACGAAGGCATCGCGCCGTACGAGGTTCTGTGGCATTCCGATCTCGCCGGTGAACTTGGTCGCGGCTACATTCTCAATGTCAATCTCGAGGAAGGTCGGCACCGGATCACGGCAACCATTCCAGGCGGCGCCAGCGACCGAGTCCAGGCGACCGGCATCATCATCGTGAGCGGACGCAAGTTATGAGGTAAGCCGAGGAGACCATTGCTGGTCTCCTCGGCTAGCTAGGTCTAACTACGTGCTCCAGCTGATGTCCACGCTTCCGCTGAAGCTCTGGCGCGTCAGGTGAGCGGGCAATTTGTGACCTATAGCTATAGCAGCCGCTTGAAAATGCACAAAGACCGGCAGAAATTGGCCGGCTGCCGCTAGTCGCGAAAGTCAGTCACCGCCCCCCCTATGTATAGATTAACATAGCGACCCAGTCCGGCCAAAAGCGGACCGCCGGGTTGTTAGAGGGAGTGACGGCAGTTTGGTCGATTGCCGCCTGATGGTTTGAGCTATAGATTCTTGATTGCAAAACTTTGTGCCGTTTTTTCCGCTATGGCAGTTGCACCCTAACGTTCATGAAACAAATGCCCCACTCCGGGAAATGAAAGTTTTTCATAAATCTCAAAACCTGATAATTTATGCTAATCGCCGAACTTTCACATTAAATCCGTTTGATAATAAACGACATGAGGATCTTATCCCCCTCTTGATTGTTTACAACAATGTCGAGCCAAAGTAAAAAGCTCTGAAATGCAACCCAACACTTTTCATGTAAAATATCATTGTTTTATCTTGCTTCATGATAGTCAAAATTTGACCCATAATTTAAGGGCTAATCAATTGAAAAAATATTGTTTTTATATCCTGCTGGGCTTTCTTTCTAGCTGCACTATCCCGCCTAAGCCTCATTTAGCACTCGGCAAGCTTGCTTTGGGCGATAATATTGGGGCTTGGGAAATGATGAATTCTGCACTTAGTGAATTGGATAACAGCTCACCTGAAATTCGCTGCGAAACTCAAGCCAGTTATATGCATCTACTAAGTTTACTAGCTCGTCACGAGTTCGTTTCTAAGGATGAAGATGCCAAAATGGCGAATGCATTCGATTATATAAATAGCAATTGTCAAGACAAGATTTTAATGGCCAATAATCGCTACGCGATTTATTTTCAAACTACCCTAAGACCTGGGATGGGGCTCCCCTATATTATGAAGGCGATTTCATTAGCTAATGAATCGTCATATGAAAAATGGGGGAGCACCGCTGCGTTAGGGTTGATATATTGTGAGATGGGTGAGATAAACGATTGTTTGACTGCATATCAATTCGCAATCAACTTGGCTTCTCAGTATTTTCAACGAAAGGATAGAAAATATCAATATGCATTAAACGAATTCAATGATTGGAATGAATATTTAAAATTACTTTTAGCATATATGGACCCTGTTGCGTTAAATGAAGATCATGACAAGGCAATTAAAATATTGAATAGAGTTTCGCCCATTGCGGAAGAAATTAACAAGAAATGGGTTAGCCATGAAACACAGTATGTTCTCTACACTGTTCTTGCGCAATATTTCCTTATCGCCGACGACGAACGCCAAGCCATAAAACACCTCGATATTGTCAAAAAATACGCGGCAAGTTATAGCGGGGACTATAAAAAAATGGCTGACTTAGATATTTTGTATTTAGAGGCTTTTTTTAGCTTCCATGCAAAAAAATATCAAGATGCCGCAGAGAAAATAAATACCTTTCTATCCGATTTTAAAAGCATCGCCAAGAAGAGTCCTACTCCCTTTATGCTACGAAATGCAGTTCAAATTTTTGAAAGGAGCGGAAATATTGAAAAAGCGGAAGGGATTAATAAAGTCGCGATTCTTGAACTGGAAAAGTTCAGGTCTTCATTTGGCCCGGATAGACGCGGAAAATTATACAATACTGAGATTGCAAAAGATTATTGGTCTCAAATCAGGATACAAGCAAAACAGTTTTCACAAAATCACAATAAAACCGATTTTGATGAGCTGTTGATGGCGATATCGTATTACAAATCGCGAGCACTTAATGAGGTTACCAATTCGTTCGATATACCAAAGGTTATTGACATACAATCCCAACTTAGTAAGGACAGTTTGTTTATTGATATTGAGTCTACTAACGAAGAAATCGTTGTTTCTTATATAAGCCAAAATGCATTTGAAGTAAAATTATTTCCTCATGATCTGATAGAAAAAACACTTGATGCTGTAGTCTCAATACGAGAAAAGCGCTCTGCTGATGAAATATCAGTTCCTTTATCATCTCTTGGAAAAACTCTATTCAACAATGATGCAATCGACATTCATTTGTTTAGGCATATCATTATTTCTCCTGACGGTATATTCAATTTAATACCATTCCAGGCCCTATCGGTGAGCGATGCGAGCTATATTCCCTTGGCGTTGACTCAGTCTTTTCGTATCGTATCCTCTCCAAATGTTGCCAAGCAACAAAGCAAAAAAACTGCCTTAAATAAGTCTAATATCTTGGTGATGTCGGACCCTCTATTCGATACTGCAGATTCGTATGTCGATCGGTTGACTAGAGATAACGTCTTAGCAAAGGATCCGGTATGGAGGTCGACTGATGAAAAAATAGCGAGCTTGCCTGAAACTCGAATTGAGGCTGATCAAATCAAAAAGACCTTTTTGGGTCAAAATGTAATCTCCCTTTATCAAGAGAATGCCAATGAGGATTGGCTAAAAAAATCCAATTTGGCACCATTTAAGTATATGCATTTTGCGACACATGGCGTAACGAGCGGCGGTTTTCCTGGACTTTATGAGCCAGCACTTTTACTAACCAGTACCCATGATAACGATGGTTTACTAACCGCCTCTGAAATATCGAATCTCGATTTGGATTCCGACCTTGTAGTGCTATCGGCTTGTGATACTGCCGTAGATAAATATAACCGAGGAGATGCTATTATGGGATTAGTAAGATCATTTAAATTAGCCGGGTCCGATGCAGTCATTGGTACTTTGTGGCCAATACCGAGCGAACCGACTGTGGTATTTATGTCTCATTTTTATAAAAAGCTTGCATCGGGACTATCAGCTAAAGAAAGCTTAAACGAAACGCAACGATTATTTATTGACGCAATAAGTAATCGTTTACCATACCAATATAGTAATCCAATATATTGGGCGGCTTTTACGCTGTATGATGATAACCACAGTTTACATTAAGTATATCCATTCTTAAAATTAAACAGTTTAACAACTTAAGATAGGCACCGCCAAACTAGCTTTATGATACTTAAAGGCTTTCCGCTTCTGGTTATCAATTCAGAGGAAAATAATCATCGGCAGATTAAAAGTATATTGCCGTCATTCGATTGCACATTGTCAGTGGCGGTTGTGGGTCGAAATTTCACATTCGTTAAAGAGAAAAATAATTTTTTTGAATGGTTGGTATGGAGAATTCCATTTAGCAATATGAATCTCACCAAATTGATGTAACCCGAACGTAATTTTAACGGATGATGAATAAAATCTCTTTTTATAAATCATTAAATAAACTAATATGAGTTATAAAAGTTACGGTTATAGCTCATGGTTTGGAACTGGCAGCAGCCTGATTGGCCTCATTTTAGTTACGAAGAATTACCTCTCGTTGGTTATGACAACAGGCTATTGCTTGGCGCAGGCCTTTTGTTTGGTGCTTTCAAACATCTTGATGATGAAGAAAAATGCCAGTTAACCATCGAACTTATCAGCAATGAAGCATTAAAAACCTCAGAGATTGAGGGTGAATACCTAGATCGAGATAGTCTTCAATCATCCATTCGCCGACAATTCGGATTAGTATCAGATAACCGTAAGATTCCACCGGCCGAACAAGGTATTGCGCAGGTTATGGTTGATTTATATCAGGAGTTTCAATCCCCCCTATCTCACGCCACCCTGTTTAATTGGCACACCATGCTGACCAACGGTAGACGTGACCTAAATGACATCGGGCGATACCGAACCCATCAAGAACCTATGCAGGTTGTATCTGGGCCAATCCACTCCCCTAGGATCCATTATGAAGCGCCGCCATCGGCACATGTTATGCCGGAAATGGATGGATTTATCGCGTGGTTTAATGCGACAGACCCCCACGGAAAATCACCGATGCCCGCCTTGGTACGTGCCGGTATTGCCCACCTTTATTTTGAGAGCATTCATCCTTTTGAGGACGGCAATGGGCGAATCGGTCGGGCAATTGCAGAAAAAGCCTTAGCGCAGTGTTTGGGACAACCCACGCTGATTGCTATCGCCCACATGATTGAACGAAACAAGAAGGGTTATTACACCGCACTTGAACAAGCCAACAAGAACAATGAAATTACTGCATGGCTAATTTATTTTGCGGATACCGTATTAAGTGCCCAGAGTTATACCCAGATCAGGCTTGAGTTTCTGATAACAAAAGCCAAACTCTATGACCGATTGCGAGGCCAGCTCAACAACCGCCAGGAGAAGGTATTGTCCAGAATGTTCCGAGAAGGTCCGGAAGGGTTCAAAGGCGGTTTAAGTGCAGAAAAATATTTGAGTATTACCGGCACAACCCGTCCGACAGCGACTCGCGACTTACAGGATTTGGTGATAAAAGGGGCATTGACAAGAACAGGGGAACGTAAGCAAACTCGGTATTGCCTTAATCTTGAAAATTAAATACAAATCTTATCTCATTGATTTAAAAAAGTGATACTGCATTCTCTAAAGACGACTGTGGCTCATATCAACCACTTTTGTAAGATCGGCCAAGAGACATGAGCGAGTCGAAAAAAAACCTATGAATGTCTGGTCCGAGCTTGGAAGCCGTCCTGCATAACGCTTTTGGTCGAGCAAGAAAAACAAGTCAAAAGCTATGCGCCAAAACGCAATTCGCGATAACGCGCTGGTTGTCGATACTATCTCTTCAAAACCTTATTTTGGGTTCAACATTCTGTCGTGGCGCGATAAATAAGCCTCACGAATCTCGCGTCCTAACAGAGCAGTATTTTTCAAAAAATCGGTGAGATATTCGTGCAGGCCGCGGCCAAATGCATCTTCAATACGACCGAAATGCAGCGCAGCATGCCTTTCGCCGGCGAGGCGGCGAGCTTCCTGACCGGAAAACCCATTAATATCGAGCAAGGCGGCCTCCACTTCATCCATACAGGCATGCAATGAGCGCGGCATATCTGCCCTGAAAATGAGTAACTCACTGACCCGTTGCGGCGAAATCACATCACGATAAATTTGTTGATAAGCTTCGAAGGCACTGACTGATTTCAGCAATGAACCCCATTGGTAATAATCCGCTGCGCCGCCGACATCGCTTACGCTGGGCAGTAGAATATGATATTTCACATCCAAAATACGTGCGGTATTGTCGGCGCGTTCGAGAAAAGTGCCCAGTTTGATGAAGCTGAGGCCAATATCTTTGAGTATCGTTCCTAACGTTACGCCGCGAAACAGATGAGAGCGATCCTTGACCCAGTCGAAAAAATCCCGGAATTTTTCATGATCCATCTGGTGTGGTAGACGATTGAGTTCTAGCCAAGTATCGTTGATAACTTGCCACATTTCCGAAGTAATTGCACCGCGTACGGTACGCGCATTCTCGCGTGCAAAGCGAAGGCAACTATAAATGCTGGCTGGGTTATCCGGATCCAATGCCATATAGTGGGTGACCGTATCGGCTCTGGCCAGCCCATGTTTGGCTTCGTAACTGACTGCGCAACCCGTGATATTTAGCGGTGCGTACCACAAATAAGCCTCAGAGCCTTCAATATCCAGCGGCAGCAACGAGGTGCGGTGCGCCACATCCAACACGCGTGCGGTGTTTTCGGCACGCTCGATATGACGAGCCATCCAATATAAATTTTCAGCCGTGCGAGAAAGCATGATTTAGTCCTCCAGAACCCAAGTGTCTTTAGTGCCGCCGCCCTGCGAGGAGTTGACCACCAGTGAGCCTTCGTTGAGTGCCACCCGCGTGAGGCCACCAGGCACTATACGCACTTCCTTGCCTGACAACACGAACGGTCTCAAATCAACATGCCGAGGCGCAACGCCTGATTTCACCAGCGTCGGACAGCATGACAGTGCTAGTGTTGGCTGGGCAATGAATTTTGCTGGTTCCGCCAGAATGCGTTGTTTGTAAGCGGCTATTTCCGCCTGTGTACTGGTCGGCCCAACCAACATGCCGTAGCCTCCCGAGCCTTGGACTTCCTTAATTACCAATTCCGGCAAATGCGCGAGGACATAGCTCAAATCTTCAGGCTCACTTAATCGCCAAGTCGGCACATTGGACAGTAGCGGCGTCTCTCCGAGATAAAAACGGATCATTTCCGGGACGAACAGATAGGTGGATTTGTCATCCGCCACGCCTGTACCGACACCGTTGGCCAGTGCAACATTACCGCGACAATAAGCATCCATCAAACCCGGTACGCCGAGAGTTGAATCGGGATGGAACACCCGTGGATCGAGAAAATCGTCATCAACCCGCCTATAGATAACATCTACCTGTTGTGGACCATCGGTAGTATGCATGTAAACTTTTTGTTGATGCACGAACAGATCCTGGCCTTCGACCAATTCCACGCCCATTTGGCTGGCGAGGTAAGCGTGTTCGAAATAGGCGCTGTTATAGGATCCTGGTGTCATCACCACAATGACCGGATAAGCGATATTCGGCGGTGCCGCTTCTCGTAGGGTATTGAGCAGCATTTGCGGATAGTGTTCCACTGGCTCAATGGTATGTTGGACAAACAGTTCAGGAAATAAGCGCATCATGGTTTTGCGGTTTTCCAACATATAAGAAACCCCGGATGGCGTGCGTAGATTATCTTCCAATACATAGAAATCGTTTTCCGCAACCCGCACCAAATCGATTCCGGCAATATGCGCATAAACTTTGTTCGGCAGGTCAACACCCTGCATTTCTGGGCGATACAGTTTATTGTCCAGCACCTGATGGGCGCTGATCACGCCAGCCTTAATGATTTCTTGATTGTGATAAATATCATGCAGGAAGGCATTAAGCGCGCGCACCCGCTGCTTGAGGCCTAGCTCAAGGCGTTGCCATTCGGCTGTGCCGAAAATACGCGGCACAATATCAAATGGAATTAGTCGTTCTGCATTCTCCGATTCGCCGTAGACAGCAAAAGTGATTCCAAGTCGCCGGAACAATAATTCTGCTTCCGCATTTCTGCGCTCCAACGTGCCATCTGGCAACTCTTTTAGCCAGTAACTGTACAGTTGGTAAATTTCACGAACAGCCCCATTGTCGGCATACATTTCGTTAAAATATTTTTTTAATATTTTCGTATTCATTTCTACTTGTAGTCTGCTCGGGAAAAGAAGATTTAGTGACAGTGAGCGATTTAGAATCAAATATTTGGCTTATCCGGTCCCCATCTCGTTCACCTCATCGGTCCGAACCTTGAAACTTTCCAGCGTATTAGGACCGAAAGTACAGGCAATGGAGGCATCGGCTGCGTCACGACCTCGAGCAATCAATACACGTCCAATGCGTGGGATGTTGTTGCGGGCGTCAAAGGTATACCAAGTCCCGTCAAGATAGGCTTCGAACCAACCAGCAAAATCCATCACACCATAGGGCGGTGGCATGCCAATGTCGCCCAGGTAGCCGCTGCAGTAGCGCGCAGGAATATTCATACAGCGACAAAAAGTGATGGCAAGGTGCGCATAATCACGGCAAACGCCTGACCTTTCCTGAAATACCTCCCAGGCAGTTTTGGTGCGGCGCGCGTATTTATAGCCAAAGGTAATATGTTGGTTAACATAGTCGCAGATTGCCTGAACACGCGCCCATCCAGTCGGTGATTTATCGAACAGTTGCCAAGCAATGTCGGACAGACGATCGGTTTCGCAATATCGGCTCCCCAATAAGAACAACAGCGTCTGGTCCGGCAGTTTATCCACTGGCGTTTGTCTCGCTTGTGAGATAGCTCTATCCGGTTGACCTGTGTCTCTCACGAGCGCATCGGTGGACAGTCGCAAGCGACCCTGTGGGGCGACAATACGACTACACCAGTTACCGAAAATATCGCGATAGGCGGTGATCGGGATGGGTGGGTCGGTGATTAGGTAATCCGGAATGATGATGTCTGAAGCACGCGTGTAATGCACACTTAGGGTTAGGATCATTGGTGTCGGCTGTGGGCAATTGTAAATCAGTTCGTAGCCTATGCGGATTTTCATGATAGTGCTCCTGCTAACACCAGAGTAGTCTGGCGTAAACTCTGATGGTTGGTTTGGATGGGATCGTTTCTACCTGGAAATCCATGAATAATTGCTTTCAAGGGTTATGCGCAGCGACTCGATAACCACCTTGCGCAGCGCATTCCAATGTCGTCCGGTCCGGATAATATGCTTTTGGTTGATCTCCAACTCAATACCGACATAGGCTGCTGGTGACAGCCGCTGACGAAACCAGGCAGTCAGGCCATCATCTTTACCCGCATAAGGGTAATTGCGACGGACGCGGAGATCGGGCGCGCAAGCTTTGAGTGCCGCCTTCCAACGTTCGCTTAGTTCCGACTCACCTGGTCGACTTGGATCATAGAGCAAACCAATGTCGGCATTTCTTACCTTGCCGTCTAACTCGGGAGTAAAACTGTGGGATGAGAGGTGGATCACCTGATCGTGATCTTCAATCGCTTGCCTGACCAAACGCTCCGTTTGCGCACGATATGGCTGATAATATTGTTTCAATATCTTTTGCCGCATCTCGGTGGGCGCGTTACGGATCGCTTCGGAATGGAGACGCGGATGGCCAATGGATCGATTCAGGTCAACAAGCAGACGGCTGACGGTGGAGGTCACCAGTGGCGCTGCAAATGCTGTTGCCAGCTCTCTTGCCATGCTCAGCGCACCGGGATCAAAGCCACGGTGTGAGTCCAGCAGCGCCTGATCGCCTTCAAACAAGTATCGATAAGACTCGGGAATACGGTTGCCACCGTGCTCGCAGGTGATCACCATACCGTATTCACTATGATCGCTGACTCGCCCCTCCATTACTGCTCTCTCAGGGCCCATGTTAAGTTACCTCACCAGTCCAGATTTGGCAGGTGGCTAAACACCTGTCGTGTGCCTTCCGTCCATTGCTTGCCGAGCTCGCTGAAATAGGTATCCCCCACATCGAAGCGTCGACGCATCCGTACTTCAAGACTGTCACGTTGATAACAGATCAGATCGATTGGCATGCCGACCGACAAATTACTGCACATGGTTGAATCAAACGAGACAAGGACACATTTTGCGGCATCGTTCAGAGAGGTTGAGCGGGTAATGACCCGATCAAGGACTGGCTTTCCGTATTTGGTTTCCCCGGTCTGAAGGTAAGGCGTCTCCATGCTGGCCTCTATAAAATTGCCCTGTGCATAGAGCCTAAATAGGCGTGGAAGTTCGCCGGCGATCTGTCCACCGAGTATGAACGAGGCATTGAAGCTAATAGCGCTGGCTGCCAAGTGTTGGCCATCACGTCGATCGATGTCACGAACTGCGTCCGACACCAGGTTCGCAACATCAAACATAGACTCGGCACCCCATAAATTGGGAACTTCGTTCTTGTCATTGCGTTGTTTCAGTAAGCTGATAACCGCCTGTGTCCCGGCTAAGTTGCCTGAACTTAAAAGCACGATGACCCGATCACCAATGCGTTCAAACACGGTCATCTTGCAGAATCGCGCAATATTGTCGACTCCTGCATGGGTACGCGAGTCTGACGCAAAGACCAGTCCGGTATCGAGCATGATGCCTGTACAGTAAGTCATAAAAGTATTGTAGCGTTCATCATTTTTTAAGACAAATCCTATATAGATTGAATCGTGGTGTTTGCGGTAAGCATGGCGATTTTAGATTATCTGTAGTTCCATTTTAGGTCTGAGACCCATTTCATTACCGAAATACTCCCACATTCCACACCTCGCGTGTATATGACTATTTAACTGCCCAGTTTTGTTGCTAATAGTATCTGACCACAGGACATTATCTGTACGCTGCCGAACATAGTAAGAGTTCGGTGTCAATTCCTGGGATGCTATTGATTAATCTCCCGGGGGTTAGTAAATGACCGCTTCTACTTCATTAACGGGCATACGACAAAAAAACTATGGCAGTCTGAAAGAGGTCGAAATGTTCTGTTCGCCGTTTCCAAAAACAGTCATTCACTAAAAAGACAGCGTTGAGTTTTTCACCCATTACTACTGATAAATACGACCGGATTCTTGAGTTACGACATTTATTGTTAAATGTTGAAAATTTAATTGCGGACTACAGTCATAAATGCACTTTTTTAACTAGAGCCGGTGTGGACAACTTAATTCGTTTATTAATTGATTTTATTGGATTTTAAGTGACGAAAATGAACACTGAATTTTCGATTATTTTTGTTTTTAATTAGGATGTTATGTACATTAAAGCCTTATGCGACAAGTTAACGGACACTAACTGATTAGTTCTCCGGAGGCTGAGGCAGAGGTTCGAATCCTCTCGGGCGCGCCATTTGACATCAACCCTCAAACTGCATTTTTGGCTCTGTGCCCTGGATGTGCCCTACCTGTGCCACGGACTTAAAATCACTTAGCGTCCAACAATGTAAACTGACATTGACCCTCATTTGATTTTTAGGGAAAGAACGCATTTAATTTTGGTTGAATTTCGCACCCAATAAAACATCCCCAAAGCAATCAGTGTTTAAATTTAGATAATGATCTTCTCAGTTAGACCCGGTCAGCACACGCATATCGAATATACTGCCGCTTGGAAAAAACACCTTCGCTTCTTGCGCAACTAATTTTAAGGTTCAAGCAATGAGGATTGATATGGCGAGTGAAGCGTTACTACTGTGGGGCGTGGTCTTTAGTTCAATTGGCCTGGGCTTTTTTATCTATGGAAAAAAACAACACCAGACAATACCGTTCTTTTCAGGCTTGGCTTTAATGGTCTTCCCTTACTTTGTTGAGTCTGTTCCGATGCTGATTGGAGGGAGCGTTGTACTGATAGCGATACCTTACTTTGTCAAGTTGTAAGACTCAATCTGCTATTAATCATATAAAAAGCTAGCGTACTATTTTTCCCGCATTCTGCGAATGCTTAATTAAACAACAGATAACGCCCGGAATACCGTGCTTTACCTGTACTAGAAACAGGATTGCTACCTCTTGTAAATTATCGGAATGGCATTATTAGCATTAACATCTTCAAATGGAATTTCTATGCCGCTATCTAAAACCTTAACCCTGTCATTAAAACGTCACTATTCCCTTCAAGCCACCTGCCCTACTGGAACTAAGTTAGATTGATCAAAAACTGGCCAACTTTTTTTCAGGACAATTCCAGACATCCGGAAACTATTACTGAAGCAGTCGATCGGCTAATGTTGGTTCTGAGTGGTAAGCAGAAAATCCATTGCCTCTACGCAAGAAGAAGACTTGATCAACTTGTACTTTAGCCGCGGCATGACCAATAAAAATGTGTTTGGTTTGCATGAGTCAGGCAGCAAGTTACTGGCTGACTGTGAGATTATTCATCCAGACGATGCTTCTGGTGTAATTGTTAAAGCTCTATGGGATAAGTTGGTAGGCACGAAGGTTCTGTATGAGTGATATTCCCTCCGACACCCAAGAGAGCGTTATTTGTCACTGCAGCGGGACTACTAGAGAGAAAGTCATCGCGCTTATTGATATTGGTGTCGTCACTCTTGACGACATCTCCAGAAAAACGGGCGCTTGTTCAGGCTGTGGTTCCTGTGAGTGTTCTGTAATGGAATTGTTGGCTGAATATAATTTTTAAGGATATGTTGATGGGGATGCAAGACCGCGATTATTACCGTGAACGACATAAAGTGACGCCTCAATCGCCTGGTTCAACGGCTAGAAAATCTCGCAAAAATAGCGCAGGGATTGCCTACCTCTTATATCTACTCATTACGCTTGCCGGTACGAACGCGTGCCCAATCAGCAACCCAAAGACCACGATAAAATCTATTCCCTGCATGAACCCGAGGTGTATTGCATCGGCAATACCCAAAGGGCATAAAGGGCAAAGATCATAAACCCTACGAATAAGGCAACAAAGTCTCCATTGCCGCCACCGCCAAATCCAACATCATCGTTGGCGTGGTCAGCCATTCACACAACCTGCATGACAGCAAGACCCTACCGGAAGTACTCGCACACTGCCAACACAGCCGTGGCAAAGCCGTGAAAGTTAGCGTCTGCGACCGCGGTTACCGTGGCCACCGTAGGTGAGACGCACATCATCTTGCCCGCGCCGCCGCTTAAACGCGACAATCGCTACCAACTGGACAAAAAGCGCAAGCGCTGTAAGCGCCGGGCGGCTATTGAGCCCATCATTGGTCATCTAAAATCAGACTTTCGGTTAGTCAGAAACTTTTTAAAAGGCGTGATCGGTGATGTTATCAATGTCTTAATGGCGGCGGTGGCCTGCAACTTCAGCCTCTGGATGAGGCTATTTTTTGCGCTGATGTTGGGGCTCAAGACCTCAACTCGCCTCAACCTACTCAAAAAGGCCAAGCTATCGCTATTCATCAAGCCCCAGTCTAATGGTGTTTTTCGTCTAAAAAGGCCATAGCTTGAATCGGAAAAGCTATTTTAGAAGCACTTTTTCAGGGGCGACTACTTATCGTTCTGTTCCGAACTAAAACAGGCCGGACATGGCACAAAGCGAGACCACATCGCAGCCTCTCTCAGAACGATATTTAGGGATCAGGAAAAGACCACCTGGCCTTATTGTCTTCGTTCGTTGCTACGAAAGGCTTCGAGAATTTATGCGCCCGCGCTTGCGTGGATCTGTTTGCGGTAGCCATCGAGATCGGCAATCTTCCGTTTGGCCGCTGCCTCACGCTCAGCTACGATCTTCGTCAGCAGGTTCGACGCTGTCTGTAAATAGGCATTGAGTTCAACACCTTTGATATAGGTTCCGCTCAGATTGTTCAGCTTCGACCAGCCATCGGCAAAGTTCTGGGTGAACTTGTCTGAGACAATCGTTACAGCATTCCACTCGCCTGCCTGCGTGATAAAGAACTCGTCGGTTGATTCGATGAGCCGCGCAAGGCGATTCTTGCGAAGAGTCTCCATCCCGGCTACGTTCTCGATATTCTTCACTTGCTGCGTCGCTTCTTCCGCGACTTGCCCCATAAAGTCGGCGAAGGATTGGAAGAAGAACGCGATTTCCTCGACGATTTCTTTCGTCCGCTTCAGCGCGGTCAGGCTCAGGTTGAGCGACTTGATTGCTAGTTCGATTGTTTCCTCTTCGGTGCGTTGGCCCTTCAATAGCGCATTGATCTTAACCAGTTCAGCATTTTGCCCGCGCTTTTCCTTCTCGTAGGCTTCGACCTTGTCGAGCATCTTCATCTGCATTTCGCGAAGGCTGGTCGCCTGCTGTTGTTGCTCATCGGTCAACTTGCTGAGCTTCTTGTCCAAAGCGGCAAGCGAGGCTTGAAGATCAGCGAGAGCGCACCCACTTGTCGAATATTTTTCCTCTTCAGCTTTCAATTCGGCCTTTGTCGCCTCGATCCGCTTATCAAGCTCCGTCACTTCGACAGAACTACTGGACACAGTATCCTTCTTCTCCGCATCCTTGGCGTCGAGTAGCTTGGTTTTCTCCACCTCAAGACTCTTGATCTTCGCCTTCAACTCCTTCTTCTTCGTCTCAGAGAGATTCATCTCAGCCTGTTTTATGGAAATCTTCTTTTTGGTCTGAATCACCTCAGTCGTGTTGTCGCCGTCTTTCGTGCCATCATCCTTATCGCCGACCGCTTGCTTAACCGTGTTGAGCGTTGACGCTGCAATAATAGACGTACCGCCAGTAGCTGACGCACCAACTGCCATGGCAATTGCCGGCAAGGCTGCCGAAACCATCTGTGCCCCGACCTGCACAATCGACATGATAAACGCCCGCTCTTCGGCGGTTTCGGCTCTGGATTCGAAGTCACGCGCCTTTTTCTCGAATTTGATGACCTCTTCCTGCAAATCCTTCACGAGCGACTCGAGTCGTTCGCGCTCAGCGTTCGCTTCGTTGATCTCCTTTTCAATCGCTGCCTGGTCTTTCAGGCGTTTACTTAAGGTCTTTTCGCTGTTTGAGGTCGCGTCAACGGTATCTTTGATGATCACGTCATAAGTCGCGGCGATTGCCAGAAGTGCGTCCTGCACTCCTGACGCCTTCTCTTTGATCTCCTTGGCCAGTGAGAGAAAATCCTTACTGATAAAATCTTTAATATCCTCAGGGTCATTACCCTCCTTGGCGTCGAGCCAGTCGGGGAAGATGTCGCTTAGCGCGCCGAGGATGTTATTGGCGACACGTATCGCCCCTTCCATTATGCGCTCACTGTCCTGCTGCGACTTGATCAGCTTGTCCATGATCGCACTGATTTTTACGCGTACATCGCCCTCTTCCTGTGGTGTGGTGTTATAGGCGATATAAAGCAGGTCGATGGCATTGTCGGTATCCTTCTTCGCGCGATTAACATCATAGGTCCCTTCAATCTTCTGGACAAAGCTATGAACAATTGCCGCGTCGATCTTTGGCAGTTTGTAGACGTCGTCGGAGCGGATCTTGTCAACTTCAGATTGGATCTCTCGGTTGATTTTTACTGCGCGACTTTCAAATATAACTGTATCGGACATGATGTCTCTCCTTTGTTTCTTCGTTGAGAAAATCTTAGCGTTGTTTGTCATTCATCGTGGTGAACAGTTCTGCCTCCATCCTTCAGGCAGGACCGAATTGGCGGGGTCAACGACACGGGCAACAGCCGCATCGACATCATCGGAGATACGGATGATTTTTCGCGCCGTGCGGGCGCGGGCATCTGCTGTATCGACAGACTTTGCCTCCTTAAGCGCGTTCGCGAAGTCATCAAGCAGTTTGCGGTAACTCTGGTCCTCGGCGCGCAGATCAGAGAGCGTGGTTTTCAGTTTCTGAATGTCATCCTCTGTCTGGTCAATTGACGTCTTCACCTCGACCAACTGCGATTGAGCAAGCGAAAGCTCTTTCTGGCTTTCATCAAGCAAGTGTTCCGCGCTATTCATTCCATCCTTCGCGATTTGAAGCCCCCGCTGCGATGAGGCAATTTTGCCCTCGACTGACTCAATTGCCCCCACAGTATGCAAGAGCCAATTAGATAACTGACACATTCCAGGCAAGGTGTACCATTTGCTCCTGCAGTCCCGAAGGTCCGCGTCCTGAGCCTGCTGTTGGGCTTGTAAATTGACAAGTTCCCATTGGAGTCTTGCGGAATTTGCCAACTCTGACTCATAGCTGGCACTGAAACCCTTCTGCTTTTCCTGCTGTTTCGCAATTTCACTGTCAAGATCCAGTTTGTGGCGGAGTAGGTCTCCGAGCGCTTTTTCGAGAGCGATGCGTTGCGACGCCAACTCGGCATCGCGAGCTTCGATGCACTCCACACGATGTGCGACCTCCACCTCGATATTTCGGGCGTGCGAAAGTTTCGCCGTGTATTCTGAGATCGTTGCTTGACTCAAAACCTCGTCCTGAGCTACCGCTTCTGCCGTCAAAAGGAGCGGCCCTACGAAAAGCAGGACGGTGAGTGTCAGAATGGAAAGAAACGACCTGAAGCAAGTCATAGCATTTGTCCTCAATTTTGCACCGCTAGCCACGCCGACCTCATCGGTGATCATGCCTCTGAAAAAAACCAACTCACCAAAAAACACCGTTTGACTGAAATCGGCAGGCTTCCGGTGGAATGTTAGTTTTGCGCGTAAGCGAAAGACATTGCAATCCACAATGCCGCCGCTAACAACAGGTCTGACAGGCAAATACTGTTCATGATAGGCTCCGGTTGTGATTGATGGCGGTGGGTCTGGATCGGATATGGCGTAAACCGTTGATTGCGCTTACGGATAAAAAAAGCCGGATTACCGATAATGACGTTATCGAATTAATATTCGACGACCCGGTTTTCCTGAATCTATTTATTCGGAATCCATGACCTTCCGCACTTACCTTGCGATAAGTTTGGCTAATTCACTCTATTGTATATATTGATACGTTTCTACTGAGTGTTTCGGTCAAGATTTGGAGGTTTTTTGAGCATTAACTGTCTACTTTCTGTCGTTTGTCTGCCGATTGGAAATTTGGATTCAATGGTGTCTAAAGGTTGGGCAGTGACCTTGGCTTCATCAAACCGATACAAAATTGAATGACAGCTATCGGGATTGGTTTTTTGCAATTGACGAATAATCAGTTTCGGCTATTGCAGACATTGAAAATTTTAAATTGAACAATAAAAAAGCAGTTATTCAATCTTGCTTAAATTCAAGCAATAGTTAAACCACGCAGAATTATTTATAAGTCGAAACACCAATGGATTAATAAATAATTCATTTTGCTTGTCTGAAATTAGAAGCTCACAGATTTTGCTGCAAACTAGCTCCACTTAGAAATTTGGCATTACTTAAGCAACTGTTTTTAGCATGCCTTGCTCGACAATAAAATCAGCAACAGCATCCACGCCACTCCCTGCTTTAATGTTCGTAAACACGAATGGCCGTTCACCGCGCATCTTTTTGGAATCTCTATCCATAACTTCCAGCGAGGCGCCGACATAAGGCGCTAAATCGATTTTATTAATCACCAGTAAATCAGAGCGGGTAATGCCGGGGCCGCCTTTACGGGGAATCTTGTCACCGGCTGATACATCGATTACATAAATAGTCAGATCCGCCAGTTCCGGGCTGAAAGTGGCACTTAAATTATCGCCGCCGCTTTCCACCATGATGAAATCCAGCTCGGGCCAGCGTTCACAAAGCTCATCGACTGCCGCCAGATTCATTGAGGCGTCTTCACGGATGGCGGTATGCGGGCAGCCGCCGGTTTCCACGCCAACAATGCGTTCTTCCGGCAATGCCTGGCTACGGATCAAGAACTGTTGATCCTCGCGAGTATAAATATCGTTGGTGACCACGGCGATTTCAAAATCGTCGCGCATCAGTTTGCATAAAGCATCCACCAGCGCAGTTTTGCCGGAACCCACCGGGCCGCCTATTCCTACTCTTAATACTTGTTTGTCATTCATTTTATGTCTCTCGGTCACACGTTGGGATTGAGGGCAAAAGCTTCGATTCAGCGTAACTAAATTGAGGCCATAACAGTTAATAATTTCAAGAACGGAATAATCGCGAATATTGCATTTCATGGCGGCTACTGGCCAACGCCAGCCCAAATACGCTGCCGCCTATTTCGTCATCGCTGATGGTAATCGCTTGCTGCACCAACTCAGGAAGCTGAGCGGCTAATTGCATCAGTAATTTTTGACCGGCCACTTGGCCAAGCGGCACCAATTTCACCGCGCATAGCACCTGGTTTTCCAGCCAACCCCACAGATAACCGGCAATCGCATCGGTTTTGCTAATTTGCCAACGCACTGCCGCCAAACTGAACAATGTCGCCAGCGTCGCATCCGGCCGCCGCAGCCAAGCTTGCGCCTCAGGTATTTCCAGCTTGTCCAGCAAACGAGCCAAAGCTTGGCCGGTTTGACGATCTTCACTGCGCAGCTCCGCAGTTTCCCGGCAAGCGATCAGCGTCTGACTCCAGTGGTCGACGGCATGATGGTCGTCGTGCTGCCAGGCATCGTATAACAGTGCCAAAACAGGCGCATCGACCCGGGCCAAACCCTCTGAAAGCAGGCCGTTTAGCCAGTTTTGTGCATCATCGGCAGTAACTACCCAGCCGTCGTTCACAGCGCTTTCCATGCCCTGCGAATAGCTGTACATGCCAATCGGCAAGCCGGGGCTGACCAGCTGCAGCAGCCGTAACAACGACAAATTAGTGACCATGGCCGCCATGATAAGCGCCGGCTTCCGGTTCGAACGGAAGCGTGTGATGTTCGACGGTCAAACCCAATCCGACCAACATTTGATCAAGCACATGATCGGCGAGGTAACGCAATTCGTCGGGCAGGATTTGCAAGGCGATATGGCGATTGCCGAGGTGGTAGCAAGCTCTGGCAAACAATAATGGCTCTGCGCATTTAACGACCGACAGTTCTTCTGGCGCGGCGTTGATTCGCACTTTAAAGCCTTGGCTGTTGGTCAGCATCGCGCCGTGGCGCAGGGTTTGGCCCCGAGGCAAGAATACGCCGACGTGTCTTCCGCCTTGAGTGACCGCCGGTTGTCTTGATTTTTGGCGCTCGTTGTAAGGGAGGGTCAAGGTATCGTCGGGGGGTTCTTGGGTGTTGGTGGTTTCGGTGAGTTTTAGCATCTTCAATTTTGTAGTTGCTGGTTTAAATTTAACGTGTCGCTATCGCGACGGCTTGTTTTGAAATCGGTTCTCGGACCGACAGCCGAGGTACTTTCTTTTGCTTCGCCAAAAGAAAGTACCCAAAGAAAAGGCGACCCGGATTCCGCCTAAATCCTGCGCTTCTCACTTTTGACGAGGGTTTTCAGAAGGGGCTTCCCAGCCCCTCTGAAAACGAGCGGCATCCCTGCCGCTCCCCTAACGGGCTGATCTCGCCAAAAGCTCCGATGCTCGGGGCGGAATAACGGGGCTAAAACTGTCCCCAAATACAAACAAAAATCCGAAAAAAGAAGTGTCGGCAAATACTTTCTTTTTGTTCCTACGTAATACTGAGTACGTAATTTGCCATAAAGTGTCGCTTATTTATATTTAGGAAATCTATTCCATCTGAAAAACAAACATTTTTAAAGATTAGCTGTTGCCAGCTTATTAGCATCAACTTTATTTAAAAGTCCTTTATTTTGTAACCTTAACCTTATATCGATAAATGTTTCATTGTTGATATTAGGGATTTTAATTTTTAAAAAACTAAAAAGTTCTTTTGGGGCTACTGAATAATCTTTTTTCCACGGAGTATTTTTTTTATTTCTTTCTAAAAGTTCTTTTATTCCATTAATAAATAACTTTTCTTCTTCTGCATCTTGCTTCGCAAGCTCTATTTTTCTCTCTTCTAGTTTGATTTTACGCTCTTGCTCTTCTCTTTTAGCACGGTCCAGTTCAGCTTCTTTAGTGCGCTCTTTTTTGATAATTTCATTTTGTTCCCTTATTTCTTGTTCAAGCTTTAGTTTTTCCCAATATTCCTCTTGTTTTTTCTTTGTAATTTGTCTTTCTTCTTCGGCATGAGATATTTTAATTTCTATGTTGTCGCACAAAGCTAAGCTGGCTTGATAATAAATGTTTGCTATTATAATTTGGCCTATATTTTCAATTGAATGTCCTTTTAATTTTTCTGAAATATTGAGTTGTAAGCCAATAAACTCACATTCAATCTGAAAATTATCATCAGGGCCATTGATTTCATGAAAATAAATTTCACCTAGACCTGCTATTTGATGTTCAATGCTTAGAAAGCCATTTCTACGGTAACAATTTATAGCATGGCAATGTTTTGATTTTACTAGTTGAAAAATTCGGTCAAATAAATATCCTTCATATGGCCTATTAAAAATTTCGCTTTCTAAATCATAGCAAAAACTGATTTGCAATCTTTCTAAGTATTTTTCTTTATCCTTAATTTCCCTTACTATTCTTTCCGCTTCATATTTTTCAGTGAAGTATTCAGCGGATTTTTCTTTTTTCTTCTCTTTTTCTAAACCAATTTGATAAAGTTTTTCGTGATTTATATGATATAGCCATTTAACTGGCGCGCGTTTATTCAAATATTTTTCTAAGTCTTCTTCATTTCCTTTCCTAGGAAATTTAGATAAATCTATTTCAATTGCAGAAACCTTATGTCTTTTAAAACTCTCTATTTTCTCTTGCTCTGCTGGATGAGTAACTGCAACTTCAATGAATAACCTATGGTCTTTGTAAATAGCGATTAAGTCCGGCTTAATGTCCTGATAACCTTGGCTTGTGCTGACTCTATTTTCATTTATTACCCTATCAAAATTTACGGGTTTTTGTTCTTTTATTAGATGTTTTCTTATGCCGTTGCCATTATGCTTATTGACAGTAGCGAAGTATGCGGGAAGAGTTATCGCGCAGTTTTTTTCGATAATATCCTTGGCTTGATAATGAATGGCAGTCTCAAAAGATGCTTTGCAGGCTTTAATTTCTTTTTCTTTAGTATCGGAATGTCTAAAGTGTGGGCGACAAGAGATTCCTGGATTATTTACTGCTATAAGACGTGATTTACAATCTATGCATATACAATTACATGCCAAACCATTTCCGACATCAGTTACTTTTACTACGATACCATTCTGCAATCCGTGGATTAATTTGACACTCATAAAAAATTTCCAGATAAATTAAAAACTAAATAACAGTTTATCTATTCATCATCGGCAAAGTAACCGGGAGAGTTGCCACGTATCGTCGGCAGCATCCTATAACACTCGCCTATCTAACTTGAAAAATCATTTAACTAACTTTCCTTCAACGACGGGATTATTCCCGTTATTCCGCCCCGAGCATCGGAGCTTTTGGCGAGATCAGCCCGTTAGGGGAGCGGCAGGGATGCCGCTCGTTTTCAGAGGGGCTGGGAAGCCCCTTCTGAAAACCCTCGTCAAAAGTGAGAAGCGCAGGATTTAGGCGGAATCCGGGTCGCCTTTTCTTTGGGTACTTTCTTTTGGCGAAGCAAAAGAAAGTACCTCGCCTTCGGGTGCGAGAACCCGATTTAAAAAAACCGTCGCGATAGCGACACAAAACTTCGCTCACCCTTCGACAAGCTCAGGGCGAACGGTGTTTTGAAGCATGGAATCGCAAACCAAAATCAAAACAAAAAATACCTCTGCGCAAACGGCAACACATCAACCGGCTCACACATCAACAACTGACCATCGGCCCGCACACTGTAAGTCTGCGGATCAACCTCGATATTCGGCTGGTAGTCATTTAACTTCAAATCCTTTTTGCCAATATTGCGAGTATTTCTAACAATACCAACCTGTTTTCCTAAGCCCAACTTAGCGATAACTCCGGCATCAACAGCAACTTGCGGTAAGAAAAACATCGAGGTGCTGGACGCCGCCATACCAAATCCACCAAACATCGGCCGGTAATGCACCGGCTGCGGCGTAGGGATCGAGGCATTGGCATCACCCATTGGCGCGGCGGCAATCATGCCGCCTTTTAAAATCAGACTGGGTTTGACGCCAAAAAACGCCGGTTGCCACAATACCAAATCAGCCAGTTTACCGACTTCGATGGAGCCGACTTCATGAGAAATGCCGTGACTGATGGCCGGGTTGATGGTGTATTTGGCGATGTAACGTTTAATGCGAAAGTTGTCGTGGCGACTGGGATCATCTGCCAGACTGCCGCGCTGCACTTTCATTTTGTGCGCTGTTTGCCAGGTGCGGATAATCACTTCACCGACTCGGCCCATCGCTTGTGAATCTGAGGAAATCATCGAAAACGCGCCCAAATCATGAAGAATGTCTTCGGCGGCGATGGTTTCCCGGCGAATACGTGACTCGGCAAAGGCCACATCTTCGGGAATACTGGGGTCAAGATGATGACAGACCATCAGCATGTCCAAATGTTCATCAACGGTGTTAACGGTGTAAGGCCGGGTTGGGTTGGTCGACGACGGTAATACATTACTCAGTCCGCAGGCCTTGATAATGTCAGGTGCATGGCCGCCGCCAGCGCCTTCGGTGTGATAGGTATGAATGGTGCGGCCTTTGAAGGCGGCGAAAGTGTCTTCGACGAAACCGGATTCATTCAAGGTGTCGGTATGGATGGCGACCTGCACATCGTAACGTTCTGCCACACTTAAGCAGCAGTCGATCGCTGCTGGTGTGGTGCCCCAATCTTCATGCAGTTTTAAGCCCATCGCCCCGGCGTGAATTTGTTCTTCCAGTGCCGCCGGTAAGCTGGCGTTGCCTTTGCCGAGTACCCCGAAATTCATCGGAAATCCGTCCAAGGCTTTTAACATTTGGTGGATATACCAAGGCCCCGGTGTACAGGTTGTGGCGTTAGTGCCGGTTGCCGGGCCAGTGCCGCCACCGATCATCGTGGTTACCCCGGAGCACAGCGCTTCTTCGATTTGTTGCGGACAAATAAAATGAATATGGGCATCGATACCGCCCGCGGTGAGAATTTGGCCTTCACCGGCAATCACTTCGGTACCGGGGCCGATGACAATAGTCACGTCCGGTTGAATATCAGGATTACCGGCCTTACCGATTGCAGCGATACGACCATGCTTAATGCCGACATCGGCTTTGACGATGCCCCAGTAATCGACGATCAGCGCGTTGGTAATCACCAAATCGACGGCTTGATCCGAGCCGAGCTGGCTTTGGCCCATGCCGTCGCGGATTACCTTGCCGCCGCCGAACTTCACTTCGTCGCCGTAGATTGTGTAATCGGCTTCCACTTCTAAAAACAATTCACTATCTGCCAGCCGCACCCGGTCGCCAGTAGTAGGGCCGAACATGTCAGCATAGGCCTGACGACTAATTTTGCTCATGACTGTGTCTCCAACGCGCCCATAATGTCACCCCTAAACCCATACACCCGACGATGCCCCGCAAACGCCACCAACTGCACTTCGCGCTGCTGACCGGGTTCAAATCTAACGGCAGTTCCTGCGGCAATATCCAATCGATACCCTCGGCTTAAGTCTCGATCGAAATGCAACGCCAAATTGGTTTCATAAAAATGGTAATGCGACCCGACCTGAATAGGCCTATCGCCGCTGTTGGCCACCAGCACGGTAACAGTCGGCCGACCGGCGTTGAGTTCAATGTCGCCATTGGCGGGGAGGATTTCTCCGGGGATCATGGTTGGCTCCTTGGCAATTTATTAGTCTTTTCCGCGTGCGTACGATAAATCGCGCGCACGCTACATTTTTTAGCAATCATAAGTTGGGGGAGCAGCGCTAACCCAACGAAATCAATTTGTTATATTAAATAGTATTCAACTTAACCTACGTCATTAATCACAGGGATGGTTTATCCCCCCTATGCCGCGCCGAGCACCGGAGGGTTTGAACGGAATAGCCCTCAGGGGCGATGCAGGGATGCATCGCGTTTTCCGTGGGGCTCGGAAGCCCCTTCGGAAAACCCCGTTCAAACCCTTCGGAGCGCAGGAATCAAGCGGTATGGGGTCGCCTTTTCTTTGGATACTTTCTTTTGGCGGAGCAAAAGAAAGTATCTCGCCCTCGGGTGCGAGAACCCGATTTAAAATATCCGTCGCGTTAGCAACACCGCTCACTCCATTGCTGGGTTTCGCTAGCGCTCTACCCAGCCTACCCAAAAGGTATTAACCTGCTTAAACGATGGGATCATGCACGGTCACCAATTTGGTGCCATCCGGAAACGTCGCTTCCACTTGTACGTCGTACAACATTTCGGCGATACCATCCATCACCATGTCACGGCTAAGCAAGGTGCGACCATAGGCCATCAGTTCAGCAACGGTGCGGCCGTCGCGGGCACCTTCCATGATCGCCGCCGAAATATAAGCTACCGCTTCCGGGTAATTTAATTTAACGCCGCGGGCAAGGCGGCGTTCTGCCAGTAAGGCCGCAGTAAATAGCAATAATTTGTCTTTTTCGCGTGGTGTCAGCTGCATGATGTTTCCGTGTTAAGTGGCCCAGATGCGCGGGGCGCATGCCGGACGATGAACTATGTCGTTTCTGATTAATTGCCAAACTTGTTGAAAAAAGTCCCGCAATCGGTCGGCGCGGGCATCAATGGCCCGGCAAATCAGCATATCGTCGATGCGGGTTACGCCGCGCTCGGGATGATCGCCGATCAGCTGTTGCACTGCCTCAAGATGAGCCTGCGAAGCCGGGTAGGCAAATAGGGCTCCGCAAGCCGATTCGCCGTTCAGTCCCCAACGGGCGGCAAAAGCAATCGCATCCAGCCGCAGCCGTTCCCGATAAAACAGTTGCCCTGCCCGGCTAATTCGCCAATTCAGGGTAGCCTCGCCGCTGTCGAAGCCTTCGCCGGATGCCGGTCTACCCAGCGCCAGCACTTCCCAACCGATAAAACCGGCCTCCGCCTCAAGCTCAATATTCATGTTGGAGACAAGGCGCGCGCCTTCATAAATGATGGTTTCTTGCGGCAGCCATTCCAGGGTCGCGTTGCTCGCGACCTGTAACGAGACCGACTGACTGGCCTGTGCGCCGCCGCTGCGGTAAAACTTGCCTGCCGCCGGGGTGGTGATTAATGCTTGGCTTTCAGCCGCCGCGGTTGCCGAAATCGACAGCCGGTCGCCAGCGACGATGCCGCCCGGTGGATGCAGCACATAGACATGACAGACGCCGCCTTCCGGATAAAACGGCCGCTGTACGGTTAACGGGCCGTAATGGTCGCGCTGAGCCAATACGGTTTTACCGTTTTTAGCCACAAAACCCAGTTGTAAGCGGGCTTCCCAGCCTGAACCGCAGCTCGAACTATTAAGATTACTGGCGTCCATGTCGGTAAACATTACCTTAAATGCCTGCCAACAAGCTCGTGCCGACGACGGTGCAGGCCATCGCAAAAATAATCCTGATCATTGTTAATTTCACGCCGCTCAGTAAACCGATACCGATACCAACGCCATGCAAAACTGCCGTAGTCAGTAAAAATCCTGCGGCATAGCTGCTCAAAGAAGAACCTGCTTCTGCGGCATGGACATAGCCATGACTTAAGGCAAATAACGCCGCCAAACTCGCGGCGAATACTATCGGCAACTGGCGTTGTCGCCACACCATCAAACCTGAGGCCAGTACCGATAACGCCACCCAGGTTTCGGCGGAGTGTATTGTTAATCCGCCAACATGTAATCCCGCGCCTGCCATCATCATGACTAAAAAAATACTTGGCAACAGCCACAATGCGCGTCCGCCCATCATCGCTGCACAAAGCCCTATCGCTATCATCACCAGTAAATGATCTGCGCCTTGCAGCGGATGCAGCACGCCATCCACAAAGTGATGTACTGCACCTGCGCCGGTATGCGCTTCGGCGGACAGGCACCAGAACGACAACAGTACCCCTGAAACAACACTGCAGATTTTAGTTTTCATAACCATTCCTTTATTGATTTATACCGTTAGATAGCGTTTCACCATGTCGTCGCTTAGCTCGTTCATAATCCCCGAGGCAACAGTGCGGCCGCGATCCATAATACAGAATTGATCCGCTACCTTACGAGCAAAAGGAAGTTTTTGTTCCACCAATAAGACGGTTACCCCTAATTCATGATTGATTTTTGCTATCGCCTCATGCACTTCGCCCACCGCATTTGGATTGGCTTTAGGCATAGTGACAGGTGTGCCGCGAGCACGGTTTAGTCGCATGATCACATCGCCGATTTCGCTGACGATATTGGGCTGGATGCCTTCGGTGGGTTCATCCAAAATCAGCAATCTTGGGTTTAATACCAAGGCCCGGCCAATCGCCAGTTGCTGTTGCTGGCCGCCGGACAAGTCACCGCCGCGCCGTTTGAGCATCTGCTTCAGCACCGGAAAAATTTCGTAGATGGAATCAGGGACTTTTTTGATGCCTTTTTTATGCGCGGCACGCAAACCGGTTTTAAGATTTTCCTCAACCGTCAGCAATGGAAAAATCTCCCGACCTTGCGGCACATAACCAATCCCCAGTTCGGCGCGGGCTTCAGCTTTGGCGCGATTTAACTCCAAGCCGTCAAATAAAATACTGCCCTCTTGAGCTGGGATCAGCCCCATTAGCGTTTTCAGCAAGGTGGTTTTACCCACGCCGTTTCGACCCATCAAGCACACGCAGCTACCGGCCGGGATATGCAAATTCAAATCCCATAAGGTATGGCTGGCACCGTAATATTGTTGTAACCCGCTTATATTTAGCATTAGCCCCCCAGATAAACTTGAATGACGCGCGGATCGTTTTGCACTTCATCCATCGTGCCTTCGGTGAGTACCGACCCTTCATGCAGCACTGTGACTTTGCGAGCGATGCTGCGCACAAATTCCATATCGTGCTCAACCACCACAATTGAGTGTTTGCCTTGCAATGACAACAGCAGTTCGGCGGTGCGTTCCACTTCCTGATGAGTCATCCCGGCAATGGGTTCATCCACCAGCATGACTTTAGGTTCCTGCATCAGCAGCATGCCGATTTCAAGCCACTGCTTCTGGCCGTGGGACAATATTCCGGCCGGTTGTTTGACCAATTCCGGCAAACCAATCGTTTGTAAAACACTGTGGATGCGGTCGCGCTGCTCTTCATTCAGCCGGTGAAACAAGGTCGGCCAGGTGCGCTTGTCGCATTTAAGCGCCAGCTCCAGGTTTTCAAATACCGTCAGGGCATCAAAAACACTGGGCTTTTGAAATTTACGGCAAATACCGGCCTGGGCAATGGCGGGCTCATCCAGCTGCAACAAATCGATGGTTTGACCAAAGAACACCGAGCCGGTATCCGGACGGGTTTTGCCGGTGATCACGTCCATCAAGGTAGTTTTACCCGCGCCGTTTGGGCCGATCAAACAACGTAATTCACCGGCATCTATATAAAGTGACAAATGGTTAAGTGCCTTAAAGCCGTCAAAACTGACACTGACATCTTCAAGATAAAGTATCGGGCCATGCCGGGTATCCAGCACACTGTTCAGAGCGACATTGCTGTTATCCTCTGGAACCAAATTAACTATGAATGAATTCATGCGCTTTGCTCCTTACGATAACGGCGCAGTAAGCCGACGATGCCGTCCGGCAATAACAAGGTCACCAGTATGAACACCGCACCCAAGGTAAATAGCCATATTTCCGGCAGCAAACCGGTTAATACGGTTTTACTGTAGTTAACCAAGATGGCACCGATAATCGCGCCGACTAATGTACCGCGTCCGCCAATGGCTACCCAGATCACGATTTCCAGGGAATTTAGCGGTGAGAATTCGCTGGGATTAATAATGCCGACCTGCGGCACATAAAGCGCACCGGCAATTCCTGCCAGCATGGCGGAAAACACAAATAGCCATAGCTTGAACATTTCTACCCGGTAGCCAAGAAAACGTACCCGCGATTCCTGGTCGCGAATAGCGGTTACTACGCGCCCTAATTTGGTATTGACCAGCCAACGGCAAAGTAAAAAAGCGGCGATCAAGCTCAGTCCGGACAACATCAACAACATTGACCGAACGTTTTCTGACTGAATATTAAAGCCCAGAATATCCTTGAAATCGGTCAAGCCATTGTTGCCGCCAAAGCCCATTTCATTGCGGAAAAATGCCAGTAATAATGCATAAGTGAGTGCCTGGGTGATGATCGACAAATACACCCCCGTCACTCTGGACCGAAACGCCAGCCAGCCGAACACAAAGGCTAAAATACCCGGCGCCAGCACCACCATCAGCATTGCAAACCAAAAGTGATCGAAACCCAGCCAGTACCAGGGCAGTTCTTTCCAGCTCAAAAACACCATAAAATCCGGTAACAGCGGGTCGCCGTAAACGCCGCGATTACCAATTTGGCGCATTAAATACATGCCCATGGCATAACCGCCCAGTGCAAAAAACGCCCCCTGCCCCAACACCAGAATCCCGGCATATCCCCAGACCAAATCCAGCGATAAACCCAACAAGGCAAAGGTGATGTATTTGCCAAGCAACGACACCGTATAGGCTGAAAAATGCAGCGGCGAATCTACCGGTGACAGTAAATTACATATAGGAATAATCAGCGTTACTGCGGCAAGTAGCATCAACACTGCGCTACCGGTTTTATCATTAGCCAACCATGCTTTATACATATCAGGCCTCCGCAGCTCTGCCCTTTTGCGGAAACAATCCGCGCGGGCGTTTTTGAATAAACAGGATGATGAATACCAACACCAGAATTTTTGCCAGTACCGCACCTGCGAAAGGCTCAAGGAATTTGTTGGCAATTCCGAGCGAAAAGCCAGCCACTAACGTTCCCAGTAAATTGCCGACTCCACCAAATACCACCACCATAAAAGAGTCGACGATATAGGCTTGGCCTAAATTGGGCCCCACATTGGTAATCTGGCTTAAGGCCACGCCTGCAACTCCGGCAATCCCTGAACCTAAACCAAAGGTCATTGCATCAACGCGGGCGGTTGGAATGCCCATGGCTTTTGCCATATTGCGGTTTTGCGCAACGGCCCGCACTTCCAGGCCCAGCTTGGTATGTTTGAGGATTTGCAACAATGCGATAAACACCAGCAGACAGAACACCAGGATATAAAACCTGTTCCAGGTTAACGACAGAAAATCGTTAATCTGCCAGGAGCCGCTCATCCATTCCGGCGTGGCGACACTGCGGTTTAACGGTGAAAAAATCGATCTTACGGTTTGTTGTAAAAATAAACTGACACCAAAAGTAGCCAACAAGGTTTCCAGTGGCCGTCCGTACAGAAAACGGATAATCCCGCGTTCAATAGCCACACCGACTAAAGCGGCCACCAAAAACGCCACCGGGATCGACACAATCAATGCCACGCCCAAATGATTCGGCAACAATTGCTGCATCACATAAGTGGTGTAGGCCCCCAGCATCATCAGTTCGCCGTGTGCCATGTTGATAATACCCATCACACCAAAGGTAATCGCCAGGCCTATCGCCGCCAGCACCAGCACGGCCCCCAGGCTTAAACCAAAAAACACGGTTTCGATGGAACTGTAAATCTGTAAGCGGGTACTGATTTTTGCCAAGGCCGCCTCCGCCAGGTTTCTAATATCTGCATCTGCTTCCAGAGGCTGGCCGTCAGCATCTTTTTCCACCATTACTTTGAGCTGGTTTACGGCATCCAGGCTGTTATGGTCTTTGAGCGCATCGATTGCCTTGATACGCACAGCCTTATCAGCGCTATTCATGTCCTGCAATAAGAACACCAGCGCAATGGCCTTTTTTACGTCGGCATCCGGCTCCATTGCTGCGCGACTCTTCAACAGTTCCAAGGTATTACTATCAGCCTCTTTTGCCATAGCTTTGACTGCCGCTAAACGCACCGCTGGATCGTCAGCACTTAATTCCAATTGACCAATAATTTTGCGCAGCGAGCCTCTGAGTTTGTTGGTCAGGTTGATTTTAGTGACGGCTTCACGTGCGGCAGTGCCGGATTTTTCACCCGTGACTGCATCGCTGATGTCATAGCCTTGATTATTTTCCAGGCCGATGATTAGTTTTTCATCGGCTTTTAACAGCAACAATTTACCGTCCAGCAAGGCTTGAGCGATTGGCAGTGCCCGCGCATGACCGCTGCCTGCCAGTTGGTCAATGGCCTGCTCGCGCTCTTGCATGGAGCCTAGTTTTAGCTTTAACAATATGTCGTTAAATGTATTTTCCTGTAATACATCCTGGCCAATGGTTGGAATAGAAAATATCAGCAACAACATTGCCACCCAGCCACTGTAGCGCTTAATCGAATTCGCTTTCATGTTCTCTCCGGAAGTTCGATAGGCGGCTCTCACTGCATTAAGCTGTGAGAGCCGGTAACAAAATTTACTTAGTATTTCTGTCCTGAACACTTTTTGGTTTTGGTGTTGAAGTTGCCGCAGTTAATTGGTGCGGTCCAGTCGGCGATGATCGGTTTACTTTCCGGCAGGAAATCGGACCAGGCATCGCCATCAATCAATTTGTTGGTTTGCCATACGGTTAGAAACTGGCCGTTGTCTTGAATTTCGCCAATCAATACCGGTTTACTGATGTGATGGTTAGGCAACATTTTTGAGGTGCCGCCGGTCAGGTTGGGGAATTCCACGCCGATAATGGCTTTTTGCACGGCTTCAGGATCGGTTGTACCGGCTTTTTCCACCGCTTTCACCCACATGTTGAAGCCGATGTAATGCGCTTCCATCGGGTCGTTGGTCACGCGTTTCGGGTTTTTGATGTAGTCCTTCCATTGCTGGATAAAGGCCGCATTTTTGGTGGTGTCGACACTCATAAAATAATTCCATGCCGCCAAATGACCAACTAGGGGCTTGGTGTCTATGCCCGATAATTCTTCTTCACCCACTGAAAAAGCAATCACCGGAATATTTTCAGCTGATATGCCCTGGTTGCCCAATTCTTTATAAAACGGAATATTGGCATCGCCATTGATGGTTGATACTACGGCGGTTTTCTTGCCTGCTGAACCGAACTTCTTGACGTCGGCGACGATACTTTGCCAGTCGGAATGTCCGAACGGCGTGTAGTTGATCATGATGTCTTTTTTAGCTACGCCTTTGGAAATCAAATAGGCTTCCAAAATCTTATTGGTAGTGCGCGGGTACACGTAATCAGTTCCCGCCAGAACCCAACGCTTAACCTTCAAGTCGTTCATCAGGTAATCAACCGCAGGGATGGCTTGTTGATTAGGCGCAGCACCGGTGTAGAAAACGTTTTTAGAGGATTCTTCACCTTCATATTGCACCGGGTAAAATAACAAGCCGTTGAGCTCTTCAATCACCGGTAATACTGATTTTCTGGAAACCGATGTCCAGCAACCGAAGATTGAAGCCACTTTATCTTTGGTCAGTAACTCGCGAGCTTTTTCGGCAAACAACGGCCAGTTGGAGGCCGGATCAACTACCACAGCTTCGAGCTTTTTACCGAGCAAACCGCCTTTTTTGTTTTGCTCGTCGATTAGCATCAACATGGTGTCTTTCAGCGTAGTTTCGCTGATGGCCATGGTGCCGGACAGCGAATGCAAAACTCCGACTTTGATAGTGTCTTCAGCCATTACAGAAGCTGCACTTGCCAATAGTAATGACGACAAGGCACTGCTGAGCGCAATTTTACGTAGAGAATGAGTTAGTTTTTTCATTGTGGAAGTCCTATTTAGAGTGCATTAAATTTGCCATTGGAAGCCGAGATTCATCGAATTGACTTTGTCGCCGGGAGCATCTGAGCTGTAATTAAGTCCTTTGGTAAGTAAATCGCCATACTGCCAACTCAGTGAAACCTTGGCATTGTGTCCGTCCATGACGTAGTTGACGCCGGCCTCGTAGACATCGCGGTTAGCGCTTCTGGTCGGTTCGACATTGACATAGCGCACAAACGGTTGCGCTTGGCCTATCCAGATTTTTTGCGGAAACAAATACATGCCGCTGACATCGTAAGCATTGCCTTCAAACATCGAGAAACCGCCGCCTGCATCACGCGACGCCTGACTGTAACCGCCGGAAATGCCGTAATTTTTATACTCGCCGTTCACGGTGACAACACCGCTGTTAGGCAGCACTTTTTCCATTAATACATCGACTGAGGTACCTCGGAAGGTACCGGGATCGGCCGCCGTACCGGCGCCGTCTTCTTGATATTGGTTGGATACGGCAACGGTTAAAATATCGCCGCCTTTGCCGTAGTAAGTGCCGGAGGTGTAATAACCGGGATTCTTCTCGACTTCCCAGAAGTTATAGGCGAACCGCTGGCTGTAAAGGATGTTGTCGTCCACATTGGCGCCGCCGCGGAGGCCTCGAAAGAAACCCACCGCATATTGAAAGCGACCGTCGAAAAACGCCCCCCACACTGTGGCACCGTCATCACGACCGAAAGACCCGGCCGAGGTACCATCGGATTTGATGGTTAAATTGTAATCAGCTGGTTCAAACGGGGTACCGCTCGAAAAAATATTGTAAATGGCACTGTAGAAAGGGCCGTTCATTTCCCGGCGTTCGGCCGGTACCAGCATTCGGCCGACCCACAAATTGTACATAGGATCGATTTCAAACTTGCCGATCGCATCTAACACCCTAACTTCACCGCCATTGCTACAGGTCTGGCAATCGGTATTAAATTCAACTTTAAGGTACTTGTGGATTTGGCCGTTCAAATACAAACGGATATTGTCCAAATTAAAATCGTTGTTCCATTTTTTTGCGCCCGGATTGCCTGCCGCTTCTTCTTGTGACCTAAAACTGGTGCGTAACCCTGCCCCCACACTAACCCACTTAGTGTCATCAATTTTAAAAGTCGCGCCTGCATAAGCATCAGATGCCTGGCCGACAGCCAGTGCAGCCAATATTGCAGTGCAGAGCGAGCGGACATTGCGACCGCCTATTGCCTGATTGTTATAACCATTCATCTAAAACCCCTTATTCAGCTCAAATGTAAATGCATCCACTCAAGAGAGCGATGCCGCCAAAAGCTGGCGAGGAGATTGTTGTGTTTACAAATGATTTGAACAATCCGTCAAATAACTCATCAGTCATTTGACGTATGGCAGACAAAGAGGGGATTTCGTAAAGTATTTACTAACTAAATCAGGAGGATGCTGTGAACATGCATGAGCTGCCAAAAAATTATGCCGTAATAGGTCTGCTGGTTTTTACACTAGCCGGATTACCTGTCGTTGCTGCCGAACAACCACCTGCAAATCTCGATAAAACGTCGATGACTGCCATCGAGTTTGTGCTGGCCGAAGACCATCTTGAGCAATTCGGCTTTCGGCTACCGTTGCAAAAAATCATCGAAACAGTGAGTAACAACCTGGCCGAGTGGCAATATCCAGTCAAGCTTCCCGGCAGTTCTTATTCACACAAACTTGAAGCCACGCTCGGACAAATCGCCAATCAGGCCACGCCGGTGGGCTTCTCGTTCAGCAGCGGCAATTCCGATCCGCGCGCCTCCGGATTTCAGAAGGCCGACGTGCTGCCGATCAGTTGCCGGTTAAGCGATATTGCCAGCGGCACGGTATTGGTGAAAATGGAATCGACCTTCAGCACCCACCAGTTGGATCGAGATGCTGGGCTGACAAAAGTCACCGATAAACTGATCGACCAGATCAGCACGGCTTGTTTGGATGTATTGGAAAAGGCGCCGACACCAAAAGCCGAAAACCGGCACAAAACCACCTTATTCAAACCCAAATGGATGCCGGATGTGCGGGTCGAGGTTCGAGAGGCTCCGGCTAAGGTCGATGCGAACGGGGGTGCTCAGCCGACTGTTGGTGCGGATGAACCTAAGAAGCAAATTATTATTCATAATCAGGGGACGCCGGTGATATTTCAGTTTGGGCATGAGCGGCGCTGATGTTGTGTTGTTGTGTCGCTGGCGCGACGGGTTATTTGAATCGGGTTCTCGCACCCGAAGGCGAGATACTTTCTTTTGCTTCGCCAAAAGAAAGTATCCAAAGAAAAGGCGACCCGGATTCCGCCAATTTCCTGCGCTTCTCACTTTTGACGAGGGTTTTCAGAAGGGGCTTCCCAGCCCCACCGAAAACGAGCGGCCTCCCAGCCGCTCCCCTATCGGGCTGGTCTCGCCAAAAGCTGCGATGCTCGGGGCGGAATAACGGGATTGATCCAAGTCGCGTAATTGTGGGTGTCTGGATGATATTGATAGTCTTTATTTTATTGAAGACATCCTACCAATATTCCTAACAAACCCTCTTGCATTTGACACCGCAAGAAGGAAAACGGATTTATTATGTGTGGCGAATTTTATTGGGGCATTAATGCATTTATGTTAGTAACATGACTTCTAGCTACCAACATATTCTGAATTAACAATGAAACTTAACTCCGGAACAAAATATTATTCGTTTAGTCTATTTAAGAGTCCTTTCTATAAGCTCGCCAGTGGGCGAGTTCGCCACGTGGCTTCTTACTGGGACTGCGGCGATCCTAGGTGCAATTGTCGTTAAAGTGGAAACTATATCCAAAGTGCTTTCCGCACCGAGCCTAAAATGGGGGTTGGCTTTACTAGTTGTTTCGTTACTAGCTGGAGTTATCACCAAACATCTCAGTATTGCTTTGTCAGCAGCCTTGTCTCTATCGGAAGAAATCTATGAAGAACTCATGACTCCTGAAGGTATAGATACTATACAAAACATGACTTCTTCACTGAATGAATTAAATTTGGAAATGATATCGGTCTTTACTCCCCCATTACGTAGAATCATGAAAAACTCGTTTGAGCATGGTTGTTTGGATCAATTAGCAAGCGAAAAACGATTAGTGCGATTATTTAATATTCAGTTCTATGCATTTTTATGCCAAGGTTTTTTTGGGGCTTTAGGATTGTTAGTACTAGTAATAGGTATTAATTGACTTGATAGCACAACGTAGTCCGTGTAGGTCCGATTACGCTAATCGGACCTACCGTTCCCTTTTTTATAAATTTTAATCGCGGAATGGTTTTCCTCCCATTATTCCGCCCCGAGCATCGCAGCTTTTGGCGGGATTAGCCCGTTAGGGGAGCGGCAGGGAGGCCGCTCGTTTTCGGTGGGGCTGGGAAGCCCCCTTCTGAAAACCCTCGCCAAAAGTGAGAAGCGCAGGATACAGGCGGAATTCGGGTCGCCTTTTCTTTGGGTACTTTCTTTTCGACTGCATGGATGCAGGAGGTAGGGCAACGCAGGGAGCAGTTGCCGAGGCGAAGCAAAAGAAAGTACCTCGGCTGTCGGTCCGAGAACCGATTTCAAAACAAGCCGTCGCGTTAGCGACACATTAAAAACGAGAGCGCTCAATAAGACTTCGGGTGCGAGAACCCGATTCAAATAATCCGTCGCGCCAGCGACACAACCAAAATAATGACAACCATCCATCAAAATATCGCCAAAATCCGCCGTGACTACAATGCACTGGTGGCCAATGAAACCATGGAAGACTATGCGCTACGTTATGCGCCGCGCAGTTTTCGTAAATGGTCGGAATTTGAAGTAGCCAATACTGCGTTCGGCTCTACGTCGTTTCTGGTGCTGGAAGCAATCGGCGGTTTCTTGTCGATCAATTACGGTTTTACCAATGCCTTTTGGGCGATTCTGATTGTCGGCATCGTGATTTTCATCACCAGCTTGCCGATCAGTTATTACGCGGCCCGCTACCATATCGACATCGATTTACTGACCCGCAGCGCCGGGTTTGGCTACATCGGCTCGACCATCACTTCACTGATTTACGCGTCATTTACCTTCACGCTGTTTGCGCTGGAGGCCTCGATTATGTCGCTGGCTATCGAGTTGTATTTCCACATTCCGCTGTCAATTGCCCATGTCGTCAGCGCGATAATCGTGGTGCCGTTGGTGACTTTTGGCATCACCACTATCAGCCGCATGCAGTTATGGACTCAACCGCTTTGGCTGTTGCTGCTCATCGCGCCTTATGTCGCGGTGGCAATGCACGAACCGGAAGCGATACCGACCTTAACAACCTATTTCTGGATTGCCGGAAGCGGCCAGGGTTTTGATTGGTTGATGTTCGGCACCGCGGCGACTGTGGCGTTTTCTATGGTGGCCCAGATCGGCGAACAGGTGGATTTTTTGCGCTTTATGCCCGATAAAACTAAAGCTAACAAGCTACGTTGGTGGACAGCGCTGCTGGTCGCAGGGCCCGGTTGGATCATATTCGGGATGATTCGGCAAATAGCGGGGGCGTTGTTGGCGCATTTGGCGATACGCCACGGCATCAGCCCTCAGCATGCTCATGAGCCGACCCAAATGTATCTGGTCGCCTATAACGAGTTATTTGATAATCCTCAATGGGCGCTGGCAGCCACAACGCTGTTCGTAATAATTAGCCAAATCAAGATTAATGTCACTAATGCTTATGCCGGCTCGCTGGCCTGGTCGAACTTTTTTTCGCGACTGACACATAGTCATCCTGGCCGGGTCGTGTGGCTGCTGTTTAATGTCGCCATCGCGTTGTTGCTGATGGAATTCGGTGTGTTCGGTGCGTTGGAAAAAGTGCTGGGGCTGTTTTCCAATATGTCGATTGCCTGGATCAGTACGGTGGCTGCGGAACTGATGATCAATAAACCGCTGGGCTTAAGCCCGAAAGTCATCGAATTCAAGCGCGCCTATCTGTCAGACCTGAATCCGGTCGGGCTTATTTCCACGTTCTTTGCGTCGGTAATTTCAATACTGGCTTATGTCGGGCTGTTCGGCGTCTATCCCAAGGCATTTTCGGCCTTTATCGCTCTTGGGCTGGCATTTGTGCTGACTCCTGCAATTGCCTATTTCAGCAGCGGCAAGCATTATCTGGTACGCAATCGTAAAGAAAAGAACCGTAAATCGCATAATAAATGCTCGATCTGCGAAAACGAATTCGAGCATGACGACATCGCTTATTGCCCAGCCTATGCGGGTAGTATCTGCTCGCTGTGCTGTACGCTGGATGCTCGCTGCCTGGATGCCTGCAAGCCCGGCTTTCGTTTTGACGATTATCTGGAATCTATAGCTAAACGCTTTCTGCCGGATCTGATGAGCATCACCGCCCGCTTGCGTTTGTTGCGTTTTACGCTGATGTTTTTGTTCCTGTCGGTGCTGACGGGGATTTTTGTCAGCACCATTTATTATCAGGATTTATTAAGCGTGCAGCAGAATTCTCCGACCTTTCAGCTGCTGCTGAATAACTTTTTAAAAATCTATGCCTCGCTACTGGTATTTATCGGTCTGTGTACCTGGTGGCTAATCCTGAATGCGGAAAGCCGACGGGTAGCTCATGAAGAAACGTCTAAACAAACTCAACGGTTGTTGCGGGAAATCGACGAGCATAAAAAAACCGACCTCAAACTCCAGCAAGCCATCAAAATGGCGGATACCGCCAATCAGGCAAAAAGTCGTTTTTTAAGCAATATGAGCCACGAGATCCGCTCGCCGCTGAACAGTATCATCGGCTATGCGCATATTCTGCATCAGGATCCGGCTATTCCTGCGCACCGTAAACAAGCAGTGGAAACGCTGAAGCGCAGCGGCGAACATCTGGGCTCGTTGATAGAAGATATTCTGGATATTGCCCGCATTGAGGCCCGTAAATTCGACCTGGTGATGGAACCCATTCATTTCCCAAGCTTTATCGAACATTTAGTGCAGATTTATCAAGCACAAGCGGAAGACAAAGGCCTGAGCTTTATTTGCCAGTTTACCAATACCTTGCCGCAACGGGTGCGTGGAGATGAAAAGCGGGTGGGACAGATTTTGATCAATTTGCTTAGCAACGCGATCAAATTTACTGACAGCGGCAAGATCATCTTTCGTATTGCTTATAGTGGTGGCGTCGCTAATTTTCAGGTGCTTGACACGGGGAGCGGCATGAATGAAGAACAACTGAAAAATATTTTTCAACCCTTTACCAGGGTGCATAATCCCACCGGCAATGCGATTGCGGGCAGCGGCTTAGGCTTGACCATCAGTAAAGTGCTGACCGAAATGATGGGCGGCGAACTGACTGTGCAAAGTCAGCCGGGAGAAGGTTCTGCTTTTGTAGTGCGCTTACTGTTACCCAGTCTCGGCACCGAAACCGAGCAAAGTCCGCCAGGCAATATCGTCGGTTATCAGGGGCATCGTCGTAAAATTTTGATTGTCGATGATCAGCGTGAACATCGCGAATTGCTTTTGGCTATTCTGGAACCGTTAGGATTTTATTTGAGCGAGGCTTGTTCAGGCGAAGAGTGTTTACTAAAAGTGAATGACAATCCGCCCGACCTGATTTTGCTGGATATTTCAATGACCGGCATCGACGGCATTGAAACAGCTCTGCAATTGCGTCAACAAGATTGGACCATGCCGATAGTTGTATTGAGTGCAAATGCGTATCCTAGTGATCGACTCGCCACCTTGAAAGCCGGCTGTAACGACTTTCTGGCCAAGCCGATACAGGTGCCTGATCTTATGAATAAGCTGAAATTGTACTTGTCGCTGACGTGGCAATATCAACTTGATGTAAACCTAAAAGCGCATTCAGTTAATGATGCATTAGCAGTCCCACCTGCGTTTCTGCTACAACCTTGCATTGAGTTCGTACAAATCGGCGATATTTTCGGCTTAAAAAGGGTTTTAGGGGAACTCAGTAAAACTGAGCCTCAATACGCTGCATATTTTGCAAAAATCATCACGTTGGCAAATCAATTCAAAATTGCGGAAATCAGGAAATTGCTGAACATTACCAAACAAGAGTCGCCATGATAGCGCCGACCTCCAGTAAAGGCACTGTGCTGATAGTCGATGATACGCCTGGTAATCTGGCGTTATTGTCAGATACGTTATCTGATGCCGGGTACCGAGTATTAGTAGCAACTGACGGCTGCTCAGCCATCGAGCAAATCCAATACATTAAGCCGGACATTATCCTGCTGGATGTCATGATGCCCGGCATAGACGGGTTTGAAACCTGTAATCGTTTAAAAGCCAACCCAACGACGGTATCAATTCCCGTGATATTCATGACCGGCTTAAGTGAACTGGACAATCTATTGCGAGGATTTGGTGAAGGCGCACTGGATTACATCGTTAAACCGATACGCCCGGCCGAGGTATTAGCTCGAATTGAAGTCCACTTGACCCAGACACGTAATTTGCTCAGAGCTGAACGGCTATTGGCACACGGCGATTTTGCCGCAGTGACGGTAGATGATTGTGGAGGAATTGTTTGGTTAACGTCCACAGCGGAACAATGGCTTAGGGATTTTACTTTTCAGCAAGGCTTGCCGGCCGAAAGTAATCTGAATGATTCTTTGCCCCAAAGTATTCTGGTTTGGTTCCAACACTGGCTGCAACGTGCCGACAACATTAACAATGAGCAGGAAGAATTCGAGCTTGCCCCCGGCTTTAGCATCCGGATTAGCCCGTGCCAGCAACCTGGTGAGTTTTTATTGCTGTTGCAACGTGAAACCCTGCCCTGGAATCCGGAAAGCTTGCGCGACAGCCTGAAATTAACCTTCCGTGAGGCGGAAATATTAATGTGGATAGCCCGCGGTAAAACCAATAAGGAAATTGGCATTATCCTTACTACCAGCCCAAGAACAGTCAATAAACACCTGGAACATATTTTTGAAAAACTGGGTGTTTCTACCCGTGCAGCGGCTGTTGCCATGGTGTTACAAGCAAATTGACTTACCTGGCAATAGATCGCAACGAATTATGAGCTAACTGGCTGAATATAAAAATGAAATTCAGCCAGTTGATGAGCTAAAGCTTGAAAACGTCACATTCGCAAATATCCTAAATTAGCTATGGATAAATGCTTATCGTAATTAGTGACGGCCAGAATATCTATAATCAAACCTTCAGTTAATTTTTATTATTGACTCAATTTTCCTATGCGGACTGCAGTCAAAAATGCACGTTTTTAACTAGTGACAGTGTGGCTGACACGCGAATTGTTCAGCGCTCCCCTAAGTAGTTCTACTTATTTATTCCCATCAAGATATGCCATACACTGTTTCTATGGTTAAAAATGTATAAGGTGGTTTTTTAGTTAAAACAAATCCCCAGCCAGTTTAAGTTATAGCCTTATTCAAATTACAGATGAATGGCGCTGTTCCACTTTTTCTGCATTGGGAAGTTGTTCAACATTAAAATTATCACACCGCCCCCTTGGCATTTGGGTACACCTGGCTCGGTGTGTGGCTAGCCCAGTGCTTGATGTCTATTTTTTGGGTTGTAAAATAGAAAACAGTTTGTAAGCCCTGCAAGCTGTCGTTCTTTTTCAAATAGATCTCTTCATATTTCGCCGTCCGCCACGACCAAATGGAGAGCCTGTCCCGCTTTATCGGGCATGCAGGAGGACGAACAACGAAGGAGCCGTTGCCTTAAGTGACAAATAGCTTCCACCTTCCCTAATGAGCGTAACTTCACCATCCAATAAAAATATGAATATCCCATTATCAATGAGATATAAATTGTTTCTGGTAAATTTTGACGCTCTTTGGGGATTTAAATGTAATCATTGTTATTAATGTTCAAGAGGAGTCACGCATGTTTTATGACTTGAAACAAAACCTTACTAAGCTGGAAATTAATAGATCGGAATTAGATTTTGAGCGATGTTTATCGGTGTGGAGCACATCACGAAATTTAAGGTTTCCACTTTCCGCGTTCGGTTTTCTTGCCGCGATTGTGAGTTGGCAACCGGTTGGTGCGCAAAACTTCAATGATGCAAGCACTGCAGAGCTTCGTCGTGTCTGCGGCGCTACCCCCACTGGAAATCTTCTCGATATTTGTCAAGGGTTGGGCGGCGCAGCCGCCTCTTCTGGTGTGGGCACTCAATCACAGCCGAATTCGCTGCTGATCTCCCAACAACAATTGAAAGATGCGCAAACACAAAAGGAAAAAAAAGATAGGCCCCGCGGCTCTGCCGACGTGGTAGCTAACAATTGGGGTAGGTTCAGTACCTTTTTAACGGCTGGCGCAACAACTCTTCGCCATCACCAAAATGAATTTGAAGAAGGTTACAACGCAACGATTCCATCGGTTACGGTAGGGGCTGGGTATTCCATTTCCAAGTCCCTGGAGGCTGGCTTGGCATTTAATTATTCAAACTCGAATGCTGATTTCAACTCGGGCGGCGGTTTTAACGTCGATTCTTACACGCCGCTCCTCTATATCAACTACCTGCCCTTCGATAATGCTTTTGCCAATCTGGCTCTAGGTTATACACGGCAAAATCAAACCACCGATAGATTAGCGGTTGCAGGAACAGATGGTCGTATAGATAACGCCACTATTTCAAGGTTAACTACAGGAAACCTCAACGCCAATCAATACACGCTCAACTTTTTGAGCGGTTATGACCATCCGATTGAAAACATCACCATAGGCCCGAGAATCGGGGTCGATGTGCGGCAATGGGAAATGAACGGTTATCAGGAATCTACCAACACCGGCCTAGAGTTACGCTATAACAGCCAATATCAAACCTCAGTTCAGAGCACCTTGGGACTATCCGCCTCTTCTGCCCACAATACGCCTTACGGTGACTTAATCCCTCAATTCAACGCTTTTTGGGTGCATGAGTATGCAAACAATTCACGAACCATTAATTCGCATTTTGTTCAGGCTACTGATTCCGCCTCTTCTGCCGGCTTTTTCTTTCAAACCGAGTCTCCGGCACGAAATTGGGCGGTTATTGACCTTGGGGTTTCTTTAGTAATGCAGAAAGGTGTACAAGCTTTCGCCAATTTTTCAACCGTGCAGGGAAACCGCAACTTTGAAAGTTATGGCGGCAACGTCGGCGTCAGAGTCGGCTGGTAGCTGTTGCTTACAATCGGATCATATTTACTTCAATTTTATTCGATCATACGATCTGTAGTTTCTAAGTTCGTTATTCCAGCAAGCCGAGCCGGGATGACGAACTTGAACATAATTACTCTGCTAATTCATCCAAAACGTTTTGCCATATCCGCTCCCAACAACAAACATGATCGTAATTGTCGATCACAATCAGTTCAGCACCCAAATGTAACGCAGCTTTTGCCATCAATGCCGGCGGTACAACCTCATCTTTGCCACCTGCATAATGGCGCTGATGAATCAACTGGGACAGTGGCGGAAGAACTGCCGGATTCAAAGATCCACTGAGTTCATTATCCACGCCATAGGCAGCCGCCCAGGCATCAAGATCAAGGTTTGCAGCGACGGTAACTACAGATACGGTTTGTGGCAATCGAGAGGCAAGCAGCACCGCCAAAACGCCACCTCCACTGTGTCCAAACAAAGAAACTTTTTGATAACCGCCCTGCTCTAGTAGTTGCTTAATCACTGCCGCGAGGCTGGCTACTACCTCCTCAGAGTATCGCTCTTTCAGCCAGAAACGGCTGGAACACTCGCCTATTGATTCCACCCCATGGTAACAAGGCCTGCCCACATAAACGACTGGGGCGGCATCAAGCGCCATTAAATTTAATACCAGTGGATTGCGTGGCGTGGGATCGTCTGATGGCCGACCCGCAATCCAAGGATTGCCGTCACCATCGAGATAGATGTGCAGCGTTTTTGATGAATATCCTGTCTTGATATAGACCACATGTTGAAAGCGCGATCCTGTTAGCACTGCACGCTGCATTTTCAACTCTGCAGCTTTGCTGGCAAACTCTTCTGCAAGAGTTGTACAACCCGCCAAAAATAACACTAGCGCATATATGATGAATATGCGCTTACTCGAATGCACGCCAGTCTTTGCAAGTTTGATGAGGTTCATTGATGCCCAAATAATCGTGCAACTCATCCTGATTCATGTTTCGCCCGGCCCTACTGCATAACTGATCAAACACTCTTTGCGGATCTGCGTCATGCAGCTGCACATGACCATCACTGACAGCAGATGCCAGTAATTGTTCGTCCGGGCTGAAAGCAACGCCCCACACCTCGCCGTCATGACTAATACGGCCTGTTTCCAGTCCAGACAATGTTTCGATTAATCTTGTAATTCCATCCCGGCTGGCGGTAGCCAAAAACCTTCCTGTCGGACTAAAGGCGATGCTTTTAACCTCACCGCCATGCTTGATCAAGGAAATTAATTTGCCTGAGTTAATATCAATCAATCGAGCCGTATTATCCATACTACCCGTTGCCAGCAATTTGCCATCCGGACTAAAAGCAACGCTAAGCACGATACCGGCATGTTCAAATTTGGCTGTTTCTTTAGCTGTGCTTACCTCAAACAATCTTGCCATGTTGTCTTCACTCGCCGTTGCCAGCAATTGACTATCAGGACTAAAGGCTAGCTGCGCCACTGGAGCAACGACTTTAATTGCCTGTTTTAGCTGCCAGGTTTTTGTGTCTATCAACTTTATCGTGCCATCCTTAATAGCAATGGCTAGTAGCTGGCCATCAAAGCTGAACGCGACATGCCTTATTTCGTCAGCCGCGTTGATTTGACTGGCCTCTTTACCAGTCGCAGTATCAATCACTTTTACCGACTTATCCAGGCTAGCAGTCGCCAGCCATCGACTATCAGGACTAAAAGCAATACTTCTGACTTCATCTGTGTGGTTAATCCTGGCTATTTCCTTGCCGGTCTCGACCTCTATCAACTTAGCCGTGTTGTCCTTACTGGAGGTCGCCAAAAATCTCTCATCCCGGCTAAAAGCGACGCCATAAACGGTATCAGTATGTTCAATTACCATCACTTCGTTACCTGTAGTGATGTCGTACAATTTGGCGGTTTTATCCTGACTCGCTGTCGCCAACAATCGCCCGTTGGGATCGAAGGCAATACCCATAATTGCAGCATTCTGTTTGATCTTTATATCATCCGGATTTTTGACCGTCTCGATAAGCCGTACCACTTTATCCATACTGACAGTGGCCAGCAGCTGATTATCCCGACTAAACACGATGTTCCACACTGCCCCGCCATGGATTATCCGAGTGACTTCCAGCCAAGTAGCGGTGTCGATAAGTCGAGCAGTACCATCCAGGCTGGAAATCGCCAGCAATCGACCGTTCGGGCTAAATCTGACGCTATAAACATCATCCCTATCCGAAAATTGGGCGATTTCTTTGCCGCTATTAACTTCCGTTACTCTGGCCGTATTATCATCGCTACCGGTTACCAGCCACCGGCCATCAGGGCTAAACGCCAAACTCGATACCATGTCACGGTGTTGAATTTGTGCTAACTCCTTGCCTGTTACAACATCGAACAAATGTGCTGTATTGTCCATACTAGCCGTCGCTAATAATCGACCATCGAAATTAAACGTAACATGGGTCACCTCAGCGCCATGATCCATTCGGTGCAGTTCTTTGCCAGTCGCGGTAGCTATCAATCGTGCTGTGTTATCTTTGCTGGCGGTTGCCAGCACGAGGCTATTCGGACTGAAGGCAATATTAAAAACTTCATCGCCATGTTTAATCTGTCTCAGTTCCTTTCCCGTAATCACGTCAATAAGACGCGCAGTATGATCCTTGCCGGCGCTTGCCAATAAGCGGCCATCAGGGCTAAAACTAACTGCAGTCACCTCATCGTCCTGAACTAGACTAAAAACTTCTTTACTGCTGGCTATGTCAATCAGCCGGACTTTTTTGTCTTTACAGCCAGTGGCAACAAACCGCCCATCTGGACTGAAGTCAACACTATTAACCCAATCGCCATGCTCTACTTGAAATAACTCCTTACCGTTTTCAGTATTGAATACTCGCAGCATGTTGTCTTTGCTGCCAGTAGCCAGCAATCGACCATCCGGGCTTAAGGCGATACCCTGGACCGGTTCATTATGCTGTATGCGATATTTAGGGAGCATTCTCAACAATTTATTGGCTGCGGTAGATGCTTCTGCGTTGCGTTGCAGATGCCATGATTCAATAGCAAGCGCCGCTGCACGTTCAATAACACTGTCATCAGGCGCAGTATCGGCAAGCAGTGCTGCCTGATTTCCGAGATATAACGCCAGGGCTTGTTGAGCCTTGCTGCGAGCTTCTCTTGCTGCATCCCACCAACTCCACCAGCCCCAAAAGGCAGAGGCTAAGGTTAAGAAGGTTATTGCCACCAATATCGAAAAAACTAAAAATCTACGCTTGTTGACCCGTAACGCCTCTCTGGCTGCTAGCTCCCTTTTCTCCGCCTCAAGCCGTTCCTGTTCCGTCTGTTTTTGTTTCTCCAGCATCTGCCGCTGATCACGACTTTTGCCAACTACAGCGGTCAGCACATCATGAATCAGCTCAATACGTTTGATGCCGTCCCGCTCCTGCAACCTTAACACCAACAACCGACGCTGTACCAAACTGGTCAAGGCCTCCGCTGTAATACCTGGAGTTTCCAAGGCGTTATCATAAGCCTCGCTGTTGCGATAGCCGGAAACGGTGAGCAACTTGTCCTCAATGAACCGGCGTAACTCAGGGGGTTGATCTTCCAGGCTGCGTTCGTAAAAGTCTTCCAGAATCTGCTCCTGGTTGCTGGCAACTGCCTGCGCGTCAATCATGCCGGCCTGGCTTTTGATTCTAAGTTCGTTAAGCTCACGGCAAACCAGACTCAACAATGCCGGCTCGATACGCAAATCCGCCAATTCTCGGCGTTGTTCTCCGTGTTTACCTGCCACCAGACGGACAACGCTTTCGGCGACACTGCGCTCCATCAATCGGCCATCGGTCTGGTCAGCCACTGCCAGCGCTTGGTTGCCATTCATAGCAAGAAGACGCATGCGATTGTGACTAATGGCAGGCATTAGTTCGCGTAGTTCTTCCAAATTAGCTAAATAATCTTCACGCAAGCTGAACAGCAACTTATAGGGATGACCGCTGAATCTGAAGTTTTTTGACTCATCAGGATTTGCGTCCAAACGGGCTTTCACGCTTTCGGGACAACGTCCTTCCACTAAATCGGCAAGCTCTAAAATAAAACTATCAGTACCTGAGGCTCGTTTCCGATTTTCACGCCCCAACGTAAAAACTTCTTCAAACTGATCGAAACACAATAACGGAACCGTCATTCGGTTTCGAGCATCCCAAAATTCAGAGTCTTTACGGTGAAAATATTCCCATAGTGTTTCGTTTGCATTATGCGACGGCGCTTCAATGGCATTTTCCTGAGCTTGCCGGGCTATAGCAGCAAACACCTGATGACTAAGACTCACTGAAGCATCTGTAAAGTCCAGACGAATCATGATCGGGAGCCTATTGTTCTGACGCAATCGGGGAAAGAGACCGGCTTGTAATAATGAACTTTTGCCCAGACCGGAAACACCGAACAGAACGGTGAGGCGCTCACGATTCACGAGGCAATGTAGTTCTTCTATGTCGGGTTTTCGACCTTTGAAAAACTGTGCTTCCTGTTCTCTGAATGAGGCCAGACCCGGCCAAGGATGCTGGTCATCGACGATAGCGAGAGCTGATGGCGGCTGAGCCGAAGACGCATTCATATCGACTAACCGTTATCTCGCCGGTACACGCGCTGGAGCTCTTTAATCTCACTCAAAAACGCTGAACTACACTGGCCGTCTTGTATTCTCTCCCAGTGCAATTTACGAATTTGCTCATCCATGTTGGGGGCGTCAGGCGGGGTGTCATCAATAACCACGGGAATGATGAAACGTATGCTGTCAGGGTAACGCAGAGCCAGCTGCTCGGCATGTTTCCATTCGGCACGAAAAAACCGCGGCTTCCGTGTCAGGGTATTCCCGGAAATAATAGGCATGAACAGCGAACATTGTTCGATATTGGTTTTGATCTTGGTTTCAAAGTTATCGCCGACGCGTAAGGCATTAGGATTTCTATCGAACCAAACTTCAATTCCGGCCTTTTCGAAAGCATCTCTAATTAGCAGTACAGTAGGCTGATCTTCATGAGCATAACTCAGAAAAACTGCGCCACTCTGCATTGGATCATCTTCACCTAGTCCAGCTTCGGTTTCATTTTCGTCAGGTTGAGATTCATCTTCGTCTTCATCAGGTTCAGCGTCAGGTGGAATTGGATGTATTGCTATCCAGCGCCGGTGTAATTCGTTGACAAATTCAATCGATGCCATTGGACATACTTTGGTTCGGCTACTGAAATGCTGAAGAAATTCCGCCAGGTTGGTTTCTTTCTGTAACTGGTCCCCGACCAGAAAATCAGTTTTATCTCTGGAAATAATCAAGCGATATTTGTTACCGATACGCACGAAAAATCGTCCCAGCCAATCAACTAATGGGCAACCAATAATCATTAAATCCTGCATAACCAGCGCATCGAACAGCCGTTTCGGCCTGGAATCATGGGCTTGCAGGTCATGCATGAATTCCAATACATCTTCATCAGTGACAGCATATTCCGGCGCAGCAGCCAGCTTGCCGAATAAATGAAATACCGTTGTTCGTTTCAAATTTTTCAGCGCTACTGGTAGATCGTTTTTAGATCCAGGATAAAACTCCAGCACCCGAGTTTTATCCTGACCGCCATAACGAACCTGGTTAAGCACCTGAGCAAGATATGGATCGAAACTTGTAGTCACAAATAGCTTCAGCGGCCAAATTTCGGCGAGTTTGACCAGTGCCTCGGGAAGTTTGACTTGCGACAATTCTGATATTGCGCGTTTAAGCTCTGGATAAATATCCTCGCGTTGGCCGCCTTGGGAGAGATAACGGCAAACGACTGTGTTCAAGGTATCGGCTGGTTCAGAAGCAATTTCCAAGCGCTGTGCAAGTTGCTCTGCAAGATAGGAGTAAAGCAGCGTTGTTTTACCGTCGATATCGAGCATGAGTAATTCCGGACCGATTACCGGAATAACACGGCCCTCCTCGATAAAAGCAATGAGTTGTTCTAAAAGTCGCCCGGTATTTTTTTCGGCCATATCCAAACCATACTTAGTGAATTGATGGAAAAGAAGGCTTATCTTTTTTTCGATAGCTTTTTATAAAGACCGTACTACCTATTACCCGCATTTACAAGTTAGTTAACAAAAACCGACTTAGCGGTAATTCAATAGCATGGCTGCTTAGCAAGCAGGCCTATTTCCATTGCCCGTTACATTATAAAGCGGCCAGCGTTATCAGTTTTTTCATTAACTCCGCCTGACTATGCACATCCATTTTTTGCATTGTATGTTTTATATGATTGCGAACAGTTTCCTGGGAACGGAAAGTATTAGTTGCAATATCTGGAATTGATGGGGTTTTCATAAAATGCAATGCACAAACTGCTTCACATCTGGATAGGTGATAAATTTCTGTTAACCGGTCAATGGCGGGGTTTTTTTCTTTATCGTGGGTAAAAGTAATAATAAATCCATCTTTATAGCATTCCCATTGATATAGGTTTTTTAAAGAGGAAATTGGAATAAGCGTGATCTGGCAAGAATGGCACTGATTATGAATGGAACTAGCTTGTTGGTTATTTTCTATTAGTGATAACAACCGCTGTTCAATAGCCGGTGCTTTCATCCCAAACCGATTCGCAGAGATATTCACACAATCCAGCTGGCTAATAATGGAAATATAAACCGGGTCATAAAATAAAATGTTTAATTCACGATCGACAATAATATATCCGTCAAAATGCCCATCAATAAAATGAATTATTTGGCTGTTTATTTTATGACGTTGCTCCGCATGAACCGCTTTATCCAAGGCTGGAATAATACTTTGTAAAGCCAGTGTAACTTGCTGCAGTTCCTCATCATTAAAGGCTTCTTTACGATGCACTACCAGACTAAGGGAATGATTATGATTGCAGGGAATTGATACGCCGAAACGATAGTTTTGATCGCATGGCGGCATAAAATCGCTGTTGCATTCTTCATTATAAATATCGATTAACGTTTGATTACAAAAGATCTGATGAGGAACTTTACTAATAAAATGATTAAAAAAATCCAGTCTATTTAATGTACTTTGATACTGCTCCTGATATTCCAATGGAATATGGGAACTAAACAGAAAGTGTGTTTTGTCTTTTTCAATCAGGTCAGTAACCAACATGGCACTGGAATCACAATTTAGTTGCCGGGCAAGTTCTGTAAGAAACCGGTTCCAAATAACAGGATTGCCGGGTGCATTAGCCAGTATTGAATTTAGATCTACATCGTCAGCAATTTGATCCATTGAGTACTCCTTATAATTATTATTAATGGCCTCAAAAATCTGCAGCTTTTATAAAATGAGTTGCACAACTAGTCAAGAAACAAGCTTGATCAATTGTTTGCAGATTGACCCATTTGGGTCATGACGGTATCACAACATTTAGCTTATGCTCATTAAAACTGATTGAAATAAAATTTCGTTCATTCCATCGGCATAGGAGACAAGAAAATGAAGAGTTATCGCAATTTGCTGTTACTTTTTGTGGCATTGTGTTTTTCGGTCTCTGCAGGTGCCATTGATACAACATCAATTAAAGAAAGGCTCAGCGCCGACAAGGCCTGTGTAAGAATGACCGATAAGGGCCTGCGGCCTATTGCCGAGCAACAATCGGAGCGCTTTTTAGGTAAGGTAACGGAAGACACCGCTAATTGCAGAGGCGGAAGCAAAGCGCTGGCTTACCGTGATTCTGTCTGGGTTGACTGGCCTAATTACTGGGGAGCTGGGGATGCCGGCAGCTTAGCCGGAGGGCTGGGGGCTATAACCACATTAGGTAAACATCTGAAGGCAAATGGACGCGGCGTAGATGGCGCACTAATGGATTTAGAGTATCAACGGATGGAATTACTCAGATTCAATCTTTATGAAAACAATACCTACGAAAACTATGTCAAAGGCGACGGAAAAACAGCCGGGCCAATCTTAAAAACCTGGGAAGCCATGCGTTTGCCGGCATCTCATCCACAATTCCAGCAAATAACTAACGAAAGTGGCGTACAGCTTTGTAAGGGCGATCTGATTCGCTATCGCAACTTAACCGGCATTTGCAATGATATTTATAATCCGGCGATGGGGGCGACCAATCAGCTGTTTGCACGCAATGTAAGATTTGAATCCACCTTCCCTGATCTGGGAAAAAATGAGCTGGCCATCAATCGCCATGGTGATCGATTGGGTTTATTAAAACCTGATCCCCAAATAATATCGCGCAAACTCTTTACCCGTGCCCAATCCAAACCGGATGCCTGTCAATTCGGGAAAGGCTTGCCGGATAATTCAAAAAATGCCCAATGCGATTATAAAAAAGCGCCCTTTTTTAATGTCCTCGCCGCGTACTGGATTCAGTTCATGACGCATGACTGGTTTTCTCATTTAAATGAAGGACACAATGCCGATGCCAAAATATCGGTAGGCTGCGTTAGCCAAAAAGTAAATAACCAGGAGCAACCGGTCACCGCTGAAGAGGCTGTCAAACTAGGTTGCCGGCCTAACGACAAAATTGATGCCGCCTATATCACACAGTCTGAACCAGCGCCTACATTTGAACATGAGGGCAAAACCTTTTTATCTCGTGCCCATCGCACCACCCAAAATACGGTTACCGCCTGGTGGGATGCATCGCAAATCTATGGCTTTGATGACCTCTCGCTCAAACGGGTAAAACGCGACCCGAATGATTCCGCAAAATTGCTGATGCTGCCGCGGGGGACACATACAGGCGCAGGTGAGCATTTGGGTTACTTGCCGGTTTTCAACAGTTGTGAAAATTCACCCGCAGACTGTGTTGCTGATCCCATTAATCCGGCTTGGAAAGGTCAGGAAGCCGCAGCCTTTGCAGATAACTGGACCATCGGCCTGAGCTTTTATCACAACCTGTTTGTCCGTGAGCATAATCAGTTTGTCGATGCGTTCAGGGCAAAAGCAGCCGCGACACCGCAAGCTGACTCAGGATTGCGCAATCCCGCCAATCCTGAACAAGTTATTGCCTATCAGGCCGTCAGTAATGATGAGTTATTTCAAATTGCTCGGCTGGTAGTTGCCGCTGAAATAGCCAAAATTCACACTATTGAATGGACAACTCAGCTCCTTTACGATGAACCGATGTTTTTGGGTATGAATGCCAACTGGGGCGGCTTGGTAGACAAAGATAATCCCGTTTCCAAAGTGCTGGAAAAAGTTGTTGTTAATCGCTTGGCGCAATCACAGGATGAAACTAAAGCTAATCAGTTCTATTCGGTGTTTGCATCCGGCGCTGGAATATTCGGTTTGGGCAGTCATCGTTATGAAGATCGTCCCGGATTTCTCGGTTACTTAGCCGATAAAAACGATATTTGGGATTTACGCAATCCGGAACACGTAAACGGCGGCATCAATCATTTTGGTTCACCGTTTAATTTTCCTGAAGAGTTTCCCACCGTCTACCGTTTACATCCGTTGATCCCTGATTTACTTGAGTTCCGGGATCTACAGCATCCCAATGCAATCAGCAAAAAAGTGCCGGTTGTCAGTACCTTTCGTGGCGAAGCTACTCAGGCAATGACCGACGGAGGATTGAGCAACTGGGCACTGAGCCTGGGACGACAACGTCTTGGCTTGTTGACCTTGCAAAACCACGCACAGTTTTTGCAAAACCTGGAAATGCCGCGTTTACAAACCGAAACCAATAAAATTGATGTCGCCGCATTGGATCTGGTTCGTGACCGGGAACGCGGCGTGCCACGGTTTAACGAATTCAGGCGCCAATATGGTTTAAAGCAATTAACCAGCTTTGATGACTTTATCGATAAACATTTAAAAAAGGGCAGCCCCGAACAGAAAGAACAACAACGACTGATCGGCCTGCTACGCGAAGTATATGGGCAACATAAATGTGATGCGAGCAAAGTCATCACTGATGCGCAATTGAACTCGGACGGCTCGCCAATCAACGATTGTCTGGGCCATCCCAATGGCAGCTTGGTCGATAACATTGAGGACGTCGATACTGTCGTTGGCTGGTTATCCGAATTTACCCGGCCGCATGGTTTTGCCATTTCGGAAACCCAGTTCCATGTCTTTATCCTGAATGCTTCCCGGCGTTTGTTCAGTGACCGGTTCTTTACCTCCAGTTTTCGGCCGGAATTCTATTCCGCACTTGGCCATCAATGGGTCATGGACAATGGACCTGATAAACAATGGGAACCGGCTACATCCAATGGGCATAAAGTTCAAGTATCGCCCTTAAAACGGATTCTGCTGCGCACCATGCCTGAGCTTTCCGGTCAGCTGGCAAATGTGGTCAATGTATTCGATCCTTGGGGCAGAGATAGAGGCGAATATTATTCGCTACAATGGAAACCGAAGGCTGATGCGGCTAAAGATGAAAGTTTTCGCTAATTAACGTTAACGCAACAGATTGGCAGGAGCTCAGGTTATGAAACATGAAATCCCAATTGATCAGTTGGTTGCCGAACTAAGCCAGAGTATTGCCGCTGTTACCTTGGCCGAAGCTGAGAATAATATTATTCCCAGATTCAATCAGTCGAAAACCGTTGCTTGCGTCAATGCGGAGTTCACTGTCCATGACGATATTCCCGAGGAATTGAAACAGGGCATTTTTTCACAACCTATCAGCTACCCTGCCAAACTGCGCTTTGCCAATGCTACTAACCGCGATGATTCTAAAAAGGATGTTCGCGGTTTATCAATTCGGCTATCTAATGTGGAAGGCGAAGTCCTCTGGGGTGAACCGGGCTTGCAGGATTTCCTGTTAAACAGTTATCCAGCACTCTTTGTAGCCACGCCGGAGGATTTTTTAGCATTTGCCCGTGCTCGGCAGGAAGATAAAAAACTACTGTTTTTTGTGAATCCCCTCGATCCACATCTGAAATCACTGTTGATTGCGTTTAAATCCCTAAAAAAACATTTAAGCCCGCTTGATATACGTTACTGGAGCACGGTTCCCTTTCGTCTGGGTAATCAGGTGGTCAAATATTCAGTAATTCCTTGCTCGGACTATCAGACTACTCAGGCAGTGGAGGCTGGAGAAAACCAGTTGCGTGCCGCTCTCAAAGCACATTTGCAGCAAGGCCCCGCTTCTTTTCATTTTGCTGTACAAAAGCAAACCGATCCGGATTCTATGCCTATCGACGATGCCTCAGTCATCTGGGATGAAGAAGCGTCACCATTTATCACAGTTGCCACTATAAAGATTGAAGCCCAAGATTTTGATAATCCCGAATCGTTAGCGACCTGCGAACGCAGCAGCTTTAATCCCTGGCAAAGCCTTGCTGCGCATGAACCGTTGGGGAGAATGAATCAAGTTCGTCGTTTGGTTTACGCCAATGCCGCGCAAGTGCGGAATAATAAAAATAAGGAGTAACGAAATGAATAGCACCGTAGAAAGCTGGTTGACTAAATCGCGCGAAGAGCTTGATGAAATCTATCGTAATGCCGAACCTGGCAATATTCCCACCGGCGATACCAAAGGCACGGCAATCCTGGCCGGCTCGATATTCGCAAAGGTTGTGGCTTTGTTTGTCGGTCTTTATGGCTGGCAAGGTAAGGTCTTTGATGTGTTTTGTCCTGGCGGTAAAGCAGGATTACTCGTCAACAAGATAACCGCTCTTAGCCTGACATTTATTGTCGCCAAGGTTTATCGTGATCTTAGCTGGCTTGATGGCAAAGACACCATTGTGATTGATTACTCCACTACCTCGTTCTTTGCCAAGGCTATTCGTGATGAAATCCGCGAAATTGAACCCGGTGTTTACCTTGGTAAGGTGTGGTGGGGTAAAAAGCGCATCCTGGATTTTGCACTAACAAAAAGCAACGCCGAATAAGGAGTCATTTAATGTTTAGCTAGAAGGAGCAACTAACTATGACACCTCAATCCAATTTTATGATCGTTGCCCCGGTACGGGATGGTCAGTTAGATGAGCTGCGTACCCTGCTTGCTACGATGAACAGATTCATCGCGCATGCTGATCCTGATAACACATTAATACCATTTGGTCGGTTCGAACGTTTGCATTTTGCACGCTTTATTATCATCGAAGCCAAGACCGCAGATGAAATTAAAGCCTTTGGGGTATCGCCCAGACCATGGCAGCCTTCATTAGCATTTCTTGGCGATTGCGACGGTGATAGGGATTCATTTCTCGCAGAGCTGGTAAAGCATGCAGGGCCAGGATTGATAAAAATATTTTCATTGTGTGAAGGTTATCCTGACCCAAACAGCGAAGGCTTGCTGGCTTGGATGCAGGCTCATGATGTCCAACCTAGGGCTAGTTACGTTAACTGGCTGGGGCGAACAGTCAAACAAGTGCATGAAGAAGCAGCACTGCATCGCAGTTTGTCGGCATATTTACAGGAAGTTGTTGATGATACTTACCGTAACAATCCGCGTGCGTTACGGCAAAAACTCTTGTCGTATGTGGAAATGGAAAAGCAGGCCGGAAGACTTATCTTAACGCCGCCGGAATCGACACCCCTGCGCTGGAAAATACGAAATCTGCTGCACGTAGTTGGAGTGCCCCTGATTCTGTTGCTGTTATCCCCGTTACTTTTGCTCATTGCACCATTCTTTGCGTTATGGCTAAGGATATTGGAACGCTCTGATCCCGAACTCCCTATCAGACCCAGTCGCGAACATATAAAAGAGCTATCAATCCAAGAAGACCATGATGTCACCAATCAGTTCAATGTGTTTGGCGACATAAAACCGGGCCTGTTTCGTTTGTTAACCTTCAAGTTTCTAATGTTGTTGACCGACTATGTTGCCAGACACATTTACAATCACGGCTTTCTCACCAGGATAAGAACCATTCACTTTGCTCGCTGGGTGTTTCTGGATGATAACCACAGAGCTTTTTTTGCCAGCAACTATGATGGCAGCCATGAAAGCTACATGGATGACTTTATTAACAAGGCGGGCTGGGGGCTAAATATTGCCTTCGGTAACGCGGTGGGTTACCCGACGACTAAATGGTTAATTAAAGGCGGCGCGGAGCGAGAGCAACAATTCAAATACACGCAGCGGCGGCATCAATTTCGCTCGGAAGTCTGGTACAAAGCCTACCCGGACTTAACTGCCACTGATCTAGCCCGTAACAGCCGCATTCGACAAGGTGTGGAAATACGCCCGTCTAGTGATGCGGAAATCCGCGATTGGCTAAGTCAGATCTGACCAGGGAGTGATGGTAATGAATAATTCCAGCGAATTTAATTTTGACGACCTGCAGGGGCTGCTGCGATTTGGACATGGAAAATTAACCGGCAGCTGTTTCCTGCTACTGAATATTGTTGATGCGAATGCCGCCAAACAATGGCTGAGTAAATCCCCAGTTACCAGTGCAATTAGTAACCCACAGCCTAAAACAGCGTTGCAGATTGCCTTCTCTGTTGAAGGTCTGCGTGCATTGGGAGTAAAGGACTCTGTCATTGAAGGATTTTCCGATGAGTTTATTACCGGCATGTCCGGCAATGAAGGCCGCTCCCGTCGCCTGGGTGATGTCGGCACCAACTCGCCGGAATATTGGGACTGGGGCGGCGATGCGAAACAAGTGCCGCATCTACTGTTGCTGCTTTATGCCGCCAAAGGCGGTATAAAAGCGTGGCGCAAAAAAGTTGAAGGTAAAGATTTCTCGTCTGCATTTGAGTTGCTGCGCCAATTGCCTACCCTGGATATTGGGCAGATTGAACCGTTCGGATTTGCTGACGGTATTAGTCAACCAAGCGTTGACTGGTCACAAAAACAAACTACCGACACGCATGAGCGCGATCGCTATTCCAATTTGCTGGCAGTAGGCGAAGTGGTGCTCGGCTATCCCAATGAATATAAACAATACACCGCCAGACCGCTCATCGATCCCAAAACAGACCCGCTTGCGGCTGACCTGCCCAGTGCGGCAGATGATCCTAAATTTAAAGATTTCGCACGTAATGGCACCTACTTGGTACTACGCCAACTGGATCAGGATGTGCCAGGCTTCTGGCAATTTGTCGATAAGGCAACGGAGTCTGACCCTGAAAAACGCGAACAGCTTGCCGCAGCCATGGTCGGCAGGCAGCGTAACGGCTCGCCGCTGGTGCCGGAATCCGTTGAAGATATCCCCGGAATCCCAAGCGACGATCATATCAACCGCTTTACCTACCAGGGTGATCCAGGCGGAAACCAATGTCCGATAGGAGCCCATATTCGTAGGAGCAATCCACGTACCGGCGATTTACCTTCCGGTAGCAGCTGTATTTTTAGCCGACTGTTCAAGATTTTAGGTTTCGGACTAAAACGTCCGGATGAAGATCTGGTGGCATCATCCCGTTTTCATCGTTTACTGCGCCGAGGTCGAGGCTATGGCCCTGTGCTTGCACCGGAAGATGCGGTCAAACCGAACGCACCTGCCGCCGAACGCGGACTGCAATTTATCTGTTTGGTAGCCAATATTTCCCGGCAGTTTGAGTTTGTTCAGAACGCTTGGTCTATGAGCAGCAAATTCGGCGGCGTTCAGCACGAGCGAGATCCGTTATTGGGCCATCGTAAGCCGTTAATGAGTGGCGCCGGCACTGATCAATTCAATCGTCCCGATCCCTCTGGACCAATGCTGAAAACCTACCATCTACCCCAGTTTATTAATGTGCGTGGCGGCGGTTATTTTTTTATGCCGGGTTTACGCGCAATCAGGTACATCGCAGCTATACCGACTACCGGGAGTGATAAATCATCATGACGATCAAGACCTGCATACTGAAATTTATTCAGCCGATCAAAAACCGCATACTGAAACTCATCCACCAGTTTTTACTGCAGTTATTGTATTTTGAACGCAGACTGGAACCTTGGTTTCGTCCGCAGTGGAACACTCTTTTTCGGGAACCAGGTGTTCGGGCTGTTCAGTATTTGATCAACCGGAAGCGCCAAAATGAAGGCCTGAAAATAGCTCAGGAAAAGTTTGCTCCGGATGAAGAAGACAGCCTGAATAACATCATCGACCAGATGGCCGACCAGATGCGCGGGCGTTTCAAACCCGGCGGCTATGAACGTGGCGGCAACACCAAAACCCACGGCGTGGTACGGGCCACGGTCACCATTCACGACAACCTTCCGGAACGTTGCCGTATAGGCATTTTTGCCGAACCGCGCAGTTACCCGGCCTATGTGCGCTACGCCGGTCCCGGTCCGAATGTACCTTCCGATATTCAGGATGTCGGTTTTTTGAGTATGTCGGTAAAACTGATGGGCGTGCCCGGTAAAAAACTCATGGATGAAGAAAAATTTACCCAGGATTTCATCACCACCAGCGGCGGTCCGACGTTTGTAACACCCAATACCCGGGAAAATGCCAAGCTGCAATACTGGAGCTTGGTGGACATGACGCTCTACTATTTCATTAATCCGTTTGATTCGCACTTTCTGGACATGGCGATGCAAAGCCTGTGGAATGAAACCCAGTACAACCCGCTGGAACGGCGTTACTGGAGCTGCACGCCTTATCTGCTGGGCGAAGGCCAGGCGGTGATGTATTCGTTCATGCCGAAAACCGATGTCGTCTACAGAAAAATCCCAGGATTACCATTTGGCAAGGTGCCGTTTAATTATCTGCGGGACAACATGAGCAAAACTTTGAACGAAAAAGATGTGGAATTTGATTTAATGATTCAGTTTCAAACCGACCCGCATTTGATGCCCATCGAAGACAGCTCGGTACGCTGGCCGGAAACATTGTCCCCGTTTATCCCGGTTGCCACGGTGCATATACCGAAACAGCAATTTGATTCTGAAGCACTGATTGAATTTACCAAACGCTTAAAAATGAATCCTTGGCATTGTTTGCCGGAACATCGGCCTTTAGGTAATTTAAACCGGGCACGGTTTAGGTTATATCGTGAGTTATCCAATTTTCGTCAGCAAATGAATCAGACTTCACATCTTGAACCCACCGGGGATGAAGTATTCGATTAACAGTGTCGTATTTGAATAATACATAGGGAAAATAAAATGAAAAATATAGTTTTATGTGCTGATGGAACAGGACATAGAGGCGGTTATGGTAGAGATACCAATGTTTATAAAACATGCAAAGCTGTGGATATTAATTCTCCAGGCGTTGATCAATATACTTTTTATGACCAAGGAGTTGGCACCGACAAGAGCGATACCAGTAAAAACAAATACAGGACTGCATTATCAGGCGCTTTCGGTTTTGGATTTCGTAACAATGTTTTACATCTCTACCATTTTTTAGCCAGAAGTTATAACCCTGGTGATGCCATATTTCTGTTTGGCTTTAGCCGAGGTGCGGCGACCGTCAGAGCATTTGCCGGTTTTATCAATGCCTGTGGGTTAGTTGATAGAAACCATTCATCCGTGCAAACAAACGGCGCTTTTGACGGCGACAAATTTCAAGAACTGGTGGAGCGAGCATTTGAGTGCTATCAACATAATAAAAATAAACCCGCACAACAAAAATTTAAAGACCAATATGCGGTGAAAGACAGTATTCATGCACCTAACGGGGATTTAAAAATTAAGTTTGTTGGCGTTTGGGACACGGTTTCGGCGCTAGGATTTTCGCAGGATTTTAGCTTGTTACTTAAATGGATATTTAGTACCGCTGAAAAAATCTCCAACATGATTCCTTGGTTAGCGCATGATTTCTATGACTATGAACTTAATAATTCGATAGAAAACGCCTACCACGCTTTATCAATTGACGATGAACGGACAACCTTTCACCCGCTGGTGTGGAACGAGAAAAACTTTACCGGACATGTTGAACAAGTATGGTTTGCCGGGGTTCATTCCAACGTCGGTGGCGGTTATCCAAGAACCGGATTATCCGATATTGCTTTGCAGTGGATGCAGAGCAAAGCACAAGCCCATGGACTGGTACTTTATCAAGATCAACTAACGGCAATTCAGGACAGTGCCAATATTTATGACAAGCTATACGATTCGAGGGATGGGGTCGCGATTTACTATCGCTACGGTCCGCGTAATCTAATCAAACTATGCGATAACAAATTAAAAGGCAATATTGCCATTCACCTTAGCGCTTATAAAAAAATTAAGGAGTTAAGTGACGGTTATGCGCCGGACAGCATCCCAAGTAGTTTTGATCTGGTAGATATTGATCCGGCAAATCCTGCAGCAGCAACCGTCATACGTAAAGTTAATGCGGAACAGCCTGCCAAGTGGGCTGCTCTGGCAAACGATATGGACGAAGTAATAGAGAAAAGAAAGAATTTATATAGGGTCTTTGTTGAATTGACGATGGCTATCATAGTTATTTCCGGACTGTTTTGGGTGTGGCCACCGGCATCAGTGGTGGAATTGAATACGTGCGAAAAAAGACAGCTGCAAATAGCTCAAACACCTTACACAAATCAATTTAACGCGTTAATCGCTAATCCGTTTGTTGTTTATGAGCAAAGTATTGACTCAAATCAGGACGCCGATACTGCGCCGGAGTTTTGTAAAAAAGCTAATACCCCGTCATTTAAATGGTTAGCCGATATTGCGCGTTATTTGACCCCAGCCTATTTTGAAAACTTTATTACTTATGTTTTTGAAGTGCATTGGTGGATATTCGTAGGCATGCTGTCAACGCTACTTTATTTAAGTAGCATTCGTAAGCGCTGCATTAATAAATTAGATAAAGTCTGCAGAGCTATGAGTGATTTGCTTCCGAAACTTTGAGGAAGAGATTGACCTGATAATCGGCTGGCTGAAACTTAAGTGGTTCCACACCCCAAGCAAATAAACAGCCGGTTTTAGAACCTCATCAAACAAAGCCTAGAAAATGTTGGGGATTAACATGCTTAGTGGCGTAAGTAATACCAACCCTGCGAATATCTGGAATATTATCCACAGAATCCATCTGCTGCATCTTGGTCGGGTTGATGTCTGTTAACCCTAGAGCCTTTAGCCCTTCTGAAGAAACATCAGGGTCATAACGCAAATAAGTAAATAGTTTCGGCCCCGTCCAATTGGGGTCACCAGGCATACTCACCATAGCACCGATTTCTCGATCGATAAGGCCACCATGGCGGCAATTGCCTAGGGTACGGCAAGTCATGTCCCAACCGATAGAAGCAGCGTTCATCAATGCCGAGGGGATATTTTTAGCGTAATGGATCAGATTCATATCATCCGCATCAATATTTGATGCTAAGAGATTAGCAGCGCTGCCAGTACCGACGGAAACGATCAACAATTGCTCCGCACCGGTTGGCCAATTGACCTTGTAAGGCTTGACCGTTGCCATCTGAAAAGCCAGATAAGCCGGATTGTTGTAAGTGGTAACGCCGCCATCAACGAAGATAAAATCGTATTTACGCTGTTTGCCGAGCGTCACCACTTCGGGTGGAAAGTAAGTCGGCGCAGCAGTGCTGGCGCGTATCAGTTGCCACAAAGGTAATTCGAGATTGCAATCATCTCGGCTGCGGTCATTGTATTTGGCAAATGGATTATTGGACACCGGCCAGGGAGAATCGGTACTGTGATTGCGCATGACCATCATCAATAACGTTTTTAGATGAGTACTACCCAACTTGGCGTCGGCTTCCCCGAGCTGTGCACTTAAAGCCTCACGCAGCAACTTGGCCAATGGTTCGTCGTTATAGTTATATTGCAGGCGCTTGAGTATGGAAGCCTTATCGAACATGTGCTTACCGCTGTCGAGATAAAACTGGCGAATTTTCTCCAGCGACATACCGCTTGAAATGCAAGCCGCGATAATAGCGCCGGTGCTGGTGCCGCAGACAAAATCGAAATAATCCGCGAGCACAAAATCCGGACCTTTGCCTAGCGCGATTCGGAGCTGATATTCAATCTGAGCGAGGATTTCCACACTCATCAGCCCCAAAATCCCGCCACCGTCGCAGGCAAGGATTTTCTTAGCACCAGGCGATTGGATACGGTCGATAAGATTTTGATTCATTTTTGAATCCTTATTTATAGGTAACAGAAGTTATTTCCGATTCATCCGGCGGCATCGACAGACGCTAGGTTAGCTGTCCCACTTCATTGTGAAGCGACATTCGCCACTCGGCAAGCAATTACCACATACTCGTCGTTTGGAGTTAAATGAGTTTGTATATATAGACTGCACTAATTTTAGAGATTCTATTAACGCAATAGAATGCCGGGTAAATAGGAAGCAAACCCTATAAATTATTAATAGTAAGCTGTTTTCAACTGGCGCAAAATGCGCGTTATTCTCGCAGTGAATGTCCCACAAATGGACTAAAGAGCGGGCAAAATGGATAGCCGACACTTGTCAGAGTTCTCAGTAATCAATGACGCTTTCGACTATCTACTTCGAATTAACTAAAGTAACTATGTTTTAACTTAGGGGGTCATAAGATGGAGTTTTTACAAGTCAGATTTCATGAAAGCCGACCAGTTATTATCGATGACCATGAGCAAGGCAAAACTAATCTGGTCATCGAGCTACCCGGTGGGCTACATACTATTTCATTGGGTGGAAATGGCAGTATTTTTAACCCATTGCAACAGACAGTCTTTATTAACAACACCACCGTGGTCACTCCTTATGTCGTATCGTTTACTTAAGCCTCTTATGAATCGGTTCGCATTGCTGTCTGCCTGTCTGCTTCTAGGCGCTTGCTCTGCCACCTATATCGAAAACACGCAATTACAAAGTTACGATACGAATGCGGGGTATCGTTTTCCAGAACCTGGGCAAACGACCCAGGCTAATTCCGATTCCCTTTATATCTGTCTTGCCTTTTCCGGCGGTGGCACTCGCGCTGCGGCCTTTTCGTATGGAATATTGGAAAAGCTACGCAACACACCGATTACTTGGAAAGGTAAAAAAAGCAGGTTATTGGATGAAGTGGATTGCATTTCCGGTATCTCCGGCGGTTCATTTACTGCAGCCTATTACGGGCTTTACCGCGATCGTATATTTGAAGATTACCGTGCACGTTTTCTTGAGCGCGACGTGCAGCATGAACTTTTTATGAGTGCGCTAAACCCTCTGAATTGGCCGAGACTGGCTTCACCAAAGTTCAATCGCATCGACCTCGCCACTGAACTTTATGATGACACTATTTTTGATCACCAGACCTTTGAAAACCTAATTCAAAAGCAAGCCAAGCCTTACATCATCCTGCATGCAACTAATCTGGCCAGCGGCGAACGCTTCGAATTCACTCAAGACGAATTCGATTTACTGGGTTCCGACTTGGCGAAACTGCCGGTCGCACGCGCGGTTACCGCCTCGTCTGCATTCCCTTTCTTGCTGAGTCCGGTGACTTTAATAAATCATCCTGAACCCGATAATTTCAAAGTTCCCAAAGACATTCAGAATGGCTTAGCCAGTTACGCCGGAGACAGGCGGCAATGGCATTGGGCTGTCCGCCAACATGACTATTTGGATAAAGCAGCAAAACCTTACGTGCATCTGATGGATGGCGGTCTATCCGACAATATCGGGATTCGTGCCTTGGAAAATTCCTTCCGCTGGGGCGCAATACGCCGAGGCATTAACAACAACCGGATAGAAAAGTTGATCATTCTGGTGGTCAACGCCAAAACCGATGATCAGGATTCTATTAGCCATAACTCCACGCCCCCTGAGCTACCCGACGTGGCCTATAAAACTACCACCATTGCGCTAGACAATTACAGTTTTGAAAGTATTGAAACTATTCGCGACCTTAACAAACAGCGCAAACAAACCCAAGATACTCTGGCCGTGTGCAACAACAGATTGAAAGCCTGTGATGGTGACGAATTCCCGGAACTAAGCGGAAAAATCGATCCGGTGGTTATCGATCTTAACTTCGAGAACATCCAGGATCCCCAACGACGCGAGCACTTACTAAATCTACCTACCAGTTTTGCGTTGCCGAAAGAAGCAGTACAACAACTAATCGATGCCGGCGGGGAGTTACTCGATACTTCCCCTGATTTTCAATCGCTGCTAAAAGAACTTAATCCCTCCCCAGGAAATTGAACGAATGCGATCTGGCATACCGCCCGTATTTAATAAACTACTTGGCTGAGTTTTTTCTCAGGTAGGCTTGCCTGATGATGAGCTGGCCGGTAATTGGTCTGCCGCCGGCCTGTTAGTTTGACGGCCATACCTTTGTTCATCATCTTTGTCGGCGCTATTCCCGCGCAGCTTAAGCAGGTTCTTCAACGCGCCATACCAAAATGGCGCGCCCAAACTGAGCAGAAATACCGTGAAAATCATGCCCGCGGGGTTACTCTGTTGCCAGCGTTTAAGCCATTCCTCAGTGCTCGTGGGAACATTGATAATGCCGAGATCTTGGAGACCTGTTATTTTCATTTTTACATCGCCCAGGCTGTTAGCGGTGGCGATCGCAGTCTGTTCAGTCGGTGTTATTGCCTTGGCTCCGTCGACCTGACTAACGTTTAGCGATTCAGTAGCCAACAAGCTTTTATCCAACGCAAAGGCTTTGGCAACCAAAGCATTACGCAGACCGTCGTCCAAAGACAAGCGGTTGATCACATCCAAGGTATCAAGCTGGATTGCCAGCACTACTACAATAGAGCACAACACGGTAATGACGCGGGTAGTGGCGGTAAATCGATCCGAAACCCTGTCTATAGTTTGATCGAACCAGCTGTTAATTTTCGCGACAAACTTACTGTTGGCTTCCTTTATCAAGGCGATGTTGTGACGCACATTGCCGGCAAGTTCCGGGCTAGTCAGTTCAAGCTGCAAAGCGTAAGCCCGCACTTTATCGAGTGTGCCGGCGGGATCGCTGATGCCGTTATTTGCCAATAATTGCTGGAGAACTGGCTTTACATTGTCGGAGATAGCGTGAGGCGCATTGCCGGCCGCTATATCCATTAACAATTTGGTCAGCTCCTCACGATGTATGGTGTTGCCGGGCCGCTGCTGAACACTGCTGATCATCGGATGCGTGAGCACGGCACGGGCAATCTGATCGGCAATTTGCCGCTCTAGTGCCGGATCAATCTGCTGGAGCAAATCGCCAAGGCCGCGTAATAAATATTTGCCTCGGGTATTGAGTAATCCGGTAACGAACTGAGTCAATACCGTCACCGCCATACTCGCAATCAACATGACCACGGTAATGCCTAATAAAATATCGATAGTTTTTAACATGTTTATGTCCTTAATGGCCTGATTCTAATCATTGCTATGCTTGACGCCTGTTTCTTAAGTTAATGCTGCAGCCAATTTTTATTACATGGTCGAATCAATCATTGAAATGCATCCGGAGCAAACCAGATTTCAAATTGGCCATTAGGTATGGATTTTGAGTTTTCAAAGCCGGCGATGTATTTAGTAGAAACACCCGGTATCTTTTCTTTAAGCAACAGATCGGCGATTTTTTGGGCTTGATCAGCTTCGTTATTTCTAAAATAACGCACTTCAGTTGCTGAAGGCCCGTTTGCTAATGTTTCAATGCCCGGCACAAGATAATTATTTGCCGCCAGAATATCCTGGATTTTCCCGGCAGCATGCCGTTGCTTGTCATCCCTGATCTGCAAGAAAATCCGGTTTGCTCGGGCTTCCTGTTGGTATATTTTTAGATCAGGTGAACGGCTGGAATTGGCTTCGAATGTTTGCAGCAGTTGCTCGGTATTATTCACCTCTTGCCATTTTTGCCAGGCGCTAAAAGTCATAGCCAGCAGCACAATTGCGATTGCAAACATCCAGACGCGCTTAACTTCCGTTTTGAAGCGACGTAAATCGCGCGCCTTACGCACTACGGAAACCAGACGATCATGAATCAACTCAATCCGCGGCGTGCCTAACTGTTGATCGACCCGCAACAAACGATGTTTATCAGTTAGCTCGGCTAACTGTTTCGCGGTAATTAAACCTTCCTCAATCGCCAATTTTTCTGGGTAACTGCTGCGATAACGATCACCTTGAATCAACTTGGTTTCTATAAATTTAGCGACGGCAGCAGGCAGGCTTGCCAGCGCATTGGCGTAGTAACCTTCCAGAATTTCCTGGCCTACTTTGCGCAACAATTCCACATCAATGGTCGGCGCTTTACTGTTTTGTCGTCTGACGTTCAATTGATAACAGCACAAACTCAGCAATACCGGTTCTATCGTGGTGTCGCCTTCCAGGCGATTGCTGTCCAGATTGCCGACAAAATCGACTATTTCCGATGTGGCCCCTGGCGCGATAATAGCGGCCCCGGATTGCGATACTGCGTCGATGGCGCGATCTCTGGACATCGGTTTTAATTGGCACCAATTCTTCAGCAGCGAAGGCACATCGCGTTCCCAATTTTTTATGGCCGGCAGAAAGTCTTCCCGAAACGACAACACAACCCGATAACGTTGCGACAACAAATCCAGTTTATCAATCAGGCGCTTGTCCGCATTGTCGACAGTAAAAAGTGGCGGAATTTTATTTTCGATCAGATTCGCCAAATCACTGCATAACACCTGCGGCCGGGGCAAATCGGGATGAACACCGGCAAACACTTCTTCAAACTGATCAAACACAAAAATTGGTGTTAATAAATGATTATCCTGGCTCCAGATTTCCAAATCACGCCGGTGCAGATAGCACCAGAGATTTTCATTTTGTTCAAAATCCGGATATTCAGCGCCTGATGTTTTTAACGCTTCCCGAAACCATTGCGCGGCCTGGTCGATAAACGGCATAGTCTCGGCCGTCGCAATGTTCAGGCGAATGTAAACTGGTAAAAAATACTCTTGCCGCAGTTTGGGGAATAATCCGGCCTGCAGTAATGAACTTTTACCCAGACCGGACTTCCCGTACAACACAGTCAACGGCGACAAGCGAATCAAGCGCAACAATTCCTCGGTTTCTTCCTCGCGGCCAAAGAAAAAATCCTTGGCTGTCTCGTCATAGGTCGCTAGCCCAGGCCAGGGATTCTGTGCATCTAACACTAAAGTTTGCGTAGGATTTACCATCACTTCTCTCCTCGGCGCAGCTCGCGAATCAGCTTGGTCAAATGTTGGCGAGTGCGCGCATCGGCAACTCCGCCTGGGGCATGACCAAAGTCGATAGAATCAGACCAGTCTTTGGGCACACGGGCATAGCCCTGCGGATTGTATTCTTCGTCAAGAATGATCGGTACGATGAACTCTTCACCTTCAGCCATAGCTTTACTACGATCGATAGCGGCATTCCATTCTCGGCGAAAAAACTTTTCTATGAAATTATCTGCTTCGGCAGAAATAAGCGGCAAAAAGTAACGGCAGGAATGAATCCCCTCAAAAATCAACTTCTGAAAATCGCCTCCAGGCTCTATTGCGGTGCGATCAAACCAGATTTCATTTTCAGCCAAGCCCTGTTCTCGCATGGTCTGATAAAGCTGTTCCGCTGCCGGCAAATCGGTTGCCCGTGAATAACTGATAAAAAACGCCACGCTAAGCGGATCAGGTGCTTGATTCTGTTTTACGCTATCGGACGCTACTGTAGGTGAATTACGCACCAACCAGCGGCTATACAATTCGTCGATAAACGCTTGAGGAGACAGTTCAGAAATAATCTCCGTCTCCCGGCTGAAGCCGTTTAAAAACAACGCCAATTCCTCGCGAATATTGCCGTCTTCAACCAGCCAAGCACGGGTTTTCTTGTCGGCCAGCCGGGTTTGATTGGTTAAGCGCAATAAAAAACGGCTTAACCAATCCGGGAAATTCGAACCGATAAACAACAAGCCGCGCTGCTGCAACTCCCCTATAAACCTTAGCGGTACATTACTGCCGCGAGATAACAGGTTATGCGCGTATTCCAGTGTATCTTCATCGTGAATCGCAAACACCGGTGTCGATTTAGCCTTGCCGAACAAATACAGCAAATTGACTTCACCGGGCTTTTTCAGCCAGTCGATCGCCAGATCACTCGCTTCACTGGTGGGCAAATTCGGCGAATGTACTATCTCATTGACGGCGACGCGCTTGCGTAATGCCTGTGCCAGCAAAGTATCGGACGTTAAGGTAACCAGCAATTTAAAAGACGAAATTGCTGCCAGTTTTTCAATCGATCCCGGCAGTTTGAAATTCTGCTCTTTGGTTACTGCATCCAACGCATCGGCAATGTCGCCGTAAAGATCCTGAAGATTGACCGTCGGCTTAAGCATGCTCACCGCCTCATGCAGTTCCCGGTGCGGCGTAAGAGTAACCGAAGTTGCATCGAATTTATTGAACTCCAGCACCCGTTTAGCCACAAGCTGCTGTAGCGACTGCGCGATGTTTTGACCATCCCAAGTGAGCAGCTGAGATCCGACAATCGGCACCACCTGCCCTTCTTCGATGGCTTTTAATAACCGATTCCAAAAGCGGTCGTCGAGATGCGTTAATTGTTCTGCCACGATAATCTCCTTATGAATCGCTTGTTATAGCTGGTTTTCCTCGGTAGCTGGGATGACTAAATAGCCTTCTATCTTGAAAGTATTCGCTCTTATTAAAATTTCTTGGTATCCAACCAAATCACCTGCCCCGTTTTCTCATTTACCTCTTGATACATCTGTGCCGTGCCGCCTGGCGCATCGCCACCTTCGCCGTTCCACAAACAAATAAACTGCACTTTATCAATGCCATAAGCCAAGGCACTGTAGAGTAGCCAACGGTTACAGCGTTCGTAAGGGTCGACGTCTTTGGGCGGTTCGCCTAATTCGATGGGTGCGGCTTTGATGTTGGCTTGGGGCTTTATCTTGTAATAGCGCTCGCGCCAGCTATCGCCGCCGGGTAGAACAGATTTTTGGATGAAGGCCGGTTCTTCAAACGGTTGCAGCAATTTGAGTTTGACGCTGCGTTGCAAACAAGCTTCGGCGAACAGAATGTCGCCACCGTTGGAACCTTGGATTAAGGCCAAGTCTTCCGGGTTGGCACCGAGTTTATCCAGGGCTTGGGCGATTTTTTCGGCGGCGATGGCTTCTTTATCGGCGGGGAAGCGCGGCGTTGGCCGATCTGGGGCATCAATCATGTGGCCGCTGAATAGAAAGACTTTGCGCGGTTGCCATTTATTTTCAGGTTTTTGTAGTCGTGCCATTGCGCGTTCAAAGGTATCGATACCGGCCTTAACGTTGTCCGGTTTAAATCCTAACGATGCCAGCAAGCGCAGTTGTGTGAGTGAGGAATTGAGCGCAAACCAGTTTTGTTCGGCATAAACGATGGCGTCTTTGTAAGCGCGGGTGACCGTGTCCGTTGTACCGATCAGCACCTGCAAATCGCCGAGAGTGGCTTTGGACCAGAACCATTGGTTTTGGTCGGCTTCACATTCTGCGCCAAATTGCACGGCACCTGCCATCGATTCTGCGTGTTCATCTTGCGGGATGTTGACGCGCAGCTCATGGCTAAGGTGGATCAAAGTCAGTGCGTTGATGCCGGAATAATAATGTCCAGGATTACGCCGAAAAGCTTCACTATAACTGGCGATGGCCTGATCGAGTAAGGCTTCCTGATAGGCAGCTTCGTCACGGCGCGCCTCAATGGTGTCTAAGTATCGCCAGCTTTCGACCCAGGCATCTTTGTCTATGCGCGCCAATAAAGCCCAGGTTTCCGCATCGTTGGGATACGTTTCTAAAATATGCCGATAATGAGCATGGGCTCTTTCCAGGGAATAGCCGGGTTTGCCCAATAAGGCCAGGCGTTGCAGACAAATACCTTGTTCTTGTAGGCCTTGCAGATGATCGGGTTCTACCGCGAGGGCTTTTTCGAGTTGTTCCAAGGCAAACTCGAAACATTCAACCTTACGCAAAGCAATTCCGGCCTTCAAATATGCTTGAGTACGAAAAGCAACCACCGGCGCTTCATCAGCTAATACCAGTAAACCACCAATGTCACCGCGCTTGCGGGCCAAATCGATTTGATTCAGCCAGGCATCGTGAGTGTCCCAGAATTCTTTGGCGTCGCCCACGCGCAGATTTTGCCATTGTGGTTCTTGCAGATTGGGCAGCAGTTGGTAAACCGGACTGACTTTTCGTCCATGCCAGGACTCGATGGTGGCTTTGACCATATCGGTCAGGGCGTCTTGATCTTTTTTGAGTGTTGCCGGATCTGGCAAGCCGTTTTGCAGGCTGTAATTGAGTTTGCGATCGGTATAAATATCAAAAGGCTGCGTGGGGCGTGGGCCTTGTACCAGCACAATGCCTCGGGAGCGCAAGGCATGGCGGATGCCGAGTTCATACCAAACATTGGGGTTGTCTAACGTTAGATCAGCTACCACCAAATCGGCAATGAGCAGTTCCTGGAACATATCGGTTTTGATGTCCCCGGCGCGTTGCTCAAAATCCGCGCGAAAAACCTCCAGACCGGCCGCTTCAATCGCTGGTTTGAGCAGGGTTTTATAGATTTCATTGAAATCGATGTTGGTCCCGTCGGGACCTGGTTTTTTGCCGAACGGCATGGCGACAAAAGCGTGCAATCTCATCGATCCCCCTCATGCAGATGCATTTCAGTTGGCTGATTTTATTGTTTTTATCGGGTAAATTGATGATTCAATGTTGACCCTAAAGCACTTAATCTACTGGCAACCGAGTGTACTCCTGTGCTTGGATCATGTGTAGCTCTAGCCTTGCCAAAATAGTTGTCCTGCATGGCACCGTCGCTGGCACCACGCGCACGGGCGTTCAAATACTATAGCGATGCCCGCTTTGACCGCTTGGCCGGATTTCCAACGGCCATCTGTATAACATACGTCAGCACCTTACCTATCAACCCAAACGCGGTTCTTTCGACAAAACCCGTCCGGCCTAGGTCAGAAGTTCGAATCTTCTATGGGCGCGCCATTTGACATCAACCCCAAATTAGAAAAACTATTGATAGTGGCTTGGCCCCCTCGACTGCTTCAGCACAAATTAGTCAGTGCTTGCGGCAAAGCTGTGTTATGGACGCCCGGCAGAAAAATGCCTCGTGAATCAATTTATCGAGCTAAGCTCGTTTGTGCTGACTAAGCCCACGAAAGCCAAATGTGCAGACGCATCAAACAGAATGTGCTGCTCGCTAAAGAATTCGCTGGCGGCATCAATAGCATCCAGCATGATGGCTATAACGAATCGTTCCGCATGGATTGATGTCACCATTTTTTCCGGCACGGCGGATTCGATCCTGAGAATTTGCCCGACGGTATCAAATGAATGTAAACGTAACCCGACAAAGTCAGCTTTTTCTTGCTGACTAGGTAATAAAAACACAATGTCTAAGGTGGGCGTCCTCTTTTGTACGGGTTGATCACGCAATCTTCCCAAATCTGTAGCGACTTTGGTAATGGCTTGAACCAGCGCACTCTCATCAAGTGAGCGATCCGGCATCATAGAACCAATATGTAATGTCATATAAATCTCCTTTTTCGTTGAAATTAGGCGGGGATAACGTTACGGAAAGTTAAGTTAATTCGCCCCTCAGTTACGTTATTATCGATTGGAACGCTATGTAGCCAGTGGTGTTGAAAATCCGGCTGCATAATCAGTAAGGTGCCACTGCGTAATAACATCCGTCCACTTTCCGAAGAATTTTTATGTCGGAATTCAAATTGACGTTCAGCGCCGAACGTCAATGAGGCGATAAAGGGTTGCTCGCCGAGTTCCCGTTCGTTATCTGCGTGCCAACCGACATAATCAGTGCCGTTTCGATACAAATTAACCAATACCGAATTAAACGAGTAATTTAAAAACGACTCGACCTTGGCTCTAATATCAGACAACAAGGGCGTCCATGATCGAGTTTCCAGCAGGTTGTTACTGTAGCTGTAGCGAATTCCCGGATCGGCATGCCAGGTTTGTAATCTAGGCAAGATAAATTGCCGTCCGGCGACGACATATCGATTGTCGGGCCAATGTTGTTCATTCAATAAACGTCGATAGATGTGTTCGCATTCGGCAGCATCGTAAAAACCTGCAATGCTTTCCAGTTCAGGACAACTCGCCATCAACCGAGCCCCAAGATCATGCTTGAGGCTGCAATTTAATGTGTGCTGCCAGCGCACTATCCATGGTCGTTACATGCAGACCGAACCATTGTGGAAGACGTTCCCTGACAAAGGAACGACCGAATACAATCATGCCTTTATCAACCCGTGTCTTAAATTGCTTGAATTCGCCAAGCACACGCAGGTGTTCGCCTTTGTGTTCGATCTCCCCAGGATAGGCAAATTGCTTCATTAACTGATTTTCCCGATCAAAATGCTGCTCGGTATGTTCATACAATTGCTGAAACAACGCCGGGAAGTCGGCATTGCCGGCGGCATCCAGCTGGTTTAACAAGCTGATAAATTCATCGTGATCATTATCAATCACGTCATAGCCCACTGTATGCACTCCGGTTTTTTCAATCAGTGCCATTCGTTCACCTCAGTCGTTGCGAATCATTCGTTATGATTTAAATGCATTTAATCCAAACGATAGCCTTCTTCCATTAAGACTCGCCTGACCACCGGACGCGTCAGCATCAAGCGGTAGTGGTTTAAGCAATTTTCCGGCAGCGAAATTCCGATTTTGTCCGCCCAAAATTCGACATAAAACAACGCGGCATCGGCAATGGTAAACGCGCCCATGACATATCCTTGAGCTGGTAAGCCGTCGTTGATGATCGTAAATCCTCGAGTAACAATATCCAATCCTTGCGCTTTTACCGTCTCAAAATCAGCTTCGTTCGGCGTAAACCGGTCAGTGGTAAAAATCCTGGTAAAGCCCTGCCCATGCAGGGTGCCGACCACATAATCCATCAGTTCAATAACGCGCGCGTCGCCATCCGGGTCACCCGGCAACAGTTTGGCTTTGGGATAACTTCGCGCCAACCAATAGGCTATCGCCTGAAATTCGGTCAGAGCAGTGCCGTCATTGCGCACCAGGGTCGGAATGGTGGCTTTGGGATTGATAGTCAGATATTCCGGCGTATGTTGAGCTCCGGCCATTAAGTTGACGAGATGCGCTTCGAAAACCAGTTCGAGCTCTTCCAATAAAATATGAATACCGGTCGAGCAGGAGCCAGGTGTTAAATAAAATTTCATCCGCTTTCCTGTGGGTGTTATGAATGGGCTGCTTTAACTGCCTTCCAGAAAATAACTATTAACATCCAAGGCAAAGTTTTGCCAAAGCCCGGCGATGTCCCGTCTCACCTCGTTAACGTAAGTTTTATCGGGTTTATGTTCGTCAGGAAAATTAGATAGCGCGCAGGAGGTGCGATGTTTATCGACGACAAACAATAAAAATTCGTCGACAAAGCCGTCGAATGCCGTCAACGCTTGCCTAGTTAACTCAGATAAGCCCAGATTGACTGGTGCCAAGGTGCTATCGAACGGCAGTGTTTGCACATATGCCCTTGCCTCGTCATAGGCCTGTTCCAAAGCGGCCACTACATTGCGTTGAAAACAGCCATCCCATTGTTGCCGGGATAGATCCTGAGCGAGTAACTGTTCGTATTGTTTTTTTAACGCAGGTTTTCGTTCGGCGATATACCGACAGAATTGAGCGATGCTGTCAGCGTTTTTGTGTTCGCTCGTCATCATTAATGTCCTACCGCGAGAGCCAATGGGATTAATGTAATTTCTCCAACAACTCCGGTTTTATCTGATCCAGCCAGCCGACTATGCGTGCTTTGGTCATTTCAGGTTGGGTATGATGATCCAGTACCAGCCCCACAAACTTGTTGTCGATAACCGAATGCGAGCGGCTGAAATAATAACCGTCGGTACTCCAGGCCCCAATCACCTCAGCGCCGTAAGCAACAACATGTTGATACAAGTGAATCAAGGAACTGGCAAAGCGATCAAAATATTTTTGTTGATTACCTAGGCCAAACAAAGCAATTCGCTTCCCGGACAAGTCGGCGTCATCAAGCCGGAATAAAAACTCCTCCCAATTACCCTCCTCACTGCCAGTTTTCCTGCCGGGTAACTCCCCTACCCCATAACTGGGCGCGCCCAAAATGAGCGATTTATATTGCAACAACTCCGACACTTTTGCCTGATTAACATTAACCGGTTCACTGGCAATGTCATCACCCAAAACTCTGTACATTACCTGAGCCATGGCTTCTGTCAGGCCTGTTTCAGTGCCGTAAAATATTCCAATTTTGTTCATGATAAATTCCAAATCAACTGTAATCACTAAAAGCTGAGCAATATTTAAACCAACAGCAACTATTCAGGATATGTAGTGATCCAAGTCCCGATATAACGGCCATAAGGTGAGTGATTCATCAGACGAGTGCGGTCGTGTTTAGTTACCTTAATAACAATTCGGCCGAAAAAAGGCAGTTTTGTTACAAAACAACGACGAGTCTGATTTAGTCAAACAAGCACGCGCCGCAATCTTGTTAATACTGCGCTATCAACAGCTTACCCATTCATAACATCTGTCTATCAATCAACGTGTTTCCTCTGTGGCATCATTATTGATACGCCATAAATAATATGGACTAGGAAGCTAACATTATGACCACCTACGCTATCGGCAACGTAAAAGGTAATTATCAGACGCTATTAAAATTACTGGAAAAAATACACTTTGATCCAGAAAGTGACTGCCTATGGTTTACCGGGAATTTAATCAATGAAGGGGCAGAATCTCTGGCTGTTCTAAGATTTGTTAAGGACTTAGGCAAAAAAGCCGTAACGGTACTGGGCAATCAAGAATTGCATTTATTGGCATTAGCAGAAGGCTTTGAGCCACCGGAAGTCGGCGATACGCTGGATGAAATTTTGCACGCACCGGATCGGGATGAGCTATTAAAGTGGTTGCGCCGACGAGGACTGATTCATCATGATGCCAAACTCAACTTTACGCTAGTACATGGCGGCATTCCTGCGGAGTGGAGTTTTAGTCAGGCCTTAACCTTTGCCTACGAGGTCGATTCAGTATTATCTCAGGGTAATTACCAGGCCTTTTTAGAAAACAGGGGACAAGATCAATCGCGTTGGCATGCAAAACTCACCGGCTGGAAACGACTGCGTTTTATCACCAACGCCTTTACCCTGATGAAGTATTGCAACGACGATAATGGCAAGTTGGATTTCAACGCCAGCGGTGCAGCAGGATCGCAAGTCGAGGGTTTAGTGCCTTGGTACCGATTGCCGGACCGTCTTACCTCCAATTTGAATATCATTTTTGCGGATGACGCTAATTTTGAAGACGACAGCTTTCCCGGCATTTACCCTCTACCCACACAAGGCAGCCTGTGTGCCTTGAAACTGACCGCAACACCAGAAAGAATCAGCATAGGTTATTTGGAAATGTAATAAAAACATACTTCAAAAGTTTGCATGGACATATCAAAAAATTTGATATGTCGTAAGCAACTTAACATCCACACTATTTGCTGTATAGCGTCATCACAGCCCTGCATACTCAAAAATTTCTTACCCCATCAAAACACACTCTCCCGGTATTTGTACATAAATCAAACGCATCCGGTATTGGCCTTTATAGATATTCCCCAAGACATCAAGAACTGCTTCTCGTTGGCCGGTTTTTTGATGGTGTCGATCAGAACCTTCAATGATGAAAGCACGACGGACCGCAAGGGCGGCGAGTCTTGCCGGTAGGCGTCACCAGTTTTGATCAAATGCGAACATCTGCATTAAAAAAATTCTCGATCTTTTGCGCACTAGCATTTTCATAAACCGTCTAAAACAGAAATTTTATAGCTTGGATTCCCTCATCTCATTTCCCCAAAGGTTCCTATTTAAGCTGATATTGATCCCAAACGGGATAGGTATATTATGAAAACACACGCAAACAATTAACCTGAAATCTATTCCTAAATTTTACTCTCCGATGAATCCCGAAGACTTACAAAAGTTGGTTGCACTTGCTATGCCTTACGGCAAATACAAAGAGCGAGTCATAGCAGATTTACCGGGTAACTACCTTAATTGGTTTGCACGTGAGGGCTTTTCTGCTGGCGAACTAGGCCGGTTATTAGCACTGATGCAGGAGATGGATCACAATGGCCTAACGTCTCTTCTTGATCCCATAAGGCGCAGTTATTGAAATCAGCTTAAATGACCGGCAACACTCGGCCCAGACTGTGTCAAAACACAAGCCATAGTAAAAGCCGTAAAAGTACAACTTAATTACTTGAAATATAAGGAGAATTAACGTAATAAGTGGTAAAATTTAGCCCTAATTAAACGTTAAGGACTTC
>Ga0207967_1000018_pt1 | contig 165188 bp, 146 predicted proteins | sample LakWasMet20_HOW5_2_FD_183866 | JGI IMG/M metagenome (GOLD analysis project Ga0207967, IMG submission 183866) | Freshwater sediment methanotrophic microbial communities from Lake Washington under simulated oxygen tension - Sediment Metagenome... | ecosystem: Environmental > Aquatic > Freshwater...
TTGCATGAATATTTGCATGAATATTTGCATGAATATTTGCATGAATATTTGCATGAATATTTGCATGAATATTTGCATGAATATTTGCATGAATATTTGCATGAATATTTGCATGAATATTTGCATTGATATTTGCATTGATATTTGCATTGATATTTGCATTGATATTTACGTCAATGTTTGCGTGGATATTTAAATCTTTGACTTTTAACCTTTGTTGAATTTCGATTGATTAATCTTTTAATTTTCTAATTTTTTAAAAGATCCATCAGGAAAATGTACATACTTCTCTCTACTAGTCCTAAGCTCATTAACCAATTTACGTATTTCCGACAAACTCTGCATCAGAACAAGTTCTGCAGGTATTACATTTGTTGCGTTAGCTACATGCGAAAGTTGATTGATGTTATTTCCTATTTTTCTAAGTTGCGTAATTGTTTCCGTTAGGAATGGGTCTTCATTTATCGTAATAATATTAAATTCCCCTTTTAACAAAGCATGTTTTGCTTGTGTTGCGTTTAGAACAAGTCCGTATTTTCCTTTCATAATATTTACGTCTTTTGAATATAATGATATCTGGATTCTTATTCTCTTTTTATCGTGTTTTTTAAATTTTGACTCTTTCATTTTCTTAAATATTTATAATATTCTCGCTTGTCGATATCCCCTTGTGGGTTAAGGTAGGAATCCTACCTGACTACTCGCCTTCGTAAGTTTTTAAAATTTGCTTGATTGATACTTGTTTATTTTAAATATTTTATAATTTCAAAATTTGGCTTTAGGGGCAGCATAATTTCATTTTGGTACGGAAAGTAGAATTTCACTTGTAAGAGATTTTAAATGGAAAAAAACTTCCTTTGGATAGCGTTTTTTAAGTTCTCTGGGAGTGCAATTCGTGAAAACATACAAAACAGTATTTGCTTGCATAAAACGATGTTCCATGTATCGTTTATTAAGAAACTCTGGTACAAAGTCAAATTTATTGTAGTTAGAAAGGTTGACAACAGTATCTTTTCCGAAGTCTACAATAGAAAAAATGTTTTTTGATGAGTACTTTTTAATGATTTCCATGGGTTTAATTTCAAGAGATTCCATTGAAAGTTGTCTAGCTGAAATTATGGAAAACGATGACTTATTACCGATTAGTACCCTATCATAATACAATTCCTTTTCGTGTTCGAGGTACAATTTTTCAATATAAACTTTCAATAAATGAATTAAAACAACTGCATTATCTTCAATATCTGAACATAGAAATAGTCCCTTTTGAGGAATTTTCAATGCCCGGTTTTCTATTTTATATTCCAGAAAATGTGCTTTAATTTTATTAATAACATCCATTTCCCAATGCGATGGAAGCTCGAAATTTTCTCCGAACTTCTCTTTTCCTAAGGATAAAATAAGATCATTTTTGTCCATATTTTAAAATTTTTGAAATCAAAACTCACTTTATAATGTATAAATTCAGCCCTAAAGCCTTCTCAAGAATGGGTATCAAAAAGTTCCTTTAGTTCATTCTCTAAATCAAAAAAATCTTTTTCTGTTTTTTCTATTTGATTCTTGTTTTCCACTTTTTCTTCTTGTTTTAATAAAGGTCCCTCAACTTTTCCAATACCATTCTCCATACCTTTATCGTCACCATTACCTTGACTTTTCTCATCACCTTTACCACTTTTGACTGCTCTATTATCAAAGCGAATCATTCTAATTTTACTAGCAAATAATGGATCGTAAGAAGGTAAATAGTGTACTATTTTCCATTCGTGCAATTGCTTCATTACTTTGGTATAAGTATTTTTAGAGCCAATACAAGACAGTTTCATCATTTCGGCTCGATTGATTGAAAATTCGGTAGGAAAGCGATAATGGTTCCAAAGAGAAAATAAAGCCTCATAAACACTAATATGATTTGGGCGACACTTCTTAGTTAGTTGAAGTGCTTTTTTTGCTTCAACGTGATGTTTTATGTAATTAATCTGCAATTGATCAGTTTCCATTTTTAAAATGTTAATTAATAACACATCAAAAATTGTCCAAAATAGATTTGGTCAGGAAAAGTAATTCCCTACATTTGTGATGTCCTATTGGATGATTGAAAGAAAATGAAGCACGGCGGCAACCGTGCTTTTTTTTGTTTATTAAGCGGCCGAAGATTCGTTTAATACTTGTAAGATATCCGAATATTTAAAGAATGTTCTATTTCCTATTTTTCTCGGCTTGAGAATACCCCGTTTACACCAATCGTGTAAACCTGGTAAACTGATTTGCAGAAATGCTGCAGTGTCCCTCCTACTTAGAAATTCGGGTTCTTCTTTTTTAGGTGCGCTAAACTCTTGTAGCACTTTTTGTAAGTCAGAATTGACCGCTGACCTAATCATCTCAGTAAGCTCACTTGGGCTTACCTGAATAAACTGAATTTGACTCATGACTAATAGTTTTACTTATTTGATAGCAAACCTAGTCTGTGTAAATTCTGTATTTTACACAAATTAACCAATTTGGCTTTTTTTTCTATTTTAATTTAAATCCATTCCTTTCCAAATACATTTTTGCAGGTTCATCTATCATATCGGTGTTTTTACAAGCATTTATATATGATCTGAAATTTTTTTTATGAATATTAAATAAAGGCCCGAAAAAGTTAGCGATTTTAGTGTCATCATTGGAAAACTCTCTATGTTTCTCAACAAAATCTCTTAATAATCCAACGTAAATAACCTGAGTACGTGCTCTTTCACTTAATTTGTTAGGCTCTTTTTCCATATCTTCATCTGAAAAAGAAATTTCTTCTGCTGTACTTTTCTTAAAGTCTGGAATAATTGCCTGAAATTTAGCTCGATATTTAAGGAGATAAGGGGTCAAATTCATTTGTCTTCGAACACATAATAATATCCAACAAAGAAACCAATTTCGGAACCAATCAAATTTTCTATCTTCCGCCAATTTTTCGTCAAAAAACTTTAAAGATTCTCGATAAATTCTCCAATATCTTTCTTCAGACTCGATTGGCAAACTGTATACAGCCTTCTTGTACATTTCTAAACATTCATCCAATCGTTTTTCAAAAAGCAATCGTCCATCTTTTGTCCATAACGCCCGAGGTGTTTTGGAAATTTCTTCGAGTTCCTTAAAAAACAAATTCCTTTCGTTAATAATTAGAATATCTGCATTTTCTAATGATTCTGATTCTACTAAAGTTTTTTCTCTCATTTTTATTATATATTGGTTAATAAATTACTATTTCCAAACATCCAAGTAAGCATCGATATGATCTGTCTCGGTTTCTCCGATGTAGCGTAATAGCATTTTTTCAGAGGAATGAGCCGTTGCAGCCATGATTAACTTATTTGGCAATATATGGTAATGGTTTGTAGCGAAGGATCTCCTACAAATGTGTGACCGAATCAACTCCCACTTCTCAAAAATTCCGACTTCTTTCTTGTGCGTTTTGGGATTTTGTCGTGATCCCATTATTGGTTGTACAAAACCTTGTTTTAACGCAACTTTTTTAATGTACTTATTGAAATTCACATCCGAAATTGGACGTGGGAACTTGCCCCCATTCTTATCAAGTATTTCGATTACTTGCGGATGGATTGGTAACGCTACTGTTTTACCCGTTTTTCGCTGTGTATATTTAATTATTCGAGTTTCCTTATAGTCAATGACATTTTTCTCGGTCAATGACATAAGATCACCTACCCTGCAACCTGTCCAGCATCCAATAATTAGCCAATCTCGCGCATTCTCTAGGTAATTCAAACCTTTATATTCGGCAATTACTTTTAGCTCGTCAGGTGTTAATGTTGTAAAAATGGTTTTCTCTGAAGGCGCATTAAATCTTCGTGAAAACACGTTAGGATTAATAGCAATTCCTCTATCTCTGGCGTCATAACAAATTGTCTTAACTTGATTTATATCTTTCCCAATACTGTTTTGAGCTAAACCAAGTACATTTGATGCGAATCCAGTGTAATTTTTATGAAATTCAAAATCTAAGTCCGTTAATTGAATTTTGTGTCCAATCCATTTCTCATACTTGCCAATGCGCATTTTGGTCGTATTGTAATTTCGCAAGGTTGTAACAGCGACTCCTTGAACACCATTTTTATAACGAACACGCAAATTATTTTTATAAGCTTCAAGTTCATCAGTTAGAAAGTAATTATTCTCCTCAATCGAATCATTACTACTTTCAACTGTATTTTTCAACCAATCTGATGTGTATTCATCTGAATCTCGCATTGAATCCATCGCTTTATCGATCGAAAATTTGATTTGATTCAATCTTAATTCCAGCGCATTTTTTTCATCGAATGATGAGTTGGTTTTTATACATCCTTTATTCTTATCCCAATACTTTTCATTGACTTTTTCACTCAAGGCAATTTTCAAATCTGTTTCACGCCCGAATCGAAACCTGAGGACAATAGATTTTAAGTCATTAGTTCCCCTTAAAAAAAATGAATACGAGCCTCTTTTCTTCTTAGTCATTTGTTCCCATTTTTGGTACCACTATTAATAAATTTATATAAACTTATTAAATGTTCAGTGAATTCCAAAATAATCCAATAATATTCCTTAAAGTTTTCTTTTTAATCTAAAGCAAATTTTTATATATTGATTTTCAATGTTTTATATTTATATTTCTACAGAGACCAGATTGTGTTGTTGACTAAAAAATCATACTTAATTGTACTTAAAACTACTAAGGTTCGAATCCAGTCGTGGGCACTCTGATAAAAGCATCTGATCGTTAGATCCGGTGCTTTTTTGTTTTGTGACTGTCAAAATGAAAATTTTGTAAGAGAGGAAAACGGAAAAGTGACGTATGCGCAGCATAGATGCTTTTATCCACTGCACGTCCCACAAATGGTTCTAAAATCCAGTCGTGGGCACTCTGATAAAAGCATCTGATCATTAGATCCGGTGCTTTTTTCATTTTACGACAAGCAAAATGCAAATTTTGGATTGGAGAAAAATAAAATCCCTTTTTTATATTTGCCTCATGAAAACAACTCTTTTCTTTCTATTGATTAGTATTACTGCATTTTCGCAATCGAAAAAAGAATTACGCGCAGAAATCGATTTATTGAAATCACAACAAGCCCAGGTTAATTTGGCAAATCAACTACAAGTCGATCAATTGACTAAAAAAATAGATTCATTAAAAATTCTAGTAACTCGTCAAAATTATCAGCGCCAATTAGACCTTACTACTAATCTCCGTTTACGCGAAGAATTAGACAAAACAAAAGATAGTTTAATCCATGCAAATAATCTTTTGGCTACAAAACAACCGAAGAAAAAAGAGGACCAATCGAAAGTCACAAAACCGGTAACAAATGAAACGGACAAAGCTGTTGTGAATCCATTTGATTCAGGTGGTTCTGGAAATGGTAATGGAATGGGGAATAATTCTGAAGTTCTTAGTGGAAACGGCGGTATTGGAAAAGGACCAGGACAAGGTCCGATTCGATTAACTGAAGTATCATTAGATGGGATCAAATTCGAAAAAGAGGCAATATTACAATTTAAAGTAACAATTGATCCTGATGGAAATGTAGTTGATCTCACACCTACTCAGCGCTGCACAACAACGGATGCATCGATTATTGATCCTGTTCAAAAAGCAATACGCGAACAGCTAAAGTACGAGAAGAAACCAGGTGTTGAAATGAGATTTTCCAACTTCTCAATACGCGTTAAAATATAATTACATGTATCAATTTTTTATCTGTATTAAAAATTTTCCTTGCCTATTCTAGTGTTTATACAGTATTTCATTCAAGGCAGAATACAAATTAAATCTTCACAAATGGTTTTTGAACTGTCATCCCTGTTTGTTTTACTCTCAAATAATACACTCCGTGACGCAGATCGTCTAAGTTCATTTGAATCATTACGGTAGATTCGTCAGTGACAAAATTCATTGATTTAACAATATTACCTTGTACATCGAAAATTTCAATATCTGTTGAACCTGAAGAGTTAGTAGAATTGTCAAACACAACGTTAATTAATCCTTCAGTTGGATTTGGATACAAAAACACATCTTCACCATCCGGTAATATTGCACAAGGTGTAAATCCTCTTCCCGGTGAACCTCCTTCGCAACCAACAAACCAAGAACTCGCAACATTCGGATTCACATATCCATTCGCTCCATCGTATTCTAAGGTATAATTATCAGTACTTGGTGTCGTTGGCCATGCGTTGACATTGTCATATAAGACACTTGTTACCAAAACGCCAGCGTCATTATATAAACGTAATGCATCTTTTTCTGCCAAACCAAAATCAAAAGTTCCACTCACGTTTGTTACGTTTGAATGTTCACCACCGAACAACACTAAATCATTACTCAATACTAAATATTGACCAGCTTCTAATGTAACAGAAGGCAAGGTAAACACATGTTGATTTTTTGCATCTTGGAAAGTGTAATTTGCAACATTCAAGGCTGAAGAACTTGCATTATGTAATTCAATCCAATCGCCAGCATCAACAGCCAAAATATTGTTATTGTAATTAATCTCTGAGATTTGCAATGCTTCAATGCATGGCTCGTACGCTTTTCCTGGTGATCCACCAATACAACCACAGAACCAAACTGTAGAATCCAATTGATTAGTTTGATAAGCACTGTTTTCAAGACTTCTTCCCCATCCGTCTGCACACTCAGGGAACGGTGCACTATCACGGTATTCAGCCATTACAACCAATTGATTTTGTGCATTGTAGATTTTAATTGAATCTAACTTATTGCTCCACGCATATCCTGTAGCACCAACAAAATTTGTAATAGTAGGATATTGTGCTTTAAACAAGTTGGTATCTTGACAAACAACAAGGTAGCCATTCGCCGGAATTGTTGTTCCATCTTCAAATGTATACTTATCCCAGAAGTGTTTTGATTTCACTTTCCATCCTGTTAATTCAGCGGCAGTCGTTCCATTGTTGTGTAATTCGATCCAATTTCCACCGTCAACTGATGGATCTGGATTGTAATGAATTTCTGACACTGTCAAACCTGTTGGTTCTGCTGCCCCTGTATACAAAGCCAAGAACGTATCATCATTTCCAATGTTTAAGAAAATGCTATTCGTATCTAAATCGACCGCAGGAATTACAGAATTCGCTTGCCAACTAGAGAACGTATAGCCCGGATTGGCAACCGCTGTTATCTTCACTGGATTTCCATCGAAATAAACTCCTGTCCAAGGTAAGGCAGATGGAACAATCGTTGATATCTTAATGTAGCCTGCACCTGCTGGTTGAACATTCAATGTTACATCAACTGTTTCAGTTAAACTATATTCTGCCAACATTTGTGTGCGAATAACGTTACTCCTGTTAGTGATTTGATTGATTATGTCGTTGTGTATATTAGCATATGTAGCCATTCCACCAGGAATATCGCCGGTCCATGTTTGAAAATGACGCGGCATTTCAGGCAACAATTGATTGTACATAGCATCAACAATCGGTGTAAAATAAGCTGGACGGAATGTAGTATTCATCAAATCGGCATAACGATTAATGAAGTAATTTTTAAACTCATCGTTTTGTGTTAATCCATTGTAAATATCCCAGAAAGGATTTGGTTGATTGTTGTAACGGAAATAATCAAAGGTATTGTAGTTGTAATCTGTCCAAACACCTAAACCTAATTCCATGTCTTGCAAGAAAAAGCGCCAACGATTACCAGCTGTTCGTGTACGAGCAACTTTCATGTTGTTGTAAATCCAATCTGCATTTGCAAAGAAGTTTTCTCCTGCTAAGTAATCTGTAAAATTGTATAAATCCAATTTCTCATGACTTTTTTGAAAATAATCTGGACTAGTTGGATCATATGTAGTAATGAAATTACGCATGTTATAGAATCCAGTATCTGAACCTTTTACAGTTCGCAAAACACCAGCTCCATAAAAATAACTGATCGATAACAAATCTAAACTATCACGATCATTTCCATAATTGTTTTCGAAATAACCTTCATTTGCTTTTTCGCGCAATTCGTAAACCCCAAAATATTGACCATTAACGAAAGCTACAACTGGCGAATAAGCTTGTGAATTCGCATTTGTTTCACGCATAATTCGCATGAATGTTGCATCTTTTTGTGGATATTGATTCCACATATTACTTCCATTTCTTAAGTAAAAAGCATAAAAATCATGAATAAATCCTTTTTCCGGAATCAACGGATAATGTACTGGTTCTCCTTCTCCATATAAATTGTGCGCTGGCTCAATTGTAACACTATGCTGTGGATTTGAGCGACTTCCACCTGCTCCACCATCTGGTTTAATTGAAGCACGGGATTCAAATTGTTTTATTCCATCTGCGTCAAAGTATTCGATTACACAAGGTTTTCTCCAATCTGTTGTGTAATTATCAAAGATCCCTGTTGCTCCATACAAATTGGTTGGATCAGTGGTAATTGATATTACTGGAATCGTGAAATCCTCCATGAAGAAAAATGTTTCTGTTGCCGTTGAGCTTGGTAATGAAGTCGTCAAAACAGGAAAACATTTTGCTTTCAATACTGAATTCGTGCTAAGTACAATCGGCCCAGAATACAATAATGAGCTTACAGTTGGATCCTGTCCATTTGTCGTGTAACGAACGACTCCTCCTGTTAATGAGGTGTTCGTAATCGTTACAGATACTGATGATGTTCTAAACCCACCTGCTGTATCAATAATTGGTGCATTTTCAAATCCTGTATAACCTGCACTTAGGTTATTCGACTGTGAAGGTGTTGGTGTATTAAACATGAAATTTGTTGCAGTTCCATCGTTTAATTTTCCTACCGACATATCTGGTTCCAAATGAGGAACAACCAAAGAATCTAGGATTAAACCTGTTGGATCCGACAAATAAACCGTTTCACCATTTGTTCCGATTGAGAAATTCGTATTGAAAAAGAATGAATTAGCTGCACTCTGAAAAAATGGATGTGTTGTTCCTGAATAATAAATTGTCGGTTGATTAAACCCAAACGTTAAATAAGGAATTAACGACATATCAGAAGATGAAACTGAACTATTGTGTACTTCAATTGCTAAAACATTCAATCCATTCGTCAATAATGATTGTATCGTTGTATAATCCAATACATACGAGGTAATCGTTCCACCTTGGTACAATGTTGCTTCGTGATCTGCAGAAAACTCATCCCAAGCAGGAGGATTTCCTGAAACGCCCGAACGAGCAATTTCAACACCATTCAAATAAGCTACAAATCCATCATCATAATCAATATCAAAAATGGCAGCTTTTATTGCTGAAACATCTGCAACTGTAAATATCTTTTTTGCATAAATAGAAGTAATTGGTCCTGTTAATGTTGTAACATCATCACCGTCGCCGTATCCAATACTTAATGGCGCTGAAGTCCATGAAACTGTTGAAAAAGAAAGGGTATTCCAGTTAGCGGGTAAATTTGCTGAAGGAACAGTATATTGCCATGTATCGTTAGCAAAAACTGCAGTTTCGTAGTGACTCACAACATTTGTATCCGACTGTCCAGAAGCCAAGACAGTTAAAAATCCATTTGCTGAAAGATTATAATTCGGGAATTGCCATTTTAATGGATTTGTTGGATCATCAGTTAATCCATAACCGCCTAAATCAATATTTGTGGTGCCAGAATTAAATAACTCAATCCAATCAGGATTAGAACCATCAGATTGAACCAGCGTTGTTCCGTTAGCATTAGAAGCCTCATTAACAAACACTTGCGACCATGAAAAGGTCGAAATAAACACACAAAGTAATAGTACTAGTTTCATATTTCAGCAGTTTAACGCTACAAAATAATCAAATTAATTGTGCTAAAAAAGCTGTTTATGAAGTTTAACTAAAACGATTAATAGATTTCTTGAAAAGCTAATTGCGCCTCCAACAAATAATTCGTTTATCATCAGAAGCAGAAACGAAGATTGTTTCATTGATGATTTGTAGGGCATTTACTGAATGTCGATGACCTTTTTGTTTGAGATCTAAGCGTTGATGAATTGATAAATCTGACAAGTTCCAAACCTTAATTGTTTTATCACGACTTCCAGATATTAGAAGGTTTTCAGAAGGATCTATTTTTAAATCGTAGACTATAAAATTGTGTGCTGGGATGCGCTTTATAAGCTCTTCATTACGCCAATTCCAGCAACAAATATGTGCATCTTTTCCTCCTGAAAAAAGTTCGTTTTGATTCAATGGATTGAACACAATTGCCGTCGTTCCACCTTCATGCCCTTTAAACGTATGAATTTCATTAAAGAACGAAGTTTCAAAAATGCGAATTGTGCCATCTTGACAAGCTAAGGCGAAATGTTCTCCTGCAACATCTACTGTGATTCGTCTAATTTTACCACAATCAAGAGGTAGATAAATCAGCAGTTCAAACGTCGAGGAATCCCAAATGGCTATATTTCCATCGGCATCCGCAGTGTAAAATTGTTGTTTTAACGAATTTTCTTCGACACAGAATAAAGCTTTCGTGTGTTGTTTAAAGAATTTAACCTCCACTCGTTTCACTAAATCAAATAGGTGTAAGTCTCCGCTCGATAATCCAACAGCTAGATAATTGTTTTGCTTCAACAAAGCAATTGAATAAACAGGGAAATCAAATTTTATCGCAAACGAATCTTGTTCACCTGTTTCGATATTCCAACGTGCGACATAGTGATCAGCGCTTGCGGAGTAGATAAATTGTCCATCGAAAGCCAAAGAATAGATTCCTGCTCCGTGACCAGAAAATTCTTTGTACTTATGAAACATTATTCTGCTTCTTCGTCGATATCAGCTTCGTCGTTTACTTGTTTCAAGCGCTCTGCATAATCAGAAGGCAAGAATTCGAAGAAAGTATCTCCGCGTAAACCAAGACGTAAACATTCCAAAGGGATCATATCGTTGTGACCAATGTTTCCTAAGTTTACTTCAGCACCAAACAATTTAATGAACCAAACTTGTTGATTTTTTTGTGGAGCTTCCCATAAAATACGTTCTGGAGCAATCTTCGCGATGATGCGGTTGATTAACAAGGTGTGCGCCGTTCCGTTTGGTCTAAATACACCAACATTTCCTGCTTCACGCCCTTCAGCAATCACTTTCCAACTTCCTGCCTCAAGTTCCGTACTCATCATTTTGATCCATTTCGCTGGAGAAATTAAAATTCCAGCATCTTTTGAACCAACTTCTGACATCACCGTGCGATCTTTAGCAATGCGATTAATTAATTCACATTTCTCGTCGTGATTAATAACAATAGAACCGTCAGAAATTTCAGCAAGATCCAATTTGAACTTATCCAATAATCGAAGGTAATCTTCAAACTTATTTCGAGCGTAAAACGCTTCAAACAAGGTTCCACCAAAATACGGTTGAATATTCGCTTCTTTGTATAAATCAATTTTCTTTTGCAAATCGTTTGTGACGAAAGCTGTACCAAAACCAAACTTTACGATGTCCGTTAAATGTCCCGATGCTTCAATAAAGTTTGTCGCTTCAGTTAAGCTTAAACCTTTGTCCATCATCATGGTAACACCTTTTTGACGAGGTTTTGTGCTTCTTTCTGGTATAAATGGTAATTCGAAATTCATATTATTTAAATTCATTGGGTCAAATGTACAAATTCTTGCACACTTGTAAGGCTTGGATTGATTTCAAATATCTCCCGTGCCTTGTTTATATCTTTTTCAACACAATCAGTAAACTTAACGATTGCTTCTTCTTTTCTACCTAATTGCCATAGAAGATTAACTTCTAAAACTGCACCAATTTTATTTCCACCAATTTTGTCATTAAATTCCAGTAAATAAGCAAAAGCTTCAATCAAGGAGTTCTCAGTTAATAATTCGATGTAATTGGTCAAACATTCTTCATCCGTCGGATCTAAAGCCAAGGATAATTGATAGTATTCTTCTGCTTGTGTAATATCTTCTAGTTTCTCGTATGCACCAGCCAATACGTGATAAATCCCTGCATTTTCAGGATCTAACTCTGCCGCTTTGTGCAACAACACCAAGCCTTCCTTAGTTCTTCCTTCTAAATCTTCAATGATTCCAAGTCCCAACCATGCATCCGGCAACAATGGTGCTATTTCAATACTTCGGCGGTAAAACGTTTTTGCAGTTTCCAATTCATTCAACTGTTCATGGGCTTCCCCAATGTAACACAAAGCCATTGGATCTTCTCCATCCAACTCCATGCATTTTTGGAATTGTTCAATCGCTTCTTTGTATTGTTCTCGCGACAAATACGCATTTCCTAAATTGAAATAAACTGGTCCAAATTCTTCATTAATTAAGACACAATAATCATATGCCCAAACAGCCTTTTCGAAATCGTCCAATTTTGAATAGGCGTTCCCTAGATTATACCAAGCGGTAAATGAATAGGGATTTTCATCGATGAAACCAGAATAACATTTAATAGCATTCTCGTATTCACCCAATTGATCGTAACAAAAAGCAATTTCATAAATCGCTCCTTCGTTGTGTGCATTGTATTTGATTGCTTCTTTTAAAACAGCAACTGCATTTTTGTAGTCATTGGCATTTTCATATTCCATTGCCAAATCCAAGTAAATTTCATCGCGGTCTTCTGGTTCCGATAACACCAAGGCTTCTTTGAAATACTTAATGGCATTTTTACTGTCACGCAATTGACTAAAAATCGACGCTTTGGTCAATAAAAATTCACAGGAAGGTGTTTCCCATTTTTCAATTGCAGATAAAATATGAAGTGCTTCTTTCAATTGTCCAATCGCTGAAATAGCTTGCGCTTTTCTCAAATGGAACAAAGGATTGTATGAAAATTGTGAAATAGCGTGATCAGCACACGTTTTCGCCTTGGTATATTGGCTATTAATCAAATAATGATCAATCAATGCCTCCAAACGATCACTGTCCAAAAACCCGATAGATTCTCCCTTCAAATGCGCTTCAAAACGCTCCAAATCCTCACTGAGGTTTCCCTCAAAATATTCTTCGTCTTCGTCGTCAAACATAACGTGAACTTTATAACTGAAAAGGTACTACTTTTCAACTTCTCAACCAACTTTTGGTCGAATTGTTTTCAACAACAAATAAACACCTTGCACTCAAAGAAGAATGCAAGGTGCTCAAAAGTGCTATAAACACTAATTATTTTCCTGAACGCTTACGCTCAGATTCTTTCAATAAAATTTTACGAATACGCAGGTTTTCAGGTGTTACTTCAACATATTCGTCTCCTTGAATATATTCTAAACACTCTTCCAAACTAAATATTTTCGCTGGTGCTAAACGTACTTTCTCATCCGCTCCTGACGAACGCATGTTCGACATTTTCTTCGTTTTAGTAACGTTTACACACAAATCACCTGCACGTGAATTTTCACCGATTACTTGTCCTTCGTAGATATTCTCATTAGGATTAATGAAGAATTTACCACGATCTTGTAAGTTATTCAATGAGAAAGGAATTGAAGTACCTTGCTCTAATGAAATCATCGATCCATTTTGACGACCAGGAATTTCACCTTTGTAAGGTTGGTATTCCAAGTAACGGTGCGTCATAATTGCTTCACCAGCAGTTTGCGTTAACAAGTAGTTACGTAAACCAATGATTCCACGTGATGGAATTTGGAATTGGATCACCATACGTGTTCCTTTTGGCTCCATGTTTGTCATTTCACCTTTACGCTTTGTAACTGCTTCTACAGCTGTCCCAGAGAATTCTTCTGGTAAATCGATTGTCAATTCTTCAACTGGCTCACATTTTTTACCATTAATTTCACGGTAAATAACTTGAGGTTGACCAACTTGCAATTCATATCCTTCACGACGCATTGTTTCAATCAAAACCGATAAGTGCAAAACTCCACGACCAGAAACGATCCATTTGTCTGCTTTATCAGTTGCATCAACACGCATTGCTAAGTTTTTCTCTAACTCTTTTGTTAAACGCTCTTGAATGTGACGAGAAGTAACTTTTTTACCTTCTTTACCAAAGAATGGAGAATCATTGATTGAGAACAACATGTTCATTGTTGGCTCATCCAATTGAATCGTATCCAATGGTTGCGGATCTTCAAAGTCACATACACAATCACCAATCTCAAAACCTTCAATTCCTGTAATCGCACAAATATCACCTGCTTGAACAGATTCCACTTTTTCGCGTGCTAATCCAGAGAATACGAATACTTCTTTGATACGGTGTTTTTCTTGTGTACCGTCACGTTTTTGCAAGATAATCTGTTGATTTTCTTTAATTGTACCACGACGTAAACAACCGATAGCGATTCGTCCAACGTACGTTGAGAAATCCAAAGAAGTAATCAACATTTGTGTGTTTCCTTCTTCAATTTTTTTCGGTGGGAAATATGTTAAAATCTCATCCAAAAGTGGAGCAATTGTGCCAGTAGGTTGTTTCCAATCTGTTGACATCCAACCATTTTTCGCAGAACCATAGATTGTAGCGAAATCCAATTGTGTTTCATTTGCATCCAATTCAAACATTAAATCAAATACTTTTTCGTGAACCTCTTCAGGTGTACAGTTTTCTTTGTCCACTTTGTTAATTACAAGAAGTGGTTTCAATCCTAAAGAAAGTGCTTTACCTAACACGAAACGTGTTTGAGGCATTGGACCTTCAAAAGCATCTACTAATAAACAAACACCATCCGCCATGTTTAATACACGCTCCACTTCACCACCGAAATCGGCGTGTCCTGGTGTGTCAATAATATTGATTTTTGTTCCTTTATAATAAACCGAAACGTTTTTTGAAACGATGGTAATTCCACGCTCACGTTCCAAATCATTATTATCCATGATTAATTCACCAGTTGGACGATCACGTTCATTTAAAACGGCTCCAGCTTCAATCATTTTATCTACCAAGGTAGTCTTACCGTGGTCAACGTGTGCAATAATTGCAATATTTCTGATTTCCATACAGATTATACGAAATGCTTAATAAATTTATTTTTTGTTGAACGGTTTACCGAACGATCTTGGACGACTTCCACCAGCGCTACTTCCACCTTCTCTGCGTGGAGCTGCATCTCTGTTGAAACTACCTTCGCGACGTGGACGATCTTCTCTACTTCCAGCATCACTTCTTGTACCACGATCACGACCTCCGTCACGATCACGTCCACCATCTCTATCACGTCCACCATCTCTATCACGACCGAAGCCACCTTCACGACGATTTCCACCATCACTGCTGCGTGGAGCACGATCTCTGTTTCCTTGGAATTTTCCTCCAAAAGAACCACCATCTCTGCGTCCACCGCCGCCACCGCCACGGTTTCCACCACCACCACCAGATTTCGCTTTTGTAATTTCAATGCTTACTGAATGACCTTCGTAATCAGCACCATTTACTTTTTTCAAAATGTTATCTGCGTATTCGTTATCCGCTTCAAAGAACGAATAAGAAGTCATGATATCAATTCTACCAACGTTTGCAGAATTCAAACCTGTAGCATCACATACTAAACGTAACAAACCACCTGGATTCAATCCATCACGACGACCGATGCTTACGAAGAAACGTGTTTTACCACTTTCAGTCTCATCACCTTTGCGATCACGACGTTTTGAACGATCATCCATTCCACGATCATCACTTTTACCTGCAGTAGCATTTAAATCTCCTGCGCGTTCGTAATATTCAATAAAACGGTTGAATTCAGTAGAAACGAAATGTTTAATCGCTTCTTCTTTCGACATACTTTCGAATTCAGCCATAATTGTTGGCATAAATTTCTCGATGTCTTTTTCACGTACATCTGTTGCGATTACCTTGTTGATTAATTTCATCAACTGGATTTCACAAATTTCTTCAGCATTCGGAACAGTTCCCAATGTGAATGTTGTACGCATTTGTTTTTCAATTGCACGAATTTTACCACTTTCACGTGTATTGATCAAAACCAATGATTCACCTTTACGTCCCGCACGAGCTGTACGTCCACTTCGGTGAGTATAGTTTTCAATATCGTCTGGTAAATTGTAATTGATAACGTGTGTAATATTATCAATATCCAAGCCACGCGCAGCAACGTCTGTTGCAACCAAGATTTGAATATCTTTTTTACGGAAACGGTCCATTACGCGGTCACGTTGCACTTGTGATAAATCACCATGTAACGGTTCAGCAGAATAACCTTCTTTACCTAATTTTTCAGCAACTGTAGCAGTTTCCTGACGTGTACGACAGAAGATCAATCCATAAATTTCAGGATTAAAATCGATTAATCGTTTCACACCAGCATAACGATCTTTCTCTTTCACAACATAATAGATGTGGTCGATGTTTTCGTTACTTTGATTTTTGTGTCCGATCGAAACCTCTAAAGGATCCGTCATGTAAGTTTTTGCAATTCGCGCAACTTCAGCTGGCATTGTAGCAGAGAACAACCAAACATTTTTAGTGTCAGGAGTCGTTTCCAATATCGCATCGATATCTTCTTTGAATCCCATGTTCAGCATTTCATCCGCTTCGTCTAATACAACGTACTCAATCTCATTCAACGAAATTGCTCGTCGATTGATTAAATCCATTAAACGTCCTGGTGTTGCTACAATGATAGATGCACCTCTTTTGATGTCGGTCATCTGTTTTCTGATGTCTGTACCTCCATAAACGGCAACTACTGCTACCTTTAAATGTTTGGAGTACGTTTCCAGATCTTTTGCAATTTGCAAGCAGAGTTCACGCGTTGGGCAGATTACCAAGCCTTGCGGCGTCTTTGCGTGATTTTCAATGTTGTTAATTAATGGTAGACCAAACGCTGCGGTCTTACCTGTTCCTGTTTGAGCTAAACCAACAAAATCGCTATTCTCTCCTAATAAGTAGGGAATGGCTTTTTCTTGGATCGGAGTAGGTGCTTCAAACCCCAGTTCTTGTAACGACTTCAGCACCTCACTCTTTAGCCCGAGTTCCTCAAATGTCATTCTATGTATTTAAAATTGGGTGCAAAGGTACGCATAAAAAGAAGAAAGACGAAATTTATTTTCGTTGAGCGCTTTTTGTTAACACAAAGATAAGATTGGAGAGTACCAAAAAATTAACCTTTTACCTCGTTAGAATCTGGCGTGTCAATTGCTGGAATTTCAGTTTCTGAAACATTCAATTGTTCCTCTGCTTGCTCTGCTGTTGGGATTTCCATCGGGGTTGGCGTCACAGGGATTTGAGAATTTCTTGGAGGAGTAAATTTAACGGCATCTTCCAAATCTGATGCATATTGATCCAAAGGTCGCTGAATATCTTGTGCTGTTTCCTGAAGTAAACCATCTAGGTTTAGTTCTTTTTTCATTTCTGCACCTGATTTTTTTATTTCAGTTTGCAGTTCGTTTGATGCTTCTTTTATCTGACGAATGGTTTTACCCAACGTTTGAGCAATTCCCGGAATACTCTTCGAACCAAAAAATATTAGTATAAACACCAATATTACTAGCACTTCAGAACCCGCGATATCGTTTAAAAATAGAAGCATCTTGTTTATTTACGTGACAAAAGTAACAATAAAAAGAGGTGCTTCAAATGAAACACCTCTTTTAATTAACGAAAATTATTATTTGATGTATTGCATCTTGTAAATCATCTTTAAAATCATTTTACGAGGCGCTAAAGGCAATGCCCAATTTATTGCAAATTTCAAAGCTCCATCCGTAATCACAATTAGTTTTCCTTTTTCCATTGCTTTGTAACCCTTCATGGCAGTTGAAGTAGCACTTACTGACTTTTCAAACAATCCACTACCCGACATTCCAGCTGCAGATTCAAATCCAGTTTTAACCGGTCCAGGACACAAAGCTGTTACTGTAATTCCTTTCTTTTGTAATTCAAAAGCTATTCCTTGTGAGAACGAAACAACAAATGCTTTGGTTGCAAAATAAACCGATTGAAGTGGTCCAGGCATGAATCCAGCCGTACTCGCAGTGTTTAGTATTTTACCTGAATTACGCGCTACCATTTGGGGTAAAATCAAATGCGTCAATTCTGTTAATGTGACAATATTCAATTGAATCATGTCCAATTCTTTGCTCAAATCACGTTCATTGAAATTGCCATAACCACCAAGACCTGCGTTGTTCATCAAAATTTCAACTTGAATGTTTTTCGATTGGATGAAATCAAAAACTTCTTTTGCTGAATGTGGTCGCATTAAATCGCAGACAAATACTTCAACAGAAACGTTGTATTTTTTTTCTAATTCAGTTTTGAGGTTCATCAATTCCTCTTCGCGTCTTGCCACTATGACAAGATCTCCATTTTTAGATGCGTGGATATGAGCTAACTCTTTTCCAATCCCACTGGATGCACCAGTTATTAATGCTACGTTTTTCATACTACTAAAAATTCGTGATTTATAATTCGTAATTCCTTATTTCAATTATCAATAGTCCATTGTCTTCTAGTCTGCCGAATGCTTTCGGCATCTTAAAATCTTAATATCCTAAAATCTTAAAGTCTACTTCTTAATAGCGTCCCAAGCAATTTCAAACAAACGATTCTTGTATTCAATATCTGATTGCAATTCGGGATTAATGCGTAAAAATTTTACGGTTGTATCCACCAAGCTTGACATCATTTGAAATAACAATAATGGCGTAAGGTGCTTAAACATATTTTGTTCGATTCCTTTTTCTGCCAATTCAACACTCATTTGCACATACTTGTGACTTTTTTCAATTTCAATCGAATAGTAGGGTGAATTCTCAAATTGCAACATGAAATCAAAATCTTCGGGATTCTCGAGGTTCCATTCTACAGCTGCTAACCAAAGTGTATAAATACTCTCTTTTAAGGTTGCACCTTTATAGACTTGTCCCAATGAATAATGAAAAATGCGGTCTTTGATGTCGAAATACATTGCTTTAATCAAATCATCCTTGGTTGGAAAATAATGAAACAAGATTCCATTACTAACGCCAGCCTCTTTGGCAATTCGAGCAGTCGCTGTGCCGTAAAAGCCATGTTGTGAAAACAAGCGTTTCGCGGTATGCATCAATTTGGTTCGTTTGTCCATTTACGTATAATTTGATGCAAATATATAAATATTTTTAAAACCGACTGATTAGTCAATCTCTTAATTATTCGTAATTTATAATGTGTGATTCATGATTTAAAAAACAATTAAATTCTGGAAATTGGCAGACAATCTTTCGATAATATTTTAATTAGTTCAATGCGACGCCATAAGAACCAAATCGCACCTACAATCGTTTTCTTAAAACAATCACAAATTATGAATGATGAATTACGAATTATAAATTATAAATCACCAATTCTCAATTCTCCGCCTCAGCGGAGACGTATCCCGCTTTTTCTTTCGGGTATGCATTCAATGTTGCGGATGCTTTCGCGATGAGTTCCTTATTTTGATTGACGACATCTGCTTCAAGGAAAAGCAAGCGATTCCCTTTTTTAATTAACGTTGATTTGGCTGTCAAATGATCATTTAATAGTGCTGGTGCAAAGAATGTTACTTTCATCTCGACAGTTGAACAACTTTTCCATCTGTGCAAAACTGCACTTAAAGCTCCTACTCCAACTGTTGCATCGAGCAAGGCAGAGATTACTCCACCATGAGCAGCTTTTGGAGTTGCCAAATGTTTTTGTTCAATCGTTAATTGATACACAACAATTCCTTCCTCCAAAATGGTAAAGTCCATTCCAAGTGTTCCGCCAAACGAATTTTGTTGAATATACGCTTGAATTAAGGGATGCTGATTTATTTCGTTCATTAAACTTTTGCGATTGGTGCCACTGCAGGAGTTGCTACTGGAAAATGAAACCCGCTTTCTTTTAATTTTCTAAAAATTGTTTCATTCAAGTAATACAACACGTCTGAATGTTCATCTGTCATCGCCCAAGCGCGCACAACCAATTGTACAACACCATTTGACGAAGATTCTATTCCAATAAAATACTTTGGTTCTTTTAAAATGCGTTTATCAGACTTTATAATGGATTCGATAATTTCACGTGCTTTTGAAATGTCATCTTCAACTGAAAGATTGAAAAATGTATCAACTCTTCGTTTATCCGCTTTTGTAAAGTTCGTAATGTTTCCATTCGCTACTGGACCATTTGGAAGAATAATTACTTTATTATCTGATGTATATAAATACGTGTTGAAAATTTGAATTTCTTTCACCACTCCTTTTTCTCCCTGCGTTAAGATCGTGTCTCCAACTTTGAATGGTTTCAATACCAAGATCATTACTCCACCAGCAAAATTGGATAAGGTTCCAGAAAAGGCCATACCAATTGCTAAACCTGCTGCTCCAAGAATTGCAACAAAAGAAGTCATTTCTACACCGATTTGCGTGATTGCAGTTACAACAACCAAAATCTTTAACACCATTGAAACGAAACTGGTTGCAAATGTTACCAAACCTTCATCTGTATGACTTTTGCGCAAAATTTTACGTAGTGTTTTCGAAAGAATTTTCGCTAACCAAAATCCAATTACTAAAATGAGAATACAAATAATCAAATTGGTTCCCATCTTAACCAAGAACTGATTTACATCTGTGTATTTTATTCCAAATAATTTCTCAAGCGTTTCCATCGGATTTTTTTTACAAAATTAATGCTTCTATTCAATTGAAAACAGTTTGCCTATGAATTCTAAAGAAAGCGTTTAAATTTGTCTTATGTTTTTCATTTTATCCAAAGCGCTCGCATTTTTATTCTCTCCATTTGTTTGGTTCATCTTTTGTGTTCTAGCTGCCTTCTTTTGGAAAAAAGAAATTTGGCGCAAACGATTTAAATGGATTGCACTTGGCTTATTCTTGTTCTTTTCAAACTCTGTAATCTATCTTGAATTTTGTCGATTGTGGGAAGTCCAAGGAACTCCAATTAAAAAAGTCAAAAAATACGACGTTGGAATTGTTTTGACTGGAATGGGAGAATATAATGCTGATTTAAAAGTAGTGAGTTTACGACGCGGTGGAGATCGAATTTGGCAAGCAGTAACCTTGTATCACAAAGGAAAAGTGAAACAGCTATTAATTACTGGAGACAATGGATATGTAACAGATCGTGGCTTGCATGAAGCCAAACAAATCAAAGAAGTGTTGGTTGGTTGGGGAATTCCAGAAAAGGACATTATCACCGAAGAAAATTCTCGCAATACACATGAGAACGCAAGTGAAACACAAAAAATTATCAATCGTTCGTATCCGCATTTCAATTCATTTTTATTGATTACATCAGGAACGCACATGCGAAGAGCAAGAGCTTGTTTTGCTAAAATCAACATGAAAGTGGATTGTTATTCCACTGATTTATACACTGGTCCTACACGCGGATATCATTGGGATCAATACATCATTCCTGATGTATCAAACTTTGATTGCTGGAATCATCTCACAAAAGAATGGGTTGGATATGTTGTTTACGACGTTATTGGCTATATCTGATTCAAAAATATTTCTTAATTTCAATCCTTTACTGAAAACAAACTTATTCATGACCACGACCGCAGACGAAGCAGTAAAAGTTATTCAATCAAATGATCATGTTTTCATTCATTCAGCTGCAGCAACACCAGCACATTTGGTTGAAGCAATGACCAAACGTTGTTCTGAATTGAAAAATGTTAGTATTTATTCCATGCATACAGAAGGTTCTGCTCCTTATGCTCAACCTGAAATGCAAGATTCATTCGTTGTAAAACCATTTTTTGTTGGTCAAAATGTTCGTGAAAACATTCAAAATAATCGCGGAAGTTATATCCCTATTTTCTTGAGTGAAGCACCATTGTTGTTTCGAAAAGGAATCATTCCGATTGATGTTGCATTAATTTCTGTTTCTCCGCCTGACAGTCATGGCTTTTGCTCTCTGGGAACATCCGTGGATATTTCATTAGCAGCTGTTCAATCTGCTAACGTGGTAATTGCACAAATTAACAAACACGTTCCGCGAACTCATGGTGATGGATTTATTCATATTTCGACTATTCAATATACAGTTGAATTTGATGAAGCATTACCAGAAATAAGCAATCATAATATCAGTCCAGAAGAACATTTAATTGGTCAAAACTGTGCGGATTTAATTGAGAATGGTGCGACCTTACAAATGGGAATAGGATCCATTCCAAATGCCGTATTAAACTGTTTAACCAATCACCAAAATTTGGGTATTCACACGGAAATGTTTTCGGATGGAATTTTACCCTTGATTGAAAAAGGTGTCATAAACGGTTCTCAAAAAGCGATTCGTCCAAATGAAATTGTTGCTTCTTTTGCGGTTGGATCACGCAAATTGTTTGATTTCATGGACAACAATCCAATGGTGAAAATGCTAGATTTCTCTTGGGTAAACAGTGTTGAAATTATTCGTAAAAACCCGAAAGTAACAGCAATCAATAGTGCTATAGAAATTGACTTAACGGGACAAGTTTGCGCTGATTCAATTGGAACAAAAATATTTTCAGGTGTTGGAGGACAAATGGATTTTATTCGTGGCGCCTCACTTTCGGAAGGTGGAAAACCTATTATTGCTATTACATCAACGACTAAAAATGGCACATCCAAGATTGTTCCTACCTTGAAACAAGGTGCTGGAGTTGTAACCACACGGGCGCATATTCATTGGGTTGTAACAGAATATGGTGCTGTGAATCTATATGGTAAAACAATTCATGAGCGTGCCGAATTGTTAATTAGCATTGCACATCCTGATCATCGAAAAGCGCTGTGGGATTCTTTTTTTACGTTTAGAAATTAAATTTATGAAAGCTCTTTACCTATTCATATTCTTTGTTTTCGCTTCAATTAACTTGGGTTATTCACAAGACGTTCTTTCTTTGGACAAAATTGAAAAACAAACAAATTCGATTAAAAAAGTAAAGAACTTGAATGATGCTTCAGAAGAACTTTGGTTAACTGGAGATTATTTGAAAAGTTCCAACTATGCACAAAAAGCCCTTGAAATTGCAAGAAAAATAAAAGACAAAAAAGGAGAAGCAATGGCTTTAAATAACCTTGGAATTGTGTGCGATTATCAAGGGAAATATGCCAGCGCACTTGATTATTACTTTAAAGCATTACCGATTCAAAAAGCCATAAAAGACAATTCAGGACTTTCATACACCTACAATAACATTGGATTAATTTATTCCAACCAGAACAATTTTGAAAAAGCCTTAGAAAATTATAATTACGCACTCGAATTTCGTAAAAAGGAAAATAATTTACCAGGTCTTGCATCAACCTACAACAACATTGGAATCATACACATGCATCAAAAGAAGTACGAGTTAGCCTTGGAAGATTATTTTTCTTCTTTAAAGATTGATTCACTTTTGAAAGATCCATCTGGAATCAGCACTTCACTAAGCAACATTGCAATTGTTTACTTAGATGCGAAAGAGTACGACAAAGCACTAGATTTTTTCAATAAAGGATTGAAACTGCGCATCCAATTGAATGACCAACGAGGAATTGCCAATTCTTACAACAACATTTCTACCGTATATGAAAAAACTGGAGATTTTCAAAAAAGTATAGAATACGCAAAAAAAGGGTTGGCAATAGGACAAGCAATTGGTGCTTTGGATTTGATAAAATACAGTTATCAAATGTTATCTTCTTGTTCAGAAAAGGCAGGCAATGTAAAAGACGCGTACACGTATTACCGTGAGTTTGTGAAATATGGTGACAGTATTACAAACGAAATGAATACAAAAAAACAAACTGAAGCAGAAATGCAATTCAAGTTTGATCAACAAAAGGCGATAGATAAACTCAAACAAGAAAAGAAGGATTACATTGATGAACAGGAGAAAAAACGTCAAGTATATTGGGTCATTGCACTTTCGATTCTTTTACTTTTTGTATTGGCTTTTGCACTTTTCGTTAATAAGCGTCGTAAAATTGAACGTTCACAAAAAGAATTGATTGAAAAGCAAAAAAGCCTAGTTGAGGAAAAAAATACTGAAATTCTTGCTTCTATCACCTATGCAAAACGAATTCAAAGTGCCATTTTACCTTCTGATAAATTGGTGAAAGAATTCTTGAAAAACTCATTTATTTTCTATCAACCAAAAGATATTGTTGCAGGCGATTTTTATTGGATGGAACCGAAAGAAGATTGCTTAATATTCGCCGTAGCTGATTGTACTGGTCATGGTGTACCTGGAGCATTAGTGAGTGTTGTTTGTAACAATGCACTGAACCGTTCGGTGCGTGAGTTTAATTGGACAGATCCAGCTGACATTTTAAATAAAACACGTGAAATCATTCTTCACGAATTTCAAAAAAGTGATGAAATTGTGAATGACGGAATGGATATTTCGATTTGTAATTTGAATTTCACAACCAACGAACTCATATGGGCAGGAGCAAACTCGCCATTATGGATTTTACAAAAGAATCAAACTGAATTAAAGGAATACAAACCTTCTAAGCAGCCTATCGGACAATTCAGTCATTATGAACCGTTTGTTTCACAAAAAATTCGACTTGATCAAGGAGATTCTATTTACTTATTCAGTGATGGATTTGCCGATCAATTTGGCGGTGATGATGGAAAAAAAATGAAGTCTAAACGTATGAAAGAACTTATTTTGTCGATTCAATCTTTACCAATGTATGAACAAAAACAATCGTTGATGCGTTCTTTCGATCAATGGAAAGGAGATCTTGACCAATTAGACGACGTATGTGTAATTGGTGTACAAGTTTAACCTTTCATAAAATTTTAGCTACATCAAAATTCTTTTTAAAACTATCTTTAGCAACTTGACACGCATAATTACAATAGCATTCATACTTTTCGCAAGTTTCCATCTTTCTGCTCAGAAAACGATGGAAGCATTTCGCACAACTGAGAAAATGGTAATCGATGGAAAAGCAACTGAGTCGGACTGGGCGAAAGCTCAAAAAATAGATCATTTCACGCAATTTAAGCCTCAGCCTGGAACACCTTCTACTCAAAATACAGAAGTTCGAATCATGTACGATGATGATGCGATGTACATTTTTGCGATTTGCTATGACAAGCCAGAGCACGTTTCTAAAGTCTTGTCGCAAAGAGACGATTTCAATGCGAACGTTGATAATTTCCAGATTTTGCTTGATACTTACAACGATGATCAAAATGGTTTTGATTTTGGGGTAAGTAGCATGGGAGTTCAATACGATTCCAAATTATACTTCGCCGGTGAAAACATTGAATTGAACATGGTTTGGCAAAGTGCCGTTGAACGAAATGATTCAGGTTGGCAATGCGAAATGCGTATTCCTTATTCCGCTTTCCGTTTTCCAAAAGTTGACGTACAAAATTGGGGCGTTAATTTCTTTCGCTACATCAGTCACAACAGAGAAGAATCAACATGGCCTGAAATAAATCCTGAAATCGATAATTGGTTGTTGCAAAATGCAAGTTTGACAAATGTTAAAGGAATTCAGCCTCCGTTGCGCTTGGCTTTCATGCCCTATGTTTCAGCGTATGCAGATCATTTCCCCTTGAACCAACCTGGAACAAACAATTGGTCACGATCATTCAATGGTGGAATGGACATTAAGCTTGGCTTGAATGAAGCATTTACACTTGATATGACTTTGGTCCCAGATTTTGGTCAAGTGGTGTTCGACAACAAAGTATTGAACTTGAGTCCATTTGAAATTCAATTCAATGAAAACAGACAATTCTTTACCGAAGGAACTGAATTGTTTAGTAAGGCTGGATTGTTTTATTCACGACGTATTGGGATTCAATCGCCTTACAGTGTTTTGAGTACGAATTTATTGGAAAACGAAGAACTCACAAATGTCCCAACGAGTTCACAATTATACAATGCGACAAAAGTTTCAGGACGAACAAAATCAGGACTAGGGATTGGTGTTTTCAACGCCGTAACAGCTGAACAAATGGCAACAGCTCATAACGCGCTGACAGGTGAAGACAGAACAATTGTTGCGGCTCCTTTAACTAATTACAATGTGTTGGTGGCTGATCAAAATTTGAAGAACAACAGTTACCTTACATTAACAAATACCAATGTGACGCGAGCAGGTAGTTTTTACGACGCCAACGTTACTGGTTTCAACATGAAATTGAACACGAAAACAAATAAGTATTTTGTTTCTGGTAAAACAAATTTATCCAACAAATTCTATACGGACAATACAAAAACGGGCTACAACTACGGTGTGAACTTTGGAAAACAAACAGGGAACTTCGTTTTCACTTCAGCTTATTTCGAAGAATCAAATACCTACGACCCAAATGACATGGGTTTCAACGCTGTAAACAACAAACGTGTGATTGAAACAAGTGCTAGTTACCGCATTTTTAAACCGTTCTGGAAATTGAACCAAATGGGAGTTACGTCAACGCTTTCCTACAATCGTTTGTACAAACCAAGTGCTTTTACAAATACCTACTTGAATCTCAGCAGTTTCTTTATAACAAAAAAATTCAATGCTTTTGGTTTAAACGCCAACAGCACCTTAACAAATGGTTTCGATTATTTCGAACCGCGCAACGAGGGAAGTTATTTTGTATTACCTAAATGGGTGGACGTCGGCGGATGGATTTCAACTAATTACCAGAAAAAATTCGCATTGGACCTATCTTTAAACTATGTCTTATTGGATCGCGGAGATTGGGAAGAATATTATTACAACTTCAGTCCTCGCTTTCGTTTAAGCGATAAAATTTTTCTTGTTTATTCGTGGGAACAATATTTCCAGAATAATAGTCAAGGTTACGCGATTGCCTTCGGTAATCCAGTAGAAGTGACAAACGCCATCGTATTTGGTTCACGCGATTTAGTCAATACTACCAATTCGATTAATTTAAGTTACACCTTGACAAACCGTATGGGAATTACCTTCCGTTTGCGCCATTACCGTTCTACACTTTCGTATGATTCATTCTATGATTTACAAACGGATGGTTCTTTGTTGGCAAACAATTTAACAGGATTAGATGCGAACGGAGAATCTGTGTACAACACCAATTTCAATGCATTCACAATCGATTTCGTTTACCGTTGGGTATTCCGTCCAGGCAGTGAAATCAATGTTGTTTGGAAAAATGCGATCTTCTCAGATGACAAATATGTTCAATCAAGCTACACACAAAATGTTCAAAAAATGTTTGAGTATTCACCATTGAATAGTTTCTCAATTAAAGTATTGTATTGGTTGGATTATCAGACATTAAAGAAGTTAGGAAAGAAGAATCGATCCGCCGATGCGGAGAGAATCGAGAATCGAGAACTGAGAACTGAGAACCTATAGTGGAGAAACGAGTTAAGTCTCGATTCTCGAATCTATACTCTCGATTCTATAATCTACTCCTCCCATCCTTTCCAATCATCATGGTCGCCTTTGCGCACATCGCGCCACATTCCGTATCCTAAAAATCCTGCAATGATCAAACCGATGATTCCGTATACAGAAACGCCGTGATAAAAAGGTTCAACTTTATTGACAATTAGTAAAACCGCACCAACCATTAGTCCTGCGGCGAGAACTGTAGTAACAATCTGTTTCGTTACGCGGTTAATCGTATGCACCATAGGATCGATTCCTTTGTGCGTTAAATCTACTTTCACTTTTCCGTTGTTTATTTTACGAATAGCATTTTTCAAATCTTGTGGAAATTCTTCCATATACGAAGCTAAATCGATCAAACCTGACAAGAATTTCTTACCAAATTTCAAAGGATTGATTTTGCGTTTGATGACGTCAATTAAATACGGACGGGCCAACTCCAATAAATCCAAATCTGGATCTAAGTGATGAATTACGCCTTCAATCGTAACCATTGAACGCGCCAACAAGAAGAAATGCGGTGGAACTTTCAATCCATGTTCCACAACCACATCTTTCAATTCCATCAGAATCGTACTCATTTCATTTTCATGAACACTATTGACCGAGTATATCTCCACAAATTCATTCAAGGCATATTCCAAGGAACGCATGTCGGAAATGGTTGTGATTTCTGACATTTGTTGTAAGACTTTTATAATTGCTTTGATGTCTTTTCCTTTTACCGCAATGAACAATTTCCCGAACATTTCGATGTCGCGATCCAAGATGGAACCCATTAAACCAAAATCAAGGAAACAGACCTCGCCATTTGGCATCACCATGATGTTCCCAGGATGCGGATCAGCATGGAAAAAACCGTATTCGAACACTTGTTTGATATAGGAAATCGCCAATTTATGCGCAATCTTTTTCGGGTCATGTCCTTTCGCCTCCAAGGCGCCAATATCGGATACTTTGATTCCCTGAATAAATTCCAATGCAAGTACTTTTGACGTTGTAAACTCACGGTAAACCTTTAAGGTGTGCGTTGTATTGTCTTTTTTATCTTGATCGATGTTATTTGCAAAACGCTGCACATTCATTGACTCATGAATAAAATCCAACTCTTTCAAAATACTTTCTTCGAAGTTGCGCACTAAACCTTTCGGATCGAATGCTTTTAATGAAGGAATACGTTTCTCGAATACATCCGCCAAGGTATACATCACACGGATATCTTCTTTAATGATTGCATGAATTCCTGGTCGTTGAATTTTTAATGCAACCTTCTCACCTGTTTTTAAAGTAACTTTATGTACTTGTGCCATGGATGCAGAAGCAAAGGCTTCGGGCTCAAACCAGGCAAATAAATCATCTACTTTTCCCTTCAATTCTTTTTCAACCACCTCTTTTGCTGTAACTGCCGGAAGAGGAGGAACATCGTCTTGTAAACGTTCAAATTGTGAAATCAATTCAGCTGGTAATAAATCTGGTCGGTTACTTAAAATCTGTCCAAACTTAATAAATGTTGGCCCCAATTCTTCGCACACCAAGCGCATTTTCTCCCACTTGGTATATTTCTCAGCATTCTTTTTTGTAGTTGTTGGAATTAAACGGCGAATAAAACTAAACCGACCGGTTTCATTCATATAGGATACCAAATCCTCAAATCCATACTTTACGAATACACGTAAAATTTGATTGTACCGTACAAATGATCGATAACGCTGACGAATTGAGGAAAAAAATCCCATGCTTAGTTCGCTTTGTGTTCTAATTGATTAATACGTGCTTCTGCCAAGGCTAAGTCTTTTTCCAACTGCTCCACTTTCAATTCCATACCTTTCAATTGATCTGTATGCGCGATGTTCACTTTTTCATAGAACGCTGCAACCATTTCACCGATTTTCACTTCTAATTCTTCCTTCGCCTCATGCGCTTTTAGCACCAATTTGTCTAAAAACTCTACTTCATTCCCATTCTCATCAACAACCTTTTCACTCATGAAATCATTGATTTTATCTTTTCCCTGTTCAGACAAAGCCGTCAATTTCTCCATTAAGTGCGTTTCTTTCGAAATCGTATACAAGGTAGATGACAGGGTAACTAATTCTAAAAGTGTTTTTGCTTTCATGTGGCTGATTTTATTAGGTAAAATTAATATATTTGCATAGACTAATAAATGACCATTATCATAAATATCGTTATTTATTATTGAAAATAAACATACTTGCTATGAATTTAAATTCCACTGTTGCTGAGTTGATGTCAACAAACATTGAATGTGTGCAACCAGATCAACCAATTCTTGATTTGAAACACATATATGAAAAAGAACCGTTTCACCAGCATGTCCCTGTTACTGAGAATAATCAATTAGTTGGAATTGTCAGTTTAATTGATTTCATGCGTGCAATTCACAACGCCAGTTTGGACGATAACGAAGTAGTTTATCATTCAATTTTGGTAAAAGATATTATGTCAATTCATCCAGTATCTATTGCACCGACAACGACATTGAAAGAAGCAAGTCAACAATTAATTGATGGCGGATTTCATTCATTAATAGTAACTGACAACAACGAAGTAAAAGGAATTATTACAACAACAGATATATTAAAATACGTGATTGTCGAATAAGCAATTTAATTAAGCTAATAAGCTAAAAAAAACATATTCACAATGAAAAAACTACAAAATGACCAAGTTGTTCTCACTTTGAGAAGTGATGGAATTGTGCATGTAAGTTTTTTACCAAATACTGAAATTACTGTTGAATTCCAGCAAGTACTTGTAGACATGTACAATGAAATAACAGGTGGCAAAAAATCATTATTTGTGTTTGATGGAGGCGAGTTCGTATCAATCACGAAAGAAGCACGTGAAAATGCTGTAGTCATTGAAGACTCAACGCCAACCAAAGCTTCCGCTATTGTTGTTAAAAACCTTGCTCAAAAAATCCTTGCCGATTTTTACTACAAAGTAAATCGCCCGAAACAGCCCTTCAAAGTGTTTTGGCAATTTGATAAAGCGATTGAATGGCTACATTCCGCTACAGCGGAATGATTCCTCATTAATAATTCGTGATTCTTGATTTGTAATTCGTGATTAAACGAATCTCGTTGTAGAGATTTCAATAATTCAACGACCTTGCAATAATTTTCATTGAATCATGAATTATAAATCATAAATGAGGGATCATGATTCGCCAGAATCATGAATTTTCCTGATAATTATCAGAATTTAACATCGTCCTTCTCCCTAATTTTGTGCAAAATTTACCAACATGAAGTGGACAAAACGCGCTCAAGAAGAAATCAACGCACAGGTATTTAATGCCTTGTCAAAAAACGTGAATTATGCCAATGAAATTATCCTTGGTGTGCCAGCATCATATTTAGATGAAAAAGTATTTTCACAAGACAATACCTTTTTGAAAGATGCGCCTTTCTTGAGTACCTTGGTTCAGAATCCAAATCATATTGGATGCCACACGATTGGTGAATCAGAAAGCTTTTTTGCTGGAACGCATGAATTAGAACGCGATTTAATTGCGATTTGTGCGGAAGATATTTTGCACGGGGAAACGGATGGATTCGACGGCTACGTTGCTGCTGGTGGAACGGAAGCGAATATGCAAGCCATTTGGATTTACCGCAACTATTTTCAACAAGAAGTCAAGGCCAAATCATCTGAAATAGCGATTATTTGTTCGATCAATAGCCATTATTCAATGGATAAATCGTCGAACGTACTCGGAATTCCATTGTATAAAATTGAAACCGACGATTCCACAAAGGAACTTTCAATTGCACATTTAAACCAACAATTGGATCAAGCAATTAATGATGGTGTTCGTTACTTCATTGTCGTTGCGAATATGATGACAACCATGTATGGTTCAGTCGATAAAGTTGACGTGTACACGAACGCGCTTGTAGAACGTAATCTATCTTTCAAACTACACATTGATGGCGCTTACGGCGGATTTTATTATCCATTCTCCAACAAGGAAACAAATCTCAACTTTGCGAATCCACATGTTTCTTCTGTTACCTTGGACGCGCATAAAATGGCACAAGCTCCATACGGAACTGGAATTTTCCTCATTCGTAAAGGTTTAATTTCATACGCCACCACCAAACAAGCAAGTTATGTGGAAGGAGAAGATTGCACCTTGATTGGAAGTCGATCAGGCGCCAATGCTATCGCGGTTTGGATGATTTTAAGTAAATATGGTCCAAACGGTTGGTATGAAAAGATTTTTGTGCTTCAAAAACGTACGGATTGGATGTGTGAACAATTAGACGAATTGCACTTGGATTATTTCAGAGACCCGTTCTCCAATATCATTACGATTCGAAGTTCGAGTATCACCGCTGATTTAGCTACGAAATATCATTTGGTTCCAGACAATCACCACGCAGCGAATTGGTACAAAATCGTTGTAATGGAACATGTTACATTAGAGAAATTGTTACCTTTAGTGGAGGACTTAAAAGAACATTTTAAGAAACCAATGGTTTTGTAATGCACATCGAAAAAACACATATCATTCTATTTGTCAGCGATCAAACCGAGAGCACAGAACGATATTGTTTGTTATTCAATAAAATGCCACGCTTGGATGTGCCAGGAATGACAGAATTTGAACTTTCCGACAATCTCATCCTGGGACTCATGCCCAACGACGGAAGTGGAAAAATTCTTACACCTGCCCTACCTCATCCTTCCGAAGGAAATGGCATACCACGTTGCGAATTGTATCTCTATGTAAAAAATCTTGAAGCCGAATACGAGCGATGTCAAACGCTTCCATTTACACTTGTAAGTCCACTCGAAACCCGCAACTGGGGCGATCGTGCTTTTTACATAGCCGATAGTGATGGACATGTGATTGGAGTGGCGGAGAAGATGTAGTTTGACTTTTCTTTTTTGCTTGATCAAAAAAGAAACACCACGCAGTCGCAGCGCAGCTAAAAAAATCAAGGCTGTGAAAACCTTCCTCGAAAAGCTACACCTTCTTACGTATGTTCACCCCAAACTCCTCCTACGTCGTCAAACACGGGGTTCTCATTTACTTCAGAATGGCTTGTTTTCTTTCGGTTGTTTTCAAGGCCACTTCTCGAGATGCTTCGCATCAAACTAATCGTTGGAATAAACCTAGATGCATACTCCCGAACTTCAAGGAAAACAATTAATTCATAATTAAGAACGATTATACAAGATATAAATCGTGTTACACACTTCGTGGAATAGTGTAATTGTTGTTTCGAAGATAGAATTATTTAGGTTGAATTTCAAGTCATGTACTAATCAATAGTTGTTAAATTATTTTCCTACATACTTATATTGAAATCCGTCAATACCGCTTTCGTTACGAAATCTTCTAATTAAACCTTTGCGTTGAAAAATCAATAAATCATTTATACAAATACTGTTGTTTTTTCTGGATAGTACGATTAGTTCATTATTGATTGCTTCAGAAAGATTGGGTGCATAATCTACATTACACTTTTGGTATAAACTATCAAATTTCTCTTGATTTCGACGGATTTGTCGGCGAATACTTTTTGGACTTCCATTCAAGTGTAATTCATATAGGCAATACTCGAAATTGGCCGTTATGAATTCTTTTACCTCATTCGATTCAGAAATATAAATCCAGTCAATTTCATTGTAGAATTGTTCCATGTCAGTTTCTTGTGGAAGCCTTCGAGCATAATAGCCACTCTTTATTTTAAAAAATTCTAAACTGTCGATTAGTTCAAAATTCAATTCTTCGCACTGTTTATCCCTGAGCAGTTTATGTCTTTCGTTATCTGCTTTTATACTATCAATTTGTTCTTTGCTAAATTCAATTTTAGCAATTTTAGATTTCAAACTATCGATAACATGGATTTGTTGGTTTGTTTGATTTTCAATATCCAGAACCTTAAATTTTAAACTATCAATTTCCAGATTGGAACCATCGATGGATTTTTTAAAGGTAGAAGTGTCCAAATTGTTCCATACAATGTCCGGAAGTACCTTCATGTAAATGATAGATTTAGTAGGTTTATGTTCAGGAATTATGACCCCATCAATCACACTAATTGAATCAATTGTTTCTTGCCCCATTAATTTGAGACTAATTATAAAAAATAGTAAAATTAGTGGATGTTTCATTTTCTGTAATTTACCTAATTAACACAACTTTAATTTCAAGATATTTAATTGCAATCGGTTCTAATTATTTCAATTTGTTGTTCGAAGATAGAATTATTTAGGTTGAATCGAATTCAGATAAGCAATGAGTTTTCCTATATCTTCTGGAGTCAAGGTATAACGGTGACCTGGCATTCCATTTTCAGTTCCACTTACAATGGTTCTCATTAAATCAGCATTCGAATTGCCGTAAATCCATACTTGATCCGTTAAATTTGGTCCAAGGTTACCTTGTCCATTTTCACCATGACAAACAACGCAATTGCCTTCAAAGATGGTTCTTCCATCTTCTAAGTTGGATTTATCGCTAGAAAATTGTAGGATTAGACTATCGCTATTTTTGTAACGTTCTTCCCAAACGGCCATTTCGTTGTGCAATTTAACATTTGCAAGACTATCTGATTTCAATTTTTCAGCAGACGTGGGAATTTGGTTGAGAAAAGCCATTAACGCAATCATTTCCGTTGTGTGCTTCTGGTAAACATGGTGTTTGTTCATGTCCAATTGATAAGCATTGAGGTCCTTTGAAATTTCTTCAGATTCGGCTAGCATTAAGTTCCAAATTGAATCAATTTCTTCTGGTTTACTGACATCAAACAGCGTTGGTATTATGGATTTCGATAATTGCTTGTCATCGAGGTGCGCAAAAGAAGGCATTTTTGTGGCATACATAAGTGATTTTGGATCGTTTAGCATCGAATACAACCAAATAGTCGATCGTAAACCTCCTAAACCGTCAAGACTCACCTTCGAAGTGCTAGCTTGATCGATGTTAAGCGTATGGCATTTTACACATCTTTCTTGTTTAAAAACCATTTCACCGTAAACTACCAAAGGCGAACGTTCTGTTTCTCTCACTTTTGAAATTTCGACGTGGTCATGTGACACAAAACGCATGGAGAGTAATGTTGCCGTCACTGTTATAAAAAGGGTAATAGTGATGATTTTCATGGAGTGATGATATCAGGTTTCGTTACTTTTTATTTTAATTATTGTACGCAAAGTTATTTCAAATCACGCACATTCACGATGGATTACTTTTGCCAGTTCATTTAACGCGTTCGAATCAACCAGGTAATCACTCAAATAAATGTCGTTTCCTTTGAGTTGATTGAATAAACTTTTTCGCTGATGATCGTGACGTTTAGTTACAATTTTAAATTGTATCACGCCTTTACTTTCTGACCAAAGACCAATTGATTCAATATCTTCAATTTTTAAATCTACGGCCTTATTGAATATTTTTGAATGATCATTTAGCACTCCATTTTCATAAACAATTAGGTTTTCAAAATTTTTAATTCGTAATAAATGTCTGGTCAGACTTCCGAATAATACAGAAAATAACAGTAGTCCAATTACAACACCGATTCTTTCAATCGTCATTGTACCACTTTCTAATAAATTGACAATTAAAACCCCAAAAGCAAGTGCTCCTGTTAGAATTGTTAAACTCATGAAAGAAATCATCCTCTTTCTATATTTTCTCTTGTCAATTGTAATGGTCATTGCTTTTCTTAGGTTCTTAATAGTTCATTTTTAGATACATTGGTAATCCTTTAATTTGGTAGTTGAATTCTTCTACCCTTCTCTTCAATAAACGTTCTCGTCTTTTCCTGCCAAAATTAAAGTGTCCTAACAAAGGTAAATATTCTCTACTTCCTTTGAATTGATAATCAAGTTTCAATTCACCAATTATGGATTTAAGCTCTAATGGAAGTTCACTTTTCGAAGCTTCTATAAGAAATCGATCCAGTTCAATTTTCAGCTGATGTATTTCATTTTCATCAATATAATGGTCTTTTAAATACCGATTACATTCGGTATTCAGAAAGACAAAATAGTTATAACAAGTTTCAATGGTCATAATACCTATAAAGGTTGCTTATTTTAATAGAACTAGCATTTCTAATCAACGCCCTAATTTACTTAGCTGCCTGGCTTGGTTTTTATTCTGCATTTCTTAATCTCAATATCGATGTTATCAGTAGGAAGAAGCTCCTCCACGAATTCAATATAACCATTTTTAATCAATATTTCGATGTCGTTAAAGTTAAGGTCATTAGCACTAAATTTTAGTGACTCATCGTTGACATAAATGAACCATGGTGTCCACAGTATTCCCCAATATTCGATTTTAAAGATGAACTCAAACGAATTGTGTTTTTCGCATTGCGCTAGAAGTTCATTCCAAAACAGACTTAAGCGCTTATCCATTGAGTAACTTGAATTCACGTGCTATATTTTGGTTTAAAAATTCATTCTTCTTTCCAACAAATTAAGTTGGCTCAATCTCGATTCTCGACTCTCGATTCTCGATTCTAAATCAAGCAACTCTTCCCAGCAATAAATCCTGTTGTCCAAGCTGCTTGAAAGTTAAACCCTCCAGTGATGCCATCAATGTCGAGTAATTCGCCTGCGAAGAACATACCGGGTACTTTTTTACTTTGCATTGTTTTGAAGTCAACGTCTGATAGTGCGATACCGCCTGCTGTAACGAATTCTTCTTTGAAGGTAGTTTTGCCGCTTACTTCGTAGCGATCGTTCAGGAGCGTATTTACTAATTTATTGATGTTCTTTTTGCCCAAATCTTTCCAACGCATTTCGGGATGAATCTCGGATTTTTGAAGCAGAAAATTCCACAAACGACTTGTCATTGGAAAAGGATTCAAGTTAGCGACTTTCTTTCCTTCGTGTTCATGGATGATTTTCTGAAATTGCGCACGTAAAGCATCTTCTTTGAGCTCGTCTAACCAATTGACCAAAATGGCGAATTCATAGTTGCGTTCGGCTAAGATTCGTGCTCCCCAAGCGGAAAGTTGCAAAATCGCTGGACCACTCATTCCCCAATGCGTTACCAACAGCGGACCTTTTCCCATCAATTTCGTTCCTTCGACTTTCACGGTTGCTTTTTCAACGACATTCCCCATCAATTCGCGAATGGGATTTTGTGGCATGTTGAACGTGAACAAGGAAGGAATCGGTTCGATAATTTCATGTCCCAATTTCTCCAGCCATTCTAAGCCAGAACGTTTTGGTTGTCCACCCGTTGTAACGATGATTTTGTCGGCATGATAGTGCGTATCGCGTGTGTAAAGTGTGAATCCGTTTGCTTCGGTGTCAAGGTGCGTAATCGATTGATTGAGTTTGATTTCAACGCCCAAATCCACTGCCTCTTTCAGGAAACAATCAATGATCGATTGTGAATCGTTGGATTGAGGAAAAATACAATTATCGGGATAGGTTTTCAGTTTCACTCCGCGGCTTTCAAACCATTCTACGGTTGATTGTGCATTGAATTGCTCGAAGGCTTTGCGCAAATAATTTTCTCCGCGCGGATAAAAGGCAGCCAATTCACGATTCGAAAAACAGGCATGTGTCACATTGCAGCGACCACCACCCGAAATCTTGACTTTACTCAAGACCTTTCCCGACTTTTCATAAATCGTGACCTGTGCTTTCGGAAAATGTTTTTTAGCAGAAAGAGCAGCAAAAAAACCTGCTGCTCCTCCTCCAATTATTGCGATGTTCATCTTATTCAACTTTGATCAATCCACCTTTTTCTTCTTCTCCTTTGGATTTTTTCTTCTTCTTCGTTTTTTTCTTCTTACCCGAAGGCATAGCATCATCTTCTGTTGATGCACTTGCTTCTACACCGAATGTATAATTCTCTGTTCCATGCTCATCATAGCGATGTTCTTCAATCAACACGCCTTTTTTATACAAAGCTCTGCGTTTTAATTTATCATCTGGCCAACGCTCTTCAAACCAACCTTCTTGAATTCCTTTTTTGTAATTCTCCATTGTTTGAACAAGTCCATTGTAATAGAAGGTTTTGAATTCTCCATCCTTCACGTCCATCGTCCAATGTTCGGTTGAAAGCAGAGTTCCATCGTTGTAATACAACTTACATTCTCCATTTTTCTTTCCTGCTTTATAAGAAAATTCTTGGATCATCTTGCCATCGTAATTGTAAGCTTTGTAAGCACCATCCATCAATCCATTTACGTAGTTGACTTCTTTCTCCAATTTCGATTTTGGGAAATACGTTTTCTTCACACCATTCAACACACCATTACTGTAATGCTCCACTTTGGTTGTGTCTCCTGGTTTTCCCTCCGAACCTTTTGTAAAATAAATTTGACGCCCGTGTTTTTGTCCAAGGTTGTAATTCATTTCCCAAGCAACGTTTCCCGTACTATCATACAAATACGTCCACGTTCCAGCTTCTGTTCCTTGAATGTAGTTGCGAACAACTTGCAAACAACCGGATTTGTAATAGGTTGAATCTACCCCATTTTCTTTTCCATTCACGAAAGTAATTCGACGTTCCAACATACCATTTGAAAAGCATGTTTCACATCCACCGGTATAAGGCATTCCGCCACCAGCAATGTTCACTTGATCTTTTGGTTTTTTAAGAACTGTATTGGTTTCTTCGTCGTAAATTAATTCTTCATTACAATCAACAAAGCCCGCCAATTTACCGCATTCCCAACTCGCGAATCGTTGTTTATTCGCTTCTGCTTCGCGGTCATAACAATGCTTCTTTTTTACTTCTGGAATTTGTCCGAATACTACCGAAAGTGACGAAACGAAGAAAAGACTTAAGAGAAATGATTTCATAGATATTATTTTATGTGTGTCCGCCGAAGCTTTCAAAAACTATTCCTTAATTATTTTTTCCAAACCAAAACGCATTTGATCTGGAATTGCAATGGTTGATTGGGTTGTTGCATCGAAGCAAACTTGTACAGAACGCCCTTTCGCATACACTTCATCATTCACGCGTAATTCATAGCCTAAGGTAAAACTTTTCGTGCCTAATTGCTCTGTAAAAACGGTAATCTGTGGTTCATGTTGCAACAAAACGCTTTTCAAATATTCTACTTCATTTTTCGCGATGACGATGCCAAATTTTTGCCAATCCCAACTGATCCCCAACAGTTCTCTGAAATAATGCACACGCGCCATTTCAAAGTAGCTCAGGTAAATGTTGTTATTGACGTGACCTAGCACATCTAAATCGGTGAAGCGAACTTGTATTTTTGCTGGTGCAATCATTTTTTGTCTAATTTCTCGAAGTCGGAGTTATTGCTAATAAATTCAGGAACGATTTGTTTCATTTTCCCGACAATTTGGTCGTTTTGTTGACGTTCGAAGAGTTGAATTAAATTTTCTATTTCAGTGATTTGCGTTTCATCCTCGTGGCGAATTTTTGCCTTCAAAATCTGCGGATGATGTGTTGGAATGGTATTTTCTTCCTCCGCCAATAATTCTTCGTACAATTTTTCTCCTGGACGCAAACCTGTTACTTTTATTTCAATGTCTTTGCCCAATTCCAAACCACTCAATTGAATCATCTTTTTCGCTAAGTCAATAATTTTCACAGATTCACCCATGTCGAAGACAAAGATTTCTCCTCCTTCGCCCATGGTTCCTGCTTCCAATACCAATTGACATGCTTCTGGAATTGTCATGAAGAAACGGGTTACGCGTTCATCGGTTACAGTAATTGGCCCACCTTGCTCAATTTGACGTTGAAACAATGGAATCACTGATCCGTTCGAACCAAGTACATTTCCAAAGCGGGTTGTAACGAATTTTGTTTTTCTTTGCTCATTCGCTGCTTGTGCGTATATTTCTGCAATACGTTTTGATGCTCCCATCACATTCGTTGGGTTCACCGCTTTGTCCGTTGAAATCATCACAAATTTGTGAACGCCATGTTTCAGAGATAAATCAACTAGATTTTTTGTTCCTTTTACATTCGTCAAGACCGCTTCAGATGGATTTGATTCCATCAAGGGAACGTGTTTGTAAGCCGCTGCATGAAAAACGTAATCTGGTTTGAAACATTCGAACAAACGATCCATGCGTTCAAACGATCGAATATCTCCGATCACTACTTCAAAATTCAAATCCAAACCACTTGAAAGCAATTCGTGTTGAAAATCATACATTGGTGATTCAGCCTGATCCAATAAAATGACTTTTTTCGGATGGTAATTCGCTATTTGTCGCACCATTCCTGAACCAATCGAACCAGCAGCTCCTGTTACCAAGATGGTTTTATTATTCAATTCAGCAGCGATTTTTTGTTCATCCAAGACAATTGGCTTGCGTCCCAATAAATCTTCAATATTGATTTTCGCTATTTGCTTAGTTGAAAATTCGCCGTTGATCCAACTTTTAGTACTAGGCACTTTTTGCATTTTCACGTTAAAGGCCAAACATGTTTCAACAATTGCTTTTCGGTTGTTTTCATTTGGTTTTTGAATCGCGATAATAACTGTTGTAACGCCTTCTTCTTTGATCAGAGCCTCCAATTTAGAAGAATGAAAAATACCGATTCCTTCCAAGCGTGTTCCATCCATTTTCTTGTTATCGTCAATAAAACCAATGATTTTATAATTCAACCGTGCATCTTTTTCGATTGTACGCTTGGTGATTAAACCAGAAATCCCAGCACCATAAATCAAAATCTGTTCAACCTCTTCCGTTGATTTAATCGATTCTAAATACAACAATTTCACAATGAAACGTGAACCAACCATTAGGAAGAAGCACGCCAAAAATTCCATGATTAATACAGAAGTTGGAAAGAGATACGAACCGTCAAAATAGTTGTAGCGTATGATTCCAAAAATAAAATAGAGAACAGAACTTGTTGCAACAGCTATAAAAATGCGACGAATATCTTCGGTTGAAGTGTAGCGAACCAATCCTTTGTGGATTTTGAAGAAATAAAAGACAAGCAGTTTAACTGCAAAATAGAGCAAAATAGATTTAGATAAAATCGCCCATTCTTTTTCAATAAGTGCTTTGTCTGCTTTTAAATCAAATCGTATCAAATAGGCAAAAGCCAAGGCAATAAACGAAAGGAACAAATCCATTAGGATTATTACCCAGCGCGGTGTATTTGCTTTTAATCGAAACATGAACAAAGATAAGAATTAGAACTTAGATATTAGATATTAGAAATCAGGATTTGAACTTTTGAACCCTTGAACCTTTTAACGATGAACGATGAGAGAGCAACGATAAGAGATAATCCTTGAACTATTGAACCATTTGAATTTTCAAACCTCCAAATCCTAACATCAAGAATACATGCCTCCATTCAAATTAATCACTTGACCAGTCACATAACGTGTTTCATCAGCGATTAACCATTCGATTGTTTTGCAAACTGTTTCAGGATCTCCCAAACGATTCATTGGAATTGTTTTGATGATTTCTGCTTGTAGTTCAGCCGGAACATCTTCAATCATCCCTGTATTGAAATAGCCCAAAGCCAAGGCGTTCACATTGATATTTGAACTTGCTAATTCTTTCGATAGTGTTTTTGTTAGACCAATTAGTCCAGCTTTGGATGCTGCATAAGCTGCTGTTCCGATGGCGCCTGTTTGCGCTACAACCGAAGAAATATTGATAATCGATCCTGACTTCTGAGCGCGCATGTGAGGAATTACGGCTTTACTCACTAAGAAAGGCGCGTCAAGGTTAATCGCCATTGTTTCTTTCCATGCTTCGAATTCCGTTTTCCAAGACATTGCACTGCGTGAAATCCCAGCATTATTTATTACAACATCTATTCTACCGAAACGTTCCAGTGCTTGGTCAATTAGCGCTTGAGCTGTTTTTTCTTCGCGCAAATCTCCTGTAATTAACAAAACGTTTTCTGCAGATGGCAAAGCAATTTGGCTGGAATGTGCATGTAATACTAAGTTATAGTCTTGCTGAATGAACCAATTCGTTAGAGCTGTTCCCATTCCACCTGAAGCGCCTGTAATTACAATTACTTTCTTTTCCATGCTTGTCTTGCTTTTTTCAATAGTTTAAACCAAAACGGCGCATTGTTCCATTCATAGGAAAAATACACCTGATCGTGTCCGCCCAAATTTACATTAAACCTGCGAACTCCTTCTACTCTAGAACCACCAAAATCGAAGTTTTTTCCTGACGCTTGTGCTTGTTTAATTGCTTCATTCATGGCAAAATACATGGCTCCTGCATCTTTGGCTTCCTTTGTAAAGGCACCTTTCAAATACAAGACTGTATCATTGAATTCTACCAAATACAATCCTCCAACAGTAATTGTTTGATCTTTTATCGCTACAATTCTTAAACGATTTTCGTTTTTCAAATTACTTGTCAATTTTTCCAAAGCCGATAAACTCGTATCGTTTATACTGGCAATTTTTTGCGGCAACTCTTCCGAAATAATCGCTTGAATGTCGTGAATAGAATCAACTTCTTCTAATTGAAACTGTTTCTTCTCTGCCTTGGAAAGCATCCGTTTTGCTTGCGAATTAATCGTTCTTTCGGTCAAAACTGGAATGCGTTGAAACACAAATTCTTCGCTTGAATAGCCCAATACATCTTGTTTGATACAAATTTGTCCTCCCGGAAATTCAGCTTGTAACAAGGAAATCAGTTTATCGAATTGCACGGTTTGTTCACCAATCCATTCTACATAACGCAAGAAAACTGCGGTATAACAGGTCTTTACGCCTAAACGAAATGTAAATGGTAACGCAATTCCTTTTGTATAATTTTCATCCGTAAAAACGCACCAATTTTCAGCAACAGCATCTAAATAAGCGCTTAACGAAAACACCGAAACGCTTGGATCACTTTTCACTAAAGCATCCCATTTGGCACAATCGATATGTTCGCGTTGAATAAATCTCAAAGTTCTTCGGTTAACGCTTTAAACGTGTGTTTCGTATAATTCTTTGCTACAAAACGCTCCAAGGCTTTCAATGAAAATTGCGTCAAGCCTTTTGGGTGACCAATTACAACGAAATCGGTTGCATTTGCATTTATATGTTTGTTCAAACAAGTCGCTAATTTCGAAGCGTAATAACCATCGCAACTCACATGATTATGTGTAAACGAGGTTAAAACTGATTTTTTTCTTCCTGGTTGTGCTAAGAAAGTTCCATCGCCTATCATTTTGTGTTGAGCTGGAAACAAACGTCCCAAACCATACAAACGCCAATAGAATAAAGGCGAATAAACGTGTGAACTAATTGGATATTCCGTAAAATAACCCGATTCATCTTCCACGCAAACATCAGTCGAAAAGCGATAATTGGATTTCTTCGGAGCTGTTCTAAAATCGAAGGAATATTCTCCAGCTTCAAAATGTCCGCCCGAAAAAACACTTGAATCAATGCGGATTTCCAATTCTTTAAACACTTTTTCCAAGCGATTAAATGGCTGAATACACCAACCTCCCGCACGAAAAACCTGTGCTTTTTTTCCAGTTAATTGATTCAAATATGCTGTATAACTTCTTACAATACGTTCGATTTCTTCATCCGAAAAATCAGCTAATTTGTAAGCATTCTTTGTGTCAATCTTCCATTTTCCATCTATAAAGATTGATTTCTCCCAATGCGGATGAATGTGAATTTGCAATGAATGTCCTTTTGCTTGTAATTGGTGCAATTGAGTTTTTACACTGTCCAAATCCTTTTGCAAGCTTGGATTGGTTGGAGCGAATTCTTCCAATTTGATCAAATAGCCAATGTCTACAAAAAAGGTCATTGGAATTGAGAAGCGATCGGCAATCTTTTGCAAGGCATTTGTAGGTTCTAACATACATTTTTCAACGCTGCCAGTTGCTGCGCCAAAGAACAATTCGTAATCATATGTTAGAAAAATATTCATTTCTACGAAGGTAATAGAAAGCGTATAGATAGAACGAAGAAGCGAAAAAAAATGTACTTTTAAACCCGATTTAATCGCGACAACATTCAAAATTGACGAAGAATGCACCCAGTTTTAAAACATTTTCTGAAAAAACACTTTTTACATTTTAAAATTCGGGAACGTTTTAGTGCCGCAGAAACAGCGCGCCAACATGCAATTTATCAATCCTATCGTTCAGGAGAAATGACCGATTTCAATAAAACTGGCTTCAAGGTGTTTTCGCAATTCGAGGAAGATGGTTTGTTGTTGTACACGATTTCTCAACTCGAACATCCGGTAAAGACGTTCTTAGAATTTGGTTCGGATGATGGCGTAAATAGTAACTCAGCGAATTTGCATTTTCACCACGATTGGACAGGTTTATTCCTAGATGGTAATCAAAAAGCGGTTGAACGAGGCGAATATTTCTTCAAAAAATGGGGAAATAAAAAAGTGGCAGCTCCACGTTTCATTTGCGATATGATTACCCGCGAAAACATCAATGAATTGATAACGAAAGGTGGATTGTCTGGTGAAATCGGTATGATGTCAGTCGACATTGATGGAAACGATTACTGGGTTTGGGAAGCGATTACGGCTATTCAACCTCAAATAGTTATTATAGAAACGCACAATGAATTTGGGTTAAATGATATTGTTGTTCCGTATGATCCAACGTATTTCTATCCAGGAAAACATCCAGATTATCACGGTGCTTCACCAGTTGCCATGACGAAATTGGCGAAACATTTAGGTTATCGATTGGTTGGTTGTCACGAATTGGGCTTCAATTTCATTTTCGTGCGAGAAGGATTGGCGCCAAGTTTAAAAGAAGTGAGTGTTGCAACTGTTTTAACGCATCCTTCAAATAAAGAAGCACAAGCACGTTTCGAAGCAATCAAAGATTGGGAATATGTTTGGAACCGTTCATTTGACAAGCAATAAGCATGGAAATCGAACGCAAATTCTTAGTGGACAAAGCGGAATGGGCAAAAGTTGAAAAGCCAAGTCCAAAGAAAATAGTTCAAGCCTATATTTTAAATTCACCCGAAAAAACGGTTCGTGCGCGGATCAAAGGTTCAAAAGGTTTTTTGACCATCAAAGGCGCAACGGTTGGTATTTCTCGCAGTGAGTTTGAATATGAAATTCCGGTAGAAGAAGCCGAAGAAATGATTCGTTTGTTTGCTGAAAAAACCATTTCAAAAGATCGTTACGAAATCACAGTCGGAAAGCATGTATGGGAAGTGGATGAATTTCATGGAAACTTGGAGGGACTTGTCTTGGCTGAAATCGAATTATCGGATGAAAACGAAGCCTTCGAACAACCGATTTGGGCAACAGAAGATGTTTCGACAGATGTCAACTATTACAATTCAAAACTGATTGAAAAGTGTTAATCACTGAATTTCACTTATCTTTACCAAAAACACGGATATGCTTACAAACAACGATATTTTAAAGAAACTACGCGTAGCACTTGAATTACGCGACGACCAAGTCATTGAAATTTTAAAATTGGTCGACTTTAATGTAACGAAAAGTGAAATCAATGCCTTGTACCGCAATCCAGATCATCCAAAATACATGGAATGTGGCGACCAATTATTGCGCAACTTCTTAAACGGGCTTGTCATTTACAAACGTGGTCCAATGCCTAAGAAAGGTGAAAACAAGGATGTGATTCGATGATGAAAAATTGAAAATTGAAGATTCAATTTACTACAATTTCTCCCCTTTCAAATCGCTTTTTTCCAAATCAAAAACGGTTGATCCAATTTCGATATCAAACCAATTTAGAAAGGTTTCCATTGAGCGGTCTTCCGGCCATTCTGATTCGTCCTCGGTAATCATCGAAAGTTCATTCTTGAATATTTTCTTGAAATTTTGTTCGATTAGCGGTTCAATTTCGAAAAAATCTTCGGTAATCAAATAGACATTTGGTTCAACACCATCCTCAGCAGAGAATTCCATTTCTGATTCAAACTCGTTCGCCCAATCCCAAAATGCTTGTAGCGGTGTAATGGTAATAAATCCTCTGTTTACGATTTTCATTTTTGTGGTTTTAGTTCTTCTAATTTATCGTCGAAAAAGCGCATCCATTTTGCTTTACCGCGTGTTGATTGTTCAATAATTAAATTCCATTCTTCCACACCACTGACACTTTTTAAATATGCTTGCCAATCTTTTGTAGACAATTTTAGCGGTGAAGAAATGTATGTAATTGACGTATCGTTCATGAACAAACGAAAATTATCTTTCTGAAAGTTTACGTTTTGTCCGAAGTGAATTGATTTGCGCTTTTCGCCATAACTATCAATCCAGTTATAGAACGTATTTTTAGTTTTTACTGAATCTTTGAAAGACCATTGGCAAAACAAGATTTTGTCTTCTTTCAGTTGTAAATGTAACTTAGTCTGAGAACGAGGAGAAAAACGATCCACAAAGAAAGGCTCTTTCACACTATCAATCTCTATAACTTTCAATCCGATACTATCTGCTACTCTTTGATCAAAATTAAAATCGATTGTTTCAACCTTTTCTGTTTCCGTGGAATCATAATTGCGATTTGAATGCGGTGTAATATCCTTCATATCAATCACCTCATCTTTTTGATTTCCTCCACAAGCAGTAGCGATCAACAAGATTAGTGACAATAGATATAAATAATTTTTCTTCATTACAAGCTTTTCAAAACACTGCACGTTTCTTCTATTTGTTCCGAAGTTACGTCCAAATGGGTTACCAAACGCAACATTCCTGGACCAAATGCCATTATTCGAATATTCCTTTCTGCAAGACGTTCGATGATAGTATCGCGTTGGGCTGGATCTTTTAAAATAGCCACAACAATATTTGTTTGAACTGATAAAACAGATGCTACCCAATCCAATTCATTCAAAGTTGCTTCTACTATTCGTGCGTGGTCGTGATCGATTTTCAAACGTTCAACATTGTTTTTCAAAGCGTATAATCCACCAGCTGCAATGATTCCCGCTTGACGCATTCCGCCACCAAACACTTTGCGTACGCGTCGTGCTTGTTTGATAAATTCTTTTGTTCCAACCAAAACTGAACCGACTGGCGCACCCAATCCTTTCGATAAACAAAGCGAAATTGAATCAAACTGAGCGGCATATTCTTTTGGATCAATTCCAGTTTCAACCAAGGCATTCATTAAACGCGCGCCATCCAAATGCAAAGGCAAGTTATTCGCAATACAAAATGCTTTTATTTTCTTAATTTCTTCGAAGTCGTAAATTGCTCCTCCACCTCTATTTGCAGTATCTTCCAATGAAACTAACTGTGTTAATGGAAAATGTACATCGTCTGGATTGTTGATCCATTTTGCAATCTCATCAACCGTCAAACGTCCACGATCGCCTTGTAATAAACGAACAGAAGCACCACTATTTTTAGCAATTCCACCGCCTTCGTATTTGTAAATATGACTTTCTTCATGACAAATTACTTCTCCTCCTGGACGCACATGAACATTGATTGCAATTTGATTGGTTTGAGTTCCTGAGCTGCAAAACAAGGCCGCTTCTTTACCAAAATAAGCTGCAGCAAATTCTTGAAGTTCATTCACAGTTGGATCTTCAGAAAAAACATCATCACCAACTGGTGCGTTGAACATAGCTTCCAACATTTCTTTTGTTGGTTTTGTTACGGTATCACTTCGAAAATCAATCATACTTATAATTTGAGGATGAAATTACGTTTCTAAAATCAAATCCACCATCTATTTTAATTTTTTTTAGCAATTTTGAGCCCATGGATTACGCAATTATTGCTCTTACAGTTCTTTTTGGAGCAGTCTTAACCTTCTTCTCAGGTTTTGGCTTGGGAACATTGATGCTTCCAGTTTTTAGTTTGTTTTTTCCTCTTCCTATTGCGGTTGGTGCAACAGCGATTGTTCATCTTTCAAATAACCTTTTCAAATTTGGAATGGTGTACAAACACATTCACAAAACAACCTTACTTTCATTTGGTCTTCCCGCCGTTTTGGCTTCTTTACTTGGCGCACTTTGTCTAAAATACTTAGCTGATCTTCCACTCGCTGGCATGTACTTCATAGGTGATAAGTTGATTGAATTAAGCTTTTTAAAAATTGTGATAGGAACTTTAATGATTTTCTTCTCACTTATTGAACTCGTACCACAACTTTTACCGCTTGGTTCAGTGAAAAAAAATATTGTACTTGGAGGAGTATTAAGTGGCTTTTTTGGTGGAATCTCTGGTCATCAAGGTGCCTTTCGATCAGCATTCTTGAGCAAGGCAGATTTAACGAAGGAAGAGTTTATAGCAACATCTAACTCCATTGCTCTTCTAATCGATTTGTTCCGAATTATCGTGTATTACGAAACTTTTAATTTCACTGCATTAAGTTACAAATCGGATCTTTTAGTTCTTGGAATTGTTTGTGCATTTGTTGGAACTTACTTTGGGAAAAAATTACTCAACAAAGTGACGATGAGCGGAATTCAAAAAGTTGTAGCATATTGCTTATTACTTCTTGGCGCATTGTTTATTGTAGGATTGGTGTAAATAAACATCCCCAGAAGATTCCAGGGATGTTTTCAATTCATTAGTGGTTGACTACAATTCGTTCTTTCGCTGTCCAGCCGAGAGCATTTGTTAACTCTAGCCAGTATATACCATTTTCAAACGATTCAAAATTTAAGTTCACCTTATTTCCGACAATTTTCAACTGTTCTTTTCTCATCAATTTCCCGGATTGATCATAGACAACAAGCAATAATTCATCATTGTTTAAATCACTTAATTCAATAGCAAATTGCCCATTGGATGGATTTGGATACAACGTTAATTGATGACTAACATTTACTTCATTTAAACCGATATAACTTAAATCAATTGTGGTAAAAGCGGTGTCGGTTCCACAAAAATTGTAAGCTACTAAATACGCATCATACATACCATTCACGATGTAATCATAGACAGGAGAAAATTGTGAACTCTGATTTCCATCACCAAAGTTCCACAAATAAGAATCACCTTCTACACTTGCATTTAGAAATGTTACCGTATGATCAACGTTTGTCCAATCGAAACTTGCATCGGGCAAGGGCATCACCGTAATTTCAACAGTGTCTGATGTAGCGATACAAAGCGGATTATCAAGCGAAGCAACCGTAACAAAATAACTTCCTGTACTATTTACATTCAACGTAGGATTTTGTGTACCATCCGACCATGTGAATAAACCCGTTGGTGCAGAAGAAAGAACAACAGAGTTACCAACACAAATACTGTCGTTTCCACTCAAAAGAATCGTTGGATCTGGCGTTTCATTGACAATAACCAACTGCGTAACACTCAAAGTACTGTCAATGAACATAGTTGTATCATGTGCAGTAAGAGAAACCGTGTAGAATCCTGGGGCAGCATATGTGTGCGTTGCTAGAGAATCTGTACTCGTAAATCCATCACCAAAATCCCACAAAAACTCTTCTGCGTCAAAACTTAGGTTGTCAAAGTTTACGGTACCGCTATCACAAAATACCGTTGCATCAGCTGTAAAACTAGCGATTGGCAAAGGATATTTGTACAAGCTATCATTCGTCACAGAACTCCAATTACCTATGGAATCTTTCATTTGAAAATGCACCGTATGATTTCCTTTTGGAATTGAAACCATTGAAATTGGTGAATTCAACAATTCAATTTGACTAGGCGCTGAAAGTAGCACGGTTTGCATTTGCACATCATTTGTATCAAACCAATAACGGTAAGCAGTAATTGAATTAGTGGACAATTGAGTTGGTGCAATTTTGTACACAAACTGAGAAAGTACACTACTCCATTTTGTTCCAGAATCTTTAAATCGAACATTCATCGTATGCAATCCATTTCCAAGCGACGTAGCATCGATTGATGTTTGAATCGATTCAATTGTATTTCCTGCCAAAGGAACATTTACTTTGTTGACATACATTGTATCAAACCAATATTCCATTTCCTGCATTTCATTGGAGGCAACAATGTCATTCTCTTGTTTCAAAAAGAAATTGCTTTGTACAGAACTCCATCTTTGTGATGTTGATTTAAATCGGAATCGAACCACATGCAATCCATTGGATAGAGCTGATGCATCCAAATTAGATGTTAAGGTCTGAACGGCAGTATTTCCCATTGAACCTTGAATTGCCGACGCATAATCATTATCGAACCAATATTCATATTGTACAAGTTCTTCGGTCAAAGCAGATGAATTTCCTTGTTTTAGAAAAAATTGACTCAACACAGATGACCATGAACCATTCACATCTTCAAATCTGAAATGAGCTGTATGTAATCCATCTGATAATGCAGTTGTTGAAATTGATTGAACAAAGGACAATTGTTGCTGTGGAGCCAAAGTTCCTGAAACCATATTTCCGTAATCTCCATCGAACCAATATTCAAATTTTGTCAAGGTTGGTAACAAACTGACTTCATTTGCTGCACGCAGAAAGAAATTCGAATGCACTGAACTCCAGCCACCATGATTGTCTTTAAAACGTATATGAATTGCATGCAGTCCAGTTGTTAAACTTGCCAATGAAAGAACGCTGTTCAAATTGAATTGAGAACTGCTTGTTGTATTCACCAACACTTTATTCCCATAATCGGCATCAACCCAATATTCATACGCAACAATTTGATTTGTGGTAGCTGAACTAGTAGCTGTTTTGATAAAGAAATTTGACTGTACACTTGAGTATTTGCCCGAGATATCTTTAAAGCGCACGTGAATCGAATGCAGGCCCGTTACGAGTGATCCGGTTGAAATAGATTGATTCAACTCAAAATTACTAACAGGTAAAATCGAAACCGTTGTGCGATTCGTGAAATCCTCATCAAACCAATATTCGTACTGATTAATTTTGTTTTGAGACCAAGCAGGAAATGCCAAGCCAAAAACGACTACCAAAAAAAACATTAAATGTTTCATAACACTTTTCTTAGAAGATTAATTTCCTTGTGCACCAACTCCAATTGAAATGTTTAAGTCACCCGTTGGTGTTGTTTGTGGAGCAATGTTTTTTGTCATAATGTGTGGATTCGTTGGTACTGAACCTTCTTTAAAAGGAATAAATCCACCATACATACCAGCATCAGAACCATCAGTTCCTAAATAAGTTGAAGGTGTCGCAATGTGATAATTATCATTGTATCCAATCGTAAAATCAGTTGCATTTACGAAAAATCCAGAAAAAGGGATTCCAACATGATTTCCACTTCCGATATTGGTTCCATAAGGAAACGTATATGTTTTATTGAACACATTGTTTTGAAAGATGCATGAATACGCTGCATTAATTGTGATATTATCACATGATCCATTGTTCATGAAAACATTGTTTTCAAAAGTTCCACTTGTTACATAATTTATGTGGTAAGATGGGCATCCCGATCCTCCGATAAATGTGTTATTACGGAACAGAACGTTTCCGTTAAAATAGTCAACATGACCTTGAATGAGGTTATTTTCAACATTAACGAATTGTGCATCATCTCCGCGAACAAGCGTACGAACAATATTTTCTCGAATTGTAATATAAGATGCTCCACTGATATAGGCTGCATTACTTCCCAACTCAATACTTTCAAGGTTACAACGTGTAATTGAATATTGTGTAACATCATCATCCGAAACGGAAGTTCCAAAACGTAAATATCCAGTTAAAAAGACACCTGTGATTGATCCAAAAGAAGCGTTGGTTGTCATTAATAAGTTTCCACTCAAGGTTGTTGCATAGGTTGCACTTGTAGAATCTGGATGATGTCCAACACCAAAAATGTGCAATTCTTTGTCAATTGTCAATGTATTAATATTGAAAGCTCCACCTGGTAAATATATTGTATCACCTGCTTGTGCACTAGAAAACACTTGAGCGATTGAATAATACACATTTGATGTTCCGTTTTGGCGTACAAACGTTTGCTGAGAATAGGCATTCAATAAAATAAACGAGAAAATAAAAAATAAGCTTGTTTTCATAATTGTGAGTTTATCATTTACATAAATTTCGACAGGATCGTTGAATCTGTATCCAACTAATTGTCGTTCCAAATTCAGTAAAAAAACACACTTAAAACATGATGTAGGAATCAATAAAAGCTGATTGATATCATGATTAAAAACGTTTGCTAAATAAACGCTTTAATTGATTTTTATTCCTTCAAATTTTTGTAGCATTTGAGTGAAATCATGAGAATAGTTCGCTCGAATCGCAACAGCTTCATGCGTAACAGGATGCTCAAAAGATATCTCTTCGGCATGTAACAGCATTTTATTCATTTGCCATTGCTCTAAAAAGAACTTGTTTTGTTTGTTACATCCGTGCGGACGATCACCAATAATTGGATAAAAAATATGTGCTAAATGCTTGCGCAACTGATGCATTCTACCTGTTTCGGGATCAAGTTTAACCAAGGAATAACGAGAAGTAGTATGTTTGCCAAATGGAATGGGTAATTCGAATGTCTCCAATCGTTCGTAATGCGTTACTGCATCTTGCGTTTTGCCTTCATCAGTTGTCAAAGCATAATCAATAGTTCCATTTTCAGGAATCAATCCACGCACCAAAGCTTTATACGTTTTTGAAACACCTTTATTCATGAAAAGCTGTTGCATTGTTCTGTTGGTTGATTCATCCAACGCAAAAAGCAATACGCCGCTCGTTTTTCGATCCAAACGATGGGTTGGATATACTTTTCTTCCCAACTGATCACGCAATAATTGAATCGCAAACTCCGAAGCATCTGCCGCAATTGGAGAACGATGAACCAATAATCCATGCGGTTTATTAATCGCTACCAAGAAATCATCTTGATACACAATTTCCAATAAGGTATTTTCCACTTCTTCACTCATCGTTTATCTCTCTTCACTTATCGTGCACTGAGGCTCTCGAAGTGCTAGTTCACTTCTTACGCGCAATCATCAAACCATCACGAATAGGTAACAAAATCTCTTGTACGCGTTCGTCTTCATGTACCATTTTATTGTAATCCATCAAGATTTTCGTTTCACGATCCAATGAATCGTAATCTTCCAATACCTTTCCAGACCAAAGTACATTGTCAGCAATGATGTATCCACCCGGTTTCACTTTGTCGAACACCAATTCGTAATAATTGCAATAGTTCTTTTTGTCTGCATCTATAAAAACAAGATCGAATTGTTCATCTAGTTGCGCAACCACTTCCATTGCATCACCAACGATGTATTCAACTTTATCAGCGTAGTTTGCTTTTTCAATGTAAGATTGAACAAATTCTTCCAATTCTTCATTGACGTCAACCGTTGTCACCTTTCCACCTTCTTGTAATCCTTCAGCAAAACACAAAGCAGAATAGCCTGTATATGTCCCAATTTCCAATACACGTTTCGGTTGAATCATATGCGCAAGCATACTCAGCAATCTACCTTGATAATGTCCACTCAACATGCGTGGTTGAAGAATCGAAACATGTGTTCGACGATTTAAATCTGCCAGTATTGCAGGTTCATTTTCGGTATGAGCACACACATAATCGTCTAGTTTCGCGTCGATGAATTCCATAAATGCAATTTTCTTGCAAAGATGCAGAAAAGGAAACAAAAGCTTGACTACTGAGAATATTATTTGAATTAAATCTGCAACTTTGCACCATGAAGACAGTCAACAAAGAAGGATATTGCGCAATCGGAATATTCCGTGGAAAAACCGAACATAATTTAGGAACACTTTGGCGTTCAGCTTATATTTTGGGTGCTTCCTATATTTTCACAGTTGACAATAAGTACAAGAAACAAAGTTCAGATGTATTGAGAGCATGGTCACGAATTCCTTTGTTTCACCACAAAACCTTTGATGATCTGCTTAATAACATTCCGTATGATTGTCGATTGGTTGGCGTTGAAATGGATGACAGAGCTGAATTTTTGCATGAATTTGAACATCCAAAGCGCGCAATCTACTTGCTTGGTGCTGAAGGCGATGGTTTGCCAAAAGAAATCTTAGACAAATGCCATTTTGTAATTAAACTACCAGGAAATTCTTCGTTAAATGTTGGCGTAACTGGAAGTATTGTATTACATGATCGAGCAACGAAAATGGTAACTACCTTTCCACCCGATCACAAAGAACATTAAGTTTATTTCTTTTCTTCCGTTATTTTTTCAACGGCATTATTGTATTGAAACAACCAATTGTACATTTCATCGGTTCTGAAAACACGTTCTAATGCGCCATGATCGGCACCTTGAACTACAGTGTATTTTAGATTTTCTCCTCCGTTACACGCTTTAATTGCCTTTACAACTTTTTCAGATTCTGAAATCGGAACTGCGCGATCAGCGTTTCCATGTTGAATCCACAAAGGAACTTGTGCCAAATTACAGCCATCTTTTACATTTCCGCCACCACACAAAGCAACGGCAGCTGTAACGATTTCAGGATAAGCGCCTGCAAAATGCAAAGTTCCATAACCACCCAAACTCATTCCAGCAACATATACACGGTTTGTATCTGTTTTGTATTGACTTTGAACGTATTGCAAAACGTGTAAAATCTTTTCTGGCTCCCACGATTTTCCAGCTGGGACTTGCGGTGCAATGACAATTGCAGGAATCGATCTTCCTTTATCAATTTCGTGAATTACACCGTATTTACGCACCAAGGATAAATCTGAACCAGATAAACTTTTACCGTGTAAGAAAATCAATACTGGTGGATTATTTTGCAAAATACTATCAGCCGGAAGTGATAACCAAAAATTATAATCAGATTTTCCTTTCTCTTGCGTCAACTGACCAAAAGCTCCTGAAATCAAGGATATAAAGAAAAAGAATAAGAATGCCGTTTTTTTCATAGAACGCCAAAGATAGTGATAATCAGACGAATGAAATGTTAAAAAACGTCAACACTTTGTGCAGAGCATGGAATATTGAACATGGAGCATGGGGCATGGAGTTAGAAAAAAAGCTAAAATCCTTCAGCGAAGCGGTCTTTTGTCCTAAAGTCTTATAGTCCTTTGTCTTTCAGCGTAGCGGTCCTTTGTCTACCTACCCAAACCAAACATCTCGAATCATATCGAAGCCAGCCTTTTCGTTGATCCGTTGAATAATGACTTGTTTTCCGTAGGATAATTCATCACGCATGACAGAAGAATCCATTGTGAGGTACAAAATTTTATTTTTGATCGAAATTTCTTTGGTGCGATTCGCAACGGCAGTTCCCATCATTTCTGGCCATGCATCAATAATGTCTAACTCCTTCATTTTACCATCCAAGCGATATGCACGCAATAATTTGTCGATAACTTCACTCAATGGCGCTTCATTTGAAGTACGTTTTAATTCATCTTTGTTCATACTTCTTGTGTTATGTGTGAAGGTAATTCTACAACAATTCCTTGGTCAACCGAGAACAATTTACTTTCAAATTCTCCTGTTTGGAAAATGGCACGAATGCGATCTTCATCTGTATCAGTCACTAATACTTGTCCAAAGTAATGATTTGATACCAAGGCTAATAATTTTGCAACGCGTGTTTGATCTAGTTTATCAAATATATCGTCCAATAACAAAACAGGATGCACATTTAAATGTTTTTTTAACCATTCGTATTGTGCCAAGCGTAAGGCAATGATAAACGATTTTTGTTGTCCTTGCGAACCAAATTTCTTGATTGGATGACCTTTTATGGTAAATAACAAATCATCTTTGTGCGTTCCAGCGTTTGAATAATGCGTTATCGCGTCCTTTTTCTCGTATTGAATTAACAATTCTTCAAACGACATGTCATTCAATTGTGATCGATAATCCAAATGTACTTCTTCACTTTCCAATCCGATATAGTGATAACGTTCTTGGAAAACTGGTATAAACTCTTCTAAGAATTGTTTGCGTTTTTGATGAATCGCAGTTCCCGTTTTCACCAATTGTTCATTCCACACTTCTATTGATTCGCGATCAAACAAACCATGATCGTACATATTGCGCAACAATGCATTGCGTTGATCCAAAATCTTTGCGTAGCGCTGAATATTGTCTAAGTACTGACGATCGAACTGAGAAATAATTCCATCCATCCATTTTCTGCGCAATTCACTTCCTTCAGAAATTAAATCGCGATCGTACGGAGAAATCATCACCGCAGGAAATTGTCCAATGTGGTCCGCTAATTTTTCGTATTCTTTCTTATTGCGTTTGAAGACTTTTTTCACACCACTTTTCACTGCACAATGAATAGCAATATCTTGTTCGTCCTTGTTCCACATTCCCTGAATGGCAAAAAATGCTTGATCGAAACGAATATTTTGGCGATCCATCACATTCATATACGACTTGCAAAGACTCAAATAATGAACTGCATCAAGAATATTTGTTTTTCCAGATCCGTTTTTTCCAACAAAACAATTTACGTTCGAAGACAAGGCTATTTCAGCCTCTTCGTAATTCTTAAAATTGATCAGATGAATGGATTTTAAATGCATTGATACAAATTTAAACCATTTTTTGCTCCCTCCGATTATTTACTGATTTTGTTTTAAATCAACTTTAAGCACAATCTTGTTGAAAACTTCGCTTTTGTTAATCAAAAAAAAAACTATTTTTGCAGGGCTAAATTTGCAGATAATGTTAGAAAATTTTTCAGTACAAGAAATTAAGAGACAATTTGAGTCGAACAAGAATATGCGTTTTGTTACATACGCAGTGGGTGGTTTGTTCGTATTAGTAATTGGTTACTTCGCTTATATTCAATTCATGTGGAAACCAGATAATGAGAAATCGAAAGATGCTTATTGGATTGGTTTGAACTACGCAAGTCAAGATTCAACAGACTTGGCTATCGATGCTTTGAAACCAGTTGTAAAAAAATTCGACGGTAAAATTGGTGGTGAAAATGCTCAGTTTATATTAGGAAGACAATATATGTCGAAAGGTGAATTCAAAAAAGCGCTTGAAGAACTTGAAGGAGTTGATGTTGAAGATACATATGTTTCTGCAATGGCGATTGGTCTTCAAGGAGATTGTTACAGTGAAATGAAAGATTTCAAAACTGCAACAGAAAAATATTTGGAAGCTGCTGGATTGAATGAAAATGAAATGACTACTCCAATGTATTTGTTCAAAGCAGGATTAACTGCTGAGAAAACAAGTGATTTTGATACAGCTGTAGATTGCTACAAAAAAATTCAAGATGATTATCCTCAATTTGGTTCTCAAAAATCAATTGAAAAATACATCGCTCGATCTTCAAGCAAAACAACAAAAAAATAAATGGCTACTGCATTACGCAATCTGTCAGAATACGATAAGGACTTTGTTCCAAACGGTGCCGATTTTAAAGTCGGCATTGTTGTTTCTGAATGGAACGATTCAATTACTTTGAATCTTTTGAAAGGTGCTAAAGAAGCATTACTAGATAATGGTGTGAAAGAAGAAAACATCTTGGTGCGCTTTGTTCCTGGAGCTTTCGAGCTTCCGTTAGGCGCTCAATACATGTGTGAATTTACAGATGTAGATGGTGTTGTTGCAATTGGTGTTGTGATCCAAGGTGAAACAAAACACTTTGACTTTGTATGCGATGGAGCAACACAAGGAATCAAAGACATTAATCTGAAATACAATACGCCAGTTGCCTTCTGTTTATTGACAGATAACAACATGCAACAATCGATTGACCGTTCTGGTGGAATTCATGGAAACAAAGGGATAGAATGTGCCATTGCTTGCATGAAAATGATTGATTTAAAACGTCAATTCAAATCAGTCGGAAAAATCGGGTATTCAAAATAATGATAGTCTTAAAGTCCTAAAATCTTAAAGTCTCAACATCCAAAAGTCTAAAAAATGACATTAATTAAATCAATCTCGGGAATCCGCGGAACTATTGGCGGAAAAGTAGATCAAGGTTTAACACCTATTGATGCAGTGAAATTTGCTGCAGCGTACGGAACTTGGTTGAAAAACAGAAATATTGGAGAAAAAATCAAGGTTGTTTTAGGACGCGACGCACGCATTTCAGGACAAATGATTTCTGATTTAGTTGTTTCTACTTTAGTCGGATTAGGAATTGACGTTGTAAATCTTGGTTTGTCTACTACACCAACTGTTGAAGTGGCCGTTCCTATGGAAAATGCACACGGTGGAATTATTCTAACGGCAAGTCATAATCCAAAACAATGGAATGCACTAAAATTATTGAACGAAAAAGGTGAATTTATTTCTGGCGCTGACGGTGAAGCTGTATTAGCAATCGCAGAAGCAGAAAGTTTTGAATTCGCTGAAGTAGATGATTTAGGTAAAGAATCCATTGACAATTCTTATTTACAAAAACACATTGATGCGATTTTAGCATTGCCTTTGGTAGATAAAAAAGCCATCGAAGCGGCTAATTTCTCAATTGTTGTGGATGCAGTTAACTCAACTGGTGGAATCTTCGTTCCAGCATTATTAGAAGCTTTAGGTGTAAACAACATAACAAAATTGTATTGCGAACCAACTGGTGACTTCCCACATAATCCAGAACCACTTCCTGAACATTTAACGGATTTGGCTGCTAAAATCAAAGAAGTTGGTGCAGATGTTGGAATTACTGTTGATCCTGATGTTGACCGATTAGCATTAGTTTGCGAAGATGGTTCAATGTTCGGAGAAGAATATACCTTAGTTGCCGTTGCCGATTATGTGTTAACACATACTCCAGGTGCAACCGTCTCAAATTTATCTTCAACACGTGCGTTGCGTGATGTGACAGAAGAAAGAGGTTTGTTGTACAATGCTGCTGCAGTTGGAGAGGTGAATGTTGTTACAAAAATGAAAGAAACGAACGCCGTAATTGGTGGTGAAGGAAATGGTGGTGTCATCTATCCAGAATTGCATTACGGTCGTGATTCATTGGTTGGTATTGCTTTGTTCTTAAGTCACTTGGCGCACAAGAAAATGAAAGTTTCAGAATTGCGTGATAGCTATCCAAAATATACGATTTCGAAAAATAAAATTGAATTAACACCAGACATCGACGTAGATCAGTTGTTGTTACACATGACGATTAATTATGCGCACGAAGAAGTTGATACAACGGATGGTGTTAAAATTTATATCGGAAAAGAATGGGTGCATTTACGCAAAAGTAATACTGAACCAATTATCCGAATTTATTCAGAAAGTCAAAATGAGCAAATGGCAAACGATTTAGCTGAACGCATCATTTTAGAAATGAAAGCATTGATTTAATTTTTTTGAATCAAACATCATTTATCAAAGCTCCGTTCGCACGGAGCTTTTTTTATGGAATATTGATTTGTTCACCTAAAAAAGTAGGTTCAACATTCAATTTCACTTCAAAGTAGGCCTTAACACAGGCAAAAAACTCTCTGAACTTGGTTTTTATACCATACATTTTCTGAACGTCCGTCGCGTCATATCCATACGCATTCAATCCAAATCTTCTTGCAATGTAAACCGCACGCTGGTTATGAAAATGCTGCGAAATAACAATGAAACTCTTCTGACCAAAAATTTTCCAAGCGCGAAGTACAGAATCATAGGTATCAAACCCTGCGTAATCCAAAAAAATATGCTTTTCTGGAATTCCACGAGCTACCAATTCCTTTTTCATGTCTTCTGGCTCATTATAGTCTTTTCGTCCATTATCACCGCTGATTAGGACATTTTTAATCTTTCCTGCGTCGTACAACTGAACACATGCATCTATTCGATTAAAGAAATACGCATTTTCAAAACCACCTCGTAAATTTCGACTTGTTCCTAGCAACAAACCTGTTTTAACCGGAGGCAGTTCAGATATATCCTTCGAAATAAAATCTTTGCTTTCGTAATACACAGAAAAATTTGACCAACAGACGATAAACACGCTTAATAAAAACGAATACATCACAACTTTTTTCCATCTGATTTTCTGCATGTTACAACTTTTTATTTTAAATGTTAAAATTTATTTGAACCTAAATTGATTCATTGTGTACCGCCAAACTGTAATGACACTCGCGAAGTTAACAACGAATAAAATTAAAACATAAAATTATGAAAAAGGTCATCGGAATAGTAATCGTCATATTGGCAGCATTTTCGCTCAAAGCCAACGACAAAGAAATCGTAAAACCAGTCTTAAGCGAAGTAACCGTTTATGCGCAAGGTGCACAGCTTTTCCAAAAAGCAAATTACACTATAAAACCGGGAATTACAGAAGTAATCATTGAAGGAGTGAGTCCTTACATTGATGCGAACAGTCTACAAGTAAAAGCAACAGGTGCGGCAGTTATAATTGATTCCAAATACTCCCTTTTCTACCCAAAACCTGAAGAAGTAAGCTTAGAAGGACTTCCATTGAAAATCCGTAAAGACATTCAATTGTTAGAAGATTCATTAAAAATGATGGGCTACGACATTCAAGACATCCAAGATGAAATTGATGTTTTAACAGCAACAAAGAACATTTTAGCAAACAACGGTGCAATTCGTGGACAAGGAAAAGTGAATGATTCAATTAATTTATTGAAACAAGCGGTTGATTATTACACAGTTAAAATGACTGAAATCAATAAAAAATTGTTGACACTGAACAAACGTAAAGCTGAAAAGTACGAGAAAAAACGTGCAATGGAAGAACGTTTAATTAAATTGAGACAATACCAAACAAGTGCAGGTGGCGAACAACAAGATCAAGGTCCAATTCACCGCGTAGTTGTTACCTTCTCAGCAAAAGAAGTCGTAACTGGCAAAATTACTGTTTCCTACCTCGTTTCTGAAGCTGGCTGGGTTCCAATGTATGATTTACGTAGCGATGGGTTAACGTCAAAAATCAATTTAACGTACAAAGCACAAGTATTCCAAAACTCAGGTTTGGACTGGGACAATGTTAAATTGAATATTTCGACAAACAATCCATATCAAAACAAAACTAAACCAGAATTGCATCCTTGGTATATTGATTATTACGCATATCGTAATGACTATTACAAAGACCAAAATGCACCTTCAGCAATGGAGAAAAAAATGGAAGCTGCAGGTTACGCTTATACAAATTCTATTTCAACAAAAGGATTAGCGGAAGTTGACGCTGAAACATCAGCAATGTTTGTAAGCACTGTCCGCCAGTTAACATCTGCAGAGTTCAAAATCGATTTGCCTTATTCTATCAAATCGGACAACGAGCAACATATGGTGTTAATCAAAGTTGTTGACATGGATGCGAACTACAAATATTACACAGTTCCAAAATTGGATAACTCAGTTTATCTGGTAGCTCAATTGTCGAAGTTGGATGAATTAGGATTGGTTCCAGCACAGGCAAACATCTTCTTCGACGGAAGCTATGTTGGTGAAACGTACATCGATCCAACAACAATGGACGATACCTTAAACTTAAGCTTGGGTAGAGATCCGAACATTGTTGTAAAACGCACCCTATTGAAAAAAGATTGCAAAGAGCGTATTGTAGGAGACAAAAAAGAGAAAACGATGTCGTATTCAATTGAAGTAAAAAACTTGAAAGCAACACCAATCGATATCATTGTTCAAGATCAAATTCCAATCACAACAAACAGTGAAATTTTGATTGAACCAGGAGATTTAGGCAAAGGAGTACGCGATGAAATGACTGGAATTGTCGAATGGACTTACACATTGAAACCGAAAGAAAGTAAAATCATTAATTTCAGTTACAAGGTAACCCACAAAAAAGAAATCAATTTACCTCAATATTAATCGTCAATAACAAAAGGAAGGGAACTCGGAAGGGTTCCCTTTTTTGATTTAAACCTGAGGTCGCTTATTATTTTGAGGTCAGACCGCATATAAATGGCTAGATTCAACTAAAACGAAAGAGCAATAATCATTTATTGTGAATGAGTTTTAGGAAGAAAATGGCTGTTTATATGTGGATTCAACTTAAAACTTTCCATTTTTAAATTGATTGCTTGTCCTTGTTATTAGTTGTTTTATACAGTTAAAACTTCATATTCACTTCTATATCAATTATTTAAAATGTAATCTGAACTTCAAAAGAATAATCGAACTAAGGTTTTAAATAATAAAAGTATATTTGTTTTAATGATTTCAGAATTGAAAAAATGGTTGTCGGAAAATAAATTAGCAAGTATTACCTTGCTGTTGTTTGGACTCATTTATTGTAGTATTTCCCTAGTAAACCATTATAATTTCAGGACTGCAGCGCTCGATTTAGGAATGTTCAATCATGCACTTTATTCCTTTTCGCATGGAAAAATGAACCATTTCACCATGGATTTAGAAGCTTTTGGTCCGAATTACTTTGCAGACCACTTCTCACCTATCACACTTTTATACGTTCCATTTTACTATATTTTTGGATCGTGGACTTTGTTGATTATTCAAATTGCAGCCATACTTTTTGGAGCCTGGGGAACCTACAAAGTTGCTCAGCATAAGCTTCAGTTCACTCACAAACCCGTTTTCATACTTGTCATTTTCCTAGCGCAATGGGCTATTATATCTGCATTGTCATTCGATTTTCATAATAATGTAATCGCAGCAATGTTCGTTCCTTGGTTGTACTATCATTATATAAAAAGAGAAAAAGGGAAAGTCATTTTGTACTTCGTACTGATGCTCATGTGTAAGGAAAACATTGCATTATGGCTTGTTTTCATATTTATTGGATTAATGTTAGAAAACGGATTCAAGCAGTTTTACAAGCAATTCAAATCTTATCTAACATTTGAAATTCCTTTAGTTCTTTTTGCTGCAATTTACTTTTATATTATTGTAGGTAAAGTAATGCCAGCACTTGGTGAAGGTCATGCGGTGAATCAAATTGCACGTTTTGGACACCTTGGTGATTCTATCGGTGAAATCATCAAATTCGTTTTTACACATCCAATTAACACCTTCAAGATGTTCTTTGAAAGCACGATGGATGATCCAATTTCCTTTGGAATCAAAAAAGAATTGCACCTGGTTATTTTGTTCTCAGGAGGAATTGCACTTTTCTTAAGACCTGCTTATTTGATTATGCTGATTCCAATTTATGCCCAAAAATTATTGGCAGCAGACTTTGGTTTCTGGGGAATCAGTGGTCAATATTCCATTGAATACACACCAATTATTGCGCTTGCGTTCATTGATTTAATCAAAGTCTTGCGCAATTGGAAATTCAAATCTGCATTTATTTATTTGTCGGTGATTCTTGTAATTGGAACAAATTTAGTCACGTTACGAACACGAAAAACGCCTTGGTATGATCGAACTACTTCGGATTTCACCAGCAAAATTCACTATTCTTCCGATGGTTTAAATGTTTCATATTTACACAAAGAATTAGCAAAATTCCCAAGTGATATTCCGCTTTCTGTAATGTCTTGCTTGGCTCCACATTTAGCGAATCGCGATAGAATTTATCATTTCCCAGTCATTAAAGATGCTGAAATGATTGTGGTTTTAAAGGATAAACGTTCGTTTTATCCACTCAACAAGGAGGATTTCGATAAAAAAATTAAAGAGCTCATAGACTCAAAAGAATTTAAAATCGTGAAAGACGAAAATCTTTTATTGATTTTAAAAAAGATTAAACATTCAGCCAAATAAAACGTTTATAGTTCAAACAAATACAATGAAAAAATTCGAAATTCCAGAATTCTATCGTTCGCCGATAATTAGTCAAGTGAAAGCGAAAAGAAAGCTTGATGATCCTCGTAAAAAGGATTTCACGCCGAGTTTGTTGGATTTTGGAACTGTTCGTTTTTACATTGCCCGTCATTTTGGATTTTGTTACGGTGTTGAGAATGCGATTGAAATAGCGTATCAAGCAATTGCTGAAAACCCAGGAAAGCGCATTTTTCTTTTGAGTCAAATGATTCATAACCCTGCGGTAAATAAAGATTTGGTGAGTCATGGAATCCAATTTATACAAGATACAAAAGGTCAACAATTGATTGCTTGGGATTCATTATCGGCAGAAGATATTGTAATCATTCCAGCATTCGGAACAACACTAGAAATCGAAAAGATTCTAACAGACATAGGAGTTAATGTTTCCAAATACAATACAACTTGTCCATTCGTGGAAAAGGTTTGGAATCGTTCAGAAAAACTAGGTTCCGACGAGCATACAATTATCATTCACGGTAAACACAACCATGAAGAAACGCGTGCTACCTTTTCCCATAGTCGAGAAAATGCACCCGCTTTGATTCTGAAAAATCTGGAAGAAGCAAAATTGTTAGGCGAAATCATCTTAGGTCAGCGGAGCAATGTTTCATTTTTTGAATTGTTCGAAGGGAAATACTCAGATGGATTTCAGCCTGAAAAGCATTTGACAAAAATTGGTGTTGTGAATCAAACAACCATGTTGGCAACAGAAACGCAAGAAATTACAGATTATTTGCGCGATGTTATGATTCAAAAATTTGGTGACGAAAACATTAAAAATCACATTGCCGACACTCGTGACACCTTGTGTTATGCAACAAATGACAACCAATCAGCGACTTATGGATTGTTAGAAAAAGAAGCTGATTTTGCTTTAGTTGTTGGAGGATATAACAGTTCAAACACAACACATTTAGTTGAACTATTGGAACAAAAATTTCCGACATATTTCATCAAAGATCAAGAGGAATTGTTGAGCGACGAAAAAATTAACTCGTTCAATATTCATACACATACACTTGAAACATTGGATTTCAACTTGCAAGCAATTGAAAAACCAACGATTATCATAACTTCTGGAGCTTCTTGCCCCGATGCTATCGTCGATGGTGTTATCCAACGAATGTTAGAATTTAAAAAAGCATCTATTCCGGTACAATCAGCAATTGATAATTTTCTTTCAGTAAAATCAGAAAATTAATAGGAAATATTAAGCCTTTCGTTATTTTTAAAGTCAAATAAGCAGCATAATATGGAACGATTTATCAATATTTTGATAATCGATGATAACGAAAAAAATCAAAAAGGCTTGAAGGAGATCCTCACTGGCGGGGGAAATAATGTATTAATAGCTGAATCCATCCATGATGCTTTACCGATTTTACAACAAAAAGACATTGGTATACTATTAATCAATATTGATAATCCCTATTCAGGAGGACTTGAAATATTACAAACCTTAAAAGAAGGTTCTCAAGAACGAAATACCTATAAAATAGTTGTAACGGCCGATTCGGCATCTGGTGCAAGAATGGTAAAAGGTTTGAATGAAGGAGCTGTCGACTATATTACAACGCCATTCAACCCAAATTTGATTCGAGCAAAAATTGAAGTTTTCAAATCACTTTATTATAAAGATCAACGAATTAATCAGTTGCTGAATAATATTTTCCCATCAACTGTTTTAAACGAATTAAAATCAAACAATAAGTTTTCTCCACGTCGATACGATGAAGGAGTTGTACTTTTTACTGATTTTGTTGACTTCTCAATGAAATCGAGAGATATCAATCCAATTCATTTGCTTAAAAAGTTGGAATATTATTTCACAACGTTTGATGAAATAATGGACCGTTATAAACTTGAAAAAATCAAAACCATTGGTGACGCCTACATGGCACTTGCTGGTGTGACAGAACACAATCCAGAAGCGGCAATTCGAGCGTGTTTAGCTGCGATTGAAATTCGTGACTTCATGCAAACCGAAAAAGACATTGCCATTGCAATGAACCGAGACTTTTGGGAAGTTCGCGTTGGTATTCATAAAGGTCCTTTAGTTGCAGGAATTATTGGAACAAATAAAATTAGTTTTGATGTTTGGGGAGATACGGTGAACATAGCTGCACGAGCAGAATCAGGTTCAATTCCAGGATTTATTACAATTACGAAAAATATTGCCAATGAAGTAGAATCATATTTGAACCTGGAGGAGCGCGGATCAGTGTCTATTCATAAACGAGGTGGAGATATTGATATGTTTTATTTAAAAGATATCAAAGCTGAACATTGTTTGTATGGCGAAGGAAAACTAGCATCAACAGAATTGCGCAAGAAATGCGGTCTTTCTCCAATCGATTTTCTGCATATGCGAATGGATATTGTGAATCGCTTAAAAGCGCTTTTGCCTGACGAAGTTGTTTATCATGACATTTATCACACTTTAAATGTAGAAAAAGCAGCTATTCGATTTGCCCGATTGGAAGGCTTGGACGAGGAATCAATACAATTATTACGCACTGCTGTACTTTACCATGATGCTGGATTTGTTGTGGAATACCATCATAATGAACCCTTTGGAATTACAATGGCTGAAAATGCCCTTCCAAAATTCGGTTATTCAGAAGAGCACATCAGTGTTGTGCGATCGATTATTGCTTCAACAGCTTCTAATACAAAACCGAGTAATTTGCTTGAACAAATCATGTGCGATGCTGACCACGATTATTTGGGAAGAGCTGACTATTTTATGGTTGCCAAAAAATTACGTGTTGAATTAGAAAACTATGGTCAAACCATGTCTGAAATTGAATGGATTGAATTTCAGTTAAAATACCTTGAAAATGTTCATAGATTTTACACTGAAACGGCTAAAAACATACGCCTTCAAGCTAAAAAAGCACATATTGAAGAATTAAAGCAACAACTAAAAGCACTTAAAAATCAACAATGAAAATTTATACAAAAAAAGGCGATAACGGCACAACAGGGTTAATAGGTGGAACAAGAATTTTAAAAAGTTCATTGCGTATTGAAGCTTACGGAACAATCGATGAACTTAATTCTTACATTGGCTTGGTACGTGATCAAGACATCAACGAGCACTATAAAAAACAATTGATAGAAATTCAAGATCGATTATTTACGATCGGATCAAGTTTAGCAGCAGATCCTGAAAAATCAACGATGAAAATTCCAGATTTGCATGCTTCTGACATTGAAGTGCTTGAAAAATGGATGGACGAAATGGAAGAAGTATTGCCTGAAATGAAAAATTTTGTGCTTCCTGGAGGACATCAAACAGTTTCATTTTGTCATGTCGCTCGTTGTGTTTGCAGAAGAGGAGAACGCATTATTGTTGATTTAAACCAACATGAATTTGTAGCAGATTTGGTTATTTCTTATGTAAATCGCTTGAGTGATTATTTATTCGTTTTAAGTCGAAAAATCACCTTAGACCTTGGTGCGATTGAACAACCTTGGCAACCTAGAATGTAAAAAAATCAAATTGTTAATAAAAGAAATTCAATCTTTTAGCCTGCAAATTTGGAAAGTTTGAAAATAAAATTACTTTTGCGCAAAATTAACCATTAAAAAGAGGAAAGATGTACTGGACTTTAGAATTGGCATCCTATCTGGAAGACGCTCCGTGGCCTGCGGCTAAGGATGAATTAATTGACTTCGCAATTAGAACTGGAGCTCCTCTTGAAGTAGTAGAAAATTTACAAGATTTGGAGGACGAAGGTGATATTTACGAAAGCATCGAAGAAATTTGGCCGGATTATCCATCTCGTGAAGATTTTCTTTTCAACGAGGACGAATATTAAAAATAGATCCCATCACGAAAGTCGATGGGATTTTTTTTGTCCTAAATTTTGTACTTTTCAACTATGAATTTTTTAGGACACATTTATTTTTCCAATAACAATCTAGAATTGATGTATGCTAATCTCTTTGGCGACCATGTCAAAGGTACAGATTACTCACGCTTTCCTGAAATTGTTCAGAATGGTATTACCCTTCATCGTTCGATTGACCATTACATAGATCACCATCCAACAGTGATTGAATTGATGCACAAATTGTATCCTGAATTGCCTAAAGTAACTGGAATTGCCATTGATTTGTTTTTCGATCATTTATTAGCAATTCACTGGAAAGACTATCATTCAGAAGAATATTTCAGTTTCTTAGACCGATTTTATTCGTATACACCACAAAATTGGGATGCATATTCTCCAACATTCCAAGCGCTAATTACAGGAATGAAGGAGAAAAAATGGATGAATTATTACCCGGAGTTCGAAGGTCTTATCAAAGCCACACAAGGTGTTGGGTCTCGAATTACATTCCCTAATAAATTACCTGAAGCATCAACCGTTTTTTTACAACATCGCGAAGAAATCGAAACTTGCTTTCATTCCTATATGATAGATGCGAAATCGTATTTCAATGCAAAATACGGTGAACTTAACATTTAAAAGGTTGCTAAAAACCATCTCGATCAGTGTTTCAAACTTGTTTTTTTGAACTTATAGCTACATAATTTGTTCTTTATCAATACAAGACTTAGTTTTCTTTCAATGTTGTTGATTTATTTAAACGTATCTTGTGACCAATAGGAAAAATGTTAAATTATACAGTATATAAACAAAGTGATGATGCTGAATGGGTTACATTCATTCACGGTGCTGGTGGAAGTAGTTCTATCTGGTACAAACAAATACGTGAATTCTCTAAACACTTCAATATTCTGTTAATTGATCTACGAGGCCATGGTAAATCAAAGAATATTTTTCACGATAAATTAAAAAAATATTCTTTCGAAAAAATAGGAAACGATGTTGTTGAAGTACTTGAACACTTAAAGATTTCTTCAACCCATTTTGTTGGCATTTCTCTTGGAACAATTATTATTCGGGATATTACGGAACGCTTTCCGCATCTTAGTAAAAGCATGATTCTCGGTGGTGCGGTAATGAAACTTAATCTTCGTGGACAAATATTGATGCGTTTAGGTGCCACTTTCAAATCTGTTATTCCCTACTTACTACTTTACCGCTTCTTTGCGTTTGTGATTATGCCTAAAAAATCACATCGTGAATCACGGAATTTATTTATTAATGAAGCGAAAAAGTTGTATCAAAAAGAATTCAAACGATGGTTCACACTAATTGCTCAAATAAATCCATTGTTATCTTTTTTTAGAATAAATGACTGTGGAGTTCCAACTCTTTACATTATGGGATCAGAAGACAATATGTTTCTTCCTTCTATTAGCAAATTAGTTAAAAATCATCCTTCGTCGAAACTGCATGTTATACCGAATTGTGGTCATGTGGTTAATGTTGAACAGCCCGATTTGTTCAATACAAAGGTGATCCATTTCATCAAAGAATTGAATGTTTCATCACTTTAAAAAAGCATTAATTCTTCGCTTGAAAATTGCCAAAGTTCCTTAAAACAATAAGTTTTTTTTCGCAAGCAAACATTTTTTATTGTAATTTGCACTCCTATTGTTCAAGTGAATGTTTAGAAAAATTAGTCTTATCATCCCTGCACTGCTGTGTTTTATACTACTTGTAACACTTTCAAATTGTTCAAGTAAGAAAGATGATGTAGAGGTATTTGAGCACCCTTCTGTCGATATCGATTTACCAGAAATTATCAAGCGCGGAAAGCTAACTGTTCTTGCTGAAAATAGTTCAACATCTTTCTTTATTTATCGCGGTAGAAAGATGGGATTTGAATATGAAATCCTTAAAGAATTCGCGAATGAGATTGGTGTAACATTAGAAGTGAAAATTGTCAGCAACTTAGATAATTTGAATGAAATGTTGAACAATGGTGAAGGCGATATTATTGCATGTAATTATACAGTTACGCGAGAACGTAATAAATCAATCGACTACTCCATTCCATTCATGAGAACTCCTCAAGTCTTGATTCAACGCAAACCAGAAGGTTGGGAAAAACTTACTCCGGTTCAACTCGAAAAACTTCTCTTGCGTGACCCTTCTAAATTGGCACATCGTGAAGTTCATGTTTGGAAAAATTCAAGTTACTTCCAACGATTATTAAATTTACAAGACGAAATCGGAGACACAATTTTTATCAAAGAGGAGGATGGATTATTGGGTACTGAGGAAATGATCGAAATGGTTTCTGAAGGACTTATTGATTATACTGTAACAGAAGAAAATATTGCACGTGTAAATCAGCGTTTCTTTGACAACATCGATTGCAAAACAGCGCTTTCCGTTAAACAAAAAATTGCCTTTGGATTGCGTAAATCAAGTCCGTTGTTGAATGCTCGATTAGATAGTTGGCTGAGTCAGTTCATGGCGAAAAAAACTTTCAAACACATTAAAAGCAAATACTTCGACTTTAAAAACATGCCAATCAATTCGACTGAATTTAAAGCTGCTGTGAAAGATGGTCAACTTTCTGCTTATGATGCTGTCTTTAAACGAGCGGCAGCAAAATACGACTTTGATTGGAGATTATTAGCTTCCATTGCGTATCACGAATCGAAATTTAATCCAACTGTTCGAGGATTTGGTGGAGCGTATGGAATGATGCAATTTATGCCGCACGTTGGACCAAAATTTGGCGTTTACCCGAATTCTTCACCTGAGGTACAAATTATGGGGGGAATGAAAAAAATCAGCAAAGACTACAATTTCTGGAGTTCTATACCTGATAGAAGTCAACGCGAGAAATTCACCCTGGCAACTTACAATGCTGGACAAGGACATATTGAAGATGCACAGCGCTTGGCTAAAAAACATGGATTAAATCCATTGGTTTGGGATGATAACGTTGAAAAAATGATGTTGAACCTTTCGAAAGGACAATATTACCGTGATCCAGTTGTGCGCAACGGTGCATTGCGAGGAACGCGCACATACAATTATGTTCGTGCAATCTACTCGCGTTACGAAGAATGGAAATCCGTTTATAAATAATCAATTAATTCTGATTTAATACTCGTCATCGCGATTCCTCATCTCATTGAAAAGCTTATTTTTGCAAGAAAAAAGCAATCAAACGTTTAATTGTCATAGAAGGTCCAACTGCCAGTGGTAAAACTGCCCTGAGTATTGCACTTGCCAAGCTTTTTTCAACTGTAATTCTTTCGGCTGATTCACGTCAATTTTATAAAGAATTATCCATCGGAACAGCTAAGCCGAGCTTAGAAGAGCGTGATGGAATTGTGCATTACTTCATTGATTCACATTCTATTCAGGAAGAATTTACAGCAGCACAATTCGAAAAAGCAGCCAATGAAGTTTTAACGGCAGAATTCCAGCAGCACGATAACATTGTCCTAGTTGGTGGATCAGGAATGTTTATTGACGCCTTGTGCAACGGATTGGATGAAATTCCAGCTGATAAAGAACTACGTGAGGCATTAACAATCGAGCTTGAAGATAAAGGCTTGAATGTTCTGCTAAATGAGCTCAAAGAAAAGGACCCAGCGTTTTACGCGCATGTAGATCAAAAAAATCCTGTTCGTGTTTTACGTGCTATAGAGGTTATTCGTTTAACAGGCAAGACGTTTACAGAAATGCGCAAAGCATCTAAGAAAGAACATCCATTTGAAATCGTCCGTTTTATCATTGAACATGATCGCGATAAATTATATGAACGGATCAATTTACGTGTAGACTTGATGATGCAACAAGGATTATTGGAGGAAGTCAAATCAGTCTATGAATACAAGAATTTGAATGCCTTACGAACAGTGGGATATTCTGAACTATTTGATTTTATTGAAAATAAAATTTCATTGAATGAAGCCATTGAATTGATTAAACAGAATTCACGCCGCTACGCCAAACGCCAATTAACGTGGTTTAGAAAACATACCGATGCACATTTATTACCGTTTGATTCAACTGAAAAAATGACGTTACAGCTTGTAAATGAGCTTACAAAAAATTAATTGTTACTTTTCACTTCTTTTGGAACGATTCTTGAAAATGACCGTTCGAATAAATTAATTTCACCTTTATGAAAATTGTTCTCGACCACATTATGCCTGTTCCTTTGGCATCCATTCAGCACAGCGCTGAGAGTATTTGGGGAAATTTTGTCGAATTAAACGACCGAGAGAAAATTCTTTTAAATGCTTCAAGTGGTAAAGGAAAATCAACTTTCACATTAACAACTATTGGTCTGCGAAATGATTACGAAGGGAAAATCACTTATAATAGTGAAGACATTCGCACATTTTCACCAGATGATTGGGCAAAAATTAGACAAGAAAAGATTGCAGTCGTTTTTCAAGATTTACAATTATTTCCAAATCTTACGGTTGCAGAAAATTTATTATTGAAAAACAGTTTAAATCACGTTTACAGCGAAAAAGAACTCCTCCACTTATTGGAACGATTAGAAATTGATAATAAATGGTCACAATCGTGTGGATTGTTATCGATGGGACAACAACAACGTGTAGCAATTATTCGTGCACTTTGTCAACCATTCGAATTAATCCTGTTGGATGAACCTTTTTCTCATTTAGATGAAGAAAATACACAGCGCTGCATAACCATGATCAATGAACGTTGCGATGAATTAAACGCTGGTTTTGTGCTCACTTCTTTAGGTGATACGCATCAATTCAATTACGATAAAGAACTTAAACTGTAAGGCCATGTTAAACAAATTGCTCTTTAAAAACCAAGATCTTAAGCAATTGGTAATTGCAGTCATTGGTGCATTTTTAGGAATTACCTTCTTAATTACGTCAATTCATTATTTAATCAAGGTGAATGAATTTGGAAAAGGTTCTGAAATTCTTGGTCCAAATACGGTAATCGTTCAAAAAAAGGTATCTAATTCTACTTCCTTGAACATGACAAAAACGGATTTCTCTGAAAATGAAATCAAGAAGTACAAGGAAATGCCGTTTATTTTAGATGTGAAACCAGTTACAAGTAACAACTTTGATGTTTCCTTTGAAACGGCTGATCCAATGGTTCCACGTTTTAGAACGGATGTATTTATTCAAACTGTTGACCCAAAATTCTTGGATGTTAAATCGAAAAAATGGCATTGGAAAGAAGGCGACAAATTTGTTCCAATCATTATGCCTCGTGAGTTCTTGGTGATGCTGAATACATTTATGAGTGCGCAAGACATACCTCAAATTTCGGATGAATTGGCAAAAGACATCAATTTCAAATTCACATTGAAAAATGATACGGGTAAAGAATGGGTTGATGCTCGTATTATTGGTTTCACGAATGAAGTATCATCGATTCTTGTTCCCGAAAGTTTCATGGAATATGGTAACTTAAAATACACAACTGGTAAAGAGAAAAAGATTACTCAAATCATGATCGAAGGAAAAGAAAGTGAATTCGGTTTGGTGGAAGAAATGTTGAACGAATACGGACTTGAAACCAAGGCATCTCAAATGATTGTCGGTCGTTTAAAAAGTGTTGTAGGAACCTTGTTCTTGGTTGTCTTAGGTATTTCAATCATTGCTGTTTTCGTTTCAGGATTGGTATTAATTCAATACATGCAATTGTTAATGTCTCGAAATGCTTATGAGGTGAGAACTTTGTTGCGTATTGGTTTTCCACCGAAAGACATTATCAAAAGTTTCTTTACCTATTTCGTTAAAATCTTTGGAATTGTCGCCGCGTTGGGATTGGGAACCTTTTTCATTTTCAAGTTCTTTTTAGATGCGATGTTTGAATCTGGAGGATTGTATATTGATACGCAAATCTCTCTAACAGCGATTATTACATTAATTCTGAGCTACGTCCTTTTTGGGTTTGCAAGTTATAGAACAGCAAGAAAAGGAATTTTCAGACAATACTAATTGGTTAAAGAAATGTTAATTCTAAAGACTTTTTTAAATTTGATGCGTCTTTGGAATAACTTCATAAAACTTAAAGAAAGATAAACTATGAAATCAATCTTAATTTTAACATTTGCATTAATCGCATCATTCAGTTTTGGACAAAAATTGAAATTCAAAGTGGCGAATCAAAAAGATACAACTGTATTTTTAGTAAAGTACTTCGGACAAAAATTATATTATGCCGATACTGCTGAAATTAAAGGTGGTTATGTTGAGTTCGATGGTAAGAAACAGCAACCAGGAATTTTAGGAGTTTTGTTTCCTGGACAAAAATTCTTTGAATTTGTTTACAACAACGAAGAAGTGCAAATCGAGACATCAGCACCTGATTTCGTTGGAACGATGAAAGTTAAAAAATCGGAAGAAAATAGAGTTTTTCTTGATTATATTAAATTCATTGGGCCAAAGAAAACGGAAACAACTTCATTGATTGAGCAACGATCAAAATTGAAATCGGATGATCCGAAATACAAAGAATTGACAACAAAAATCGATGCGTTAAACAAAGAAGTGATTGATTATCAAAACAATTTGATGGCAACAAACAAAACATTGTTGGTTTCGAAAGTTGTTAAAATGTCAATGGATATTGATATTCCAGAAGCACCAGTTGACGCAAAAGGAAATATTATTGATTCAAACTTTAAATTCAATTATTTCCGAGCACATTTTTGGGATAATATCGATTTAAAAGATGATCGTTTGGTGAACACTCCAATTTTCCACAACAAATTAGAATACTACTTTGGGAAAAATATGATGGTTCAACATTGGGATACTATTTTGTACCACTCATTCAAATTTTGTGATGCGTTGAATCCAAAATCAAAAACATTTGAATATTGTGTTTCTTGGATTACATCTACATACGGTAAAAGTAAAATCATGGGAATGGACAAAGTCTATATCCTGATGGCTGATCGTTATTATTGTAGCAAAAATGCTGAAGGGAAATCTCCAGCTTTTTGGATGACAGAAGAAAAGTTGAAAGAATTATGTGAAAAAATTCCTGTTCAAAGAAACTTAGTAATGGGAGTTGAACCGCCAAACATCATTTTACGTGATACGACTGATACAAAATGGATAGGTTTCAAAAGTTTAAAATCTGAATACACGATTTTATATTTCTGGGATCCAGAGTGTGGACATTGTAAAAAAACAACACCTAAATTACAAACGTTGTACGATCAAAAATTCAAAGATCGCAACATTGAAATCTTTGCAGTTGGTAAAGCAACGGGAGAAGATTTTGAAAAATGGAAAAAATTCATTCGTGACAACAAGTTGACATTCATCAATGTTGGAGTTACAGATCCATTGTTTAAAGCTGCGATGGAAGATGCGAGACAGTTTGTACCAAAATATACAACAATTGAATCTTTGAACTATCAAACAACGTATGACATCTTCTCTACTCCACGTGTATTCGTGTTAGACAAAGACAAAAAGATAATTGCTAAGAGTATTTCGATTTCTCAATTAGAAGATTTGATGGACCGTTTGCAAGGAAAAGAAAACCTTCCAAAACTTTTCCCTCCTGATCCTGAAGAGGACGAACAAATGCACTAAAACGTTTTATTAAAAGGCTGCAGGAATGCAGCCTTTGTTATTCACAATTGGTTAATATTTATTTGTGTTTTCTTGCATCATTCTTTCGTATTTTTGCCTTGTAAATGAAAAATATGAAAAAAATATTAATCGCTTTGTCTTTTCCGTTATTCGGATTTTCTCAAGTTTCAATTACTGCAACTGGCAGTTATTCTCAAAATTTTGATGGATTAGCTAATACAGGAACCAACATTGCTTGGACCGATAATTCAACTATTGCCAATTGGTATTGTCAAAAATCAACGACAGGAGCTGTAGTTTATGATGCTGGTACTGGATCATCAACTACAGGAAAAGTGTATAGTTTTGGTTCAACATCCTCATCAGAAAGAGCCTTAGGAACGTTAGGGTCTGCAGGTTTTGGAAATGGCGCACATGGTATTCAACTTCAAAACAATTCTGGTACTATTGTAAATAATTTTCAGGTTTCATATACAATGGAACAATGGAGAGATGGTGGGAATACAACTCCAGCTGCACAGCAAATTAGGGTTTATTACAAAATTAGTAGCACTGCAATTACTGCTTTAAATCCAGGTGCGAACACAGGATGGACAGAAATAACTGGTTTGATGACATCTAGTCCAATTTTCACAAGCACTGCGGGCGCACTAGACGGAAACCTTCCTGCAAATAAAGTAACTCTGACAAATATTAGTGCATCAGGGATTTCACTTAACAATGGTGAATATTTGATGATTAAATGGGAAGACCCGAATCACACAGGAAATGACCATGGATTATCAATCGATGATGTCACAATTTCATGGGCTACAAGCTGTAATACTACAGGATCATTGACTCAAGTTTCTTGTGGTTCTTACACTGTTCCAAGTGGAGACGAAACTTACAATGTTTCAGGAACTTATTTCGATACAATTCCTAATGCTGCTTTATGTGACAGTATTATTACAATCACTTTAACGATTTCAGCAGGAACTATTACATACTTTGCGGATACAGACAATGACGGATTAGGTGACCCAGCGAACACAACAACAGGTTGTTCATTGCCGGTTGGTTATGTAACAAACTCGAATGATTGTAATGACAACAACAATATGATTGGCATTGCTACAACCGTATTCTATTTAGATTCTGATAATGATACTTATGGTTCTGCATCTAATACAATTATAGCATGTACGCTTCCTGTTGGATATGTAACGAATAGTTTAGATTGTAATGACAACAACAACTTAATTTATCCAGGAGCAACTGAAATTCTTGATAATGGAATCGATGAAGATTGTTCTGGATCAGATGCTTCGGCTGCTGGGACACAAATTGGATTGTATGAATTTACAGGTCCGAATGTTTGTCCAGTACTTGCTGACACTGTTACAACACAACCAGCAAATGCAACATTCTCTACGTTCACATCTGTTGGTACGGCTTGTTCTGCAACAAGTAATGTCTTCAGTAATAGTGGTTGGAACACTGCTGCAATCATAGATTTAACGGAATACAATGAATTCGGTGTTGCAACTGAAGATTGTTATACATTGGATATCAATAAAATCATTTTTACACATAGAAACAGTGCTACTGGAGGAACACCAACATGGACAATGCGTTCGAGTTTAGATGGATTCGTTGCTGATTTAGCAACAGGAACTTCAACAACAACAGATAAAACAGACACAATTATTTTAGGAGCTTCTTTTGATGCAATTACAGATGTTCAATTCAGATTCTACATCACAAACATGGGGCAAACAGGTTCAACTTGGAGAAATGACAATGTGCGTGTAATTGCGAACTTTGGAACCTTAACACCGCAAACATATTATGCCGATTTAGACGCTGATTCATATGGTGATCCTGCTTCTTCTATTTCTACTTGTACACCTCCAGCATTCTATGTTTTAGATAATACAGATTGTGATGATACAGATGGTTTGGTTAATCCAGCAACAGTGTGGTTCCAAGATGTTGATGGCGATTTAAGTGGAAATACGAATGTTACCTTAACACAATGTTCGCAACCAGTTGGTTATGTATTAAATCCTGGAGATTGTGATGACAACAATAACTTAGTTATTTCTCCTTCAACCTATTACGTTGATGCTGATAATGATGGACATGGTTCAATGACAGGTTTAGGATTAGTTTCTTGTACAAACCCAGGTGTTGGTTATGCAATCGTCGCTGATGATTGTGATGATACTCAAAATACAGTTTATCCTGGAGCACCTGAATTATGTGACGGTTTAGACAATGATTGTATCAATGGAATAGATGATGGATTAATTATGGTTCCATATTACATTGATGCTGATAATGATAGTTTTGGTGGTGGTTCTTCAACATTATATTGCCAAAATCCAGGAGTTGGATTTTCCCCAGTTGATGGCGATTGCAATGACTCAAACCCAAATATATATCCAGGTGCAACAGAAATTTTAGATAATGGAGTTGATGAAAACTGTGATTTCACAGATAACTATGCAGGATTAAACGAATTGGTTCCTTTCCAATTTATGGTTGTACCAAATCCTTCAAATGGTTTAGTTACAATAGAAACTTCACAATTGATTAATGGTACTATTGAATGCATTGACTTAAATGGTCGTGTTCTTTCAACTACAACGTTAAATTCACTTTCAACAACAGTTGATTTCAGTAACTTGTCTGATGGAAATTACATCTTGAAAATCACTTCAGAAATTGGAATTCGTCAACAACGTATTTTGATTAAAAAATAAATTCATTTACATCGATTTTGAAAGGCTATCCATTCGGGTAGCCTTTCTTCATTTTATACCACACATTTAAACAAAATTTGATGCGCATCTGCATTATAAATCTATTTTTGTACAAATACTTTTTTATGAAGCATCTTACACTAAGCATTTTATCATTCCTTCTTGGAGGAGTTGCATTTGGTCAAACATATTGGCAACAAGAAGTAAATTATACAATTCAAGTAAAGTTGGATGATAAAAACCATACAATTTCAGGTTTTGATGAATTTGAGTACGTAAACAATTCTCCTGATAATTTAGATCGTATTTATATCCATCTTTGGCCAAATGCTTATCGTAATGGAAAAACTGCGCTTGGTAAACAACAATACGCTGGTGGAGAAACAACCCTTCGTTTTGGTGCCCAAGAAGATTTAGGTAACATCGATTCGTTGGATTTCAAATTGAACGGTCAAACCGTAAAATGGGAATATGACCCAATCAATATTGACATCGCTGTAATTTTGTTACCAACACCATTGTTGCCTGGACAACGTGTTTCAGTATCTACCCCGTTTAAAGTAAAGATTCCTTCTGGTTCAATTTCACGTTTGGGACATATTGGTCAATCTTATCAAATTACACAATGGTATCCAAAACCAGCAGTTTATGATAAAAATGGATGGAACCCAATTCCATATTTAAATCAAGGAGAATTTTACTCAGAATATGGCTCGTTTGATGTATCCATTACACTTCCAAAAAATTACATTGTTGCAGCAACAGGTGATTTACAAACACAATCAGAAATTGACTTTTTAAATGCGAAAGCATCTGAAACTCAAAAACGTTTCGGTGAATATTTAGAGCAAAAACAAGGTAAAGGTGGCAAAACTCCTTTTCCTGAATCATCAACAGAATTCAAAACGATTCGATACACACAAAGTAAAGTACACGATTTTGCGTGGTTCGCTGATAAACGCTATGGCGTATTAAAAGGTGAAGTAACACTTCCTCACAGTAAACGAAAAGTAACATCTTGGGCTATGTTTGTTCCTCAAAACGCGCAAGTTTGGACAGATGCTATTGAGTACATTAATGATGGAACATACTATTATTCACTTTGGAATGGTGATTACCCGTACAACAATGTTACTGCAGTTGATGGAACAATCAGTGCAGGTGGTGGAATGGAATATCCAAATGTTACGGTTATTGGAAATACAAGCAACAAAGAAGAATTAGAAGTCGTAATTGTTCACGAAGTTGGCCACAACTGGTTTTATGGTATTTTAGGTTCTAACGAACGCGTGCATGGTTGGATGGATGAAGGAATGAACACCTTAAATGAGGTTCGATACGTTCAAACGAAATATCCAGATAATGCGCGCCTTTCAGATATGGTTATGAATGGTTCTTTTCATTTTGAAGATTTAGATCATCACGACTTATCAGACATTGCTTACAGAATGACAGCTGTTATTGGGGAAGATCAGCCAATTGAAACCCATTCTGCCGAATTTTCTCAAATGAATTACGGAACCATCATGTACATGAAAACAGGTTTGGTTTTCTATTACTTAAAAGACTATTTAGGTGAAAAATTGTTTGATGATTGCATGCATGCCTATTTCGAAGAGTGGAAATTCAAACATCCTCAACCGGAAGACATGAAAGCGACATTGGAACGTGTTTCTAAAAAGGATTTAAGTTGGTTGTTCCATGATTTAATTCAAACTACAAATCACATTGATTATAAGTTGTCATCTGTTAAATCTTCAGATCTTGGAACAGTTGTTAAAGTAAAAAACAAAGGTCAAGTGGATGGACCAATTGAAATCAACGTTTATAAAAACGATCAATTAGTTGAAACGTATTGGGTTGAACCAGGACAGAAAAAGACGCGTGTTGATTTAACAACGAAAGATGCTGATAGCGTTCTTATCGATGCGTCAAGGGATATTCCAGAAATGTATCGTCAGAATAATACCTGGACAGCCAATAAAACATTCAAAAAATTGGAGCCAATTAAACTGGAATTCTTAAGCGGCTACAATCAATCTGAAAAATCTGAATTGTATTGGACACCAATTATCGCAGGTAATTTCTATGACAAATTTATGATTGGTGCAGCCTTCCACAACATGGGAGTTTCTCCAAATCGTTTCCAATATTTAGTTGCTCCGATGTATTCATTTGGACGTCAAATGGTTTCTGGAATTGGAGAATTTTCATATACATTCTTACCGAAAACAAGCTTAAGAGTTTCACGTTTCGGTTTGTCTGTTAAATCATTTAAAAACGACTCTTCATCTGTTCGTAAGCAAGAAGGTGCGTATTTAGCCCTTGCTCCGTATTGGTTTGCAAAAATTGGAAACAGAACAAATTCACCAATTTCGCAATCGTTCTTATTGCAAGGAATCGTTAAAGCTGATATTCAAGCAAACACAAGTACAGATTATATTGGAGGATTTGCTAAATACACATTTGGAGTAAATAAACCTGATCACAAGTTGTCGGTTAATTTGAGAACTGATGCTGTTTTCTCGTCTGAAACAGATATGGCACGCGTCACTGCTGATGCAACGTATCGTTTCCGTTATTTGAAAAACACCATGAAACGTTGGGTTGAAGTCCGTGGATTTATTGGAAACACTTACCATTACAAATCAACACTTGGATACAAAGAATATCGTATGGGAATGTCATTAAGTGGAACTGACGGTAGTCAAGATTTATTCTTCGAAGATTATTATTTTGGAAGAGGAATGGTGAATGGACTTTGGTCACAACAACGTGATGAAAACATGGGTGGATTCAAAAGCACAGCTTATTTTGGAACAACAAATAACTGGATGGCGACAGGAAATGTTTACTTACAACTTCCAATTCCTAAAATGGGCATCTTTGGATTATTTGCTGATTTAGGAGCTTTCCACAATGGAACATCTGTGACTTCAGTGATCAATACTGGAGTTGGAATGCGTTTAGGGAAAGTATTTGGTTTGTACTTCCCTATTTGGATGAGCAAAGAGTTAAACGATTCATATGGCAATTCAAGTTATGCTGAAAAAATCCGCTTTACCTTGAAAATGAATATTGTAAATAAAGGACTTAAACTTAGTTCATTGATGAATTAACTTGCCAATAACTATTGAAAGCCATTCGTCATTTGACCAATGGCTTTTTTTTAGATATCTATGTACCAAATCGTTTACAAGGTCGTTTACCAAGTATAAACTACGAGCATGAGAAAACTGGTTACACTATCTTCTATTTTTGGCATTTTGCTACTTCCCAGTTGTTATTGTACCAAAGCAATTCCTTTACCTGCTGGAAGTCATCCCAAATTTTTACAATCGCTCAATTCAACCTACGTTCGCACGCTTTGTTTTGGAGGAAACGGCAGTGGAAATGAAATTTCAGCCTATTACGGTTTCCCTTCTTATCAATTGAATGAATTATCGGACCATTATTCATCTAAAGGCTTATCAAATGTACAAGCTTCGACAAAGGGACAATTTGGTTTTCGATACAACCATTTTATACCAGCTCCTTTTACACGCTTAGCAATTATACGCATTGGGATTGATTATTCGCATGCAAAAAACACACTGCGCTTTGACGAAACATCCACAATTCAAAGTGATTTGGAATTCATTTCCAATCGTTTGATGTTCAACACTTCTATTTATACTTTTGTCACAATCAAAGGATTAGCTGGATATTTACAATTGCAAGGTGGTGCAAATTTCTTCCAAAAAAACTACGATGGGCTTTCAAACACGTTCGCATTTACAGATAACTACGCACCAACTTATTTCGATTATCAAGTAGGTTACGGATTACAATTTTTTACAGCTCAACAAATTTCTTTATTCGCTGAAGCTGGATATGGAACTGGTGTTTATGTAAAATCAGGAATTGCCCTATCATTTTAATGCCTTCCAATATTTAACAATAATTAAACAGTTTAATCCTTATTGAAACTGTATCTTTGCACTCGGAAAAGGTGTTCACTCTCTCATTTTGCACATTCACTTTTCCCAATCATGCTAAAACTGCAATTAATTTATTTAACAAAACAAAATGGCAGTTTTAAAAACAAACGTAGTATTTCTTTTTGCATTCGTTGTGGGATTGAATGTTTCCGCACAAACAATAACGAATGGTAATTTCAACAGTGGATCAACAGGATGGGGATGTAACCCTGAAGCTTATAATCCTGAAACAACGTACGGTGGGTCTAACAACTCAAATACTATAGCTGAAGTGGATGAAGAAGCAGGACTATGTCAAACTGTTTCTGGTTTTACAGTTGGTTCTTACTATTCAATTTCATTTAAAGCTTCACGAAGAACAACCTGCGGACCAACACTTCAATCAGTAAAATTGAAAATAAACAATAGCGCATTAACCGCAAATATTAGCCGTAATGGTGGTGGATTTAATTGGGTAATAGAAACATTTTACTTTGTTGCAACATCAACAACGCACACAATTACGTTTACAAGTAACACAACTGGAACATGTAATTTGGTGTTTGACAATATCAGTTTAAACTTAATCAGTGCTTTACCAATTGAATTGGTTGACTTTTCAGCTCTTTTGAAAAATAACAGAACAGTTGAATTGGCTTGGCAAACAGCTTCAGAAAAAGACAATGATTATTTCACAATTGAACGTTCAATTGATGGTGAAAACTGGGCCGCTATTCAAAAAATTGATGGAGCAGGAAACTCAACAAACTTATTGAATTATGCAACAACCGATATTGTTTTAGGAAAAGGAATTTTCTATTACCGATTGAAACAAACTGACTTTGATGGAGCGTATACCTATTCTGATATTCGAGCAGTTGTTGTTAATCAATCAGCAATTGAAACGAGCGTTTACCCTAATCCAACGAATGGAAGTTTTACGTTTTTATCTGCGGAAGAAAAAGAAGCCCCTGCCCTTTTCTCAAACATGGGAAAAGAAGTTGCAAACGCTACTTTCACAATTATTCCAACGGAAGGCGGATACATTTATGATATTTCTACTTTAGCAAATGGTATTTACTTCTTGAAAACAGCAACTGAAACAATTAAAGTTGTTAAACATTAAGTAAGCCAATTAAAGGTATTAACCTCATTGTTAATTGTTGAAAAATCAACGTTAGCAATGAGGTTTTTTTATGTAATTTAAACTCCAATTCAAACCAAAATGATTCTGAGTTGTACTCCTGTCTTTTTGGTTGAAATTTCAATAAAACAGTTCTTATGAAATCAATTCATTTTTTAAAATTTCCCTTTCTTTTGTTCTTCGGTCTTTTGTTGATGTCACACGCATGTGATAAAGACAAAGGAGGTGATGAATTCCAATGGGTAGATGAAGAAGTATCGAATTCCGATGCCGAATATATCCGAACAAATTTCACAGGGGATTACAAAGATCAATGGAAAAAAGTTGATTCATTGGAACAAAAAGGTTTATATAAATCAGCTCTAGATGAAGTAAATACCATTTTTAAAAAGGCCCAAGCTGTTGAAAACTCACCGGAAATTGTTAAATCTATTTTATACAAATTAAAATTAAGCGATTATTTGCGTGAAGAAAATATCGTAATGTCGATAACTGAAGTTGATAGTTTAGCCGCTATTTCGAACTTCCCAACTAAGCAAATCCTCTACTCTATTTCGGCGGAAGCTTATACACGTTTTTACAATCAAAACCGTTGGAAATTTATCAATCGTACAGAAACAAAAGGAATTGCGTTGAACGATATTCGCACGTGGGATTTAACAACAATCAATCGTAAAATCAGAGAAAATTATGAATTGTCGTTGACAGAAGTGAATCGTTTGCAAAAAAGCGCATTGTCGGATTACAAAGCCATGTTGACCTATTATGGTGAATCAAGTTTACAACGACCAACTTTATACGATTTCATTGCGCATCGCGCCTTGAATTTCTATCAAAATACAGAACTTTCATTGCCAACAAGTGAAGAACCTTTTGTCATTTCGGATAATAATTACTTTGCGGAGAGTAAAAAATTCATGGAGGCTTCTAATCCAACAAACGATTCCATTTCGTTTTCAAATGATTGGCAAGCATTAAAATTATTGCGCGAATTGACTGATTTCCATATGAATGATAAAACGCCTGAAGCATCATTTGATTTGGAGTTAATTCGTTTGGATTTCGTTTTATCAAAATCATTGAACGACACAAAATCTGTGGCTTATGAAACAGCGTTGAAACGATTGGTTGAAACGAATTCCTCGAATGCCATTAGTACTGAAGCACAGTATAAACTAGCGAGTTTATATTCTACTCAAGGCGATGAATATTCAATTGAAACACCTGAAATCCGCTGGAAAAAGAAAGAAGCGCATGACATTTGTCAACAAGCAATTACAGCGTTCCCTAAATCATATGGAGCCGGTTTGTGTATGAATTTATTGGAAACAATCGAATTCAAGGATGTAGATTTCACAACCGAAAAAGCTTATTCTTCAACTGTTAACAAACGTGTATTAGTGTCCTACAAAAATGTGGATGAACTTTATTTCCGCATCGTAAAAACTGAACCATCCTTCGATCGATCGTATAATTCGAATCGCGAAGAAGAAATGAAACGACTGTTGAAATTACCAGTTGAATACTCTTGGACATTACAGTTACATGAAACAGCAGACTACCAACATCATACAACTGAATTCGTTTTACCTAATTTGGGTCTTGGACATTATTCCTTGATTGCATCAACAAAGGCGAACTTCGATTTAGACACCAATTCAATTTCCTATAATAGCTTTTATGTGAGTGACTTAGCTTTCATGTTCAATTCAAGTTCAACAGAAGCAACCAACACGATTTACGTGACAGATCGAGAAACTGGAACACCTACAAAAAGCGCAACCGTTGAGGTTTTTTCACAGAAATACGATTACAATACAAGTAATTACAAATACACCAAAGAACAAATGCTAACGACCAATGATAAAGGATTAGCAGAAATAAAAAACTCAGACAATTATTCGAATCATTTGTTTAAAATCAGTAAAGGAACAGATATTTATTACGAAAATCAGAATTTGTATTTCTACCGTGATGTGCGCGACGACAAACCCTATTCAACAACGAATTTCTTTACGGATCGTCAAATTTATCGTCCTGGACAAACTGTTTATTTCAAAGGGATTCGCATTCAGCACAAAGGAAAAGAACATAAAATTGAAGTAGGAAAAACATCTGAAGTAGTTTTCCGCGACGCGAATTATCAAGAAGTCAAAAAGGTTAAATTAACCACGAATGCTTACGGAACCTTCTCTGGCTCTTTTGTTATTCCAGAAACGGGCATGACAGGACAAATGAGCATTGAAGACGCGTATGGAGAAGTTTATTTTTCAGTAGAAGAATACAAACGTCCGAAGTTCGAGGTAGAAATGTTACCATTAACAGGCGTTTACAAATTAAATTCTACGATTAAAGTTGAAGGGAAATCCAAAACATTCTCAGGAGTTGCTTTGGACGGAGCAAAAGTGAATTACAGAATCACACGTTCGACTTCTATTCCATATTGGATGTATTATTACTATCGCATCGATGCAAATACGTCTTCAAAAGAAATTAAAAACGGAACGGTAACAACAGACGCCGATGGTAAGTTCGTTATTGATTTTGTAGCAGAAAAAGATCCAACGATTGACACCAAATATTTACCGTATTACAATTACACTATTTCGGTTGATGTTGTTGATATTACAGGAGAAACACATTCAGCAACAAATTACATTTCAGTAGGTGAAACAGCTTTGCAATTGGGAATCAACACAAGTGCAGAAATTGAGGCACATGAAGGAAATACGTTTGAAATCAGCGCAAGCAATTTGAACGGAGAACCTGTTAATGCTGCTGGAACAATTAAAGTTCATCGTTTAGAAGACAAAAAACAGCTTTATCGCACAAGTTCTTGGGAGCGTCCAGATGTTGAAGGAATCAGTAAAGCAGAATTCAAAACCCTGTTCCCTTACGATGCGTTTAAAAAAGATGAATTGACGAAAAAAGGTGAAATTCAAACAACCGTTTTGGATCGTGCGTGGAATACAAAAACAGCTAAAACAGTTGATTTTGTTGGAATGAATTCTTGGCTTCCAGGAGAATACATGATTGAAATCGCAGCAAAAGATTCCTTTGGAGTTGATGTAAAAGAAATTCGTTATTTCTCACTTTTTGACAAAACAAGTAAGAAAGCTTCCAAGCGTGAAATCTTCGAGGTTACAATTGTAAAACAACATTGCGAACCAGGAGAAACAGCAGAATTCATCGTTTCTTCTGCCGATTCAAACATGACAGTGTTGTATGAATTAGTACAAGATGGAAATATCATCAAACGCGAATTCATTCAATTAACGAATGCACAACAATTGATTTCGATTCCAATTCTAGAAAGTCATCGTGGAAATTTGGATGTGTTCTTTACGTGTTTCAAACATGGTCGTTCTTTCACGGATCGATCTACGATTTACGTTCCTTTCACAAACAAAGAATTGTCTTTCGAATTTGAAACCTTCCGCGACAAGCTATTACCCGGACAAAAAGAAGAATGGAAAATTAAAATCAAAGGTCCAAAAGGTGAAAAAGTTGCCGCCGAACTCCTAGCTGCAATGTACGATGGTTCGTTGGATGAATTTGCTCAAAACTATTATTATTTAAGTGTTTTCAATGCGAATTATTCAAATCGTTATTGGTCAAGTTATTCTTACGGCACAGCACAATCGATGGAATATGCAAATCACTTCAATTTAACTTCAAACCGCTCGGATTACCGCAATTACGATGAATTGAATTGGTGGAATTACTATCCTGGTAACTACTATTATTACGGTGGAGTTAGCTCTGGTGCAACGTATACTTATTCTTATAACAGCTCTCCAGATGTGCAACTTATGGTAAGAGACGAAATGACCCTTTCTACAAACAAAGTGGTGACATCAAGCAATTCGGTTTCTCTTTCACAAGGTTTTGCCACAACAGAATCACGAAAAGGTGGTAAAGATGATGAAAAAGAATACGATAAAAATGATGGACGTCTCAAACCATTGGAACAACAAGCACAAAGTGGTGAAGGTGGCAAACTTGGAGCCGTAAAAGCACGCACCAACTTGAATGAAACAGCCTTCTTCTTGCCGCAATTATCTACCAATGAAAAAGGAGAAGTATTTGTGAAATTCACTTTGCCGGAATCATTAACAACATGGAAATTCATCGGTTTAGCGCACACGAAAGACTTAAAAACAGGCTCGTTTGAAAAAGAAGTAATTGCGCAAAAAGAATTGATGATTACACCGAATGCGCCTCGTTTCTTACGTGAAGGTGATAAAGTAAAATTCACAGCGAAAGTATCAAGTTTGGCGGGGAAAGATTTAAAAGGCACAGCAACCTTACTCCTATTCGATGCACAAACAAATCAACCAATCGATGCTGCATTCAAGCTTTCGAATGCTGAACGTAGTTTCGATTTAAAAACAGGTCAAAGTAATGTCCTGACATGGGAATTAAACGTACCAGTTGGAATTAGTGCGATAAATTATCGTGTTGTTGCAAAAGCTGATAGTCACACAGATGCGGAAGAAAATACTTTACCTATTCTATCAAACAGACTATTGGTTACAGAATCATTGCCTTTACCTTCAAAAGGAATTGGAACGAAAGAATTTACCTTTAAAAAATTGGTAGAAAGTGGTTCTTCATCAAGTTTAGATCACCATTCATTGACATTGGAATACACGTCGAATCCAGCTTGGTATGCGATTCAAGCGATGCCATATATGATGGAATATCCGTATGAATGTGCTGAACAAACATTTACACGATTCTATTCCAATGCCTTGGCAACAAACATTATGAATTCGAGTCCATTGATCAAACAAGTCATTGACAGCTGGAAAAATTCAACGCCGGATGCATTCCTTTCGAACTTGGAAAAAAATCAAGAACTAAAAGCATTGTTGTTAAAAGAAACGCCTTGGTTATTGGAAGGTCAAGATGAAACAGCAAGAAAGAAAAAAATCGCCTTGTTGTTTGATTTAGCAAAAATGGAAAAAGAATTAGATCGCGCAGTGGCTAAATTAGAAAAAATGCAAGTTGCAAATGGCGCTTGGCCTTGGTTCCCAGGAATGCCTGAGAATCGTTACATCACGCAACACATCATTACTGGAATGGGACATTTAGATCATTTGAACGTGAAAGATGTGCGTGAAAATGAAAAAGTTTGGGCCATGGTTTCTAAAGGCGTAAACTATTTGGATCGCGAACTATTAGATGATTACAATTACATCGTTGAGCATGATACAGCTTTTATGAAAAACAGACATGTTAATGAGGATCAAATTCAGTATTTATATGCGCGCAGTTTCTTCAAAGATCTAGAAATGGATGCTGCAACGAAAAAAGCCTTCGATTACTTCCAACAACAAGCAACGAAGTATTGGACAGATTTCTCGATTTATTCAGAAGGAATGATTGCCCTTGAGGCGAAACGTTTTTCCAATGCGCCTGTTGCAAACGATATCATGAAGTCTATTAAAGAACGTGCTATTAACAACGAAGAAATGGGCATGTATTGGAAAGACAATGTTGCAGGTTATTATTGGTATCAAGCGCCAATTGAAACGCAAGCCTTGTTAATCGAAGCATTTGATGAAGTTACGAATGATCAAGTTTCAGTTGAAAACATGAAAGTTTGGTTGTTAAAACAAAAACAAACGACTGATTGGAAAACAACAAAAGCAACTACAGAAGCATGTTACGCCTTGTTATTGAGAGGGACAGAAATCTTAACGAATACTGAACAAGTACAAATCAAAGTGAATGGTAAAACGATTGATCCAAAAGCACTAGGTTCAACCGTTGAAGCTGGAACGGGTTATTTTAAAACATCTTGGCCTGAAGATAAAATCACACCAGAAATGGGGAACATTGAAGTGATTCGCAAAACGGAAGGCGTTAGTTGGGGAGCAATGTATTGGCAGTATTTTGAAGATATGGACAAAATTACGTCGGCTGAAACTCCATTGAAATTGAAAAAACAATTGTTCAAAGTGGAGAATTCTGCATCAGGTCAAACAATGAATTTAATCACTGATCAAACGAGTTTAAAAGCAGGAGACAAAGTGCGCGTTCGCATCGAATTACGCAGCGATCGCAACATGGAATACGTACACATGAAAGACATGCGTGCAGCTGGTTTGGAACCTGTGAATGTCTTCACGCAATACAAGTATCAAGATGGTTTGGGCTATTACGAAAGTACGGCTGATGCTGCAACGAATTTCTTCTTCGATTACTTACCAAAAGGGACGTACGTGTTTGAATACGATTTGGTAGTTAACTTGGCAGGTGATTTCACGAACGGAATTACGACGATTCAATGTATGTATGCACCAGAGTTTACGAGTCATTCGGAAGGAATTAGATTGAAGATTGCGGAGTGATGAGTGAGAAGTGAAGAGTGATGAGAGATGAATCCGACGCGGAGGAGGAGATGATCTAGATATAGTGAATAGTATCATTCGTAATATTGCGAATTTGCTAATTTGCTACGGCCGAAGGCAGCACCGAAGGTGATTTGCAAAGTTGTTAATTTGCAAAATTGTAATATTGCTTAAAATAACATCATTCGTAATATTGCTAATTCGCAAATTTCCAAGGATTACTATCCAAACGACTGATTCAAAACTATCTGCATCCCACTAAAATCGGGAGTTATAAGTAAGATTGTTAATTTGCAAAGTTGTAATGTTGTAATGTTGTAATGTTGTAATGTTGTAATGTTGCTAATAACACTTCATCAGTAATATCGCGTCCGCCAAAGGCAGCACCGTAGGTAATTTCCTTGATTGAAATGAGATAAATTACACACTTTCCCTTTATAATCAATATATGTAAACGAATTCATTTACTCATTAATTCATTTATTTCATTTCAACTGCGTCTTTATTCGAACAAACTATAAGTCATTAAAAACCGTTTTTAAATCATACAATTATCGTTTATCGTTAATTTATAATTGTTTTACATATATTTGTCAAAACAAAAAGAATGAAACGCGCACCATTAATATTCACGCTTGTAATTTTTCTTTGCTATAAATTACTTGTGTATTTAACAGATGAACCAATCCTTTCTTTAAGCGTATTTGCTCTTCCAATTGGTTTGCTCTTGGTTAATTTTGCGCTGCGTAAAAAAATCCGTTACAAAAGCTGGTTCACAAGTTCCATTCAATTCATGATTGAAAAGGAATACAGAAGTGAAGAAAGCGATATTCCAATCTCATTGTTGTATGAAAAACTACTTGAGGTTGTAAATGATTCAGAGTTTAAATTGCTGGATAAGGATGATAAAAACCATCGTATATTAATTGGAACTTCAGTTAACTTTTGGACTTGGGGCGAAAACATATACATTGACTTAATTGAAAACGAAGATGACACAACAAAAGTTGAAATGACTTTCGTTACACTATTTGGAAATACATCTTGGAACAGAAATTCTCAACATTATTCATCTTTCATGTCTTCATTTGAAGCGTCCTTAACGATTTGATATGGCGATTATCGTAAACCTCGATGTGATGTTGGCGAAACGCAAAATGCAATTGAAAGAATTGTCTGAAATTGTCGGTGTTTCTGTTGTCAATCTTTCAATACTGAAACAAAGTAAAGGTAAAGCCATTCGTTTCAGTACGCTCGATGCCATTTGTAAAGCGCTCGATTGTCAGCCAGGAGATATTCTAGAATTTGTTGAAGACTAAGATTTAATCGATGCTTTTTAATCGCAAACAGAAACAGCTCAAGCAGATTCGTGATTCATTTGGTCAAACCAAAACTGAAGGATTTCCGCTTGACTTAATCAAACGCTATTTCAACAGAAAGGATCATTCCAATGCGTTTCATGTACTTTCTGAACAAACATGCAATGACTTAGACCTTGATCTTTTCTTTTGCCACATTGATCGCACTCGTTCGAAAATAGGTCAACAATTTCTTTATAATAGACTTAGAACTGCTCACCATTCACTTGAAAAATCAAATCATCAAGAAAAGGTGATAAGTGAATTACTTAACGCCCCTCAAACCAGAACAGAAATCGAGTTTCTCCTTTCTAAACTGAATAATCAACAAAGCTATTATGTATGCGACTTGTTTCAACAAGAATTAGATACAAAGCCTAAATGGTTTATCATATTCCCACTTCTGTCGTTTACGGCGCTTTTATCAATTCTACTGTCAGCGTTCAATCCAACGACGATTTTCATTTTCATATTCTTGTTACCAATTCATGTCATTCTGCATTACGGCTTAAAACGAAAAACAAATCTCTTTTTGAATGGGATTCCTTCGTTGTTGAGTTTAGGTTCTGTTGCAAAAAAACTATCGAAAATAAATGCATTGAAAAATGAGGATTCTGAATTTGAAGAGGCTTTATCCGAAATTTCAAAAATTCGAAGAAAAATGTCGTTTTTCAAGATCGAACAAAAGATTGACAGTGATATGGAAGCAGCATATTGGTTTCTAATTGAATTAATTAAAATCAGCTTCTTGCTTGAACCTTTACTTCTTTTCAGTTCATTGGATAAACTTCGAAATAAATCGCATGCCATCGAAAAAGTATTTGAATTCATTGGTTTTGTCGACACTTGTATAAGTATTGCTTCACTTCGATCAAGCGAAAAGAACTATTGTATTCCAGAAATAAATACACATTTCAGCCATGCGAAATTCAGAAATTTACGACATCCATTGATTCCAGATTGCGTTACCAATACGCTGCAAGAAGAAAAATCCATATTGTTAACCGGTTCTAACATGTCGGGAAAAACAACATTTATTCGAGCGTTTGGATTAAATTATATTTCTGGAATGGAGCTAAATACCTGTTTTGCCAATTCTGCAGCATTACCAATCGCTAAACTGTATTCCGCGATTCGAATCGAAGACGATTTAACGAATGCAAGTAGTTATTTCTTTCGTGAAATTTCTGAAATTAAGACAATTATCGAGCAATCGGACCAAAATACGAATTCTATTATTCTTCTCGATGAATTATTCAAGGGAACGAACACGCGTGAACGAATTGCATCAGCGAAAGGTGTTTTGAATTATCTTGGCAAATCAAAAAATCAAGTTCTCGTTTCGACGCACGACATCGAATTAACGGAATTACTTGATATGAAGTACGAATTATATTATTTCTCAGAATCCATTTCCAATGGAACCATTCATTTCGATTATCAATTAAAAAAGGGAATTCCTAGTCACGGAAATGCTATTCGTATTTTAGAACTTAATGGTTATCCAAATGAAATCATACAAGAAGCGAAAGCTGTATTTAAAAATTTTTGATGTACAATTCTCTTCCTTCCCTTTCTCCACCAACATTTTTCGTATTTTCACATAAAAACAACTAACAGTTGTTAAAACACAACAGAAAAGAGGGTGAAAACAACTATTTGGAAGGTGTAAAATTCTCCCGAAAGCCTTGCTCCACTCTACTTTTGTTGTGTCTTAAAAATTGAAAAAATGGAAACTAGTGTACTTGGTCGTAAGATCGCTGAAGCGCGTAAAAAATCAAATTTATCACAAGCGCAACTTGCAAAAGAATTGTTTATTAGTCCGCAAGCTGTTGGAAAATGGGAACGTGGCGAGTCGTTTCCTGATTTGTTAACCTTTGATCGCATGGCGGTTTTACTTGGTGTTGATCTAAATTACTTTTCTGCGAATTTTGATTCAATCGATGTTCATCCAATCAGCGAAAGCAAAATTGACAGCGAAGTTATTGCTCCTTCGAAACGCAAGCCGTGGAATTTGTCAAGTGAGAATTTAATCGATACAGATTTCTCAGGTCTGAAGAATTTGTCAAACCAATTTAGCTCGAGCAATATCCAAAACTGCAAATTTGTTGGTTCTGATTTAACAAGTTTAACTCTCAAAGGAAACAACATTGATCATTGTGATTTCACCGGTTCCGATTTCACTGGAAGCCAATTTCAAAGAAGTAATTTGCAAGCGAATACCTTTGTTGACTGTTCGCTTGTTGATGCCGGAATGTCGGGATCATATGCAATGGGAAATGATTTCTCGAAAGCAAACCTCACAGATTTCACCTTTAAGAATGGTGGATTCCAAAAAAACAACTTGCAACAAGCAATTCTTGATCGCACAAGTTTCATCGGATCACAAATTATTGAAATTGTTTTCGAAGGTGATTTGAAGGAATGTCATTTCGAGCGTTGTTCGTTTAAACGTGTGACTTTTCAAAATGCGCGAATCTTCAATACCTTTTTCAAACACAATAGTCATTTAAAGAAAATTGAATTTGTTAACTGCCAAGTCGATGCAATTACTTATGCCTTTTTGAAAACTGGGAAAGCAAATTTGGAAGGAATTACGTTGATTTAGGGATTGATGCATGATTGATGATTGATGAGTGATGAACTTATAGAGATGAACGAGGAGTGATGAGAGAGGAGTGATGAACAAGATGTAGTGATTAGAATCATTCGTAATATTGCGTCCGCCGAAGGCAACACTCACTCTATGCTAATTTCCAAAATAAAAAAACCGTAAATTGCTCCATATTTCAATCGTTAAACAAACCAATTCGAAACTTCATCCGTTCAAATCAAGAACAAGACAACTTAAGCCTATAAATAGTATGATAAACAGCATCAGAACATATCATCAAAGTCTAATATTCAGCCTACTTTTCTGTCTTCTACTGGTTTCTACTAGTTCTTTTTCACAAGAGTTGAACAGTGGTGTACTTTACGGTAATACGTTTAGACAAAATAAAATTGGTTCATATCACTATTTCACCGTTGGAACAACTTTTGAATATCGCATGAAAGGAACACAGTTTTCATTCAGTACAGACCCATTCCTTCTAATTGATTATAACACTAAATTGTTTACCGAATCATTCTATATGAAACTTATTATCGGAAAAGAAAATCTCCGTTTATCTCCAGCTTTCGGACTATTTTTTCGTTCAAACAAAAATTTAGGTCCATTAATAGGATTGCATGTCGATTACTTGCTTAAGAATCGACTAATGCTTTTCGTGAAAAGTGAGTTGTTCTTAGATTATTATAAAGACGTGATTTATTACCATTTTGGACCTAGCACAACCGGATGGTTTAAGCAACCAAATTCTGTATTCAGCATCGGAATTAAATACAATTTCTTCAACAAAAAATAATTAATTTTAGTTCATGCATCCAGACATCCAAACATACAATTCAACACAAAGCCCCGTGGACGAAGTCATTTGTTCGAACTTGGCTACAATTATCGACAACGGTTTGCCACAAGCAGAATCTAAGATTTGGCATGGACATCCAGTTTGGTTCTTGGAAGGAAATCCAATTGTGGGTTACAGCAAACAGAAACCTGGAATACGATTGATGTTTTGGAGCGGTGCAGATTTCGAAGAGGACGAATTGAACGTGCGTGCCGGAAAATTCAAAGATGCTTCGAAGTTTTATACAGCTGATACGGAAATCAAGGAAGAAGAAATAGCGCGTTGGTTAGTAAAATCTGAAGCAATTCAGTGGGATTACAAAAACATTGTGAAACGCAAAGGCGTGTTGGAACCCTTGAAATAAGCCATAACAATGAATACAACAGACAAACATAACGAACGCATGGCCGTCATGAGCTTTGCAACAGTATATCCGCTTTACGTGACGAAAATTGAACGAAAAGGAAGAACGATTGACGAACTTGATCAAGTAATTGAGTGGTTGTGTGGTTTCGACAAACACACAGTTCAGCGACTCATTGACGAAAAAGTGACATTCAAGCAATTCTTTGAGCAAGCAACTTTGCATCCCAATGCTCACCTCATCACAGGAATGATTTGTGGCTACCGAATCGAAGACATTGAAAATAAACTAACGCAGCAAGTGCGCTATTTGGATAAACTGGTGGATGAGCTCGCGAAAGGCCGAAAGCTGGAGAAAATACTTAGAAACTAAATGCTCGTTGAGTAACCATTCAATAAATGAAACACCTCCTCCTCCTCTCCCTCCTATTCTGCACTTTTCAAGCAAAGGCGGATACAATTGATTATTCCCATGTGTATTTCAACAACATAAAGATCTTGGACATCAACTTTTTCAGTCCAAATGAACTTGTATTAAAATTGGATAGCACTCAAGCAAGTGATTCAATAACTATAAGGTATTTCCGCGATACACCATGTTTCGATTGCCCAACAAAACTGATCATAGAAAATGAAAAACATCTTCCTTTCTTCAGTATAAAAAATGTGGGCACCTCTTCACCTTTCACCTTTTCCGTGCAACAACTTGTCGAACTACGTGAAAAAGGCTACGAACAACGATTTGAGGTGTTTTACACTGAAGGAACTCCGGCAAGTAGAACCGGTCGACAGTTTATTTTACGCATAAAACTGGAATAGTATGATTTGCTTTTAACTTATTAAATCACATTCAGGTAAGGTAAGGTAAGGTAAGCGCAATCGTTCAATACTATCATTAGTTCACCTTCTCAGAAATAGCTTGCTCGAAGTTTTTTTCCACCTTCAACAAAATTTAATTTAGGATTAAAAACTTTTTCTTTCGGAGAATTAAATAGCGCCTTGTATAATTTACTTGGGACCCAAAGGTTGAAAGTCAGAAGAAATTTGGAACTGTTTGAGAAGGTACGACGAGTTTTTCAAATTTCCTGACTAAAACACTTTTGGGTAAGTGAATTATACAGAGCGCAGGGCTCTTTTTGCTTACTTTTTTAGCTCCTGAAAAAAGTAAGAATACCCCATTTTTCCTTGGAATGGTATTTGCTAAATGGAACCCGTGAATTTCCACAACCTTAATAGAAATGGTTTAGAATAAATAACTAATCGTTTCGTTATCGTTTATGTTAACGCTGAAACCAACAATTATGGAATCCAATCATCTCGCTTCTTTGCTTTTAGGTTTTTCAACCAAATCGGCTGATCGGATAAAAAAAGCTGGAATATCAAACTTTGTCAATGAGCAATTGAGTGCTAACAATAGTCTTTCAATGCCAAAATTCATTGCCGATGGTCCAAAAAACCTTCAAGAAATTGGTGCAATCAAAAAGGAAGCTGATAAAAGCGAAAAAGCATCCAATGATGTTGCACGCGAACTGAATAAACTAAGTTTCGATTGGAAAGCGTTTATCATTCAACGTTGCAACGAATCAGACAATCCCTTGCGCGAAAAAATCAATCTGTTTTTTCAAAATCACTTTGTTGTTACACAGCGCACCGTTAAAGTTCCTTTCTGGATTTATAAGCACTACGAGGCGATTAACACGCATTCTTTAGGCAATTACAAAACGTTGGTGAAGGAAATGGTGTATTCCAATGCGATGATCAAATACCTCGACAATCATCAAAATAAAAAGGATGCCATCAATGAAAATTTAGGTCGTGAACTCCTTGAATTATTTACGCTTGGAGATGGACATTATACCGAAGCAGATATTAAAAATACAGCGCTTGCACTTGCAGGTTTAACATTCGGAGATGAGAAAGGTGTTTATCGAAATGCAACAAGAGTAACAACAGCTAAAACCGTTTTTGGGAAAACAGGAATTTTTAACATTGATGATGTTATTGATATCATTTTTGAGCAAGCTAATACACCATACTTCCTTGCTGAAAAAGTACTGAAATGGTTTTTCTACGATACACCGCCAAAGGAATTGATTGAGAAATATGGAAAGTTGTTGAAGGACAATCATTTTGAATTAAAACCATTCTTTCAGGCGCTTTTCACGGAAGAATGCAAGCAAAGCAAAGGTGGCAATCAGATAAAAAATCCACTTATCTATTTGTTGCAAGTTCACTATGATTTGTCCTTAGCTCCAAATTATACGTTTATGGCTTTCCTTTTGAAAAATCAAGGAATGGACATCTATGATCAACCGAATGTAAAAGGATGGAAAGGTGGGCACGATTGGATGACAACACAACTTTACACGGAAAGAAATCAATTCATCGATTTTGTGATTGATGGCAATGTTCAATTCGAAAAAACCTTGAACAAACGCTTGGAAAAATTCAATGTTGATAGTGTTCATTTCGAGCCAAAATTAACAATCGAGAATAAAACGAACGCCCAAGAAATCATAAACGAATTGTGCGACCGAATGATTTTTAGTACAAATCCAGAGATGCTTGCTTCACTCGGCGAACTTTTAAAATATGATTTCGACCCCAAAGCAGAAAATGCCAATCAAGCGATTTTAAGAGTGTATCAATATTTAGCTAAAAGTCCAGAATTTCAAATAGTTTAAGCCATGGAAAGAAGAAGTTTTTTAAGACTCACAGCCACTACAGCAGGTGGATTTTTATTGTTACCAAATTTCCTTAGAGCGCAAAACTTGTTTACGTCGGGAGAAGATACAACTGACAACGTATTGATCTTTATTCAATTGAATGGTGGAAATGATGGATTGAACACCTTTATTCCATATGACAATCCTTTGTATTATGATTTGCGTCCAACAATAGGAATCGCAAAAGATAAAATTATCAATCCAACGAATGGAATGGGCTTTCATCCTGCCTTAAAAGACTTTGGTACGATGGCGCAAGAAGGAAATCTTTCTGTTATTCAAAATGTTGGTTATCCGAATCCCAATCGATCACATTTTAGAAGTCAAGAGATTTGGCAAACAGCATCCGATAGTCAACAATTTGTAAACACAGGTTGGCTGGGACGTTTTATGGATATTATGTGTAAGAATCAGGAAGTCGCTTCTTTGAATATTGATGGAATGGACAACCTTGCCTTGAAAGCAATTAGCACGACAAGTATTACGGTGAAAGATTTTAATAAAATCAAAAATTACCAAGCAAGTGATAATGAATTGAAATTATCCGACAATCCACAATTGGATTTTATGCGAAAACTTCAGTATTCATCAGTTGAAGGAATGGTACAGATCAATAAAGCATTACAAAACGCACAGAATTTTAATGAACCATATGCTGACAATGCATTGGCTGAAAATTTAAAATGGATGTCCAAATTGATTAAAGGTGGTTTGGATTCAAAAATCTATTACACATCTTTTAGTGGTTTTGACACGCATAACAACCAGATTCAAACGCATCAAAAGCAGCTTAAAATCTTGAATGACGCACTCTTTTCCTTCTATTCTGACATGAAGCAAAACAAGTTGTTGAACAAAGTCACAGTAGTGGTTTTCTCTGAATTTGGTCGACGCGTTAAAGAAAACGGAACCGGAACAGATCACGGAACAGCTGGTCCAATGTTTATTATCGGTGGAAATAACACTGGTCAAGTTCTAGGAAAAAATCCAGATTTATCCAACTTAGACAACGGCGATTTAATTTACGAAAATGACTTCAGAAGCGTGTATGCTGCCTTGTTGCGCGATAAGTTTAATTTCAATCCACAATTAATCAATATCTTAACACCAGAAATCAAAGGTCTTTTTTAAACCTCAAATAATACTGATAGAAAACCAGATAAATTGATTCCTAAGAATAAAAACCTCCTTCTGTGAAATAGCTTGCCCGAGGCTATTACCAACTTCCAAAAATATAATTTAGGATTAAAATCAATTTCTATCGGAGAATTAAATAGCGCCTTGTAGAATTTGCTTGGGACCCATTGAACGAAATGAAGAAGAAATTTGAAACTGTTTGAGGAGGTACGATGAGTTTTTTAAATTTCCTGAATGAGGAACTAATGGGTAAGTGAATTCTACACAGCGCAGGGCTCTTTTTGCTTACTTTTTTAGCTCCTGAAAAAAGTAAGAAACAAAAAAGTAAAATACAATCATTTGCTTTCCCTAATCTGCGTAAACCCTATCGAAAGCGTGCGTTCATAATTTCGCAACACCTTCACCTCTTTCGCATCAATCAAACACAACGAAACACCTTGTTTTCCTGCGCGTGCTGTACGTCCACTTCGGTGCGTGTAATATTCATCGGATTCAGGTAATTGGTAGTGAACAACATATGTTAATCCTTCCACATCAATTCCGCGAGCAGCTAAATCTGTTGCAACTAAAATCTGTAAACTTTCGTTTTTGAAAGCGCGCATTACTTTGTCGCGTTCTTTTTGCAATAAATCTCCATGAATCGCATCTGCAGCAATGTTCTTTGCAATTAATTGTTTCGCTAACTTTTGTGCTGTTGCTTTTGTTCTACAGAAAATCACACCACGGTTCTTCTGTTCCGATTTCAAGAATTGTTGCAAGATGTAGAACTTATCTTTCTCGTCGCAAATAATGTACTTATGCGTAATTTTATTATTCACCACATTCTTTGGATTCACAACAATTCTGTGTGCCTCTTTCGAAAGGTGTTTATTGATAATGTCTTTAATGCCATCAGGAATCGTTGCAGAAAACAACCATTTGTTTTTTACAGTATGTAGAAACGAAAGGATTTCATCCAATTCCTTTTTGAATCCCATGCTCAACATTTCATCGGCTTCGTCCAAAACGATTGTCTTCACTTTGCGTAAATCAACTGCTTTGCGTTTCACCAAGTCAATTAAACGACCTGGAGTTGCAACTACAATGTGTGTTGGACGCTGAAGATTCGAGATTTGAACGTCAATGTTTTCACCACCATAAACAGATTCAACAAAAACACGGTGCGAGAATTTCGTGAACTTGAACAATTGTTTGGCAACTTGTTGTCCCAATTCGCGTGTTGGACATAAAATCAAGGCTTGAACACTTGCGTCGTTCGTATCTACTTGCTCTAGAATTGGTAAACCGTAAGCAGCCGTTTTTCCTGTTCCCGTTTGCGCTTGTGCCACAATATCGGTTTCATTGTCCATCAATAAAGGAATGACCTTCAACTGAATATCACTTGGTTCAATGATATTCAAGGCATTTAATCCTTTAATTAATTCTTGGCTGACTCCTAATTCTTCGAAACTTTTCAAAACTGAATGATTTTATTTGAGCAAAGATAACTTTTATTAGTGACTAGTCCGCCCCGGGGAAGATTTGTGATTCGTGATTCATTATTCGTGATTCATTATTCGTGATTCATTATTATGAATTACAAATCCTAAATCACAAATCCGTTAGGCAAATTCCGAAAGCTCCAACCAACGATCCGTCACAGTATCCAATTTAGTAACGACTTCCGACAAACGATTTCCAGCCGACATAATTTCTTCGTTTGATATCGATGGATCAGAAAGTTTGGCTGTTAAGACTTCTTTTTCCGCTTCCAAGGATTCCATGTCTTTTTCCAATTGCTTGAATTCTTCTTTTTCCTTGAATGAAAGTTTTTTCTTATCGGCTGGCTTTTCAGATGAATCAGAAAGCTGCGTCACTTTTACTTTTTCAGCTGGAACACCATCTTTCGCTTCTTGCTTTTCCTTTTTGTAATCAGCAGCGGTTTGTTTACGGTATTCAGTATAATTTCCAATGATGTCTTTAATCGCGCCATTTCCTTCAAACACGAATAAATGATCGACCATTTTATCCATGAAATAACGGTCATGCGATACAACAATCAAACAACCTTCAAAGGTTCTCAAGTAATCTTCCAAGACCGACATTACGAAGATGTCCAAGTCATTTGTTGGCTCATCGAGAATCAAAAAGTTCGGATTTGACATCAAAACAGTCATCAATTTCAAACGACGTTTTTCTCCACCACTCAATTTGTGAACGAAGTTGTAATGCATGTTGCGGTCGAACAAGAATTTCTCCAAGAACTGAGCCGCCGATAATTGACGCCCTTTTTCCAAGGGAATAAATTCAGCGATATCGCGAATCACATCAATAACTTTTTTGTCTTCGTCAACTTTGATTAAATCTTGTGAATAATAACCAAAAACAACTGTTTCTCCTGTTACCACTTTTCCGCGGTCAGCCTCTTCTCTGCCCTGAATTAAATTCAAGAAGGTTGATTTTCCTGTTCCGTTGTTTCCAACAATTCCCAAACGTTCCTTGCGCTGGAAATTGTAGGTAAATCCGTCCAAGATCACTTTCTCACCAAACGATTTTCCAACCTTGTGCAATTCCAAAATCTTAGAACCCAAACGTTCCATTTTTACTGGAATATCGATTTCATCCTCATCAATGCGCTGACTTGCAACCTTCTTGATGTCTTGAAATGAATCAACACGCGCTTTTTGTTTTGTACCACGCGCCTTTGGTTGACGTCGGATCCAATCCAATTCTTTCTTAAAGGTATTTCGCGCTTTATCAATCGTAGAAGCCAACTGTTCTTGACGTTCAGCCTTTTTCTCCAAGTAATACGAGAAATTTCCTTTGTATTTATAAATGGTTTTATCTTCTAATTCGTAAATCGTGTCACACACAACTTCCAAGAAATAACGGTCGTGCGTCACCATTAATATCGTTGATTTCGACTTTGAAAGGTATTCTTCCAACCATTCAATCATGTCTAAATCCAAGTGATTCGTAGGCTCATCCAAGATCAAAAAATCGGCTTCTGCTACCAAAACTTGTGCTAGCGCAACACGTTTCTTTTGACCACCGGAAAGACTTCCAATCAACAAATCTGTATTATCTAATTTCAGAACTGAAAGAATTTGATTCACTTTCACTTCCATGTCCCACGCGTTCAACTCAGTCAATTCATCGTAACATTCGTGAATCACTTCTTCGTTTCCTTCGCGTAAGGCTTGGTTGTATTTCTTAACGATTTGAAGTTCTGGTAAATCATGTGAAAAAACCGCTTCAAGAATTGTATGTGTTTCATCCAAATTCTCACTTTGTTGCATGAACGCAACGCGAATATCGTTTCTGTACACCACGCGTCCGCTGTCATATGGTTCCAATTCCATTAAACAACGCAACAAAGTAGTTTTACCATTTCCGTTTTTTGCAACGATGGCCACTTTTTGACCTAAGTCAATCCCAAAAGTTAAATCAGAAAAAATAACACGGTCACCAAACGATTTGGTAAGATTTTCAACAGAAAGATAATTCATGAATTAACGTAAGCGATTAAGTGAGTCGATTAATTTTTTATCCTTACGAATTCCAAAATAACCTAAAAGTATAAATGGGAATGCCGCTAAAAACAAGTATAAACCAAGGGCTGGTGTAAGACGAGTTGTTTCACAAGAAGTGCATTCCGCAGTAATTGCAGACGACATCACAATGATCCAAGCTGCAGTAGATAAATTTAAGATTAACGAAATCCAAGTCAATAATAATTGGCGTTTTCTATTTTTGAACGAAATGATTGAAAGGATTAATGAAAGTGCAATCACAATCATTAAAATAAAATAGCCTTTCGTTTGAACTTCTGGTTTCACTAAATTTTCATTTCCAAAAGCAGTCACTTGATAGTTCACTTCATCCAATGAATAAGTAAAAAATGGTAAACCTAAAAAAGGTAAACAAACGAGAATCAATGCGATTCCTAAAAATAAAGTCTGTTTGCGTTGCCACATAATCGATAAATTTTCCACGAAATTACGCATTTTAAACTGTTTATTGACGCAGAACCACCGAATAAATGTTAATACCGACTGTTCAGTCAATATCACATCCTTTCTTTTTTATTTATGGAATTTGAACCTAACTTGCATCCGAGTTGTAACACTTCAACAAATACCGAAGACTATGAAAAATGTGAAAATTGAAAACGCTTGTTCTGAGAATTGGAATGAGATGGCACCAACAGAAAAAGGTGCATTTTGTCAAGTTTGTGCTACAAACGTAATTGACTTCACAAATAAATCAAGTTTAGAAATAAAGCAATTGTTATTAGCGAATAGCGGCAATTCGGTTTGTGGACGCATCAAAGAACAACAATTGGAACACTTAAACACGGAATTCGAACTGTGGCAAATGAGTACAAAACAAACCATGCAACGCGCCATGATATTTTCCTTGCTCGTTGTTTTTGGATTGACCTTATTTAGTTGTGAGACTGAAAAAGACAAACAAGCCATCCAAGCGCTTCAAGCTTCAGTTTCACAGGTTATTGAAACAAACGATGCTGAAATCTCTAGTGTGGTGCAAGTTTCACAGACATCAGAAGCGGTTGATTTACCAGATTTAATTTCTGAGGAAATTACAACAAATTGTAAATGTGACTATCAAGTAAATCCACCAGAACCAATAAAAGAAACTTTACTAGAAGAAATTGTTATAGATGATCGTATCCATGTTACAATGGGTGCTGTGGCGTACACAACAAGATTCATTGATTATATTGAACAGACAACTCCTTTGGTCGAATACGATGAAAACGGAATTGCACTACCTACAGAATTAACAGCGAAAGCTTATCCAAATCCAACGGCTGATTTCACAACTTTAGAATTGGGTTTACCGGAAAAAGAACGCGTTGAAATTGCGGTATATAATATGTCGGGACAATTGCTTCAAACCATTCACGATGGAAAAATTGAACGTGGAACCAGCAGTTATTCAATCGATTTAAGCAGCTACGAACCTGGAATGTACTTAATTACAATTCGTTCGAAGAAGTTTAATGAGACGGTTAATGTTTCTAGAATCTAATTGTTGAAGATAGAGGTTAGATATAGAATTTAGAGAGAGTTCAATAAAAATTGTTGAGTTCGCATTCTAAATTCTAACTTCTAGCTCTAAATTCTATCTTCTAGCTCTAAATTCTAACTTCTAGCTCTAAACTCTATCTTCTAGCTCTAAATTCTAACTTCTAGCTCTAAACTCTAAATAAAAATCGAGTAAAGTCAACGCGGCCATTGCTTCAACAATTGGAACAGCGCGAGGAACAACGCAGGCATCATGACGACCTTTTCCTTCTACTTCCACTTTTTCGCCTGCTTGATTAATTGAAGGTTGCGCTTGCATCAAAGTAGCAACGGGTTTGAATGCTACTCTAAATTCGATTGGCATTCCGTTAGAAATTCCACCTTGGATACCACCACTGTGATTCGATTGCGTGCTTCCGTCTTCATTGAACAAATCATTGTGTTCTGAACCTCGCATTTCTACAGAAGCAAAACCAGTTCCAAACTCAACACCTTTCACTGCATTGATGGACAACATAGCTTTCCCAAGATCGGCATGTAATTTATCGAAAACAGGTTCTCCAAGTCCAATCGGGACATTTACAACCATGCAACGAATGCATCCGCCAATTGTGTCACCATCTTTACGCACAGAACGAATCAATTCTTCCATTTGTTCAGCCGTTTTGGTATCCGGACAACGAACAGGATTTGATTCAATGGCATCATGCATGAAAAATGAAACATCATTTAAGCGAATCGAACCAACTTGATCAACATAGGTTGAAAACTCAATTCCTAAAGATTCTAAATATTGTTTTGCGATTGCTCCTGCAACAACTCGTGAAGCAGTTTCTCGTGCACTTGATCTTCCTCCACCACGGTAATCGCGGGTTCCATATTTTTTATCGTAGGTGAAATCCGCATGCGAAGGACGATACACTTCTTTCAAATGTTCGTAATCAGCACTTTTTTGCGCTTCGTTGGGAATGCTAAATGCAATTGGAGCTCCAGTTGTTTTTCCTTCAAAAATTCCAGATAAAAACTGAACTGTATCACTTTCTTTACGTTGCGTAACGATTGCTGATTGTCCTGGTTTACGGCGATCGAGTTCCATTTGCACCTTTTCCAAATCAACTGGGAAATTGGCAGGAAAGCCATCAATAATTCCACCAATGGCAGCGCCGTGTGACTCACCAAAAGTTGTTAAACGAACTAATTTTCCGAAAGTTGAACTCATACACAAATATAAGCGAGAAAATTGATTTTAGTTGAAAAGGCTAGAATTAATACTCAGGAATAGTTGACTGATTTAACGACGAGAAACCAATCCATTAATAAGTTGAATTCCACCAAATAAAATTGCTCCCCAGAAAATAAATCCAACATCAGCAAGTGTTAACACAGTTCCTCCAACGCACCAAAGTGAACCAAAAACAACATCCTTATTTGCCTTTTTATTTTTTGCCTCGCGCACTAATTCTTGGGCAGAATTAGCTATTTCAGATGCAACACCTTCGTCTGCACCCAATTGAATCAATCCTCTTTTAACTTGGCTTGGTAATTTTTCTTCTTTGACAATCATGCGAATTGCTTCCTCATGATAATAGTCGATTTCATTTTGAATAAGCGGTTTCTTCTCCATAGTGTAAGTTACATAGTCATCACATCGTCGAAGAAATAAGGAGAGAAACACGACGAGTTGAAATTTGGTTTGCACCTGTAACAAAGGTAATTCTTTGAAGAAATCTCAGCTTTATTTTACTATTTTTAAATTCGGGTTATTCTTGGAATTCTAAGGCAGGTAATTCGTGATTCATGATTCGTGATTCGTGATTCGTGATTTGTGATTTGTGATTAGCCACGCTGCTGCCTAACGGCGGTTGTGATTTGTAATTATCCGCCTCGGCGGGTGTGATTTCCAGCCTGATGGTGGTTGTGATGAATATTAAAACAATTGATGAATAGGTATATTGTTTAATTGTTACATTACTTTACTTTTTTAAGATGAATTTCTTTACCTTTTCGTTCGCTTAAAATCATTTTCTTATCAGTGATTTTAAGAATTTCCATTTCCTCTTCTCCACCGTTTCGCTCATAGATAATAAGGACCATAGATTCTTCATCCGCTTCCCATTTCCCTAGGAATTTAGTATCATTCTTATTTTCTCCAGAATTTTTCAGGGCATAAACGGTTCCGTCGGATTTAAATGCTAAACGCTCACCTTTATCGCTTTTTGACATGTGACCACCTTTAATCTTGACCAATTCCCATTGCCCAGCAATTTTCTGTTCCAATGAAAGGGTTGTCAAACTTAATAGTACTCCGGAAAACAAAAAAACGAGACTTAGTTGTGCGATTTTGATTGATGATTTCATGGTAAGCAATTTAACATTTCAAAGATAATCGTTTCGATGAATAATTTATTTTTCTAAAAATTATCTTTATTCTTTTCTTCTTGTTCCTTGTTCTTTTCTCCTTGTTCCTTATATTTAAAGAATGGATGAGCAAAAAGCAGAAGAATTTTGGCAATGGTTTGTGAAGAATGAGTCAATCATCAAACAATGTATTACTGAACCAGATAATGATTCGCGTGAGTTTGTTATTGAGAATTTGAACAACCACATTTTGTCGTTTGGTCCACTGAAATGGGATTTAGGATTGAATGATGCTAATGACTGGTTCTTCGTTATTTCCCCCAATTGCGATGAACAACTGTTATCCATTACAAGCGAACTTATTGAATTGGCTCCGACTTTTCTGGATTGGGAATTTCACGACAGTGTGCCAGCAAAAGTTTGGAACCGGCAGTTTTCTTTGTATGACCATGAAATGGAAATTTTGCACGTTGATGCGTCCAATTGGCATTATGTTGCATTTGCTGCCGGTGATTTAGTGGAACTCATCATCGAAGCGCAGAACTTAAACTATCAGCAAGAAGAAACAATCGCTGTTGCAGGAAATTTATTTTTAATGAATGAAATTGGGGAACGTTTATTGATTGAGCGCATCGCGAAGTATAGTTTGGTTCCTGAATTAGACAACGAAGATCAGGAGTATAAATATCCGATTGGGGATTTGACGGAACACATACGGTGAATTCATGATTTATAATTGAGGATTCATGATTTAGGATTTGTGATTAGAATAAAAAATTTAAAAGATGAGAATACTACTTACAGTATGTTTAATGGGATTTGGGACAATTGTCTTTGGTCAAGAAGGGTCAACAAAAGATGTGATGGAGCAATGGATGTTGCAAAATTTCAACTTCAAATTACCGGACACCTTGGACTTTGAAACGTCAATAGATCCTAAAAACTATTTACAATTGTTACCGCTTGAAGTCGAGGAAGAATTAAGAAAAGATCAATGGCAGGGAGAATTTAAATTGGCAGATGTTGAATCAGTAGAAGATGGATTAACGATAATGCTCGATGACGAATATTCATTTCGTATGTTGTTGATGGAGAATTATTTTCTTGTTTCCTTCCATGGAATAATGGGTGATTTCAAACAAACGCTTGTATACAATTTCGAATCAAAAGAACTTTTGACTACTTATGATTATTATGCGTTGCGTCCACTCGGTAAAAATGAAATTTCTGTTACAGTAGATTATTACGATAGCCGCGATATTGAAGATCCAGATTACGAAGGTCATATCTTTGAATACGGAATGATTGATTTACCAACAGGTGAATACACGCTATTGGGGAAAGATTAGTTGATTCTAAACTACCTTTGTTATGTTGAAAGTTATCTTTTTTCTGCTTCTTAGTCTTATTAGCTTCAAGGCGCAAAGTCAGCAAGAACGAAAAATGATTTCAGGACAACTGTTAACTTCTGACTCACAAACGGCCATTCCATATGTTTCAATAAAGAATTTATCATTGAAACAAGCGACTATTTCAAATGAAGCAGGTTATTTTCAACTTCCTATTTCCGATTACAACGACTCAATCGTTATTAACTCATTCGAATATAACTTTTACCTGCTAAAGTTGGACAGTTTAACAAACGTTTACACCATCTATCTAGAACCAAAATTAAAAATACTTGATGCTGTAACTATTCGACCAACAGTTCAAAAACCATTGATTGAGCTACTTTCAGCCGTTCGGAAAAACAATCGAACCAACACCAAAACTGCCAAATCATATTTCTTCTTACGAACATTTCATGATACCACTCAAATTGAACTCATTGAAGGATATTATAACTTAGATTATAAAGGGTACGACATTGAAGATATTCACTTGAAAGCTGGAAGATTAGGGTTAACAGCAATAAATGACCGTTATTTCAGTTCACACAACGGTGTAAAAGCAATCACAGAAATTAAAGCTTTGCGCGAAAGTAATTTATTTCCATCTACTCCGTTGTCCTTAAAACCCAAAGATATTCGTCAGCAATTTCACCTTTTACTTGAAAATAAGTTCATCGATGAAAATGGAGATTCTATTTGGATTATCAATTACAATCCGAAACAAGCATTTACAACAAATTTCACAGGAAAAATCTGGATCAATCAAACAGAAAAGACACTTAAAAAAATGACTTTAGAATGTTTCGATTGTCAAAAACACCCATTCAATCCAATGTTCGCGGGAAGTGATTCACTTGCCAACCTAGATTTAAAAATCACCAAAACCTTCAGAGACAGTAATGGAAAAAGTGATTTTGAGCAAGTTGATTTATCTTATTCACTCGATTATTTTAGTCGAAAAGGAACTGATCATGAACGCAATTATTCAATTCGTACCAATGCTGTTTTGTCTGTTTACGATTACGATCATCAGTTTACGGTTCCCTATTTTTCAGTTGAAAAAGATTTATCCGATTACCGAAAAATCAATGCGTATACCTACAATCCATTTTTCTGGAACACTAATAATGAATTTGCGATGAAGCAAGATGAAGCAAAAAATCAACGCTACTATTCTTCTTCAAGCACTTTAACAAACAGTGATTTTTTCAAGACCTTTAACAATGACACCCTGCATAATTCCAACCTTATTAAAAAGAAGGGAATTGCTGAAAGTCAATTTGTTCATTGGTCGGCCGATCGTATAATTTGGAGAGATTTAAAAACAGATAGCACTTCGAACCATCTAACGTCATCCATCATTGCTGAACGTTACAATTTAGATGTTCAATTTTTCATGGATTGGAATAAGTACAACGATTCAATCAATGTACTTACTGACGTTGTTTTTGATCCATATAAATCGTATTACTATTTGCCAATTGATGCGCGAACCAATTGTTTTATCAATATGTATTTTGATTTATGTGAAGTTCAACGTCGACAACTACAACACGTGCTTGACTCACTTGAAAACCGCACTAAAACTGCTTGTTTTGATTATTTCAAACAATTTCTGCTTACCGCTGAGAAAGAACGTCAGCGCTTTTTAACAGAAGTAGATCGTGGAACAAATGATAAAAACTTGGAGAAATGGAATCGTTATTTAATTGACCAATTAAACATCGATAATCTTCACATTTTCTTAGGGATGTAAGAAACTTTTTGGCTTTGTGCATACATCGCATTCAAATCCCAAATGCTTACCAACATTCACTGCTTTTTTCTTTTTCTTGAAATATACATACGCCAAGTCAAGTGGGATTTTCACTTCGTTTCCTAATGGATCAACACCAACAACAAACACTTCAAAATATTCTCCACCTGGCGTAGCTTCAAAACCAATCTCCACGACTTGAATTATTTGCGCATCGTGCTGGTCACAACAACCACAAAACAATAAGATCGATTCTTGTTTACGTAAAAAATCAGCTGCTTTACGCGCTTGTGCTTCTGTAATCCATGCCAATTGATCTGCTTGTGCGAAACTAACAATCAATAGGAAAAAGCTTAAAATAATTGATTTCATAGTGGTTAAAAAGTAAAATGGTGCAAGATAAATTCCTGCACCATTCATTATTAGTTACAAATTGTATCTTCTGTTGCTTTTAGAATTACACGCACTTCTTCAAGTGTTGGTGCTTCTGCGTATGTTCTTAAAACTGGTTCTGTTCCAGATGGACGAATCATTACCCAACGCTCATCGTCAAAGAAGTATTTAAATCCATCGATCGTTTTTACTTCACGTACATTGTATGGTCCAAACGATTTGTAATTATCGGCTTTGCAATTCGCGATAATACGTTGTTTTAATTCCTCTGTTATATGTAAATCGTTGCGCTCGAATTTGAAAGGTCCAACGATATCGTAAACTTCAGCAATCAATTCATCCAATGTTTTCCCTGATTTCGCCATGAATTCCCAGATGATCAATCCCATCCAAATACCATCGCGTTCTGGAATGTGTCCTTTCACAGCAATACCACCAGATTCTTCTCCACCCAACAACACATCGTCTTCGACCATGATTGTTGCAATTTCTTTGAATCCAATTTTTGTTGTTTGAATCTCTAAACCATAATGTTGACACAATTTCTCAATACGTGGCGAAACAGAAAATGCAATTACCACTTTTCCCGTCATTTGTTTGTATTTCACCATGTAGTGAATCAATAACAAAATGATGTGATGTGAATCAACAAATTCACCTTTTCCGTTATATAATCCGATTCGGTCAGCGTCACCATCCGTTGCTAAGGCACAATAGATATCGCCCTTCGCTTTGATGTAGCTCTCTAATTCTTGTAAGTTTTTTGCAATCGGTTCTGGTGCTTGACCATAAAATGATGGATTATTTTCACAATGCAATAATTGCGTGTTTGGTAAAATGCGTTTGATAACATTTTGACCAGCTCCGTACATTGCATCGTACACCAAATTCATTCCTGAATTAGATATTGCATCCAAATCGAAATTTGCTTTTACGTGATCAACATATCGTGTTTCAAGATCTACAATTTCTAATTGCCCTGCTGCGATTGCACCGTCGATAGAAATCGCGTTAAAATCAACTGGACAAACATCTGGAATAATATCTTCCACTTCTTGCACATGCTCAGGAGACAAAGGTCCACCGAAATAGGCTTTCAACTTAAATCCGTTGTAGCTAGGTGGATTGTGACTTGCTGTAATAATTACACCAATTTCACATTTGTATTGAAATGCAGCCAATGAAATCATAGGTGTTGAAACAAAGCCTTTCGCCATTCTGACGTGGATTCCTTCACTTAAGAATATTTTTGTAGCAACCTCAACAAATAATGCACCTGCGAAACGACAATCGTGACCAATGACCACCGTTGGATGATCATAATTTGCTTTTAACCATTTTGCGGTAGCATAAGAAACACGTGCAACATTTTCAGTTGTAAATTCCTCGGCGATAATGGCTCTCCAGCCATCCGTTCCAAACTTAATTTTATTAGCCAATTTTTATCGATTTAATACGGACAAATATACATAAAGTGATATTTCAAACCATGAAAGAGAGAAGAAGAATCTATTAATTTTTGTTATTTATCGAACTGAACCGTGTAAGTGAGTCCTTCTGAAGATCCTTCGATTGTTAATTCTGCATCAATTTGTTCACAAAAAATACTCAATAACGAATTGTTTTGATTGCGTATTGGTTCTTTTGTTAACGCTTCGATTCGATTATCCTTGCAAATAATTCTAAATGATTTATCGCAATCTGACAAAAATACTTCTATTAGTCCTTCTTTTTCAAAGGGTACACTGAATGTTTCAGAAGCAATTTCATTTAAAACAAGTCCTAAGGGAATTGCTTTTTCGTGATTCAACCCTGTATTTCTAAGGTTGAAATTCAACTCCACCTGTACATTATAACTTTTGAATGGATATTGTTGTTTAAACGTTGAAATCAAACGTGTAACAAAATGTTCTAAGTTGATTAAAGTCAAATTCTCTTCTGAATACATCAATTCGTGAATTTGCGCTAATGTGTTCACACGATCCAAACTTCGCTTAAATACTTGCTGAAAATCAGGGTCTTTTATTTCAAATAGTTGCAATTTGAACAAGCTCGAGATGAGTTGTAAATTATTTTTAACTCGAGTATGCACCTCTGAAAGCAGTAATTCTTTTTCCTCTAATGAGGCTCGTAATTTGTCTTCCACTGCTTTTCTTTTGAAGAAAACAGGAACATCATAATGTCCATGGGTTTCAAATGAAACATCTTTTAAATAATCGTTAATGCGATGAGTTGGCGCCATGATAAAAGAACAACAATCGTCGCCTTTTGCTGCACAACTTATTTCAACAGCTGTTAACGGAATCTCAAAACTTTCTTCACACCAACCAGCTGAATATCCTGCGTTCATAACACATACAGGTTTTTTAGATTTTCGTCCGGCTTTAACCCACGATTGTGCTTCGAAGGAATTATGGTGATGATATTTTAATAGAAAATCATCGTTTGGGGAAGGATTACTTTCTGGAAGAATTTCCACATTTGCCCAACCTGTATATGCGAAATGCACTGGTCCCGCAGACAATTTTTGAATTGGATCAAACAAGCCCATTTGTTGATGAAATGCTTTTGCATCTTTCTTACCTAATACTTGTCCAATATCGTATAAAAAGTTATTTCCAATACGTACCGCTTTTTCTTCTGGATAATTACTATAGAGTTCCTTTAAAATATCTAAAAATTCATAGGATAATGCAGCGCTTCGAATCAAAACATATCGTTCACCATGAATAACTATTTCTCCATTTTCAGCGGAATTGTAGACGTCTTTAAAATATTCGGCAACTTTTTCTTCTGCATGGTCAAAAATGACTTTGAATTCTTCAGGAACAATTACTGTTTTACCGCTTGAGGACAAATCAAATTGAGCCTTCAAACGCTTGTTTTCTTCTTGCAGTTCTTTTACCTGAGACCTAAGGAGAGCTAGTTCTTCGTTCATTTTATAGTGGTACTTGTGCTTAAAAATACGAAAGATTTTTACTAAAACGATTTTTAAGGGATAAAAAAGCCGTTGAGAAAAATCCCAACGGCTTGTATGCTTGTAAGTTTGTTTATTTTTTAAACGCGCGAATTGTTTTTTCAATAATCGCTACACATTCCATCAATTGTTCTTCGTTCATGACCAATGGTGGTGCAAAACGAATGATGTTTCCATGTGTTGGTTTTGCTAACAAACCATTTTCTTTCAATTGAACACATAAATCCCAAGCTGTTGAACTATCAGGCGTATCGTTCACGATAATGGCATTCAACAAACCTTTACCACGCACTTTCACCACTAGATCAGTTGTATCAATGATGCGTTGCATTTCGTTTCTAAAGATTTGTCCCAAACGCTCAGCATTTCCTGTCAAATTTTCGTCATTCACTACATTCAATGCGGCAATAGCAACTTTCGCTGCAATTGGATTACCACCAAACGTAGAACCATGTTGTCCAGGTTTGATCACCATCATGATGTTGTCGTTTGCTAATACTGCTGAAACAGGGTAAACACCTCCGGAAAGTGCTTTTCCTAAAATTAAAATATCTGGTTGGACATTTTCATGGTGAACAGCCAATAATTTACCTGTTCGTGCAATTCCAGTTTGAACTTCATCTGCAATGAATAATGCATTGTGTTGCTTACACAATTCACTTGCTTTCGCTAAATATCCATCGTTCGGTACATAAACTCCTGCTTCACCTTGAATTGGTTCAACAAGGAATCCAGCTACATTTTCAGTTTGCAAGGCTTTTTCCAAGGCCTCAATATCATTGTATGGAATACGAATAAATCCTGGTGTAAAAGGTCCGAAGTTTTTGTTCGCATCTGGATCATTTGAGAACGAAATAATTGTTGTTGTACGTCCGTGGAAATTTCCTTCACACACAATGATTTTCGCATCGTTCTCGTTGATTCCCTTTTTCTCGTAAGCCCATTTTCGGCACAACTTAATAGCTGTTTCAACCGCTTCGGCACCTGTATTCATTGGCAAAACTTTATCAAAACCAAAAAATTCAGTTACAAACTTTTCATAAACTCCTAAAGTATCGTTGAAAAATGCGCGTGATGTAAGCGTTAGGGTTTGAGCTTGTTCAATCATCGCCCCAATAATCGCTGGGTGACAATGCCCTTGGTTCACTGCAGAATAAGCTGACAAGAAATCGTAGTAACGTTTCCCTTCAACATCCCAAACATAAACTCCTTCGCCTTTTGCTAAAACGACTGGAAGCGGGTGATAATTGTGCGCTCCATATTTATCTTCCAATTGCATTAATTGTTCAGAAGACAATGCTGCTGTTGTTGCATTCATATTGTTAAATTTGAATCGTGAGTGTCACTCATCACGGAGAGCAACCATCCTTTCCTCATTCACGACGGAGAGAAATCATCCATGGCAAAGATAAAGAAGAAATAATAATCTGAGACCGACTATTTTTTTAAACTTCAAATTTCTTATTATATTAATTGTGAAAATCAAAAAATTAAGCCATCAACTTAAGATATTTTGAAACCGAAAAAAAATTAAAAAAGAAAAAATAGTCTAACTCAGGTTAATAATTTACAATTGAAAAGTGAAGATTCGCTATTGAGAAATTGCCTTATTCCACAAATAAAAGTACTTGCTTGTTTTTCGAGGACAATTCAGGAGCGACAATGCGTTTAATTTTAGTCGTTTTACGGTTTGGAATCACGTAAATATCCCACAAATCTTCCACTTTTTCATTCTTCCCTTGAGAAATAAAATAACCGATTGCTTGTTCACTTTGTTTCTTCAATACAACTTTCTCTGATTGATCTAAACCTGCTTTTTTATTAATCAAAACTTCAATTTTTCGTGAACTCGCATTTTTCACAAAAACATAAACAGTATCACTTTTCTGCTCAACAACTGCTTTTTTGGGTTCTGGGAAATCATAAATCGGCGGATTGTAAATGATGAGTTGTTTGTCCCATGAATTATCTTCTTCGTGATTGAAGGTTCCATCTTCGTTGAAAAAACTCGTAGCATCATAATGTTGAATTCCACCATCGGGCTGAAATGTTTTGCGTGCCGTTCGAATTGAGCCGTTATCGTAATAATTCACTTCCAATGAAGCACCGCCATGCAGATAACCGTGATTTGCTTTTAAGGACTCATTGCCATTGATATCGTATGCACGAAATTCAAAATAGCGTTCGTGTTCAACGGTTTCGAAATCAATAGTAGAAACTTTTCCATTTTTATGATAACAAACGGTTGAATCGCCCCCTCGCCCTTTAAGTTTTTTACACGCGAACTGACCAAATGATTGACTTGAAAGTAAAATTATTAGAAGAAGCAAAAGTGTTTTCATTTCGATTTTTTTTCAGACTTAGCAAGAAGAATGCCTAAAACCAAAATCCTAAACCAACAATAAATTCCATGCGTTTATTTTGATACGAATTGTTGTAATAAAATATAGATTCGTTCGCAGTTGTATGCAACAAACGTGATTCAATTCTAAAATAACTATTCGGAATCGGTTTAAACTCAAATCCAAGGGTTCCACCAACTAAATCAATTCCAACCAGCTGATGATCTGGATTCACAATTGGACCAGTAAGAATTTCATTTGGATCCTCATAAATCTCTGCGCGCGTATAGGTTGACCATTTGGGTGTAATTCGATATTTTGCAGCAATTAAACCGCTAAACATAAATGCAGTTTTTGTAGGGTTTGAAAGAGCTGTATTTGTCTGCAATCCAAAATTACCTTCGAGTCCAACTATCCAATGACTTGTTTTATACGTAACGCATAAATTATTGTACAAACGCCTGTGTTTCAAAACAACAGTATCCAATGACTCATTGCAGTAAATTGAAGAAAAAGTAGCCGTTATTTTAGTAGTTGGAACATACGCAATAGAAATCCCTACTGCTTTGTTTTTATTCGTTTCAATGAATTGATTAAACGAGTTGAAGGCATTTACTTGTAGTGCTAGTTTTTTTGATTGTTGCCAGGTTAATTTAACACCACTAAGGAAATATGGCTCGAAATAAGTTGTTGTGGCCAAACTCATTGTCATATTTTCACGGGGTTGAATGGATTCGAGTCCTATATGCGTTCGAAAAAAACCAGCATCCAACCATAGTTTTTTAACAACACGAAAACCCGCATTTGCTTCTTGAATAAAATTCAAATAACTCGACCATGATGCTTGTGGGCAATCACCACCAAATAAGGTTACCGTTCCCCGAAATTGCGATGATTCATATTTCGCTGAGAGTTGAAGCATATTGATTCCCACCTGATTATTACGTGGTGCGATCGTCGGAAACTTGGAAAAACCACTTGCACTTGATGAATCTGTGTAATAACTATAATACGTATCCACATAGCCTGAAAGTGTGACTTTTCCAGTCGTATCATATTCCATGTCGTAGGGATTGATTTTCGTCCCTGAAAATGTCATGTCGGTTGAATCATGTTTGTGCCATTTAATTAATTGTGCACTACTTTTGAATGCGACAATCAATAAAACGACAACTAACAACTGTTTCATCAATTCTCAAGCAAAATTAAAACAAGGTGATTTGACCATCTTCGTCATCTTCATCTTCTGGTTTTTTCGTCAAATCCCATTCGATTGTTGTTCCATCTGATCCTTCTTCTCCATCTTCCATATCGATTGCTGAATCTGCGTCATCATCTGCATCCGGACCTTCTGCTTGAACATCTTCTGGCCAAGGTTCATCACCTTCAATTTCATGCGTCAAGACAATTTCTTTGACTTTTAATTTCGTCAATTGATTTCCTTGCGCTTTCATTCCTTTCACCTCGATAAAGTCAGCAATGTTTACCTCGTTGTCAGGAAGATTTTTCGTTTCCTTCAGAAGTTTATTGTAAACAATTCGCACATTCGGACGGTAAGCCGTTGAAACAACATCCATGTAGGATCCTTCTCCTTCACTGATGAACGAAACTTTTTTATCGGTTGTTACTTCACATAAGAAACGTTTCACGTAATGTAAATCCTTTTCTGCGTCGTAATAGACAGTTGAAATTGGACGGTCTGGAACCCATTTTTCAATGTGCATCATGTCTTCATCAAAGTGGTTTGATAAGTCAAAACTACTCAAACGATAATCACCCGATTTGTACAATGTCAAAATGCGATCTTCACCTTTAAATGATCCAAGGAATTTACCTCTTCCTTCATCATTCAAACGTCCAACAACTGTATCAAACCAAATTTTACGAGCTGCCAAGGTAGAACCTCCAACTTCTTTTTGGGTAATTTTCTGAATGATTTCTTTCGTTACACGATTTCCACCAGACTGACGACCTTTGATCAATAAATCGCCCATATCGACATCAAAGCGTAAACGTTTCAAATGTGGACGTGGACGTAACAATACGGTTACAACTTCACGTTCACCATTTGGATGAACAGAGAAATACAACATTTTAGAACCTTTCGTTCCGCGGGTTAAATCATATTCGGTATCGCGTGTGATTGAATTCACATAGAAACGTTTCATCATCGCAGAGCCGCCAACCCCATCTTGGTAAATCAAGTGATAAATTGTTCGTTTATCGCCTTTTTTCCAAACATCGGCATGTACAATTCCTTTTCCAACAAATTTCTTATCCGCGACTTTTGTCACCATCATTTTACCAGTTGCAAAGAAGATAATGATATCATCAATTTCAGAACAATCGTTTACGGGTTCGTTTTTCTTCAAACCGTATCCGATGAATCCTTCTTCGTAATCAACGTATAATTTGCGGTTGGCAATAATTACTTTCGTCGCGCTGATATTGTCGAAAACTTTGATTTCCGTTTTGCGTTCTTTTCCTTCGCCGAAACGCTTCTTTAAATCTTTATAGTATTCAATCGCATATTCAACAAGATTTGCCAATTTCTCTTTAACGGCAAGCATTTCTTCTTCAATTTTCAACAGAAGATCATCTGCTTTCGTTGAGTCAAAACGCGTGATACGAATCATTGGGATTTGCGTCAGTTTCTGCAAATCTTCATCTGTAATTTCACGAATGAGTTGTTTCTTGAACTTCTCAAATCGTTTGTACAAGTATTCATATAATGATTCACGATCGCTGTAATGTTTGAAATCAATATACATTTCCTCTTGAATGAAAATCTTCTCCAAGGTTGAAAAATGCCATTGACGTTCCAATTCATCCAAACGTATTTCCAATTCTAATTTCAATAAACGAACAGTATTTTCTGTGTTTACTTTTAGAATTTCACTAACGCCCATGAATCGCGGCGTATCTTTATCAATAATCGATGAATTCGGAGAAATAGATACTTCACAATCCGTGAACGCATACAATGCATCCAATGTTTTATCAGGAGAAACGCCAGGTGCCAAATGAATCATTACTTCTACTTCAGCAGCTGTATTGTCTTCAATTTTCTTAACCTTTATCTTTCCTTTTTCATTTGCCTTAATGATTGATTCAATCAATGAACCAGTTGTCGTTCCAAATGGAATCTCATTAATAACAAGCGTTTTATTGTCTAGTTTTTTGATTTTCGCACGAACACGCACTTTACCACCACGCAAACCATCGTTATAGTTTGAGAAATCGGCCATACCACCTTGCAAGAAATCAGGGAAAATTTCCACTTTCTTTCCACGTAAATGATTGATGGACTGCTCAATTAATTCGATAAAGTTGTGCGGTAAGAACTTACAAGCCAAACCAACAGCAATCCCTTCTGCTCCTTGAGCAAGCAACAATGGAAATTTAACTGGAAGTTGTTCTGGCTCTTTGTTTCGGCCATCATAACTTGATAACCATGCAGTTGTTTTTGGATTAAACACCACATGTGAAGCAAATTTTGACAAACGTGCCTCAATGTATCGAGGAGCTGCCGCGCCATCACCTGTTAATGTATTCCCCCAGTTTCCTTGGCAATCGATCAATAATTCTTTTTGCCCCAATTGTACTAAAGCATCACCAATCGAAGCATCACCGTGTGGGTGATATTTCATTGTATTTCCAATGATATTCGCTACTTTATTGTAACGTCCATCATCCATTTCCTTCATGGAATGTAAAATTCTACGTTGTACCGGTTTTAGTCCATCATACAACGAAGGAACAGCACGTTCAAGAATTACATAACTTGCATAATCCAAGAACCAGCTTTCGTACAAGCCATTTACCGGAACGATTTTGTCGTCTACTGATTTATTCTCAAAGGGACTTTTCTCTTCTCCCTCGTTTAAATTCTGGTCTTCAATTTCGTCTTCTGCCATCTTATGAAGCTATTTCCATATTATCACTTGCATCTTTTTCTTCTTCGAGCTCAACAGCCAAATCTTTCTCAACACGCAAATTTTCAATAATAAATTCTTGTCGTTCAGGAGTGTTTTTACCCATGAAATAAGACAAAATCGAATCGATTGAAGCATCTTTTGAAAGCAAAACAGGCTCCAAGCGAATATCACGTCCGATGAAATGTTTAAACTCATCTGGAGAAATCTCACCTAACCCTTTGAATCGCGTAATCTCAGGATTTTTTCCTAGTTCTTCCAAAGCTGAACGACGCTCATCTTCAGAATAACAATAAATCGTTTTTTTCTTGTTACGCACACGGAAAAGCGGCGTTTGCAAAACATACACGTGATTACGTTTTACCAAATCAGGGAAGAATTGTAAGAAGAATGTCAACAACAACATACGAATGTGCATCCCGTCGACATCGGCATCGGTTGCGATTACAATGTTGTTAAAACGTAAATTATCCATGTCTTCTTCAATATCCAAGGCGGCTTGAAGCAAGTTGAATTCTTCGTTTTCGTAAACGATTTTCTTTGTTAAACCATAACAATTCAAAGGCTTACCTCGTAACGAGAAAACTGCTTGTGTGTTCACATCTCTCGATTTCGTGATTGATCCACTCGCAGAATCTCCCTCGGTAATGAACAAGGTTGTTTGCTCGCGACGTTCATCTTTCAAATCTGTCAAATGCAAACGACAATCGCGCAATTTTTTGTTGTGTAAATTCGCCTTTTTCGCACGGTCACGCGCAATTTTACGAATCCCAGATAATTCTTTACGCTCACGCTCCGACTGTTTGATTTTTCGTTCAATCAACTCAGCCACATCCGGATTTCGGTGCAAATAATTATCTAATTTATCCTTTAAGAAATCATTTACGAATGCACGCATTGATTTCCCTCCTGGCTCAATTTCTTGAGATCCTAATTTTGTTTTTGTTTGCGATTCAAATACTGGTTCAATCACCTTTACAGCAATTGCAGCAACGATTGACTGACGAATATCTGATGCTTCGTAATTCTTGTTATAGAAATCGCGAATCACTTTTGCAACGGACTCACGGAAAGCACTTTGATGCGTACCACCTTGCGTCGTGTGCTGACCATTGACAAACGAATAGTAATCTTCACCATACGTTTTTCCGTGTGTGAATGCCACTTCGATATCCTCGTCTTCAATATGAATAATTGGGTACAACGGATCGCCATCCATGTTGTTTTCCAACAAATCTTTCAAACCATCTTTTGATTGGAATTTCTCACCGTTGTAATACATGGCTAAACCACGATTCAGGTAACAATAGTTCCACATCATTTTCTCTAAATACGCCGTTTTAAAAGCATATTTTTTGAAAATTGTATCATCTGGGATAAACTCAACGTATGTTCCGTTTTGCTCATCTGTTTTTACAACTTTCGCATCTTCTACCAATTCTCCTCGAACAAATGACGCTTGTTTCTTTTCACCATCGCGAACAGAATAAACCATGAAATGAGAAGAAAGGGCATTCACCGCTTTTGTTCCGACACCATTCAAACCTACAGATTTCTTGAAGGCTTTCGAGTCGTATTTTCCACCTGTGTTAATTTGAGAAACACAGTCGATAACTTTTCCCAATGGAATTCCACGTCCGTAATCACGAACCGTTACTTTTCCATCTTTCACTTTTATATCGACACGTTTACCATTTCCCATGACAAACTCATCAATACAATTATCCACCACCTCTTTTACAAGAATGTAGATCCCATCATCTGCTGCGGCACCATCGCCGAGTTTTCCGATGTACATCCCCGGACGTAAGCGAATATGCTCTTTCCAGTCGAGGGAACGTATATTATCTTCCGTATATTGATTTTCAGCCATTTAATAGACATTATTGCGTAACTAACAAATTTAATCAGAGAAAGCCCATGTTTAACAGTAAGTTATCATGACTTTTGAACGTTTTAGTGTTAACTTCAACGAATGAAAGTTGTAGCGGAATTTGCTTGATTTTTTTGACGTTTCGCCTTGAAGAAAACGACTTTTATCCGAAGATTTTCTTTTTCCCCAAACGAATGAATGGCATTTCGAAAAAACGATAGATAAAAAGTGCTATCAAAACACTTCCGATGATTGTGGTTGTCATTAAAACGTATGGATTCGTGAGCTGACAATAATCATGTAAAAACTGCATAAGCAATTGATGCAACAAATACACACCATAGGTTGCTATTCCAAATTGCTGCAGTGGATAAACAATCCACTTTGGAGGTTGGTACTTCAATAGAAAAAATCCTAGCACAAGTAAAACACTAGCAAAACTAAAGACGAATCGATTTAAACCTTTGACAATATTGACTTGATTTCCATCAACTGGGTACAACACAAAAATGAGTACAGCCAGAATAATTGCACCAAAACACCAAAAATTTGAAAGTTTAACATTTCGGAATTCATAGTAGAGGAAAATTCCAAAACCAAACAAAAAGAAATTGTTAAACGGCGCAACATAACTGTACCAATTCGCACCAAGAACGGTCACATCTTTTAAAACCATGAAGGCATAACGCAGACCAAAAAACAACAAATAACCCATTATTATTCGCCCTAACCATTTATTATATGAATAGGCAATAATGATAAATGGCGTAAAAACATAAAAGTACATTTCAACACCGACAGACCAACCACCTGGAATAATGGTTGTTTTATTTTCATCAAAACCAAAAAGAAAAAACAAATTATCCAACCAAATGGACATTGATTCCATCTTTTGATTCAATAACATAATCACAAAAAATGCCAACCAAAACAGTGGGAAGATGCGCATTATTCTGCGGTAGTAGAAGTAACCAATATCTTTGATTGTTTTGAAATAGGAATGATAGACCAAAGCCATACTTAATCCGGACAAGACAAAGAAAATAGAAACACCATAAATCCCCATTCTTCCTACAAACGAACCTGAATCCAGTGCATGAAAATTAAACACAAAAGTGTGATAAATCATAATGGACAAAGCTGTTAAGCCTCGAAGCCAATCAAGCGATTCAAAACGATTATTTTGAGAAATGGTAGAATTCAAGTTTAAGAAATTTTATAGGTTGAGCCGTCTTCAACAACGATTGTATTATTAAAAACTGTGCAAGCTTCAGATATGTGAACATCTGTGTTTTCATAGCGTGCACTCAAGTGTCCAATCAAAAGTTTATGGACATTTGCTTTTGCCGCTATGCGCGCAGCTTGTTCTGCTGTTGAATGAAAGGTTGCCTTCGCGCGTTCGATATCCTTTTGGACAAAAGTCGCTTCATGGTACAATACCGTTACATTTTCGATGTGCGGAATAATCGTTTCCCAATAACAGGTATCTGAACAATAGGCGTAGGAAAGACTTGGTTTTGGGGGATAGGTGAAATCCTCAAATTCAAATACATTTCCCAACTCATCTGTCACGTTCTCCCCTTTTTTCAAGCGCGGAAAATGTTCAATCTTCAAACCTGAACCTTTGATTGCATCTGAAATCAATTGCCGCTCTTTCTGCTTCTCTTTGATGACAAATCCATTTGTTGGAATGCGATGTTTTAAAGGAAATGTATGAATTTCGATCATCCGATCTTCGAACAATAATTTAGCTTCTTTACCATTCAAATGCACAAAAGTCAAATCAAAATCGAGACGAGCGCCACCGACCTCGAGTTGACTCCGAACGATTCCTTCCAATTCTTCTGGACCATAAATCGTCAATCCTTTGTCGCGACCCATCAAATGCATGGTACTCAACAAACCAACTAAACCAAAGAAATGGTCGCCGTGTAAATGAGAAATTAAAATATGATTAATGCGTTGAAATTTAACACCTAGTTTACGAATTTGCATTTGCGTTCCTTCTCCACAATCAATTAAAATGTGACGATCATTGCAAACTACATATTGGGAAGTTGGATTTCTTCTAGAGGTCGGAACTGCCGCCCCACTGCCTAAGATGGTTACTTCAAAACTCACTGATGGATAACTTCAATCGCTTGTGCTTCGTTTTCGGTGATTGAAAGTACTTTATCTAACTGAGCAATTTGAATCAATTTTGAAACATTGTCTTGAAGTCCACATAACACAAAACGTCCATTTGTGTCTTTACACAAACGATTCGCAGTTAAAATTGAACTCAAGCCAGACGAGTCGCAATATTTTGTTGCACTTAAATCAATCACAATATTGTTCACGCCATTTTTGTTCAAAAGCACCAATTCAGCTTTCAATTCAGAAGCATTTGAAGCATCAAGTTTTTCGACATTTGTCTTTACAACTGCTTCATTTTTATTTTGCGTCGTTAGGAAGTTCATCTTGTTGTGTTTGTTCAAATGTAACATTTTTTTTTAATGAAACAGTTCGTTCTAAAACTTGTTTCTATCAATTCTACTTGCTTATTGACGTTCAATTTTCGATGCCAACAAATAAATTACAGCCATACGAACCGCAACACCGTTTTCCACTTGTTGCAGAATAATGGATTGTTTTGAATCAGCCACATCACTTGTAATCTCTACTCCACGATTAATTGGACCAGGATGCATCACAATGATTTCTTTCGGCAAAGAGTCTAATATTTCCTTTGTCAAGCCAAACTGCATCGAGTACTCTCTCAAAGAAGGGAAATACTTGATATCTTGGCGTTCCAATTGAATGCGCAACATATTTGCAACATCACACCATTCGAGTGCCGCACGCAAGTTATGCTCCACTTTAACTCCTAATTCATGGATGTATTTTGGGATTAAGGTTGTTGGTCCGCAAACCATCACCTCAGCACCTAATTTTTGCAAACAATAAATATTTGAAAGTGCCACACGTGAATGCAAGATATCACCCACAATCACCACTTTTTTTCCTTCAACAGATCCCAAACGTTCACGAATTGAAAAAGCATCTAACAAAGCTTGAGTTGGATGTTCATGCGTTCCATCACCAGCGTTTACCACTTTAGCACCAATGCGTTCCGACAAGAACTTTGCTGCTCCAGGGTTTGGATGACGCATCACCACCATATCCACTTTCATGGATAAAATATTGTTTACAGTATCGATTAAGGTTTCACCTTTCTTTACAGAACTACTTGCTGCAGAGAAATTGACAACATCAGCTGACAAACGTTTCTCTGCTAATTCAAACGATAAACGTGTACGTGTTGAATTTTCGAAAAACAAATTTGCGATCGTAATATCGCGCAACGAAGGAACTTTCTTGATGGGGCGATTAATCACTTCTTTGAAACTATCAGCTGTTTTGAATATCAATTCGATATCCTCACGCGTCAGGTCTTTTATACCTGTTAAATGTTCTACACTTAAATTATTCATTTGTTTCCGGTGTGTACAAAACGACTTTATCTTCTCCTTCTATTTCTTTCCATTCAACTGAAACACGTTCAGAATGCAAAGTATCAACCGTGCTACCAACATAATCCGCTTGTATTGGTAAATCACGTTTGAATCGACGATCAACCAAGGTTAATAATTCAACCTTTTTTGGGCGACCAAATGCTAAAAGCGCATCCAATCCTGAACGAATTGTTCTTCCAGTGTAAAGTACATCATCCACAAGGACAACATTTTTACCTTCAATCACAAAATCAATATTGGTTGCACTCGGGATCAACGGTTTCTCTCTTCTGCGGAAATCATCACGGTAAAACGTGATATCCAAATTTCCACAAACAACTTCTTTCCCAAGAATTGCTTCTAACTGACTCTTTAGGCGCGCAACAACATTCACTCCGCGTGGTTGAAGTCCAATTAAAACAGTGTTCGAGAAATCGTTATGAGATTCAATAAGTTGATAGCAAAGTCGATTAACAGTTAATTCGAAATGTCGTTTATTTAAAATGACTTGCTTTTCCATCTCAACAAAGATACGTTCTTTTCAATTTAACGATTAAGTGCTGAAGATAATTTTTCGTTTTTTTTTTAACAGGGTGTTGAAAGCGAATTTATAAATGCATTTAACACAGAAATAATTTTCAATTAATCATTTCACATTCTGAAAGAAACCGTTTAATCAACGAAAGAAACAGATTAGGTTTTTCTTGAAAAAGTTTTGAAAAAGGGTGCTACATTAGAAGTGTAGTAGTAGCGGATAAATAATTATTACAATTGTTTTCGTTTGTTTTTGGTTTAGGTTAATAACGGACTTGAAAAGACCCCATTCTTTCCAAGTCCGTTTTTTTTGTTGAATCTTTTATTTCTTATTCAATAAGTAGATTACTGCATTTTCAGCATTCACGAATCCTCCTGAAATAGCCAATTGGTTCATTTTTGCTTTCTTTTTCGTTCCAGGAATCACTACGCTCTTTTTGTAAGGAGCGGTTGTTTGCATCAATACATCGCGTACTTGTTCTGCTGTCAATTCTGGGAAATAACCACGAATCATTGCAGCAACACCCGCAGTTGCAGGACATGCCATACTTGTTCCAGATGCATCTTCATACGTTCCATTTGGAACTGTTGAATAAATATCTACGCCTGGTGCAAATAAATCGACAGTTGTTGAACCATAATTTGAGAAATCAGCGATTAATTTCTTTCCTTTTTTCTCACTTGAACTTGCACCAACTTCAATCCAGTTAGAAGCAACTGAACCATCTGTCAAACGACGTGTTGGATATGAATCTTCAACATCTTTGTTTTTCGCATCGTTTCCAGCTGCATGCACGAACAATACATCCTTACTTTTTGCGTATAAAATTGCTGCATCGATTGCCGATTGATTTGGTGTGTAATATTTACCAAATGACATGTTAATCACTTTTGCGCCGTTATCAACTGCATAATAAATTGCGTTTGCAATGTCTTTATCACGTTCGTCACCATTTGGAACAGCACGCAACACCATGATTTTCGCGTTAGCTGCAATACCTTCTACACCAATTCCATTTCCTCGTTTACCAGCGATTGTTCCTGAAACGTGAGTTCCGTGCATTGCATCTGGACCTTCGTAACGGTTGCAACCGTAATAACGATTCGCGTAATCATTTGGATTGTCACCAACGATTGCTTGACGAATAGAATCCGCATCCAATAAATTGTATTTAATGATTCCACCAAGTTGATCCGCTCCTGCAACAATTTGTTTTTCCAATTCGTCAGCTGGATACATCATCAAAATCATACCCATACGTTTTTTCAACTTGATATCCATTTCATCAGTCGCAACAAAAGCCTTGTTTGTTTTCTTTGAAAATTCACCATTCGAAGCAGCTTTCACTTTTTGAATGTATTCATTCAACATCTTAACACCTCCATACTGTTGCTCTAACGCACCTTGTTCTTTTTTGAAATCTTTCTTAACTTGAACAAATGCTTTGTATTTTGCAACATCATCGCCTGTTAATGAAGTTGTATCTTTTCCTGCAAAATATTTATTACCTGCGTGATACATACGAGCAATTTCCATTGCTTCTTGATCAATATCTTCCGTTGCTCCACCTAAAAATGACCAACCGTGAACATCGTCAATGTAACCGTTTTTATCGTCGTCAATACCGTTTCCTGGAATTTCATCCTCATTCACCCAAATCACATCTTTTAAATCTTCGTGATCTACTTCTACTCCACTATCGATTACAGCCACAATTACTTGTTGCGGTTGTTTGTCTTTTAACAATTCATAAGCGTTGTCAACTGCTGTACCAAACATTTTATCCTCTTTCGGACTGTTCAAGTACCAGTTAATTGGTGCTTTTTGTGCCATTGTCATTTGTGCTGTCAAAACAAGCACTGGAATCAAAATTCTCTTCATAATCTGTATTTATCTACATTCTAACTTCTAGAATCCATTTTTTTAATTACCACCTTTTTTCTTCACTTGATAGCCTTCTTTCATTAACATATCAAACACTTTATCTCTAAAGTTTCCTTGAATAAGTATTTCATTGTCTTTTGCTGTTCCACCAACACCACATTTGCTTTTAAGCAATTTTCCAAGATCTTTTAAATCTTCGTCGGAGCCAACAAAACCCTCAACAAGTGTAACTTCTTTTCCACCCCGTTGTTTTCGATCGATGGACACATATAATTTCTGCTGATTTTTCGGAAGTGTTTCAATCGATTCTTCCTCTTCAAATTCGTAGTTAAAATTTGGATTTGTTGAATAAACGACATTCAATTTTTCCTTTTTCTTAGCCATCAGTTTTGTTCAATTAGTGTTGCTCTCAAATCGTCCGTTAACACACCAGTGGGAAATTTCTTCAATGCAGAACGGATTCCTTTAGGTGAACGGATTTCGAAGATATAAACTTTTTTATTATTGGCCTTAATTTCAGTGATATCTGCTACAGAAAAATCATTGTTTTTAACGACAAATCCTTCCAGATTTGGATAGTTTGATTGATACAAATCGAACTCTTCCTTTGAATAAATTGAGTAAAGAACTGACAAGCCTGCGTTTTGAAAGTCATCTATCCAATCTGTATTACCTAATATACAGGCTACTTCAAAACTTGCAGGATGACCAAACCCAATTTCTTGCAAGTGACTAATCATTGCATTTTGATCAACAAATTGACTCGCACATTCATTGTAATGACGAATATCCAACAAAATCTTTTTTCCTTTAAAATAAGACGTATCCAAATCGCGCAGACGCACCAACTTCTCTTTTCCAATCGTTGTGTAATGAATGTTTTTTAACGTTTGGTAAGTAAGGTCAGGAACACATCCAGTACTATTTGTTTCAAGTTCAAGTTTCGAATTATGAAACAGCCATAGTTCGCCATCCGCTGAAAGTTGAACATCTATTTCAATTCCATCGCAACCTTCCATGGACAAGGCATATTCTACTGCTTCTTGAGTATTATCGTGGTATGGTGAATTGATGTTTTCCAGACCTGTTGCTGCATGACCAAGAATTTCGATTCCGTCGTAGGATTTCGATTTCGAACAAGCCGCAATTAAACCGAGTAAAAAAATTAGTTTAAAACGCATAACTTACCCCAAAATTAACTGTAAAACCAAGCGTATTAGCACCATTCATTTTCCCAGAATACGTAGAAAAATAGCGTTCGTTTTGCCACCCCGTCAAAAGTGCTGTTTTAAATTGAACTTTTCCTCCCAAACAAACATATAATCCGCCATAAACTTCATTGTACGAATTGGCATGACTGCTTGAATTATTGACTTTCAAGATTGAATAGGAATAACATAATTGCGGTCCAAATTGTAGATTGCGTGCTTTCAATAGACAATATTCTGCGCCTATAGTAAATCGAGGAAAAATACGATGCTGAAACATTGTTCTGTTAACTCCTAACTCAAAAGAAGCAAATGGTTTTAAGGCTAAATGATCGTATTTATAATTGAATCCAACTTGAAAATCCATGCGATTGATTCCAGTTTGCAAACCAACACGATTCAAGGTTGAATCTTGGGCAAAATAGACAACGGGAATAAATAAAAATATCAGTATAACGAATCGCACGTTCAAAGATAAAGAAAGCACTGAAATAGAAATCTAAAGCTTAGGACACTTTTTACAGTGAACGCCTTTTTTCTTGTATTTTTTACAACACTCTTTTTTTTTTCCACAGTTACACCCTTCGCATGGTGCGAAATTTTGAGGCACTGACTGCTGAGCGATCATTTGTTGTTTCATTCTTATTTAGAATAATTCCAAACAAAAGTAAGAAGGAATTTTTACAAATCGCAATTTTTCAAAAAAAACATTACAAAATATTATCATTTTAAAACAATGAGTTTTGAATCTCACGAAACGTATTTGAATGTGCTTCAATAATGATTTTTATGTCTTCAGAATAACCTCCGCCCATTGTACAAACAACAGGAACATTTAATTGGCGAATGGTATTAAACACAATTCTATCTCTTTCTCTACAACCATGCAAAGACATTCCTAAGCGTCCCAATTTATCCGAAGCGAGAACATCAACTCCGCATTGGTAAAAGATGAAATCGGGAGTAAATTGCTTCAATACCTCATCTATCGATTGATTCAATTGATAGAGAAATTCATGATCAGAAGTTCCATCTTCTAACTCAATATCTAAATCTGATTGTTCTTTGTGCAAGGGATAATTGTTCTTTCCATGCATGCTGAACGTAAACACAGAAGGATTATCCTTGAAAATTTCAGCAGTTCCATTGCCTTGATGCACATCTAAATCGATAATCAAAACATTTTTCGCCTTTCCAGATTGAATCAACCAATTAGCTGCAATTGCCTGATCATTTAATAAACAAAAACCTTCTCCTCGATTTGTAAAAGCATGATGTGTTCCACCGGCAATATTCATAGCTGCCCTATAATCTAATGCCAACTCTGCTCCTAAACGCGTACCTTCCATAATCGTTTTCTCACGATCAATCAAACTAAATGAGTGATGGAATCCAGTAACCCGTTCTTCTTTTGCACTGAGTTTTAAATTACACAATTTCGAATAATATTCCGGAGAGTGAATCGCTAATACTTGTTCTTCCGCGATTGTAGTTGGCTCAAAAAAATTAGTTTCATCCAATGTTCCTTCATGGATTAATTGCTTCGGAAGCAAATCATATTTTTTCATTGGAAACCGATGATTATCAGGTAACGAATGGACGTAATTTGGATGGAAAGCAACGTTTAGCATGCGTAAATAACACGTGAAAAATTAAATTGTTTCAAACTCAGTAAACTCGATAATGTCTGCGGTTAAACGCGGTTTATTTGAGCATCAACACTGAAGAATGCAGTTCCATTTGGAAATCTTAAGATTTGATGGGATAATTGATTTCCAGATTTCATTCGCATTGTTAAAAACCCTAATCCAGCTCCACCCTTTTTAGAAATATATCCATTTGTTAATATTGAAGTATACAACTCCTTTAACTCTTCTGGATTCATCCCATTGATTTTCGCCAAGTATCTTTCAATCTGTTCAATATCGTCTTGTTGAATCAAATTTCCAAAACCAAGTTTATAATACGTAGGATTTTTTACTAAAATAAGATATGCTTGTTGTTTTCCATCTTCCCCTCTTTCTCCATGCAAACGGATATTTTGAAGACCTTCAATTAAAATTGAGAAAACCCGCTTAACTACCTTCTTCTGATCACCTGCATGAATCATTTGCTCTTCAACACTGGTAGCTATACTATTGATAAGATCCTGGGAAAACTCACCAAAATGATTCACCATAATGCTTTTCTTCTTGTCCGAAGAAAACTTTTCCAAGAGGCTCAAGAAATTATTCTTTACCTCTGTCGAAATAGCGTTATTTGTGGTTTCTATCATTAGAGTATATCAACACAAAACTAAATCATTTTATTTGTTTCTAACGAATTAAATGAACAAATCCATGATATTTTTTCCCTTCAACTGTTGAAACAATAAACGTGTAAACACCATCTGTCAACAATTGACCTGACGAATCCTTACCTCCCCAATCATTTAAATAATTGTCTGAAGTAAATACAAGGTCTCCCCAACGATTCAGAATAATCACCTGAGTATTTGGTTTCAAACCAGTTATTTCAAACTTGTCATTTACATTATCATTGTTCGCGGTAATTACGTTTGGAATTTCAAGTTCATCATAAACAATCACCGTTTGAGTTGATGTTCCAATACATCCATTTGCATCTTGTTCTGTCAATGTCACTACATAAGAACCAGCAACTGTAAATACATATGTAATATCAGTCGTTGTTAAATTCTGTCCATCAATTGTCCAAATAGGATTCGTTAAACCTGTTCCTGATGATGTATTTGTAAACGAAACCGTTTCGTCAATATTCGGCGCGGTTGGACTCCAAACGAAATCAATTGAAGGTCCAGCTGGAGCTGTTAAAACATTTGCAGCGCTCGTTGTTTGACAACCATTGTTATCAGTTACTGTCAATGCATAAGAACCAGCTGTCAAATTTGTGATATCTAATGTCGTTTGCGCAGTTCCAGTCCAAGCGTATGTATATGGATTGACGCCGGTTACTGTAATTCCAGTGATTGAGCCATTTACTGTACATGTTGGTTGAACAATAACAGCAGTTGTCAAATCGATTACAGGCCCACCAATTTCATTGATTGTGACTGTCTCAGTATCCGTACATCCTGCTTGATCTGTTGCTGTTAAAATGTACGTTCCACTTGCAACATTTGTCAAACTCGCTGTTAAAGTTGGTGGCGTTGTGTTCCACGAATAGGTATAACCAGGAGTTCCACCATTTACCATGATTCCAGATATTGAACCATCCGCTTGGTTACAATGTTCATCACTAACAAGCATTGTCGCAGTGCTAATTGTTGGCGCATTCATTATAGTGATGTTAACGTTCAAATTATCTGTACAACCTTGGTCGTCATTTACAGTTAAGGTGTAAGATCCAGCTGCCAAACTTGAAAGATCAAGTGTTGTTGCTGAGCTATTTGTCCATGAATAAGTTGGGTTAACACCACCAGTTACCGTAATTCCTGTAATCGAACCTGTATTTGCAGCACAACCAGTTGGCATTGTCATCATGTTTGACGCGTCAATTGCCATTGGAATCGGAGCATCAATTGTATAAGGTGCCGAGACAGTTGAACAACCGTTTCCATCTGTCACTGTCAATGTATAGGTTCCTGCATTTAAACTCGTTGCATTCAATGCTGATCCGCCACCGTTAGACCAAGCATAGTTTAATCCTGTTCCTGTTGCGGTAATTCCAGTTATTGAACCTAAGGTTCCTGTGCAAGAAATATCTGTTACAATAGCATTTACCTCATTTAATGATGGCCCTCCAGCATTTGTAACAGCGAAAGGACCTGCATTTGCAATACAACCATTTCCATCTGTAACCGTTAAGGCGTAAGAACCTGCAGATAAATTATTCAAATTCAAGGTTGTTTGTGCTGTATTTGTCCAAGCATATGTAATTACTGGTGTTCCCCCATTTACCACAAGTCCGGAAATAGCCCCATTTGCTTGTCCACAGTTTTCTGGTGTCAGAACAACATTTGTAGAATTGACTGTTGGTCCGGCTATTGCTGAAATAACATGTGGACCTGAAGTTGCAGTACAGCTATTCACATCCGTAACCGTTAATGTATAAGATCCCGCAGCCAAATTCGAAGCATTCAATGAAGTTCCTCCACTTGGTGACCATGCATACGTCAATCCAGTTCCTGTTGCAGTAATTCCTGTTATTGAACCATTGTTATTTCCACATGTCGCATTTTGAAGTACAACCGCTGTAGCATTGACACTAGGTCCTGCAGTAAATCCAACTGAATAAGGACCGGCATTAGCAGTACAACCGTTTCCATCTGTTACAGTTAAGGAGTACGAACCCGCTACTAAACTCGATGCATTCAATGAACTTCCTCCGCCATTTGTCCAAGCATAGGTTAAACTCGTTCCTGTTGCAGTAATTCCAGTAATTGAACCCAACGTACCATTACACAATTGGTTTTGAATAGCAACATTCGTAGTGTTTACGGTAGGTCCACCAGCATTTGAAATGGTGTAAGGACCTGCTGTTGCAGTGCAACCATTTCCGTCTGTTACTGTTAACGAATATGAACCAGCAGATAGGTTGGATAATGCTAATGTCGTTTGTGCTGTGTTGGTCCAAGCATAAGTTATTGTAGGTGTTCCACCGTTGACAACCAAACCAGAAATTGAACCATTTCCTAAACTACAATTTTCATTTACCACAGACACAGCGGCTGTATTCACTGTTGGTCCAGGAACAGCCACTAAAGCATGAGGTCCTGAAGTTGCACTACAACCATTTCCATCGGTAACCGTTAACGTATAATTCCCAGCAGCTAGCGAAGACGCGTTTATGCCGCTTCCACCACTTGGTGTCCATGCATAAGTTAAACTTGTTCCTGTTGCTGTAATTCCTGTAATTGATCCATTGTTATTTCCACACGTTGGATTTGTCAAAGTAACTCCTGCAGCGTTCACATTTGGTCCAGCTGTAAAACCTACCACATGCGGACCTGAAGTTGCTGTACAACCATTTCCATCAGTTACTGTCAATGTAAATGAACCGGCAGTCAAATTAGAAGCGTTCAAAGCAGAACCACCACTATTTGACCAAGAATATGTTAAACCTGTTCCAGTTGCAGTAATCCCCGTGATTGAACCAAGAGTACCATTACAACTTTGATTTGTGATTACAACACCTGTTGCATTGATGATTGGACCTGAAGTACCAACCAAGGTATGTGGACCTGAAGTTGCTGTACAACCTAGTGCATCTGTAACTGTTAAATTGTATGTTCCAGCAGGAATGTTTGTATAGTTCATTCCGGGAGTAGATGTTCCATTCCAACTATACGTATAAGAAGGCGTTCCTCCACTTACAGTTAATCCTGTGATTGAACCAGCTGCCGAACATGTTGGATTCGTCAATACCGCCGTTCCAGCAATGATTGGTTTTGGATTTACTGTTACAACTACAGGCACTCTAAATGATCCTGGACAAACTCCAACATAATAAGTGGTTGTCGTTGTTGGTGCTGGAGAAGGCGTATAGCTTGTACCTGTTGCTACTGCAGAACCTCCAAATTGAGTTGTGTACCACGACAATGTTCCAGGTAATGTTCCTGTTGTTGTTGCTGTAAGTGTAACCGGAGAACCAGAACAAATTGTTTGGTTAGTAGCTGTAATGTTATAAGTTGTGATGGTATTTCCAGAAACCCCAGAAGCACCATTTGTTGCGCCATTTGCAGTAAACTCAGAAACTTGCGTTGAATTTGATGTTCCATTTGCACCACCAGTGACAGTTTGAACTGGCGTACCTGATGAAAATGCAATTCCTCCACCAGCGCCACCACCACCAGGACCACTTGCCTCAGAAGAAGCTCCTACTCCAAGAGATAGATTGTGGTTTCCACCAGCACCACCGTTCGCATTAATGGTAATTGTTGCTGGTAAGGCACTGCTATTTTTAACAATCACCATACCACCAGCGCCACCACCACCAGCGCCATCGTTTCCTTTTTTAGCACCGAATCCTGGTGTTTGACCAGCAGGATTCGAATTCAATCCAACAGCACCATTTGCTTCAAAGGTTCCTGTTCCAGTAATCGTTCCGTATGCTTGAATGAAAACAATTCCACCACCAGAACCACCAGAACCACCTTGTTGATTATCTTGATCTCCAGCGCCACCGCCACCGCCCATGAACATGCGCGTTGCATCATAGGTTAAGGGATGACCACCAAAACCTCCGTTTTCTTTTCGACAATCTGTTGTAGTGGCAGAACCACACCAAGCGGCACTGTTTGGTCCTACTAAAAGCGCATCTTGATTTGATCCAGATAATGAGTATCCACCTCTTCCTCCACCAGGGCTCGAAGAAGTTGCAAATCCAGCTAATTCGATGTTCCAATATCCTGCTAAATACGTTGAAGAAGGAACTCCTTTTCCAGTATAGGTTGTAGCTGCGCCAACATTGGCACCACCTCCACCACCGGCATTTTGGTATCCACCACCGCCACCTCCATTTGCAGGAGCACCAGTTGCGTAGTTTGAGTATTGAGCGATGTATTCTGCTTCGTAACCACCAATTCCTTCACCTTTTCTTCCACCTTCATCATCAATTGCAGAACCAATTTGCGTCCCACCATTTCCTTGACCATTTGGATGAGGTGTACAACTTCCGGCAATACCAGATTGAACTGCTGGTGTAGAAATCGTACTGGTTGTCATTCCTCCTCTAAATCCTTTTCCTGATGCTGTAATTTTACTTGTTGCAGTCATTGTCAAGGTTCCATTAACTTCGATAGCAACAACACCACCCGTTATTCCATTCCATGTTGCTGGAATAATCGTAGCGGCTGCGTTCAGCGTTAAATTGTTGTATCGAGGAACACGAATTACTTGTACATGTCCAGAACTTGTGTAACTATTTTGTAAGCCACAACTTAAATTGATTGTTGCCGCACCACTTACGCTTAAGACTTCAACTTGTTCATATTTTCCACAATTGTTATAGGCCAAAATCTTTCCCCATTCGGCAACTTTTGCATTTGATTGGGTCCAAGTATTGTCCCAAACATAAGCTGCGGGACGCGTAAATGTTGTGTTTGTTAAATCGATGTCCATTGATGCTCCTTGCATTTGGACAATCAGAATTAAATCTCCAGCTGCTAAGTTTCCAGTAAAATGAGCACCTGAAAGTGCGTTGCTTGTAACTGAAATGGATGTTGCGCCTGCACTTGCATTTGCCGTCAACGCAGTATACGTATTGACAATGTCATTTGCAGCAGTCACTGTATAATTAAGATCCTTGCCTCGCTGAGCTACAGCGATAATTGGAGAGATAGCAAGAAACCCTAGCAAAAGTCGAGCTAGTTTTAAGTTCATAGTTTTATCGTTTCACAGTTCTAGTAAGAGACGAAAATAAACATAAAAAGGTTGGCTTTACTTATATTTTGTAACAATTTCATCAACGATTCTTGCCACGGCTGGACAGATTTCAGTATTTTTTTCTGTAAGTGGTAAAATTTGGAACATGTTTTTTCGATCTGTATGAGGATATTCGCGGCAAGCTAGCGGACGATATTCGTAGATATCACACTTGTTATCAGCTCCTAAAAACGCACAAGGTGATTGCTGAAGAACGTAATCATTTTCCTCATCCATTCTTAAATATTGTTGAATGAAGTTTTGTTCTTTCATTCTCAAATATTTCGCAATACGCTTAATATCAACATCTCTAAAGATCGGACTTGTTGTTTTACAGCAATTTGCACATGCAAGGCAATCAATTTTCTGAAAGGTTTTACCATGTAAAGAATGAAATGCAGCATCTAATTCTTTTGGCTTCTTTTGTTTTAGCTTTTGAAAGGTCTTTTTAATTACTTCTTTCTCTGCTAAGGATTTTTCGATTGAATGTTTATACTCTGCTTTCAACTTAATACGATTAATGCGTTGTGGATTCGCTTATATTTCTAAATTTACTTGCGAATTTAATGAAAACATGGACAAATTTGACCTAATTGTTATTGGAGGTGGACCAGCAGGATATGCAGCAGCAATGCGAGCGATTGATTTTGGGAAGCGCGTCTGTTTAATTGAAAAAGATAAAGTGGGTGGTGCCGGAGTGTACAATGGTGCTCTATCTTCAAAAACCTTATGGGAAATAGCTCACAAAGTATCAAGTATCAATGATACAATTGTTTCGGACGGAAGAACACCTTATGAAATTTCTTGGAACGAAGTAAAGAAAACCTTGGCTGAAGCAATATTTGAACGAAAATTTCAATATTCCTGTCATATAAAATTATTGCAAACTGAAACAATGCAAAAATTATTGCATTACGAACGTGGAGCAGGAAGTCTCATAAACAATCATGAAGTAAACATTCATCATGAAGGAGAGGACAAAACGATTTGGGGTGAAAACATCATTTTAGCTGCTGGAAGTCGTCCACGAAAAGTTGGTAATATTTTAGTGGATGAAAAGACCATTTTAACGAGTGATGGAATCGATTCGATTGAAGATTATCCAAAAAGCTTAGTGATTGTTGGAGCTGGGGTAATTGGTTGTGAATACGCAACAATCTTCTCTAATTTCGGGAAAACGAAAGTCTACATCATCGATCGACAAGAACGAATTTTGCCATTTGAAGACGAAGATATTTCAAAACTTGTTGCTGGAAATTTAGTAAACAAAGGAGTTGTAATTCATTCGAATGCAACTTTGGAACGGATGGAAACGATTGATGGAGAAGTTGAATATGAATTATCTTATCCAGATGGTCGTCATGAAGTAATCCGAGTTGAGAAAGCGTTGTTGTCAATTGGACGAACTCCAAACGTTGAGAATTTAGGATTAGAAAATGCAGGTGTACAAATGTCTGCACGTGGTGTGCACATTGGTGATGACGATACGCGAACAAACATTCCAAATATTTATGCTGTTGGTGATGTTTCTGGTCGAATAGCCTTAGTAAACATGGGCGAAATCGAAGCGCGACATGCTGTGGAGAAAATGTTTGGCGGAAAGGCTGAACGTTTGAGTTATGATAACATTTGTACTATTATGTTCTTGCATCCAGAAGTTGCCGCAGTTGGTTTAAATGAGCAGCAATGCGTTGCACAACATATTCCAGTAAAGGTTGTAAAGGTTGATTTCTCTGTAATGACAAGAGCCATTGCTATGCGAAAAACGCAAGGTTTCTTCAAGATTATTGTTACGAATGATAACGAAATGCGAATTCTTGGAATGCGTGCTGTTGGTGAGCATGCTTCAACCGCAATTCAGGCAGTTGGATTGTTAATTAAATTAAATATGCCAATTGAAGTTCTATCAGAATTAATTCATCCACATCCATCAATCGTTGAAGGAATACAAGAATGTGTTCGAATGCTTTTGAATAAATCGATTTTTAAATCATCTGTATTCAAAGACAAATTAGCTTGTTATTCCTTAGTTGAAGGAGTAAAAACGCCTTTAGAGCGCTTATAGTGATAGCGTATAAAAGATTAGAAATAAAAAAGGGGGAATTTTGATTCCCCCTTTTTTATTGATGTTTAATCAATTATTAAATAACCTCTAGAACAATTAGTAAGGCATAAATTACTGCGATAATTCCGCAAAGCCAACCTAATCCTCCAAGTAACCAAAAACCAACTCCATATCCTAAAATTGCAAGGATTAAATCTATCCAAAAACGTTGCGTAGCTCCTTCATACAAGAAAACTGCAAGTGGTGGGATAATTAAAGCTAAAATCACTAAAAGAATTAATTCCACATCACCAGCAGGTGCTTTTGAACTTTTCTTTTTAGTACTGTTTTTTGTAGCAATTTGTTTTTCTTCAACACGCGCTTCAGTAGTTTTCGCTTCGTTAGTTGAAGAGTTTGATACAGTTACTGTTGACTCGTCGTTTGCAACATTATCAGAAACGTGAGAACTTTCCAATTCAGTTGTAGATTCGACCGTTTCTTCAGCAAACATTTCTTCGATTTCATTTGTGTTTTCAGACACTGCTGTTGTCGAAGTAATGTATTTTTTAGATTTTCTTTCTTCCACTTTAAAGATATCTAATTCTTCATCTTCATTCTTAGCAGAAGCTCCTTTCAAATTTCCATTGTTCTTGAAATATACACCATTCGTGTATTTTCTTTTTTGAAGGAATCCACCTCCAGTTACTTCATTTGAACTTGCACAAGAACCCAAGATCAAGGTTGCAATCAATGACAAGCTAAGCATTAATTTAATTTTCATATTTATTATTGTTAAGTGGTTACAATTTATTTTCCTTTCAGCTCCATCGCCTTCAAGGTATTAATCATTAAAGAGGCAATTGTCATTGGACCAACCCCTCCGGGTACAGGTGTAATGTACGAACATTTATCCGCAACTTCGTCAAATTTCACATCTCCTTTCAATCGCCATCCTCTTGCTCTTGTTTTATCTTCAACCCTTGTTGTTCCAACGTCGATAATTACCGCACCTTCTTTTACCATATCAGCAGTAACAAAATCTGGCTGGCCGATTGCTGCAATCAAAATATCCGCAGTCTGACAAATTTCTTTCAGATTTTGTGTGCGACTGTGAGCCAATGTTACGGTGCAATTTCCAGGGTTTGAATTTCGACCAAGCATAATGCTCAATGGAGTTCCAACGATATTGCTTCGGCCAATGATGACACATTTTTTTCCTTCGGTTACGATGTGATTGCGTTTCAATAATTCAACAATTCCTGCAGGAGTTGCTGGTAAAAATCCAGGCAGATTCAATACCATGTTTCCTAAATTCACTGGATGAAAACCATCTACATCTTTTTTAGGATCAATTGCTTGAGTGATTTTTAATTCATCAATGTGCGCTGGTAAAGGTAATTGAACAATAAAACCATCGATACTTTTGTCTTCGTTTAATGATTTTACTTTTGCTAATAAAATTTCTTCAGGAACAGAATCATCGTATCGAATCAAGGTGCTTTCGAAACCAATTTGGTCACATGCCTTAACTTTGGCACCAACGTATGTCAGTGAACCACCGTCGTTTCCAACTAAAATTGCAGCAAGATGAGGAATTTTTTTTCCCGCTTTTTTGCGTTCTTGCACTGCTTCAGCCAATTCTTTACGAATTTGCTCTGCTGTTTCTCTACCATCTAATAACTGCATCCTTCAAATTTTCTGCAAAGATACATAGCTTAAGATTATATTAAAAGTAACTTTTGAAAAATTAACTAACTTTAAACCTTTAAAATATACTTTATGAAAAAGTACTTGATTTTAGCCATCATATCGATCAATATTTCTGTTTTTTCACAAACTAAAACCATTGAAGGCTATGAACTTGGAATCGATGGATTTGTTTCTGCTTCGACCAATGGTGGTGCGTTTGGACTAGGACCAAAATTTGGTTTTCGCTTGAATGAAAATTTAATTCTTGGCCCATCATTTAGATGGCAAAAAACATGGAGCAGTTATTATTCACAAACATTTAGCTATTCTATTTGGGGTGGTGGTGTTTTTGTTCATGCGCGATACAAGAATGTTCTTTTCGGAGGTGTAGAGTTTGAAATGCTGAAAAGTCCAGTTAGCTACACGGCTATTGCCCCACCAACAAATTGGATACCAACGGTTTTTCTTTGTGGTGGTTTTTCAAAAGAATGGAATCACATTGTGCGTTTAAATGCTGGTTTGTATTATGATGTTGTAAACCATGTAAATAGTCCTTTTAGAACAGCTTATTTCATGACGATTAAAAATGCACAAACGGGTGCAATTCAAAAATATGTTCCGCTGATTTATCGTATTTCATTCTTTTTCCCGTTAGATCGACCAGATAAAGACAATGGTGATCCAACCCAAGAAGTTGAACCAGAAGAAGAATATTAAAATAAAAAAAGCGTCCACAATGTAGACGCTTTTTGCTTTTAGAATTTCGTTTATTAGAATCCTTGACCTTGTGGCATTGCCACTTGAGGTTTAACAAACACTCCATTTGGTGCATAATCAATTAAATCGATAATAAACACTAAAGTTTCGTATGGAGGAATATCCATGCGTTGTGTTTGAGGATTGTACATTCCTTGTTCACCGTAGGCTAATTTCCAAGGCACATATAATTTATATTTCCCACCTTTTTTCATTTTAGGCAAGGCAAATGTCCAACCTGGAATAACCCCGCCTTTCAATTGTAAAGCAACACTTTCAGTTGATCCAGTCATTTTTTTCATTTCGTATGAACTTTGCATAGTATCCCCAGTCGCGTTCATTAAAATGTATTCAATTTTCACATCATCTGTTGGTGATGGACTTCCACCTTTACCATCTTTAATGACTTCAATCACAATGTCATTACTAAACACTTGTGCTCCTGGATGTTTTTTTGCATCCGCTATTACCTTCTCGCCACTTGCTTTGGTTAAATCTCCAATGAATTTTTGTACAATTTCTTGTTTTTCCTTATCAGAAATCAAGGTATCTTTTTTCAATAATCCATGACGGAAACCAATTACTGCCATTTTCATATCGATATAGCTTTTGCCATTCATTTTTACTAAATCACGGTAAAAGGTATAACCTGTCAAACGACCTAAACATTCCGCACCTTCTTTCGCATATGCTTCATTGAAATCTTGGAAGTTTGGACCAAACAACTTTTTTAATGATTCTTCGCATCCATCAGGATTTGATTCGCTTAAGTTTTCAGAGAACCCTTTCGCTACTAGTTCCATATCTAGACGTGCAATGTTTGGATCAGGAGTGCCAACGATGGTTTTAGCATTCATTGCACCTAAAACGTATGAAAGTCGGTCTTTCTCAGTTTTCAATTCAACAACTTCACCATCTCCTTTTTCTGCATCGCCACCACAGCTAGCAACTAAAAATGGGACAACAAATAAGAATAATAACTTTTTCATTAAGCAATTTCTAAAAGTTCAACATCAAAAATCAATGCGCTATATGGTTTGATTGGTCCACCTGGATGAGGATGAGCACCATAAGCTAATTCTTGTGGAATGTATAAACGGAATTTTGCGCCAGTATTCATTAATTGCAATGCTTCTGTCCATCCTGGAATTACTTGGTGAACACCGAATGTTGCAGGTTGACCACGCATTACAGAACTATCGAAAACAGTTCCATCGATTAAAGTACCATGGTAGTGGACAGTAACAGAATCTGTTGCTGCTGGTTTGTTTCCACTTCCTTCAGTAAGAATTTCATATTGTAAACCTGTAGCTGTTGTATGGATTCCTTGTTTTGCTTTGTTTTCATTTAAAAATGCTTCACCAGCCTCTTTATTTTGACCAAATTTTGCTTCACCTGCAGATTGCAAATAGTTTTGAATAATTGTGTTTGCCATTTCTGGAGTATACAATGGTTCTTTTCCAGCAAAAGCATCAGCAATCGCTTCAGCTAAAATTTCTGGTGAAACACCGTCTAAATCTTGTTGCATCAAACTTCCAGCAATGCTCATTCCAACGCAGTAACTTACTGCTTTAATATCTTCTGTCATTCTTTTTTATTTTGTTGCAAAAATAGGTAGAAAAGTCGAAAGGTTAACTGTCTAAAAAAGGAAAAGTCGGACCGAATAATCGACCCGACTTAACCTATTCAAACAATAGACCTTATTGTTTTGTAAAATCTAAGTTATACGTTACTCCAATTTGGATTGTATGATTGCGTTCGGATTTTATTCCATCCGTTTTCACAATGTATTGATTAAGGTATCCCAATTGCACATTTACGTTTTTATTGAAACGCCATCCGATTGCTCCATACAAACGATTTTGGTCTAAAATATTTTTTCCAATACCTTTTCCAAATCCTAAAAATGGTTCATCGTACACAGCTAAAAACAAGGTGTTGTCTTTTAGTTCTTTTCTCGAAAGTGGAACAGTCGCTAAAAAACGATAACGCACGCGTTGACGGAACAAAAATCCATCTTTATCATATGAACCATCCGAATTCTTTACCCAGTTTTCTATGAAACGCTGTTCCAAGCGGTAACGATGCTGAATATCGACTCGTCCGATTTTGTTTTTCATGTAATACGTTTCCCAAATACGGTGTTCATTATTGTTATGTGTGATTGGTTGGTCTCCGTATTGGTAGGAACGAATCCATCCATAACCAAGGGTCATTTGCGTATTTTGTTTTGTATAATAATCCACACCAAGTCGCAAAAGTGATTGTTGCCAATCATTGAAACCATCGGCACGACGCCATTGGTATTCTGTATGAATTCCCCAGCGTTCTGTGATTTTATGATTCCCAGTATACATTATCCACCCATGTGTTTGTGGGGAAATAATCTTTTGGGCGTTAGCAGCACTTGCAATCACGCAAATGACTACTAACAAAAGTATTTTTCTCATAATGAACTTCTTATTTACGCTTATGATTATGATTTCTAACAGCTGCTAAATGATGTTTAGATTTCCCTACTTTTTTAAATTCGTCAATTCCTAAGATTTGTAAGTTACCTCCTTCATTAGCAAAATCATCCTTTAAATGATGTAGTGTTTCAATCACAGAGTGGTCAACAAGGGCGCATTTGCGTACATCAAACACTACATGATCATTGTATGGGAACTTTAAAATTTGTTTTTTCACTTTAATAAAATTACTGAATACAGCTGCCCCTTCAACAGTAATCGTATGTCCTTCCACTTTCGATTTTGCATTAAATAAACTAGCAAGGGAAACACCACGAGACATGTGAAGAATCATTTTCAATAAAATACCTGCTGCAATACCAATAAGTAAATCAGTTGCTAATGTAAAAATAATAGTTACAATAAATACTGCAACTTGGTCCATACCAATTTTAGCCATGTGTCCAAATTCTCTTGGGTGAGTTAATTTCCAACCAACACCAATCAACATTGCCGCTAAAGCCGCTTTTGGAATCAAATTACTGAATTTGACTGCTAACAATAAGAATATAAGAATAAACACACCATGGAAGAAATTTGCCCAACGTGTTTTTCCACCGTTGCTAACATTTGCAGATGAACGAGCTACTTCACTAATCATTGGTAATCCACCTAAAGCACCAGCAATAACATTCCCAACACCTACTGCAATCAAATCTTTGTTGGCATTTGATTTACGTTTGAAAGGATCCAACATATCAATCGCTTTAACAGTAAGTAGTGCTTCTAAACTTCCAACCAAGGCAAACATAACCACATATTTAATGAATGTTCCCACTTGAGATAATCCATCAAAACTTACATTCACACCAAGAATATCAATTAGTCCTTTTTTGAATTCTAACAAAGGTTTATATCCTTTTACAACTTTACCTGCAGCATCAACTGTATCAGCTTCATTTACAACTCCCATTGACATTGCCATAGGAATAGAAACGATCAACACAATTAGGGCCGCTGGAATTTTTTTGAATGCTTTAATTGGAATCATTGGCCAACCAAACACAATAGCTAAACTAACCAAACCAACGATTACAACATCTTTGTGCTGAAAGAAATTTGAAAATGTATGTTTTAATTCAACCAATAACTCAACGGGTTCCACCATCGGTTTTCCTTCTGGTGTCATTGGATTAAATCCAAGTAAAATGTGTAATTGTTTACTAATAATGATAATTCCAATTGCCGCCAACATACCGTGTACGGCAGAAAGCGGGAAGAAATCACTCAATGAACCAAGTTTAAGGACACCAAATAAAATTTGAAGAACTCCTGCAACCACAACTGCACCTAAAGCAAGTTGCCATCCGTAAGTTGCTATTTGTTCTGCGGTTGCTCCTTTTGGCGCACCAAGTCCAAATTCTGCAACGGCTCCAGCAACAATTACAATTAATCCAGCTGCTGGACCTTTTATTGTTAACAAAGAACCTGCAAAGAAACTAACGATTAATCCCCCAACCATCGCGCTAATCAACCCATATATTGCGTCAAACCCACTGGCTGTTGCAATTCCCAAACTTAATGGCAAGGCTAATAAAAACACTAAGAAACCCGACAACGCATCGGAAGAAAAGTTTTGCTTTAATCCAGCAAAACCATCGAATGGAATATTTTTGATTTTTGATTTCATATTTTAATTTTTTATGAAGAGCGTTTTGCCACTTCGTGATACGTTTTAACATGTGGACCTAAGAAAATGCGCGCATAAATACGAATCGCTGCTAGACCGTTGATAATTAAACTCATTGATATAAAGAAGGCCAATAGAATTTGATCCTCTTTGATGTGTGAAAAGATTAAATCTTCGCCAATAAATGTTGGCGTGATTGGAAATCCGGCGACACCTAAACAGGCAAGCAAGAACATAAGTGCCATTTTCGGATGCTCATAGGCATGTCCATAGAACTTATCCAAGCTTATCCATTCTTTTAGGTTTCTCATTCGCTGAACAACTAAATAACCAACTAAACCTGATACAAGAACACCACTCAAATACCAAATATGATGAGAAATGGCGAAGTCTTCATTGAACGAAATTGCAAGCGCAATTGCAATGTGGTTGGTAATAATTAAACTCCAACTCAATCGAACACTGGCGCGTTCAGTAAACGCTTTTATAACCAGCAATAATCCGAAAAAGGAGAAAATCACCGGAAGATATTCTTTCCATCTTGGCGAAATAAACTCACGATTAATCGCTAAGAATAAACCTGTAGCGAAAATTACACCGAAGAAAATATAAATATTCTTAAAGGTTAAGAAGCCCCAGGTTGAACCAAGTTTTTTCAATGGATTCCACATTCGGCGATACATCCAACTATCTAAATTCCATTCTTTCAAACTCAAGATATACAAAGAATACTCAAAGCGCTTTGGCCATGAATCTTCAATGGTTTTGTGTCTTGGAACATAATTATAGAATTGCTCGCGAATCTTGTAACTCACAACTGATGGAGAAACCAGCAATTGATAGGTTCTTAAGAAAGCATTTCCTGCTACATGCACCAAGGCAACTGATTCTAGACCAAGAGCAATCTCAATGAAGATTAATCCAATTTGAGAAATCGATGAATAGGCAATTTGACTTTTCACAGACGATTGAACACGTGCTGTAAATGTTGCGATGATACTTGTTAATAGTCCTAATACCACAACAAAAATTCTAAACGAAATTTGATGTTCCCAGAATGTGTAGGTACGCATTAATAAAAATGCTCCCATGTGCACTGAAAGGGATCCATAGAAAATTGCACTCGAAGGAGTTGGTCCTTCCATTGCTCTCGGCAACCAAGAAGAAAAAGGCAATTGAGCAGATTTAGCAGCTGCAGAAATAAAAATCAAGAAGGCAATTGAGAAGCCAATCATACTGTGTCCGGCAAGATGCTCGTGCACAAGATTGTAATTATTCAATTTTTGAAACGAAATGTTTTCATGCCAAAAATGATGACTCAACCACATTGCTAAAATTAATCCAACGTCACCAATTCGGTATATCGAGAATACTTTAACCGCATTTTTAACTGGTAAATAACGGTCACGGTAGAAAGCAATCAACAAGAAGGATGATACGCCCAACACTTCCCAACCAATGAATAAAGTTTCGAGATTTCCAGAGAAAATAACAATATTATATCCTAGATAAAAGAACATGATAACGTTAAAGAAGCGTTTATACCCTTCTTCTCTATGCAAGTAATAGCGACTATAAACTGTAATGATAAACGTGAGTAAAGCGCCAATCAATAAGTAAGTCATCGTTACATGATCGAAATAGAAATCAATGTAGAAATCGTAATTGTTTGCTTTGAAGATGGAAAACTCTTTTAAGTTCAATACCTCGTGTTGATTAAACAACCAATAGATAATAAACCCAATTGCAGTAAACAATTGCGCACCAACGGAAGTAAATGCTACCCATGATAACAAATACTCGTTACGCTTCGGAATGATCAGACTTAAAACAAAGCCTAAAACAGGAAGCAGAATGAAAATATTAATAAACCATCCCATATCCTTAGTCTTGAATTAAATAAACTGGTAAATTCTCATGAGTTGATTCGATTTCTGCCAATAGATTTGAAGTCATTTTTACTTCTTTATTCACTGGTGTATATAATTCGAATTCATCATTTGCGTAAACAAACACTTCTTTTGTTTCAGGATTTACAACTGCCAACTTGACCCATTCGTTTTTGAACCATTCATATGTCCCTGGATTTCGTTTAATCGTTTCCAAAACAACCGTTGGAAAATGCTCAACGATAACCATCAAACGCAATGGATCATGCACTTCAATCATTTGACTTGGTAAACCAGTTCTCAAATCACCATCAATTCCATTTGCAACACCAATCAATCCCATCACATTGTGTGGTAATTTGGTGCCCGCGCCTAGATTTTGATTATCAACACGAGAGAAATAATATTCCAAGTTGATACCACCACAAACAGGAGCTACTGCATTCAGAATTGTCAACAGATAGTTTCCTTCTGGATCCGTTTTGTAATCATACGAATTCATGAACGATCGACGATCCAAGAACAAATTCTTCGAAAAATCTCTGCGTCCAACAACAGCCAATGTGTTTGTTGCATGGTTCAATTCAGGACGTGGCTCAAATAAAGAAACAGTTCTTAATTTAACCTGTTCATGCACTTTTGCACTTGATTTTTTTGTGTTAATTGACATGAAACGTCTTGAACGTTCTTTTGCATTCGCATCCAAGGCGCGATCAAACTTTAATTTGATTTCATTGTGTTTAGCAAAATTGGTATCTGAAAGAACTTTTAAATCGTAATACATCATTTCATCACGCGAAGTATCATGTAAAGCGCCAATAAATTGAGTTTCGACTGGAATTTGAATTCCACGTTCAGCCAAGATTTTTCTCACCTCAGGATGATTTCCTATATGTGAAATTACGCGTGCATTTACTGATCCGGGACGCCCAGAACAAGCACCACAATCATAACCCGCATAATGCGTATTGTTCACACTACTTGAACCATGTCCAACGATGTAAACCAAATCAGCAAAATTGTTCAACAAGCCTGTACTGCGGAGTAAACCTTCCATACGATTTGCCATTTCTTCAATGGTAAAACCAATTTGCAAACCGTCTTCTGTTTTTTCGCCATTTACATTTTCAATTGTTAGAATTGAATGCTTGTCCATGTGACCAAACGATGTAACAGAAGCCGCATTTTGTGACGGTCTAAAAACAGTAAAGAACAAACGTAAAGCTGACCAAAAACCGAGTGTATGCGTCAACAACCATCCAGCCAGCAAACCGTGTGTATGTTTACCAAAATGGAAATCAGACTTTTCACGTTTTGTGTTCTCAACTTCCTTAATTAAGTATTTAGGGGTAACTGGTGCAGGACATACTTTCGTTCTGAAATCACTATGCTCCGGTTGAAAATAAAACTCAACATTAAAGAAACCAGCCGTACCAAATGTGCGACAATCTTTGTCTTCTAATTCTATGTGGCGACGAATCGAACATTCGCGATCATCAATGCAGAAAAATCCTTGAAACGAAGGTTTTTCAACTGCTTCTTTTTTAAGTTGATGTTTTTGAAGCCCCAGTAAAACAGTATCGTAATAAGACCATTCGTAAGCCTGTTGCCACAAACGCTTCACTTCTGTGCTCTCTTTGACAATCACATCCGAAAACAAGGGTTCAGGAATTGTTTCCAACTTTAAACCAAGTGGAGACCAGATTGTTCCAAAATGATCATCCAATGCGTCAATTTCGAGTAATAATTCGAAGATGATTAAATCCTCGAGACTTACTTTTTTCTGATCGATTAATGAAGTTGGATTGTCCTCAATTACAGCGATTATGCCAGACCAGCCAGGATGAGCAAATTGCTGATCAAAAATGTATTGTTCGTAAAGATTTGGATCTCCAACAACAATTTTCAACAAGCTTTCAAGTGAATAATTCCCGCTGATTAAGAAAGATTTCACACGTTCTGTTCGGAAAAAACTCACCAAACTATTGCGCTCTAATTCTTTAATTGAATCTAAGAAACCATTCACATTCGAAGGAAAATTCCAAATTGAAATTCCTTGATCCAAGTAGCTTCCAATGATTCTAAACAAAATAGGATGAACCAACGAATCGAGATCTATTTTATAGAATGATTTCCAATTAGCTCTTAGTGAACCAATGCGACCAATTGGCTGATCAGTATATTTTTTATTGATTAAACGATCTCGCCATGTCAAACTTTCTTCTGCGGTTTTTGAAATCAACACGCGGTCTAAAATGGCATCGTTTATTTTACCTTCTTTGTACAATTGACGGTATTCATCAATTGTTAAAAACACTTTATATCCAAAGATTTCATGCGCTTTGTTCAGGCCATCAAAGAAACTCTCTTTCTGAAAAGCGTGCAGTGTATTGTGATGTACGAAATCTTTTAACGGCGCTTGAGCTGGTAAAAAATGCTTTAATTCTTCTAGGGATTCATGTAAATTGAATCCACTATGTACTTTTTTCATAGTGTAACTGATTAATGAAAATCAAACTAAATCACTATAAAATCGATGATAACCTTCGATTTTAACAAGTCAACATTTTACATGTGACAGACTGTTTCGAGCGAAACGACTTGTTAAATCAAATGATGATGTGCCTTACCAATAACCAACGAGGAACCTTTACAATTCCTAAATTGTGAGGCTTGTAGTTATTTTGTAATACACTTGTTTTAAGCGGTGTGGAAAAATAAAATGAAAAGGTTTCAGGTAAATTAGAGAGAAATTCTACATCTTCAACATCATCGTTTTCAAAAGCATCTTCTTCTATTAGAAAATCAAAATGAACATTTGATTGATCGTCTGTTTGAATTTCTTTTTGTTTTTGAACTACAACTTTTTCTTGCTTCTTGTGAAAAGCAATCTTCGATGAGGAAGGAGTTGAACCAAATGAAAAAACAACGTTACTTGTAACGAGCAAAATCGTGATGAAACAAAAGAGCTTACCGATTATGTTTTTCATTTTTTTCTTCAAATCAGTACAAAGTTGAACATTTTAAAGCAAGGACGAAAAAAAAGCGTGTTATTTTTTTGCTAAAAAACGCACGCCCTCTTTTCTGTCAACCAAAATTATTTTAGTGCTTTTTGAATATCTTCCCAGATATCTTCAATGTGTTCTAATCCAATCGATAAGCGAACTAAACCGTCCGTTATACCGACTTCTAAGCGCTGTTCGGATGTTAATTTTGAATGCGTTGTTGAGGCTGGATGCGTTGCAATACTGCGTGTATCACCCAAATTGGCAGTTAATGAAAATAGATTCAGCTGATCCAAGAATTTTCTTCCCGCTTCCAAGCCACCATTCAATTCAAAACTGACAATGCCTCCACCCTTTTTCATCTGTTTTAGCGCAATTTCATACTGCGGATGTGATTTTAAAAATGGATATTTCACCCATTCAATCGCTTCATGTCCTTCTAAACGCGTTGCTATCTCCAATGCATTTTTGCAGTGGCGTTCCATTCTCACGTCCAAGGTTTCCAATGATTTTGACAATGTCCATGCATTAAACGGACTCAAAGCTGGACCTGTGTGACGCGCAAACGCTTTTACTTTCTCAATAATTTCAAAAGAAGAAAGTATTAATCCTCCCAATGTTCTTCCTTGTCCATCAATGTATTTCGTTGCAGAATGTATAGTAACATCTGCTCCAAAATCAATTGGACGTTGCAGCAAGGGCGTTGCAAAACAATTATCAACTGCAAATAAAATAGAATGACGTTTCGTTATCGCCGCAATTTTCTCCAAATCAATAATATCTAATCCTGGATTGCTAGGTGTTTCCAAGAACAAAATCTTTGTTGCTGGCGTAATTGCCTTTTCAAATCCTTCGTAATCATCAAAATCAACATAGCTTGTTGTGATTCCCCATTTTGGTAAAATCTCGGTGAACAAGCGATGAGTAGATCCAAAAACCGAACGAGCAGAAACAATATGATCTCCACTTTGCAACAATGCTCCAAAGAATGTAAAAACTGCTGCCATTCCAGAAGCCGTTGCCCAACCCGTTTCTGCGTTTTCCAACACGGCCATTTTATCAATTAATTCTTGAACGTTTGGATTCGCATAGCGCGAATAAATTTCCCCCTCTTTTTCATCGGCAAATTGAGCACGCATGTCTTCCGCATCGTCAAATACGTAACTACTCGTAAGATATAGTGGAACCGAATGTTCGTGATGCTTCGTACGTTCGTTTTGAAGGCGAATGGCCAATGTTTCTTTTTCCATGATTCAATTATGTTCGCTTGTAAAAATGAGCTCTATTTGATTGTTTAAACTTGCTGCAACTGAGCAATATTTTTCGAGTGACAAGGCAATTGCTTTGTTCGCTTTGATCAAATCAACAGACGCATCAAAACGAAATGTCAATTCGATTTTCTCGAAAGGTGAAGGTTCTCCTTCTTTCCGCACAGCATTGATTACAACTGAATAATCAAGTAATTCAATGCGTTGCTTTTGTAAAATTAATAGCGTGTCAATCGAAGCGCAAGAAGCCAAGGAGCCTGCCAATAATTCCATCGGACGAAAGCCTAAGCCTTTTCCTCCAATCGCAGGATTTGCATCGATGATCACCTTATTATTTGCCTCGTTACTTAATTCGAGTACAAAAGGTGCTTCGATTCGTTTTAAATTCAATTTCATGCTTTCGGTAATTTACGTTCAACCAATGCAAAAAGGACAGTTCCAACAAATGCACCTGCCAATAAAATTAAACCTATTTTCCAATGCAATCCGACCAAAATATATACTGGTGCCGAACATGCTCCAGAAATTGACCAACCTAAACCAAAGATTAATCCGCCAAACAAGTTCGCTTTCCATTCCAGTTTTTTCGGTTTTACTTCTATTTCATTTCCATAAATTGATTTCTGCTTATTACGCTTCAGAATGAATAAAAACACTGCTGAAGTTGCTATAGCAGAAAACAATAAACCAAACATGTGGAACGATTGAAAATGAAACATTTCCTGAATTCTATACCATGAAAATGCTTGAGAAGCCAAAAGAATACTTCCGAAAAAGAATCCCAATGCGAGTGTTATTATAAATTTCAACATATCAAAAAATAAGTGGGTTAATGAAAAACGAACCAATCAATCCTCCAATGAAAAATGAAACGGTTGCAAGAATGGAACTGGTTGCAAATTGAGAAACGCCCATAATACAATGTCCTGCTGTACATCCATTCGCATAACGCGCACCAAATCCAACTAAAATTCCTCCTAAGAAAAATTGCAAGCCGTTTTTTACATCGTAAATGTTCACTGCAAGTTTTTCATAGTCAAGCACAGGCTGAATTACAACTGCATCAAACGCACCAAACACTTGATAAGCCGCGAAACCAGATAAAATTAATCCTAAAGCAAATTGAATTTGCCAACGATCTCCATCTTTTTGATAGGAGAAATAAGGAATTTTTGGCAACAATACTCCACCAATAAATCGATAACTGGATGAAATACCGAATTGTTTTTCTCTTAAAATTAAGAGGGCTGGAACAATTAATCCAATGAGTGGTCCTGCAATGAACCAAGGTAAAGGAGCATTCATAACTTATAGTTCAAATTCTGTTAAATACTGAATGCGTTCGGATTTCAATTTTTCTGGCTGATTGGCAGCCACAAATGCTTCAGGAAGAACGATGAAAGACAAATCTGGCAATTGGTTTAAATCAAGTGCTTTCACGTCTTCGAAACGTACCCAACCAGTTTGGTAATTGTAGGTTTCGCTTTGATACACCTCATCAACTCGGTAAAAAGGAATTGTATTGATTGCTTCGATGAATTGAGAGCCAACGTACACTTTCAAGTAGAAATCATCTTGAAAATTCACATTCTCATTCCCAACTGACTTGCGGTATTCGTATTGATAATCGAACTGTAGTGCCGAAATATCTGAAAGAACAGCACTCGCCGTTGGATAACTTCCAGCTCCTTTTCCAATGAACAATTGTTTATCCGAGAACAATGCTTCAACCACAACAGCATTAAATTCATTGTCTACTTGGTACGCGAAATGGTCATTTTTTACAAAATGCGGAGCTACAAAACCGACGATATCATTTCCTAACTTTTCAGCTCGTGAGAATAATTTAATGCGGTATCCTTTTTCTCCAGCATACTTAACATCTTGCGGTTTAATGTTACGAATTCCATAATTGAACACTTCTTTTGGTTCAACAACTAATCCAAATGCATGTTTAATCAACAATACCAACTTGTATTTCGAATCGAAACCATCGACGTCTAGAGTTGGGTCGATTTCGGCAAATCCTAATTCTTGCGCTCTCGCCAATGCTTCTTCATACGCGACACCGTGATTGGATTGTGTTAAAATATAATTCGTTGTTCCGTTTACAATTCCTTGAACAGACGACAATGAATCGTTGTTGTAATACTCTTCCAAATTACGAATGATAGGAATTGAACCTCCAACTGCTGCTTCGTACAAGAACGAAACATTGTTTTCTTTTGCCGTTGCGATTAATTCATCCAAATGTTCTGCTATCAATTTCTTATTCGCAGAAACAACGTGTTTTCCATTTTTTAATGCTTGCAAAACAATTGCATAAGCAGCCTCACTATCATTGATTAATTCCACAACAACATTGATTGAAGCATCATTTAAGATTGCATCTTTATCATACAAAAATGCTTCTGCTGGCAAACCTCTTTTTTTCGATGGATCTTTCACAACAATTTTTGTGATGCGCGCTTCCAATAATTTACTCTTGTTTAACACTTCATACAATCCAGTTCCAACTACCCCGAAACCAAATAAACCGATATTTAATCTACTTCTCATGCTACTACTTTTTTTGTTGTTGTTTTAAAAATTGTTGGACGATTCTCTTTAAAATCATTGTATAGAAAGTCCGAAATAAGGCTTGTTAATTGTGTGTTTTCAACTAAGAATCCATCATGACCGAAAACAGAATCAATTTTTCCGAAAAAGGCATTTGGTATCCATTCGCTCAAGTACGCTTGTTCTGAAATTGGAAACAATAAATCTGATTCAATTCCAATCACTAAGGTTCTCGCTTTGATTTGTTGAAGAGCGATTTCCACTGATGGACGTTTTCTTCCAACGTTGTGTGCATCCATTGCTTTTGACAAGATCAAGTATGAATACGCATTGAAACGTTTTGCCAGTTTCTCTCCTTGATAATGTTGATACGATGCTGCCAAGAAATTATCTGTTGTGTGATTTCCTGGATTTGTTTGTGTTTTGGCATAACCATCATACGAACGGTAACTCAACATTGCAATTGCGCGTGCTGAAATCAATCCGTTTCTTCCTCCGTCCACGTTTCCATTCCCAAAGGTTTGATCTGCAAAAAGTGCCAAGCGTTGCGTTTCATTGAAGGCAATTCCAAAAGCAGAATGACGCGCATTTGTTGCAATCAAAATCAAGTTTTCAATTCGATTGTTTTGTTCAATTGCCCATTCCAAGGCTTGTTGTCCGCCCAGGGAAGCTCCAACCAATAAATTGATTTTTTCGATTCCTAAATGTTCACGCAATAAATCATGCGCTCTTGCCATGTCACGTGTTGTTACAAATGGGAAATGATCCAAAACAGGTTCGTCATTCTTGAAAGTGTTCAACGGACCACTGGTTCCGTAATGTGAACCTAAAATATTGGCGCAAACAATGAAATGTTCTGATGGATTGAATAAATCATTTTCACCAAAAACGCCATTCCACCAATCAAAAACATCACTGTTTGCTGTTAAAGCGTGTGTTACCCAAACGACATTGTTTTTAGAAGTATCAAAGGTTCCAAATGTGTGATAAGCAATTTGTAAATTTTCGATTATTTCACCGCTTTCTAGGCGAAATTCTTGATTGGTGTTATAAAGCTTCATTTTTGTCTATTTAACTATTCAACTATTTTTTTGACTTAGAATTAGCTTACTAATTCACTCTCGAGAACTTTTACAAAAGCATCTTCTAAATCACCTTTCAAATCATCAATGTGTTCAATTCCAACTGATAGACGCAACAATCCTGGCACAACACCAGACGCTTTTTGCTCTTCGATTGACAATTGTTCATGTGTTGTAGATGCTGGATGAATAATGACTGTTTTTGCATCACCTACATTGGCTAAATGTGAAATTAACTTCAATTCATTGACAAGGTTATTTGCGTTTTCCAAACCACCTTTCACCTTGAAACTCAAAACACCTCCAAAACCATTTGTCAAATATTTTTTTGCGTTTTCATGATATTTTGAAGAAGCCAAACCAGGATAGTTTACGTATTCAACTTGTGGATGCTTTTCTAACCAACTCGCCAACTTTAAGGCATTGTCAAGCGTTTTTTGAACTCTTAAAGACAAGGTTTCTACTCCTTGCAACAATAAGAATGAATTAAATGGAGAAATTGCTGGACCAAAATCGCGTAAACCTTCTACTCTTGCTCGAATAGCAAAAGCGATATTTCCGAACGGACCATTTGTTCCAAATACCTCCCAGAAATTCAAACCATGATAACCTTCTGACGGTTCTGAAAATTGAGGAAATTTCCCATTCCCCCAGTTGAAGGTTCCAGCATCTACAATTACACCTCCGATGCTTGTTCCGTGTCCACCAATCCATTTTGTAGCCGAAGCAACTACTACATCAGCACCATGAGCAATTGGTTTAAAAATAAAACCGGCTGCACCAAAGGTATTGTCAACAACTAATGGAATATTGTGTGATTTTGCAATTTTAGAAATGGCTTCAAAATCTGCCACGCTAAATTCTGGATTCCCAATCGCCTCTAAATAAATGGCTTTTGTTTTTTCATTAATTAAACTTTCGATTGATTGAGGATCTATTCCATTCGCGAATTTCACATCAATTCCTAAGCGTTTAAATGCGACTTTGAATTGATTGTAGGTTCCACCATACAAATGCGAACTCGTTACTAAATTATCGCCTGCTTGAAGAATATTGTTCAATGCAACAAATTGTGCCGCTTGTCCTGAAGAAACAGCAACTGCCGCAACACCACCTTCCAAAGCAGCAATTCGTTTTTCGAAAACGTCGGTTGTTGGGTTCATCAATCGCGTATAAATGTTCCCAAATTCTTTTAATCCAAACAGATTTGCAGCATGTTCAGAGTCTTTAAAAACGTAAGATGATGTTTGATAAATTGGAACTGCTCGAGATCCTGTTGTTGGGTCAACTTCTTGTCCTGCATGAAGTTGTAACGTGTCGAAATGATATGTTTTTTGTGACATAATTTAAATTTTTAGTAAATTTTGAATGATTAGAATTGTTGATTTATATACAAATCAAGGCAGAAAAATATCAGGGCCCAAGATAAATCCTGCCGCCGATAATTGCCATAAGAAGGTCGAAAATTATCAGCTATTGCAGCAGCAACAGCACATTAGATGTTTTTCGATATTAAAAATTGATTTCACTGCTTTCAGAGTTGAAAGACTATTTACTTGGCTTGAAGAATGTAATTCCTTTTTCATAATCTGTTATTTATATTCTTCCGAACATTCGGAATCAGGAATTGGCACCGGTTTTCCAATCCATCAGCTGACGGACTTAAAGTTGGTTGCCAGAGGATCACAGAGCCTGTCTCTCACCTCTTCTTTATAAATCTTAGATTCACCGTTTGTGAAAATGATGCTGCAAATGTTTTAAATTTGTTTTCGTTTTACCAAACATTTTTTGATTTATTTTTTTTCGCAACTCATTTTAAGCTACAGATTATGTCCAAATTCAACTTTAGTAAACTACTCATTACTATTGCTTTAACTGCGATAATTGGTTATTTTTCGTATACTTATTTTTTGAAGGATATTATTCTAAATAATTCCACGCAAACAATCGAATTGAAAGATTTTGGACTGTCAAAAGCCTATAATTTGAAAAAACATGACGGTCAATCCAGTATTTCTTCGCTCGAAATTGAACTTTCTGGTACAAGTAAAGACAATTTATACTTGGTTTTTGGTCCTACAAAAGATCAATTAGTGGAACAAATTCAATTAAAAAAAGGAACAATTGACTTCCAAAAATCGAGTGAATGGAAAACGGATAACTGTTATTTTTTAATCATCAATGAAAAAGGTGAAAGCGTTGATTTGAAATTGGATTATCGTTTTATTCACTAATATCACATAAGTTATTTTATATCTTTAAACCATGAAAATAGCAAATGTTGCCAACGCTTTAATCCTAGTTTTTGGATGTGTCATTCTCCTCATTTTTGGTAAGAGTTTGTTGTTTCCATTTCTCTTTGCCTTGTTAATCTATTTTTTAATTCGCGCCATTCGTCGTTTAATCGATCGTTTGCCCTACATTAAAAATCATATTCCATCTTGGCTTAAAAATGCGCTTGCATCGCTCATCATTTTTGCCTTATTGGGATTTACAGGACAAATGTTACTCATCAATAGTCGTGCGTTGATCAATTCATTCAGTTTGTACCAAGGAAATATTGATTCAATTGTCGCACAGATTAATCAACTGACTGGCATGAATGTGAGTCAAACAATTACGGACAAATTGAGTGATGTCGAAATCGCCAAAATGGTCAACCCCATATTGAATTCAGTCACTGGCATCATGGGAAATATCATGATGGTGTTGTTCTATTTGATTTTCTTATTTATTGAAGAATCGAATTTCAAAATGAAGATGCATTTGATTTTTTCAAACCCAGATAAATATGCAGATATTAAAGTGCTTTTGGGTAATATCGAACATTCAATTACGCATTACATTGGATTAAAAACTTTGATTAGTTTTATTTCAGCGACGGTTTGTTTCATTACCTTGTTTGCTTTCGGTGTCAATTCTCCCTTGTTTTGGGCATCGCTCATTTTCATTATGAATTTCATTCCGGTCATTGGTGCTTTGTTGGCAGTGATTCTTCCTTCTTTATTCGCAATGATTCAATTCGGAGAAATGCCGTATGCACTACTTATTTTCTTTGTTTTAGGCACAATTCAAACATTGATTTTAAACCTATTGGAACCAAAATTAATGGGTGATTCTTTAAACATTAGTCCGCTGGTTGCATTGCTCGCATTGGCTTTCTGGGGAGCAATTTGGGGAATCACAGGAATGATTGTCAGTGTTCCGATTACAGTGATTATCATTATCCTTTTGGCACATTTTGAACGCACACGTCCAATTGCCATTTTGTTATCACATCAAGGGAAAGTGTAACTAGTTTTCGATTGTTAATTCCAATAATTCAGACGTACTTCCATCGCTGTCTGTTACAGCCACGATCTTCGTTTTTTCCTTATTTGATTCAATTACAGTCAATGATTCGACTTTAATCAACAGCGTTTTATCTTTTTCCAAAAGTGTGCAAACTGGTGTGTAATGATGTTGCAATTCACTTGGGTCAATTATTCCAATGTAACTGCCATAAACAGTTCCATCGTCCACCCAATTGGACGTGTTTTCTAATGAGGCAGAGAATAGAATTCGTTTGTTTTCTATATCTGTTGTAGCACCGGAGAAACCTGCCTTCACACCATTTAAACTTGGTAAATCAATTGTGTTTGATTTTAATTTTAGCGATTCTTCATGACCAGACACAAAGTCGATAAAGTGTTTCGTTTTCATCGAAATCAACTTGTTCTTTCCGCGATTAAACAAGTACAATTTATCTTCTAAAATAGCCGCTGCTTCAATATTAAAATCCTCCTCATCCAATTTCGCTTCTTCCTGAATCAATTCATAAAATTCGGTTAAATCAAACGTTTCCATCACGCCTCCTTGAAGTGAAATCAACAAACCATCGTTGCGTTGCGGCGATTTAGATCCAGAACCAAACAGGAAGATACATTTTTCTCCTTCCCAATCAATCAAGGTCATTGCTTCGAAATCTTTCTTTTCATCCTTGGAAATTGTAACTTCCAAATGTTCCGTTTTCAAACCGTTTGAAATGGTGTATTTACTCTGAATGTGGTATTCCTTGTTCATTTGAAAAATGAACGGAGAATTATCTCCAATTACCCATAAATATTCACCATCATTTTCAATCCCTGAAGCGGAAGGAATATCGAGAAGCGGCAATTGTTTATCAATAGAAATTGTCATGTCTGATTTGGATTTACACGCAACAGCCACTAGTAAAACAACTAGGAGCGTAAAACAATATTTGGTGCAACGTTTCATAAATTTTTCGAGTCTGAAAGATACATAAAATAAAAAAGATTGTACCTTTCCTAAAAAATACTACTATGAAGAACGTTTTATTTATCGCATTTACTCTTTTCGCAAGTATCTCATTCAGCCAATTAGTGCAAAAGGCAGAATTAGATCAATTTTGGAATTCGAACATTCTTCCAATAGTGAAAATTGACAAAGAAACGATTATTTCACAAACAAATTTCCCCTTAGAAGGCGCTTGGGGCTACATGGTAGATGATTTAAGCGAACCAGAATCGTGGACACAAGAAATGTACTCTAACAATTTAGAAAAAATCTATACCGAAGAAATTCGCATTGCGATGCGCAGTAAAACAATCAATGATTTGGCGCATTTCAAAACAGACGAAGGCGAAACAGCTTTGTTGTTATCGATTATGATTGAGACATACGACAAAGAATCTGAAATGACCTTTGAATCATCTTATATGTTCTTTTTCAAGAAATTCGATGGAAATTGGAAGCTGTTTAAGATTGATATTGCAGGATGATTTAGAATTTAGATTCAGATTTTAGAAGTTAGATAATATAATTTACCACCTCTAAATTCTAACTAATAGCTCAATATTGTATTCAGAATTTAGATACAGAATTTAGAAGTTCGATAAAATATAATTTACCGCCTAGAAATTCTAACTTCTAGCTCTATATTCTATCTTCTAGCTCTAATTTCTAGACTAAAAACCAAAATGCTTCTCCGCTTCATCAGCGATGTATCCACCAATTGCAAGTGATGCTGTTGCTGCAGGTGAAGGTGCATTCAATACGTGGATTGATTTTCCGTGGTATTCGATTCTGAAATCGTCACGTGTGTCACCATCTTGCGCTAATAACAATGCTCTTACTCCTGCTCTACCCGGTTTGATGTCTTCCATCGTTAATGAAGGAACCATGCGCTGCAAAGTTTTTAAGAACAAACGTTTTGAGAATGCACGACGGTATTCGTTGATACCAAACGACATGTTTTTGAAGAACAATTTCCATGTTCCTCCATACGTCAAAGCATCCCACGTATCTCTCCAAGAGAAATCAGTTTTCCCGTAACCTTCACGTTTAAAAGTGAAAACGGCATTTGGTCCACATTCGATTTCACCATCCGTCATGCGCGTAAAGTGAACGCCCAAGAATGGAAAATCTGGATTTGGAACAGGATAAATTAAATTCTTGATTTTATGTTTTGCTTCTTCCGTTAATTCGTAATAATCACCGCGGAAACCAACAACTTTTTCTTTCAGTTTAACACCGTCTTTTTTCGCCAAACGATCAGCTTGTAATCCAGCACAGAACACCAAATATTCAGCTCTAAACTCATCTTTGTTTGTAATGATATTCGATGTTTTTTCACCTTTCTGAATTTCCAATACTTCTTGGCCCAATACCAATTTACTTTCAGAATTAATTGCCAAAGCCAATTCAACCATTTTTTCAGTTGCACCACGGAAGTCAATAATTCCAGTACAAGGAACCCAAATTCCACCAATCGATTCAACAAACGGTTCGTGTTCTTTCACTTCTTCAGCCGAAATCATTTTAATTCCCTCAATTTGATTTTCTAAACCAATTTGGAAGATTTTTTCCATGTGCGGTAATTCAGCAGGATCGGTTGCAACAACCACTTTACCACAAATGTCGTGTTTGATTCCATGTTCTTTTGCGAATGCTACTAATTCGTGACGCCCTTGAATGCAATTGCGTGCTTTTAATGAACCTGGTTTGTAGTACAATCCTGAGTGAATTACTCCAGAATTATGCCCTGTTTGATGATCAGCCAATAAATTCATCTTTTCAATTAAGATGATTTTTTTCGTTGGATACTTTTTTTGAAGCTTATACAAAGTTGCTGCTCCAACAATTCCTCCACCAATTACTGCGATATCATAGGTCATACGACTGTACATTAAAAATTACGGCTCAAAGTTAATTAAACTTCGTGGAACGTCGAAAAGAAAACTAAAAAACTCGATTCGGATAAATGTTCTGTAGATACGGGGAATTATTTTAATTTCGTTCACTGAAAATTACACGATTCAAATGTCGAAAACATCATCATCCGAAATAGCACGTCCATTCTTTGACAATTTAAACGGTTTGCGTTTCGTTGGTGCTTTAGGTGTTTTGTTATTTCATTGCTTTTCGTTGGAACGTGAAATTTGGGGTGATTTTTACAACAGTTATTGGTTCCAAAAAGTCAATTTAATCATTGGTAAAGGTCATTTAGGAATCATTCTCTTTTTCGTGTTAAGTGGCTTTTTGATTACCTATTTGTTGTTGTATGAAAATGCAAAGACAGGTAAAATCAATTTATTCAATTACCTCATGCGTCGTTTCTTACGCGTGTGGCCAATGTATTTCTTAGTCGTATTATTTGGTTTTTTCCTGTTCCCAAAACTTCCATACGGCGTTGAAACCGTTCATGAATTTTGGCGTTTTGCGGTGTTCTTTTCAAACATTGACGAAATAATACTGGGAATGAACGATCGCTTAAATTTCTTGAGTGCAACGTGGACTGTCAGCGTTGAAGAACAATTTTATTTGACCTGGGGAATTTTGATTGGGCTTATTTCTTTTCGAAAACATACAACCTACCTCATCTTTTTCTCGGCAATCATTATCGGTTCATTGGTCTTTCGTGCCTTTCATTTAGAGGATCATCGTGTATTGTATTTCCATACATTTTCTGTCATGTCAGATTTGGCGTTTGGAGGAATCATCGGTTTGTTGGCATTTACGGGTAAAATCAAATCATTCTTTGAAAACCTTTCGCGCATTCAAATTCTATTGTTTTATGCTGCAGCAGCGATTATTTTCCTGCTTGAAGGTCATATTTTCAGAGGATTCTTTTTTACGTTCGAACGCTTTGTGCCGGGAGCCATTTTCTCCTTCATTATTTTGGAACAAGTGTATTCAAAAAACTCTTTTTATAAAATTGATAAAGTTCCTTATTTCTTTACTTCAGGAGAGTTGACGTATGGCTTTTATATGTTCCATTGTTTCTTTATCTACTACTGGAGTATTTTCTTTAAGAATCATGGTTATACAGAACATGTATGGCAATTTGCGATTTACGTTTTATTGGTATTTTCTTGCACGTATACATTGGCTTGGATTAGTTTGCATTACTTTGAACGACCAATTTTGGGGTTGAAGAAGTATTTTAGGTAAACGATTATTGGTGTTTGCAAAACCACTAATTCGCTCTGCTCATATCTTTTTTGTTGCCACAGATGCACAGATGATTTTTATTTTTCCATTTAGTAAATTCTAATCTACCTTAATTTAGACTAGAAAAAATAAATTCAGATGATATTTCAATTCACGCTAAAGAATTATTCGCTTTGTTTCTATCCGATTAGTCCCTAAGTTGATAATTAAACCTAATTTATTTTGAGAAACCTTTAAGTAGTTTATTCTTTGTGCTACGAATTCATCAATTATTCCAGAAGTTGCTTTAACCTCGAGAATTATGCCGTCATAAACAACAAAATCAGCATAGAAATGGTGTGGTAGAGTTATACCTTTGTAATTAACTGAATATTTCACTTCACGTTGATAAGGAATTTTTGATTTTTTAAATTCGATTTCCAATGCATCCTTATTATACGATTTCTAAAAATCCCTTTCCTAAATTATTATGTACTTCAAAGCATTTGCCAATGATTTGAAAAGTAAGATCTTTTTGATTTTTTTCCATAGTGTAAATAATAGGTTTACTGAAAATAGCAAAAAAAATCAAAAATGGCAACTTGAAAATTTTCAATTCTTGGCAAAAAGAATTATTATTCGTAATCAAAATGAATCTTCATCATCTGTGCATCTGTGGCTAAACTTAACAAGGATGCAAATCTGAATCAAACAAAAAAGGCCGACTTTCGCCGACCTTTCTTTCAGAAATAAGGAATTATTTTTTGATTAACTCCTTCGTATAAACTTGATCTTTTGTAATGATTTTTACTATGTAATTTCCAGTTGGCAGATAACTCAAATCAACTTGTGCTTCTGCAAAAGTTCCTGTTGCATTCATTTGTGCATTGTGAACAGGTCGTCCCATCATATCGTAAATCATTAAGCTGGCTTCATTTCCAACATAACCACTTACTTCAATCATTGCGATTCCATTTGTTGGATTCGGGAAGATGGCAATATCATGCGCTAAGTCTTCTTCTTTAACTCCCAATCCAAATCCAACTGAGAAATTATATCTATGATAATTCCCCCAATCTGAAGGGAAGAATTCGATGTAACTTCCTCCTACTTTACGCAATTTCAAAGAACCTGTTGTCTCGCCCTCAACTTGACTTGAATACCAGAATCCAATTCCATCACTGTCGGTATCTTCAATGATTACACTGTAGCATCCTGGCGCTAAATCAAACGTATCTTTGTATTGTGTGTTATTTGCTAAACTCGTGCGTTCAAACAACACCGTTCCAGATGCATCTTCTAAACGGTAACGATTTTCATTTGCTTTGTTGTTCGTCGTGCACCAGATAAAGAAAGGTCCATCAATCATTTCAGGAGCTTCAAATTTCGTGTTTAGGTGATTGTTTTGATCGTATTCATCCAAATCTGGATATCCTTCAATTGCATACAATTGCACATGAAACGTTTGCTCACCTGAATAATCTCTCCACCAAGCTAAGTCTGTAACTGGAATTTCAACCGTTTCTTTTTCCAAGAATGCTAAGTTTCCTGTCCACTCATATTCTAACCAATCTCCGTAAGAAATCCAACAACGAATAATACATTTCGTCAATGGTTGTTCTCCTGTGTTTTGAATGATAACACGTGGATTTGAACATGACGGGTTCCATTTTCTGTAATACTCCCAATTGTTTGGATTCAAGATATCAATAATTGCAGCATCGTGTTGGAAGTTAGGCGCTGAATAAGATATTAAATCCATTGCAGCAACATAATTTCCATTTCCTTGCGCTTGATCATTTACAGGAATATCTTCAATATCGTAATCAATCATCACTGTATCACCAGGAGTTACAAAAGGTGTTAACTCATGTTCGTATTCTTTAACTCGGTCTCCTGGACACCATCCTTCACGTGCATACGGCCATGTTCCTCCTTGCGAAATATTAGGATTATCACCACATGCGGTTTCCTCCCAAATATCCCATGCAAATCGCTGAACACCATCAATTGAAATCGCATGATCTTTAGAATCCCATTCACAGCAATTGACATTCCCATTATGACCATGTCCTGTAAAACGTGTTTTAATTTTAAACATTTCAGAAGTATCTGACAGCACAACAGGGACAGCTTGTAAAACGACATCATTGTCCATATCTGAGTATTGGTAAGATCTAAAATCTGCCCAAATTGGTTCACGTTTATGCACATCTCTTGGAGGAATTCCCTCAATAAATGCAAATTTTAAATCCAATAATTCTTGTGTATTGTGCGCTGCTAAATCAACTGTGTCTTTTAAGTATTGTTGATAATCTGTCACGTCATAAATCCAATAGAATCCGTTTGGACCTAAATCAAATTGAATTCCATATGGTGTAATGTAACGTGCGATTTCAACATCGTGTACTAATTCGAACGGTGTGTTGTAATGAATGATTTGCTCGTTTGTCAAGGTTGTAGATCCTGTATAAGGCGTTTGAGAAACAACACCTCCATTTACATCATAAACAAATTCACTTCCAGATTCAAGTACAATTTCAGATGAAACAATTTCAAAGTGATAATCAACTGTTTGTTCTTCAAAAACAACGGTTGGTTCTTTTACAACTTTCTCAACTTCTTCTGTCGCAACAACTGCTCCAGTAACTGTTCCTTGTCCTAATGAGATTTGTGGACGAGCTGTAGCTTGTTGAACCCCAGCATTTGGGTAATCATCAGTAACAAACATTCCTTTCTCAGACGGCATCAACAAATAATCATTTTGCGATAAATCAGTAGCATATTCATGGTTATCAAAATCATAATACACCAATAAATCTGGCCAGTTAGGATGAGTAGCATCTGGTTTTTGATTCATGTATGTTTGAATCGTCGCTTGTGGTAAAGCTGCATCGTAAATTTGGAAATCATCAATGCGACCTTTCCACATATAACCTTGATCCCAATTCGAACCAAGTACCATTCTGTGGATATAACCAACTGCCATGTTTTTACCTGTTCCTGAATGCCACAAAACACCATTTTTATAGATTAACATTTCGCCTGTACTTTGTTTTTTCACAAAAGCCCAGTGATTCCATGTGTTATCCATTTCAGTCGCAGTCATCAACTTATTGATGCGATCATATCCATTTCCTTCACCTGCATCGAAATACATTGTATTATCGCTCCACGGCATGTGAATGTTTACAATGCGATTGTTGTTGATGTCATACGCTTCTAAAATGGATGTATTTGTACCTGCAGAACCGTTTCCTTTCGACCAGAATGAAATTGTCATTTCACTTCCCATCGTAAAATCAGATAGCTCTAACAAGGCGTGATTCGTGCCATCAAATTCAATTGCACCATTCAGCGAATTATAAAAAACGGCAGATTGATTCGAAATGTTTTCGCCATCAAACGCCAATGAATTCAAAGCATCTTGTGTATTTTCAAAATAGAATTCAATGATAATATTGTCTGTACCATTCCACGCAAATGGTTGGTAGAACAGTAAATCATTTTGTCCAACAGTTAATTCAGGTTGACTTCCATTTGCCCAATGTGCTGCGTCATACACTTCTGTAAAACCTGTTTTGTGAAATGCAGTCAAGGTAGCATCCGTTGTAGCTTTTAAGGAAATAGTTGGATATTTCAATTCACCGTTTACCGTCAAGGCATTTAAGTATAAACTCAATGATTGAATATCACCTGGAGTAATTCCAGCTGCTGCTAGTTCAGCAGAAGTCAAAATCATCTGGAAACGACCTCCGTTGTTTGTTACATCGAACGGAAAAGGTGTTACGGTATTTGCCGCATTCACATCATAACCAGTCAAAATTGCCCCTGAACGATTGTGCTCAACACGTACATGCGAATCCGTTTGCGAATAAGGGAATGGATTGTATTGAATTGTTGCAGGCGACGTTAAATTCGCCGTATAACGATTGCCATTTACTTGCACAGAATCGAAAACGCCTGTATGATCAAAAACGCGTGTATACGTTAAGTAATCCCACTCACCACAATTGTATTGATCCCATGTTGTTAACGGACTACATTTCAATTTGTAATACATCAACACTTTCTCGAAGCGTTTATCATTTAATTCTTGAGGAAATGGAAAATCTGCACGACGCGTGGTGATTGAATCAAACGTAAAGGTTTGCACCCACGTTGTGTCTTGTGCTACTAGGTTTCCAAGCGGAATCAGCGCACAAACTAACAGTAATCGTTTTAACATAGTGTAATTGTTTGCTCCAAATATACGGAAAGCATTCTTTTTTAGAAAAACGATTTAGTAAAGAAAAAAGTGAAGTATTGGAAAGCTACTATCGATTTGTGATTTGTGATTTATAATTCATGATTAGTAAGCCGCGCCTGAATAACTAATCTGCTTTGAGGAGAAGTTCAATTCTAGAGAGTAAAACCAATTCTGCTTTGTTTAGTTGATTGAATGCTGCAGCGGTTTTGATGCAGATTGTAACGATGAAGTTGTTCATTCCAGGCGTGAAGCGTTCTCTGTTTTCATCGTAGACTTCTTTAAACAAGCGAAAAGCCTCTTCTGAATCCACTTTTTTCTCTTCAAGTACGACCATCATTTTATCAATAAAATCCAAGGCGCGTACACCAAATGGATCTTCGTGATCAGCCAAAATCTTCCAGTTTTCATTGATAATATCGTGTACTACTTGTTTTTCTTCGGGCGACACATGTTTGTCTGCACTCGCAACAGCATATACAATAAATCCGATGGCTTTCGCTACTTGTTCCATTTGGGCTTGTTTTAAGTAAAGAAACGAAAAATTATTGAAAGGATTTTGGAAATTTTAAAATTCAGCAAGGACCAGTATTCTCAATCCTCCTCCACCTCATCTTTCCCATGTTGAATCGGATAGCGTAAACCAACATTCATTGAAAACACATTATTTCTCCATGGATTAGGAGTCGGAACATCTTTATATCTATTTTTTATTATGCCAAGCGAATAGTCCAATTGGAGGTAAATCGAAGAATTATTTTTGAGACGAAAGCCTAATCCAAGTTCTGACTTCAAAGCAACATCGAAGGGGTAAAGGTTCCGGAAATTAAGAGTATAGCCTTGAGAGACTTGGCCGTTGCTTAAGGTAAAATCGTCACTTTTGACGGAAGTAAAGAGATAATAGCCTGCTGAAAATCCAATTCCACCAAAACCAAAGAATTTATTCCCAAATTCTAGACCAACGATTTCCGAAAGTGAGG